>Ga0272444_10005660_pt1 | contig 10775 bp, 5 predicted proteins | sample SSMForm13_FD_201033 | JGI IMG/M metagenome (GOLD analysis project Ga0272444, IMG submission 201033) | Marine sediment archaeal communities from Little Sippewissett salt marsh, Falmouth, MA, United States - SSM-Form-13 | ecosystem: Environmental > Aquatic > Marine > Wetlands > Sediment ... | reverse complement strand
GCGAAAATCATTTAAATGGATATATCATGAAAAAAATAATCTTTCTTCTTATTTCAATAATCTGTTGCTCCATGGGGCAATATATCATTCACGGCCCGGGCGGAGTTGTGCTTCAATTGGACACCCTGGATTCATATTTCGCAATCGGGGATACATCGGGCAGACCCATTATGTACGATTTCAACTATCCGTGGGAACGAACCACCAGCCCTTTTATAATTCGCGTGGACGACGATTATTATACTAACGCAACCTGGATAGCATCGGGATGTGGCGCTACCCATCTCAGGGACTATCGCGGGGATATTAGCACTCGTTTCGACGGTTTCGCCACGCAGTGGATTGTGCCTTTCGATTCGACTGCTGGCCCCGAAGGGATGATCTTCACTCAAGAGTTGCGAGCTATGGTTATCGATTCGCTACCCGCGTGCAAAATAAGCTATATGGCCTATAATAGCGATACAATTCCCCATAGGGTGGGATTCTATCAAAATCTCGATGTTCTGGTAGGAACTAACGACGAAGCCCCTATGGCCATGAGTGGCTCTTATACAGAACTTGGAAATATTCTGGACAGTATCGAAGTGCCCTATTTCTGGCAGGCATTCGAGATCAGCCCGGGCGCCGGCCCCGATCAGGTTGTAGCACGTGGGCTTCTAAGAGGAATTGCCGACAAACCGGATGTATTTGCCTTTGGTCAGCAGATTTATCTATATGACGATTGTTGGGTACCCGATGCAGATGTTATCGGAAGAGGATATTTTGACTCTGGAGTTACAATTCGCTGGAATCCAATTTATGTCAACCCCATGAAATATCGCGAAGTCTGTACTATCTATGGTTTTGGGCAAGCCGCTGAAACCGGTTCTGACGTTATTTGCATGCCGCTGGTACCCAACACTGTTGGCTCCGCTTGCGATCATTGGGCGCAGAATCCATTCGAAGCCGCAATATTGGTTCATAATACTGGTGTCGAAGACGGTCTGGATTCACTTATAGCTTGTATTACTCTCGATACCGGCCTGGAGCTTCAGGCAGATGCTTTCCATACTACCGATTCATGCAAGCTCATCTCTTTAGGGTTGGAACCAGATTCCACCGGCCTGGCCGCATGGTTAGTTAATGCTGATTCTACCTATTTCACTGGAGCTGCCGACCCTGAAATCGTTATCTCGCTTTACACTTCAACAGAAGACGTTGAAATCCCTCCGGAGACAACTCGAGTGCATATCCCCGATCTGGCGGGAATTCCACCAATCGCCTCGATTTTGGAATGCCCGGAAAATGCGGTGAGTTGCCCGGGAACCGAGGATATAGAGATGAAATACTATATCTACGACGAAGCGGGAATAGATCCATCGAGCGTGATTTTTAAGGTTGGACCGGATATCGTTTATTACAATGATTCTACTCTTATTTGGACAGGAGACACCGTTACTGTAACACTCTCCAGTTTTTATCTTGTTCATGGCAATGCTATCGATCATGGAATAGTAGTCGCTGCAGATTCCGATGGATGCATGGCGGATTCGCTTCCTATGACACGTCGTTTCTATGCGGATAGACTGGCACCGGAAATAGGGTTGCCTTATCCACCCGACGGTTCATTGGTAACCGATTCCCTTATGAGCATAAACCTACCTTTGAAAGATTCGCCTGCCGGGGTTAATCCGCTATCTATTATGCTCAATGTTACTATCGAAGGAATCACGAATTCGTACACCGTGCCAAGTTACACCGAATTAGAATATTTCCCTGAAGACTCTGAACTTGTTTTCACGCCATCTTCGCCCTGGCCGGATTCTTCGGAAATCGAATTTTGCCTTGTGTCTGCATCTGATTTATGCGATGAAGACTATTGCCCGGCAAATTCCATCTCAGATACGTTCTGTTTCACTTTCAATACTAACTATTCCGCTATCAGCGAGGATGGAAAACCGATAAGTTTCTCGCTGAAACTATTCCCAAATCCTTTTAATGCATCACTTTCAATTAATGCACCCCTTGCAGAAAAATTGGAAATCTATGATATTGAAGGAAGATTGATTGCAGACCTAAGCAATCAGGTCGATGGTAGCAGTAATAATTCTGTTTTTTGGGATGGGACAGACAACCGCGGAAGCAAGGTTTCCTCGGGCATATATCTAGTAAAGATATCTCGCGAAAATCAAAATATCTTGCGTAGGGCGATTCTCATTAGATAGCTTAGAATTTATACATACCCATCAGAGTAATAGTACCGCCTTTTGAAGAACCGATAACATCGCGCCGATATCCTAAATCGAAAAGGAAATCGGAGAAGCGAAGCATTATTCCTCCCCCAAGTCCAAATCCACCAATTGCGATTTTCTCGAAATTGTCCATGGGAGAATCATCAAGAGTTACTATCCCGAAATCAGCCTGAACTCCAGCATAGAGTAAAATCGGGTTCATATAATAGAAATTGTAATCGCCGGAAACACTAAAACGGAAAGTATTGATCGAGCTTACCTTGGGACGAACATCGTCGGTAGTGGAACGCGATGAGTCTATTACTGTCGAATCCCACGGTGCCGATGAACTATCGATATCGTAATAGTATTCCCATTCTACCGGATCGCGCAGGAAATAGTTTTTGCCCGAAGATGTCGAGCCAAATTGAACCGCGCCTCTCAAGATAAACGGACCGGTTACATATCCCCCGCAGATTCCAAATTCGTTTAAGTTAGTGGCAAAATTTTTCATAGATAGTGTATCGTCGATAACCTCTTCAGGTTTCTTGGCTACAAACTCGTGATCATCGGCCAAAACCACCGAATAGAAACCTAATCCTGCAATAAAGGGCTTGTTCTCGCGGAATTCGGTGCGATCGGCCTTGAGGTTGGCCTTGCGTTGTGCTTCGAGAGCTTGTTGGTTATAGGTTTGTTGATCGAGGTTCTCTCGACTGTTAATCTCTTTCTCCATGAGCTCCAATTTGGATATCGCTGTCTGGCACTGGCCTGCATATTCACCATCAGGAAAATCCTGCAGATATCGATTGAGATATCTTTGGCCGTTTACCACCAGCTCTTTTTCGTTGAATTCATCGGCTTTCTGAGAATAGAGCAACCCAAGGTTGGCATAGTATTCCGGTTTTATCTCCACGAGCTTTTCCCAAACCTCGAGATAATCATAATGATTTTCTACTGCCTGCTCGTAGTAATAAAGTGATGAATCCTTCTCCCCCAGAGTGCTATAAATATCGCCCATCTTCGCGTTGAGAAACGCATTGGAAGGTTCGAGCTCCAACGCACGGCCAATATATCTCAGTGCATCCTGGTTCAATCCGGCTTCGTAATAAGCCCATCCAAGATCGAACAGCCATTCCGGGTCGGACATATGGCTCGAAGCGCGTGGTGCTAGCTCTGAATAGTCTTTTCCTGAGTATTCATACTCATCGGGGTTTTCAAAATATTCATTGGCAATAATCGACAGGCACAAGGCCATAATTAATAATAACAGTTTCGTATATCTCATATTTATTCCCACAATTCATGTGATTCGATAGTTATCGACTGTTCGGTTCCTTTCAACATTCCTATCCCTTCCCATAAAGCAACATGCGATGCTGAAAAACTCTCATCCTCGCCGGTAGTAGGATCGATACCGATCCATTTATCTTTGTTACCCATCCAAACCATTACCCAATGGTGACGTATCCACATACCCTGGTTCAGGATAACGCCACCCACGATTTTACACGGAATCCCAAGCGCTCTAAGCATTGCACAGCTTAACCTGGCATGAGATATTCCATCGCCCTGAGCCTTAATCAGAGCATTTACTGAAGACAGAGTTTCGTTGTTAATATCTATTGAGTCTGCCAAATAACGATTCACCGCACGAGTTACCTGCCAAAAATCGCTTTTTCCTTCGGCAATTCTGGTGGATATCTCCACTATTTTTTCATTTTGGCTTTGAATAAAATCGGTCGCAACGAGAGTATTTTTCTCCGGTTCCTGAATTGGACCAGCGGGATACGCGAGAGCTTTATCACCGCTAAATTTTTTCCCCTCGATTTCGAGTTGGCCTACGATTTTGTCTTTGCCTACATCTCCATTGAATTTCTGATATTCATTCTCGAGTGCAATCTCAATATTAGGATCGAAATTAAACTCAACCGACAATTCAATTTTTTTCAGAAGCATGGGATTCTTTATATCCACATTTGCTCTGATAAGCGCTTGCGAGTTTGTTTTTTCGAAAATATTCACAGCTGCTTTCTCTGAATAGAAGATAGTAGTATCGAGTGTTGATGTATATTTAATATTGATTCCCTGATCGGGAAGTGCCCAGTAAGTGAGCATCCGATTAATCAGCTTCACATATAATTTTACCTGAATTCCGCCAACTTCCGCAGTGTATTGTCTCGCAAGATTCTTATCGCTGCCTTCGGTAAGCCCTGGCCACACAGTCATCTGAGTCGAACGTTGCATGGTTGGAAGCAAAGCATCCGCACTGAACGGTTCATCTCTATCCAATGGCATTTTTTTGCAGAACAAAATCCAGCCTTCCGGAAGCGAGGTTTCTATCAACGCCCAGCTATCGGGAAAGATGAATTCCTTTTCGCTATTCGAAGTGATTATTCTGGCGGTATCGCCGAAAACAGCCACCTGAACCGAATTTATCACTCGTCCCTCTTTATCGATAACCATTTCATAACTCACCGGATTCATCTGGCTATCGAGTTTCCATGTGGTTCTACGATTAATTTTGCCCGTACGATTACCGGCAGCCATATCCATGAAAGAATGCCCTCGCATGATCCACCCCTGAGCAACCGGCTCGAGATCATACATAAAATAACCGATTCTCTCTTCGCCCCAATACATATAGTATTCGTTATGTTCAGTCGGCAACCCATTCTGAGCAAATATACAGACTATCAGAACAAGCAATATTATCGAAATATATTGAATCTTCATAAACTATATCCAGAAAGAAAACTACAATCCACTTACGGTAAAATTTCTACCGATTCGAGTTTCGTTTTCAGGTTATGGATTTTAATCCTCAACAATTACTTCATCGAGTGTAACAGCTTCAGCCATAACAGGCGGAACCTGTGCACCAATCCACAGAGATATGTGTGCTGCACTAATATCGTCCACATCGTTGAGAGTAGGATCCATCGGACCCCAACCGACCTTTTCGCCCAGATAAACTTCGACCCAGGTATGATCGGTGGCACCGTCGGCCCATAGTATTCCAGAAACCACTCTCGCAGGAATTCCAATTGCACGGCACATGGCCACGCAAAGCAAGGCCTTGGCACGGCTGTCGCCCTTAAGACTCTTGAAGGTCTGAGCCGCTGAGTTACACTGCATATCATTCTCCACATTGCGATAAACCCAGAGATTGAGTGCTCTTGCGGCATCCCACATAGTATTAGCAGGTTCCACAATACCTTCAGCTCTGGCGATTAACTCCGGATTATCAGAATCGATACCTCGTTCGGGCATTGTGTATTTATCTTCGACACCCTTGAGTGGATAGTATAATGGCCAGTCTGGAGCGTTGGTAACTTTGTGTCCAATTTTCTTAACTTCAAGATAACCATCGGCGTTTGTTCCGGAGATTACTCCTGCGAATTCCTGGGCAAATCTATTGAGATACAATCTCGATGCATTCTCCTGAGCGAATTTGAGAGAGAGACTCCCGGTAAGTCCTTCGATTTCCACAATAGATCCGATGAGTTCTTTATCTTTGAGCATAGTAAGACTTAGTGGATGATAACCACTGGGAAGAACTCCTTCGGGCTTATCGGTTTTGGCTATGCTTTTCGATTTGGCTTCATAGAGACCATCTACCGAGAACCCTGAAATCATATTCTTATTAGGATTGAACGTTACACTGAAACCTTTTCCACCGATCAATTCGCCTTTAACCTGGTAATTATCGCCGTCCTGTGATTCGACAGTCAGAGAAACTTCGCCCATTTCCATTTTCATGGGAAGAACCACCTGATAAGTTGTGGTCTGTCCGATTACTGTGTAATCTAATTCCGGGAGAATCATAAGAATTCCCGCCGGATCGTATTGTTCGGAAAAGGCCTTTGGTCTGGATTTATATTCCAATTCTTTGGTCATCTCTCCCATACCCACTTTACCGGAGATTGAAACTTTTTCTGCTCCAAATTCCGCAGTTATATCGCCGCTAATTTCCGGTGCTTCCACCGCCATCTGATAATTGTCAGGATACCAATTGGAATTAACAATGGCTTCGACCTGAATCTGACGTTCTCCGCGAGAATCGTTAAGTTTCATAGTCTCTTTAATTAGTTTTCCTCCGCCTCTGGGTTCGACAGTTATCTGGCATTCGCCTGCCGATTGGCCATTGGTATAAAGCTCGAAAATCATCGCCTGCTGAGCCTGTAATCCCAAAGCCAATGCAATCAAACACAAAACTATCATCGTCTTTTTCATCTCATGTTCTCCCTTTGTTATTAGTAATTATTATTTCACGCTTATAAAGATTCGCTTGAATTCATTTTAAATTGTGGATTTTATTACACACATAAAGATTGCCGCCTTTCGAGTCCTGAGCAACGATAAGAGGCATATCTTCGACTTCTAATTTTCTAATTGCTTCGGGGCCCAGATCTTCAAAAGCGATTATTTCCATAGATCTAACAGCTTTAGAAATCAACGCTGCAACTCCCCCGGTGGCGGCAAAATAGACAGCTCCATGTTCGGCCATTGCCCCCGCGACTTCCTCGTTTCTAGGGCCTTTACCAATAGTTCCCCGCAAGCCCTTATGAATCAGAGTCGGAGTATATGGATCCATTCGATAGCTGGTAGTCGGACCTATACTTCCCACAATCCGTCCCGGTTTGGGCGGAGTCGGTCCCGCATAATAAATTACCGCACCTTCCAACTGAAAAGGTAATTTAGTTCCCTCCTCGAGCATCTCGATCATTCGCTTATGTGCGGAGTCGCGAGCCGTATAAATAGTACCGGAGAGGAGTATTTTATCTCCCGCGGTTAGTTTTCTCGCGTCGAGTTCGTCGAGAGGAGTTCGAATTCTTATGGTTTCCATTTCCCCGAAAGTTTCATATTAATATTATGTTAATTAAGTATAAAGCGCGATTATTTATCACGCAACCATTTTTTCCCATTCAAAGCCCTCCATCAGAATAATTTAGTTCGATTTTTCGAATTATCTATAGCTTGCGATAGTTTATCCTGTAAACCCGAGTATCTATTTTCCTCGGAGTATTTATTTATTGCCAGATATAACGCCTTTTCTTGACCAACTATCACACAAACTTTTTTTGCACGTGTAATCGCAGTATAGAGTAAATTCCGTTTAAGCAGAATAAAATGTTCTGTGTATAGGGGAATCACCACACAGGGCATCTCGCTGCCCTGAGATTTATGGATAGTTATCGCGTAAGCCAAAGTCAAATCTTTGCTTTCGGCTGGGTTATATTGTATCGGACGATCGAAAAGAACTTTCATGGTCGATTTTTCCGAATCTATCGAATTGACAATTCCGATATCTCCGTTGAACACGTCCAATTCATAGTTATTTCTTATCTGCATAACCTTATCGCCGGGACTAAAATTAAAGGGTTCACGCGGCCCATCGGGATTCAATCTCTCTTTTAGTCCGTCATTCAGAGCATTAGCACCACATATCCCTTTATACATAGGCACGATAACTTGAATGTCTCTTCTGGCATCCAGTTGATAGTGCTCGGGCAGACGACTGGAGACCAAGTCGATAATAGTCTTAAATCCCATTTCTCTATCTTGTTGTGATATAAAGAAGAAATCCCCGGATTCATAGTTGTTCAGGTCGGGTATTTTACCATGAAGTATATTGTGCGACTCCATGATAATCCTACTTTTGGCCGCCTGACGATGAATAACATTCAGTCTTATAGTGGGAATTCTTCCAGATTCTATGATATCTCTCAGAATCTGGCCGGGACCAACGCTGGGAAGCTGGTCGACATCTCCGACAATGAGAAGACGACATCCAGGTTTGATAGCAGACATCAATGCGCTAAACACTTTGATATCAACCATGCTGGCCTCATCCAAAACAATAAACTGTGCGGAAAGTTTTCTGCTTTCGCCTTTTTCAAAACCGGTCTGAGGCTTGTATCCAAGAAGGCGATGAATAGTATAAGCGCTCATTCCGGTCGATTCCGCCAAACGTTTTGCAGCTCTGCCGGTTGGGGCGCATAGTTTCACAGAAAGACCGCTTTTGCTTGCAATGTGTGCCACTGCATCGATTGCCGTTGTTTTTCCTGTTCCGGGGCCGCCGGTGAGAACAGCAACCGGTTTGGACGATAGGATTTTTCTTATGCTCTCCTTTTGTAACGTAGTTAATTCGATTTTACGAGTTCGAGAGAATTTTTCTATCTCCTCTTCTACTTGTTTCGATTGGATTACGGGAAATTTACTTTTCATTAAAGCTGCCAGTTTTACCGCTACTCTTTGCTCGGCATAGAAGATGTCAAATTGATAAATTCTGCCGTCGCTTTCTATCAGGCGTGAAGTTTTCACCATATCAGAAAGGGTATAATCGACCTTTTCGGACGATACCCCCAAAAGATTGGCAGCATTCTCCACCAATTCTCCGCGGGGAAGATAGCAATGTCCGTCGTCCACCGATTGCGAAAGACGATATTTAATTCCGGCTTCTATTCGGGACTTCGAATCCTGTGCAATATTCATTTTAGCGGCTAAGCGGTCGGTTAAAACAAAGCCAAAACCATCGATATCTTCGTAGATTTGATAAGGATTTCTATTGAGGATATCCAGCGCAGAACCACCGTATTGTTTATAGATTTTCCTTATTCGACTCTCGCCTACGCCGAAGCCCATCAAGCGAACGGATAACTCCCGCAATATCTTCTTCTCACGATCTTCACCCATGACAGCTTTGACTATCATTCGTGAGCGTTTCTTTCCGATACCGGAGACCTCGCTAATTCTCGAGGGTTGATTGCGTATGATTTCCAAAACCTCATCACCGAAATGCTCTACCAATCTTCGCGCCATCTCCGGGCCGATTCCTTCCACCAAGTCGCTGGCCAGATATTTCATTAGAGATTCTTTACTGTCTGGTGGCTCGACCCTATATTTATCAACCTCGAATTGCAATCCCCATCTTGATTGTCTTTTCCACTTACCCTGTAATTGCAGTTTTTCTCCCGGCCTGCGATGTTCCATTAATCCCACCGCAGTAAATTCTCTGCCTGAAGAATCCTTCATGCGTATTACACTGTAGCCGTTATCGGGATTATGAAAAACAACCCGCAGAACAGTACCTTGAGCTCTCGTTTTTTTATTATCCTTCCCCATACTGTAATTTTAGGGTGTAAATAGCATTCAGTCAAATGCTATATATTAAAATAGTCCTAAAATTTGTTTTGCCATTCTAATCCCGTTGACATATAATTTTATCTCTAGTATATTGTAAAATAGGAGAGGATAGTTAAATGAACAGAACAGTCAAAGTCTTATCGTGTATAATCTCGGTTTTTTTACTTTCGGTATCGCTCGTAGCAAAAATGCCTATTTCGTTTCGAAAGGGAGAGCTGGCATTCCACGAAGGCAGATACCAGGAAGCCCTGGATTTGTATAAGAATGCCGAAAAAAACTCCGGTCTTAATCCAAGAGAAGTAGCCAGAATTAGATGGGGTAAAGCCAGGGCATATATTGGTTTGAAAGAATGGAATAACGCTGAAAATGAGGTCGATTGGGTGTTGAAAAACATCAGAGAACCTCAAAGTCTGGCCCGGGCAAAGGAGTTAAAGAAGATAATTGCAGCTCCGGAAGATCCCAATGTTACCACTTACAATCTTGGCAGTGAAGTCAATAGTCGCTATGAAGAGCTGGCTCCGGTTATTGCCCCTGACGGTAAAACTTTATATTTCATCGTGGATGGTAATCCAAAGGGCTACGGAAAACAGGATATATATTTCTCTGAAATCCAACAGGACGGGAAATGGGGCGAAGCTGTGGCTATAAAACCTCCGCTTAACACCGAAGGGCACGATGGCATTCTGTCCATTTCTCCCGATGGAACCACCGCGCTTCTGGCCGGTGTTTATGATAGCCATGGACAAAAACGCACCGGCTATAGTATAGCACACAAATCCGGCTATCGCTGGATGGATCCGGAAAAACTGGAAATTCACGATTATTACAATAACAACGCTCTTACAAGTGCGAATATGTCTTCCAACGGAAAAGTGCTTCTTCTGGCACTGGAGCGCAAGGATTCATTCGGCGATCTGGATCTTTATGTTTGTTTTTTAAACCCCGACGAAACTTGGACTGCACCCCTCAATTTGGGCAAGGAAGTTAACACAAGGGGCACTGACGGAACTCCATTTCTGGCTGGCGACAACAAAACGCTTTATTTCTCTTCCGATGGCCGAACTGGGCTCGGCGACCAGGACATGTATGTAACTCGCCGTCTCGACGATACCTGGACCAGGTGGAGTAAGCCTGTGAATATGGGCAAACAGATAAATTCGCCCGGCTGGGATGCTTATTATACTATCCCCGCTAAAGGCGATGTTGCATATTTCGTTTCCAGCGCTGACGGTGGTTACGGACTCAGCGATATATGGGCGGTAACATTACCGGAAGAAGTTCGTCCGGGAGCAGTGGTAACTGTTTCGGGCAAAGTTATGGAGCCGGATTCCACACCGGTGGGCACGCGTATTTCATGGGAAAGATTATCCGATGCTAAGAACATGGGTTATGCCAATTCCGATGATGTTACCGGCGATT
>Ga0272444_10005657_pt1 | contig 10779 bp, 9 predicted proteins | sample SSMForm13_FD_201033 | JGI IMG/M metagenome (GOLD analysis project Ga0272444, IMG submission 201033) | Marine sediment archaeal communities from Little Sippewissett salt marsh, Falmouth, MA, United States - SSM-Form-13 | ecosystem: Environmental > Aquatic > Marine > Wetlands > Sediment ... | reverse complement strand
ACCGGGTCCCGCTGACGTTGGTCGTGATGGACAACGGCTGGACGGCGATGACCGGAATGCAGATCAACCCAGGAACGGCGTCGGAGGAGCAGCCCGGGGCGTGCCGGGTCGATCTGGAGGCCGTGATCCGCGGTCTCGGGCCGGACCGGGTCACCGTCGTCGATCCGTACGACCTGGGCGCGACGACGGATGCCATCACCGAGAGCCTCAAGGACACGGATGGCGTCGACGTTGTCATCGCACGGCGGGAGTGTGCGATTCAGGCGTCGCGCCGGAAGGTTTCGTACGGAACCGTCACCGTAGATTCGGAGAAGTGCATTCTGTGCAAGCAGTGCCTGCGCATCACTGGCTGTCCGGCATTGTCGATTCCTCTTGAGGAATCGACAACACAAGAGCTGTCAGCGCCTGCTTTGTCACCAAGTGGAGAAGAACTGGCGACTTCCGGTGCCGGTTCTTCCACGTCAACATCGATCAGAGTCGATGTTGACGCATGTAACGGGTGTGGGATTTGCGTCTCGTTCTGCCCGACGTCTGCCATCAAGAAGGAGGCCGCATGATCTGCGACATCGTGCTCGTCGGCGTCGGGGGGCAGGGTGTCCTAACGATTGCCGATCTCCTGATTCGTGCTGCTTTCGAAGCAGACGTTCCGGCCACCTATTGCCCGACGAAGGGGATGGCCCAGCGTGGCGGGTTCGTCAAGGGCGAGGTTCGGCTCGGACAGGATGGAGTGGGTTCTCGCATTGGCGAGGGCCAGGCTGACCTCGTCGTCGCGATGGAGCGTTCCGAAGCGCTCAAGGGGCTCCCGTTTCTGAAGCCGGACGGGACCTTCCTCCTCTTCGATCACGTCTGGGCGCCGACCGGCGTGATGCTCGGCGCAGACACGTATCCGGAGCGCGATCAGGTTCTCGAGGAGATCGCCGCGTTCTCTCAAGAGCTGATCGTTCTGGATCCGAAGAAACTACCCACCGTGGATGGGCAGAAGGCTCGGCCCAACATCTACATCCTCGGTGCGATGATCGGGCGTTCGATCGTGGGAGAGATTCTGTCGATCGAGGTCGTCGAGTCGGCGATCTCAGCGCGGTGGCCACGCGTAGCGGAGACGAATCTCGCCGCATTCCGGTTCGGGATCCCGGGGAACGGAGCCTAGCGATGTCCTGGTCCACCGCCCTCTTCCGGCCCCGTTCTGTAGCGGTCATCGGATCTGTCAGCGAGGGCAAGATTGGGCGCGTCCTGATCGAGCAGCTTCTCGATGGCGGATTCCCGAACACCTACGCCGTGAATCCGAAAGGCGAAGGCGGCCTCGGGGTGCGGTCGGTTCCCGCCGCGACGGCGATTGCGGCGCTGATCGAGAGCGGCAAGGCGGTCGATCTCGTGCTCATCGCGAGCCCGGCGGCGACGGTGGCTGACGTTCTTGAGGATGCGGGAGCGGCTGGCGTAAAGGCGGCCGTCGTCATCACCGCCGGGTTCTCGGAATCCGGCAACGGCGAAGGCGAGCAGGCTCTTGTTCGTACCGCGAAGTGCTTTGGGATGCGTCTCGTGGGGCCGAACTGCGCGGGGATCGTCAACACGAAGCACAACCTCTTCCCAACGCTCGAAACGCGCCCACCGACCGGAGACGTCGCGTTCGTCTCGCAGAGCGGGGCCCTCGGCGGCGCCGTCCTCTCCTGGGCGGAGGCGCAGGGCGTCGGATTCTCGAAGTTCATTTCCTACGGAAACGGGGCCGACCTGACCGACGTCGACTTCCTCGACATGCTGCGGGAGGACGACGAGTCGCGTGTCGTCTGTCTCTACCTTGAGACCGTCTCCGATGGGCGTGCCTTCCTCGAAGCCGCAGCGGAACTGGCGGCGGTCAAACCGCTGATCGTGATCAAAGCCGGCCGATCGGCTTCCGGCGGACGGGCGACCCTCTCGCATACCGGTTCGATGGCCGGCGCAGATGCGGTCTACGAAGTCGCTCTCAGGCAGTGCGGCGCCTTGCGCGTCGACGGAATCGAGGAGATGTTCGACCTCTGCCGCGCCTTCGCGACGTTGCCGCCGATGAACGGGAACCGTCTGGCGATCGTGACGAACTCGGGCGGGCCGGGCGTCCTCGCTGCCGATCGTGCCGAGGCGAGCGGGCTGGCGCTCCCGCCGCCGAGTGACCGGCTACGAGAACGACTGCAGCGTCAGCTTCAACCATTCTGTGGCTTCGAGAACCCGTTCGATCTCACGGTGCAAGGCGGCGAAGACGAGTACCGGGAAACGATCCTCGCTGCGGCCGACGAGTACGATGCGGTGCTCGCCCTGAACGTGAACGTCCCCTATCTCGACGCGGCGCCGCTCGCACGGGGGGTCGTCGATGCGGCGAAGCGCGTCGAAATTCCGGTCGCTGCCTCCTTCCTGGCCGGGCGGACGGTCGAGACCGCTCTGCCGATCTTGGCCGAAGGTGACGTCCCGGTCTTCGCAACCGGCGAGAGGGCTATCCGTGCGCTCGGTGTCGCGTTTGCCTTCGTGAGGAGGCAGACGCTTGCGGCGGAATCGCAGAGCGATGCCGCGTCCGCTACGCGAACGCTTACGGCGGAAGGGCGAAGCCCTTCCGCATTAGGTGACGATCCCGCGCCTCTCCACGAGGAGCGGTTGCCGTGGGAGGAGACGCCGCTCGAGCCCGAAACGATGGACTGGTTGGAGAGACAGGGGATTCGCGTCATCGAACGGGACTTCGCGCGGACCGAGGAAGAAGCGGTATCCGCCGCCGAGCGCCTCGGATTTCCGGTCGCGATCAAGGTCGTCTCGCGAGAGATCCTCCACAAGAGCGACGTCGGCGGCGTCGCTCTCGACTTGCGGAGCGGGACGGCGGTTCGAGCCGCGTTCGCTCGGCTCTCTCGCCTCTGTGGCGGAGACGGTTTCGAGGGGACCCTCGTTGCCAAGATGGTCGAGCGTCCGACCGAGGCGATCGTCGGCCTCTCTCGTGATCCGCAGTTCGGTCCGGTTGTAGCGGTCGGGCTCGGCGGAATCTATACCGAGACACTCGGGGATCTGTCGCTCCGGATCGCGCCGATCGACCGCGCGGAAGCGCACGCGATGATCGGCGAACTCCGCGGAGCCGCGATCCTGCGCGGCGAGAGGCGCGGACGCCGTCTCGACGTCGACGCGCTCGCCTCCCTCGTGGCGGTGGTATCGAAACTCGGCGCCTCTTACCCAGACCTGGCCGAGCTCGACCTCAATCCGGTCTTCCTGTTCGAACACGGATGCGCGGTCGCCGATGCGCGCGCCATCCGGTCTCAGCAAACGGGGAAAGGAGCAGCAGCCGATGAGTGAGCGCCCTTGTCCGCAGCGTGGGCTCGAGCGGGTCAGCCCCTACGTTCCGGGGAAGCCGATCGACGAGGTGAAGCGCGAGTACGGGATCGAAGACGTCGTCAAGCTGGCGTCGAACGAGAACCCTCTCGGGGTCTCGCCGAAAGCGGTCGCCGCGATGAGAGAGGCCGTCGAGCGAGTCAACTTCTACCCCGACGCCGCCAGCCACGACCTGAGGACGGCCATCGCGCGGCGCTTCGGCTTCTCGCTCGATCAGGTTGCGATCGGGAGCGGAGCCGACGACCTGATCCTTCAACTCTCGATGGCCTGTCTCGACGAGGGGGATCAAGTGATCGCCAGTCGCTCGTCGTTCCCGGTGTACGATGTCTATACCCACGTCATGCGCGCGGAGCTGGTGAAGACGCCGCTTGCGCCGGGCTATCGGATCGATCTTGAGGCAATGGCGGACGCAATCGGCGAGCGAACCAAGCTGATCTACGTCTGTAATCCGAACAACCCGACCGGTACGATCGTCCGTGCTGACGAGGTCGAGCGGTTCTTGAAGCGCGTTCCGGAGTGCGTGATCGTCGTTTTCGACGAGGCCTACTACGAGATGGTCGATGCCGTGGACTTCCCGGAAACGACCGCGCTCGTCCGCGATCGGCGGCCGAACGTCATCGTTCTCCGGACCTGTTCGAAGGCGTACGGACTCGCCGGGATCCGCCTCGGTTACGGGTTCGCCCACCCCGACTTGGTCTCGACGCTGATGCGGATCAAGATGGTGTTCAATGTCAACGTCGCCGCTCAGGCGGCCGGGATCGCGGCCCTCGAGGATGTCGAGTTCCTGAAGCGGTCGGTGGAAGCGAACAGGGCCGGGCGACGGTTCCTCTGCGAGGCGTTCGATCGGCTCAACCTGGAGTATGCGGAGAGCCACACCAACTTCGTCCTCGTCCGGATCGGACCTCGCGCGGAGGAGGTCCAGCAGGAGTTGCTCCAGACGGGCGTCATCGTGCGGCCCTGCTGCGGCTACGACCTGCCGGAGTTCCTGCGAATCTCGATCGGGACGCCGGCGCAGAACGAGCGCCTGATGAGAGAACTCGCACGGCTGCTCGAGGCGGAGTGAGAATGGTCGGCGAGTGCTTTCCGGTATACAGACTTGTCCCGCTCACCGAGGAGCACGTCGGCCCGGCCCGCGAGATCCTCAACCGGCACGTCGAAGACGGGTTCGCCGCGTATCCGGAGGAGCCGGTCTCCGAGTCGTTCATCGGCGAACTGGTGAGAACTGCGATCGGAGGCACGGCGCTTGCTGCGGTGGACGCCGACGGCGTCCTGCTCGGCTTCGGCTTCCTCCGTCCGTACTCCCCGGCGGCGGCCTTTTCGCACACCGCGGTGACGACGATCTTCCTCGCGCCCGAGTGGACCGGGCGAGGGATCGGGGCGGCGATCCTCCGGCTCATGGTGGATGGAGCGAGCCGAAAAGGCATCACGCGAGTCCTCGCGCACATCTCGTCGAGGAACCCGCGAAGCATCGATTTCCATCGGAAACACGGATTCGTCGAGTGCGGTCGATTTCCTGGGGTCGGTCAGAAGTGGGGCGAGGACTTCGACGTCGTCTGGGTGGTAAAGGATCTCGGGACCAACGGTGGCTGATCGGCCGTCAGACCTTTCGGAGGCGGACGATCAGAACCGGCGGGATCTCGGCGAAGTGGTCCCATGACAGCGGACCGCGCGCCGCGGATGCATCCGTGAAAGCGGTCTCCTCGAGGCCGTCGACGACGAGCCCGTTTCGCAGGAATGGTTCGAGCAGGACTTGCAGCGGTCGGTGGAAGTAGGTTTGCGGGACGGGCTGGCCGACGATCCCGATTCCCTGAGCCGAGAACGGCGTCACATAGCGCGCGACCTTCACGGACCGGACGGTTCGGATCTCGCCTTCCCGATCCTCCTCTTCGATCGACATGCGGCAGCCCATGTTGTTGAAGCACGGATGCATAATTGAGAAGACGAAGCGGCCTCTCGGCCTCAGGAGGCGAGGAAGCGCGGCCGCGAGCGGCTCGATCTCCTCCATGTCCATGATCGCCATCGTGCAGACGGCCGCGTCGAACTGCCCCTCGCCGAGCGCGAGCATCGCCGCCTCGTCAGTTGCGTCGATGACGTGATACTCGATCCGATCTGCGTCGTCGATCGTACGCTTCTGCGCGCATTCGATGAACGGCGTGCTGAAGTCAAACGCGACGACCCGGGCGCCGAGCGCGGCCATCCGACGCGAAAACGCGCCGTTCCCGCAGGCGACATCAAGGATCGTGTCGCCGTTCTCGATGGCGAGGAGCCGCTCGGTCGGCGGTGCGATCAGCGTCAGATGGAAGTCGTTCCCCTCTTTGTAGTACGCATCCCACCACGTGGCGTTCGTCTCCCAGGCGGATCGGGCGGCGTCCGCTGAGCGGGGCGCGTCTTCTCCTTGATCAGCGTTCATCCAACCTCCCGAGTGTGCGAGTGTCTGGCCTCCGACCCGTTCGCGCAACTGGCGCTGCGAATGCGGAGGGAGAAAGCGGCCTCCGAGGTGCTTTCTGGCTCGATCTCCCAGCGGATCGTCGTCAGAGCTGCGAGGAACACCTCGTCGTGACTGACGAGGAGGAGGCCGCCCGGGAACTCCGCGAGGGCGGTTTCGACACATTCGATCGACGGCAGATCCATGTGATTCGTCGGCTCGTCCATCACGATCAGGTGTGGCTCCATCGCCAAGTGGCGGGCCAGGATGAGCTTGCGGACCTCGCCCGGACTCGGAAGCTCACTCGACAGGAGGCGGGCCGGCTCCGAACCGAGCCGAGAGACCCAGGCCATGACCTGCCCGAGGTCCTCCGAGGAGAGGGCGCGCACGGCGCGGAGCGCTTCGGCTGACTCCTCGGCTGAGATTTCCTGGGGAACGTAGATGATCCGCTCGTCAGGCAAAGCGATCTGTCCCACGATGTGTCGGATCAGGGTGCTTTTGCCCGATCCGTTCGGCCCGACCAGTGCAACGCGATCGGACGGCTGCATGAGGAGGTCGGGGAAGCAGACGCTTCGTCCCTCTCCGAGCGGCAACGACCCGGAGGAGACGCGGAAGAGGGCGTTCCTCGGCGAGGTGTTCCCTCGCACTTCGATTCCCAGATCCTCAGGGCGAGAGACCCGAATCGACGCTTCGCGTTCCTCCGCCTGCTGCAGTCTCCCTTCGATCTGGCGGAGCCGCTTCCCCGAGCGGCTGTCGGTGTTCCGTGCGGCGTACGCCTTCGCGCGGGCATCGCTGTCACGCGGATCGATCCCGCGAAGAGACTTCTCTCTTTCCGCCTTCTTCTGGTGCTCTCGACGTTGTGCGTATTCCCGGTTGAGCTTCCGACGATCGCGCGTTGCCTTCGTTCGTAACGCACGCGCGCGGTCGTCCTCCTCCGCGAGCGCCTGCCGGGCGACCGTGTAGCCACCCGATCGGAGGACGGCGTCCGGCGGGTCGACGAACAGACAGTGCTGGCAGAGATCGTCGAGGAGCTCTCGATCGTGGCTGACGAGGAGACCGATTCCGCGATGGGCTCGGAGGGCCAGGACGACCCGGCGCTTCGCCTCACGATCGAGGTGGTTGGTTGGCTCGTCTACGGCGAGAAGATCGGGGCGCAGCCAGAGGCAGGCGCCGATCTGAGCCCGCTTTCGCTCGCCGTGGCTGAGTGTCTCCCAGCGGTCGAGCCAGTCCTCCCCAATGCCGAGCCGGCCACGGAGCTGGAATCCGACGCCGTCGGTGGCACCGAGAAGCGCGCCAAACTCGGGCATCGGGGTATCCGTTCGCTGCGGGCAGTAGAGGGATGTGCGGGGACGGTCGACCGTCCCCGTTCTCGGCGCGAGTTCGCCGCACGCAAGGCGGAGGAGCGTCGTTTTGCCGGCGCCGTTTGATCCGATGACGCCGGTCCAGCCTTCTGAGATGCCGAATCGAAGCTTCGAGAAGAGTCCGTCCGGGGACGCATCGTACGCAAACGACGCGTTGTTGAAGACGATCGAAGACACGTTCTCTCCTTTCGTGCAAGACTACACGGCGTGACACGCGGCGGGGAAGGGGATTGAGTTCAGAAAAGCGAGAATTGGAGGATGAACCGGCACTCCGCGCGACGCCGACAGAGAGCGAGGCTCTCGTGGGTCGGCAACTGACTCGGGCGCGGACTACTCGGTCATGGGCACACTCCGGATGCCGTCGTTGTGGGAGCAAGTGTACCGGCCGGAGCGAGAACCTTCAGGCTCGATCGAGAGGGACGTCTCTGGCCGGCCGTTCGGTCGCTAGAGGACTCGCCCCATCTTGAGGTACTCGACGCGCCGAGTGAATCCGTACGACTCGGCCGCTTCGGCGACGGCCGGCATCCAACGGGGAACGCCGAATTCGACTCGCAACTTCGGGCTGTGCGAGACGACCTTGTGCAGCATCGATCCGACAATGTGAGAAGCGAGCTCCGGATGCTCGGGATCGAGCCGCACGCGGATGCTGTTGACGCCCTTTCCCCGCATCGAGGCGCTGTAGCCGCAACGGGCGACGACCTTCCCTCCCGGAGACTTGCTGATCACGAAATCCTCCTCCTTCTCGCGCTGGACGAGGTTAATGATTGGGACAAGCATCCGGAGAGCGAGCGGCTGACGGAATCGTCCCCGCTCGACCGGCTCGTAGAGGCGGATCTCCTCGGGGGCGATGCGCTCCTCGAGGTCGAATCGGGTTTTCCAGTCGGAATTCTTGAGCTTCGAAATGGTGGAACCAGCAGGAAGGGACGGCACAGATGGAGGTTTCGGATCCGTGAGCGTGTAGTCCATGGTCGCATCGTAGACCTCGAAGCCGAGGCTTTCGTAGAGGCCTTGTGCCGGCGTGTTCCCGTTGATGACGCCGAGCCATGTCTTCGTCGCTCCGTGCTCTGTCATCATCTCGAGCGACTCCTCGAGACCCTTCCGTGCGAGACCGCGGCGCCGGTACTCGGGGAGGACTCCGACGGTGCCGACGACCCAGATGCTCGTCGTTCCGCGACGTTGTACGATCGTTAGACCAACGATCTTCCCGTCTTCAGTCGCGACGTACCCGCGGAAGATGTCTCGGAGCGGAGGCGAGATGATCTGGAGAACACGGAAGAGCGGCCAGAGTCTTCGGAAGCTCTTGATCGCGTGGGAGAACTGCTCCTGCTCGTCGGTCTGGACACTCCACTCCGGATTCTCCGGATACTGGAACGTGTCGAAGAGCATGTCCCCTATGGGAGCGAAGTCGGTCGGCAGTCGAAGCGGTCTCAGTTCCATCTGTGTGTCTCCTCTCGCGCCGGTGCTCCAGTACTAGGCTAGGGGCGCGCGCCGTCAGTCAAGCGTGAGTCGCCGCGGCGTGCTGGTCGGTTCAATCGGCCAAACGACTGCCGATCCGCCAGTAGACGCTGTTCCTCCGATCCATGAAGCCGTAGACGATGAACTCGCGGCGGATTGTAGCAACGTCCGGATGATGTCGGGCGAGGATCTCGTTCAGCTCGGCCTGCGGATAGCGGCGATCACGCTCGAACTTCTCGACGAGCCAGCGGAGGATGACCATTCGCTTCTTCCACTTTGCCGGAAGACGCACGATTCGCTCTCCATCGAGGAAGTTGCCGAGGACCTTCTGTTCCCAGTCCGCCCATTCGACCGCCATGGGCGCATGGTAGCACGCGGAGTGATGTCTAGGCAGGTCGGTTTCCGAGGGCAGCCCGGTAGGCGTCGAGCGTGCCGGCCGAGAAGGCAACGAGGAGGATGCGTTCGGGAAGATCTCGGTCATCGAGGATCCGCGTGATCTCGTCGACCGCGATCCGACATGCCGCGCCGATGGGATATCCGTAGACGCCGCAGCTGATCGCCGGGAACGCGATCGAATGGATCTCGTTTTCGAAGGCCAATCGAAGCGCCGAGCGGTAGCACGATCGGAGCAGTTCGGCCTCGCCGTGGTTGCCTCCACGCCAGACCGGGCCGACGGTGTGGATGACGTACTTGGCCTTCAGTCCGTGTCCGCCCGTGATCCGTGCTTCGCCGGTCGGACAGCGAATGCCGGGACGGACCACGGGCACTCGGCGACACTCTTCGAGCAGACCCGGTCCGGCGGCCCGATGGATCGCTCCGTCGACCCCGCCGCCTCCGAGCATCCGCTCGTTCGCCGCATTGACGATCGCGTCGACGCCCAGTGTCGTGATGTCGGCCCGGAGGATCTCAATCCGGGTCGGAAGGCCCTCTCCCTCTCCCCGCATGGCGCTCCATCGTGCAGATACGAGCTGCCGCGGGCAACCCGTGAAGGAGCAGCGGATGCTGCGTGATTGCCGGCCGGCCACGCGAGCTGTCCGTGCTGGCTTGACGTCTCCGGGCCGAGTGTTGCTTTCCGACGACCACGGACTGAAGACCCTTCGCTGGGTGAGCAAGCGTGAACGCTCTCGGGGGGATATCGTTACCCACTAGAGAACAGGCTGACCGGCATCTCACGTGCTCTGCAGCTGCGAATGGCTTTGCAGCTGCGACACGTGAGTTCTCCTCGATCTGTGATGTCGAATCGAACGTCATCGCCGAGGGGACTCGACAACCGCAGCCTGACTAGACCAACGATGAGAAGGGCGGGAAGCGGTGAACGGAAAGCGCATGAGCTGGAGTGACCGGTTCGAGGGAATGCTCGGCTTCTCGCTGGTCTGGCTCGGGCAGTTCGTGTCGATCATCGGCTCGTCGATGACGCGATTCGGGCTGACGATCTGGGCGTGGGAGATGACCGGACGGGCCACGGCTCTCGCCCTGGTGGGCCTCTTCTCTCTGGTGCCGATGCTGGTCCTGAGTCCGGTTGCCGGAGCCTTCGTCGACCGCTGGAGCCGCAAGAAGATCATGATCCTCGGGGATCTGGTCGCCGGGATCTCGACCGTCTTCCTCCTGATCCTGTTCCTGCTCGGCAAGATGGAGATTTGGCACATCTATCTCGTCGCCGTGGTCGGCGGCGCGGGCGAGGCGTTCCAGCGTCCGGCCTACATGGCCGCGATCTCGACGATGATTCCCAAGAAGCACTACGGCAGGGCGCACGGGATGGTTGGCATGGTCGGGTCGGCGACAGGAATCGTCGCCCCCGTCCTCGCCGGCGCCCTCCTCGGCTTCATCGGCATCGACGGGATCATGTTCATCGACATCGCCACCTTCCTGTTCGCGGTCTCGATGCTCCTGATCGTCCGGATTCCGCAGCCGGCCGAGAGCACTGAGGGAAGGAAGGCACGGGGGAGCATGTGGCGCGAATCCGCGTTCGGCTTCCGATTCCTGCTCCAGCGAAAGCCGCTTCTGTACCTGCTGATATCGTACGCGGTGCTGAATCTCGTGCTGACGTTCTCGTTCTCGATTCAGTCGCCGATGATCCTAGCGCGCACCGACACCAACGAGCTGGTGCTTGGCGCGGTGCAGATGTTCTTCGGTTTGGGCGGGGTGGCCGGCGGCGCGATCATGTCGATCTGGGGAGGGCCGAAGCGCCGGATCCGCGGCATCTTC
>Ga0272444_10005655_pt1 | contig 10780 bp, 9 predicted proteins | sample SSMForm13_FD_201033 | JGI IMG/M metagenome (GOLD analysis project Ga0272444, IMG submission 201033) | Marine sediment archaeal communities from Little Sippewissett salt marsh, Falmouth, MA, United States - SSM-Form-13 | ecosystem: Environmental > Aquatic > Marine > Wetlands > Sediment ... | reverse complement strand
CCACACCCACTCAACGAGGCACAACGTTGTGCCGACTGGATACTGCAGCGATGGCCGGAACTCGCAAACTGAGGGTCTTGCAGATACTCCCGGCCCTGGAATCCGGCGGCGTCGAACGCGGCACCCTGGAGGTGGCGCGCGAACTGGTCAGGCATGGCCACCGCTCGCTGGTGATGTCCGTCGGCGGCAGTCTGGTGCCCCAGCTGCAGGCCGAAGGGTCTGAACACTTTAACTGGCCAATCCGAGATCGCACGCCACTGACGCTGCTCCTGGCCCCCAGGCTGAGGCGGTTTCTCATTGAACAGCAGGTCGATATCGTCCATGTGCGCTCGCGGATGCCGGGATGGGTGGCCTATCTAGCCTGGAAGAAGATGCCAGCCACAGCCCGGCCGCACCTGGTCACCACCGTCCACGGCATGTACTCGGTTAACTGGTACAGTGCGGTCATGACCAAGGGCGAGCGGGTCATCGCCGTATCCGATACGGTGCGCAACTACATCACTGGCAACTACCCGGACGTGGATCCAGATCGGATCCGCGTCATTCATCGAGGCATCGACCCGCAAACCTACCCCCCCGGTTTCAGCCCGTCGCCACAGTGGCTCAACCGCTGGCACACCGAGTATCCACAACTGCTCGGCAAGAAGATCATCACCTTGCCAGGCCGTATCACCCGCCTGAAAGGCCATGACGATTTTCTGCAGCTGATCATAAGACTGAAATCGCATGGCGAGCCGGTACACGGGCTGATCGTCGGTGGAGCCGAAGCGAAGAAACGCAAGTATCTGCAGGAGCTCGAGCAGAAGATGCGCAGCGTCGGGCTTCGGCAGGACATTACCTTCACCGGTCAGCGTTCCGACCTGCGTGAGATCATGGCGGCATCCGACATCGTGCTATCACTGTCCAGCAAGCCCGAGTCGTTCGGGCGCACCGTGCTCGAGGCACTCGCCATGAATATCCCGGTGATTGGTTACGACCACGGCGGTGTCGGGGAGATCCTGGCCCGTCACTACCCGCAGGGACGCTGCCGACTGCACGACCTCGATCAACTCGGCGAGCTGTGCCGACAGACGCCCAGAAAAAGCCGCATCCAGCTCAGCGCCCCTCCAACCACCCTGCAATCGATGCTGGATCGCACCCTGGAGCTTTACACCGGGTTGGAGTTAAAGCGGCAAAATTGAGATAATTCGCCGCTGATCGCGCGCGCATTTTGCGGCCGTAACGTGTTTGCGAACACCATTCGAGCCGCATCCGCGCCACCCAATGGCCAACAAAGGCCGAACAGGTTACCGACTCCGAAATGAAAGCTGTGATCCTCGCCGGTGGGCTCGGCACGCGAATTTCCGAAGAAACCCACCTCAAGCCCAAGCCCATGATCGAGATCGGCGGCAAACCCCTGCTGTGGCACATCATGAAGCTGTACTCGGCACATGGCATCCATGATTTCGTGATCTGCTGCGGTTACAAGGGCTACATCATCAAGGAGTACTTCGCCAACTATTTTCTGCACATGTCCGATGTCACCTTCGACATGCAGCACAACAAGATGGAGATCCACCAACAGAACGCCGAGCCCTGGCGGGTGACCCTTGTCGATACCGGAGAGAACACCATGACAGGTGGACGGCTCAAACGTGTACGCGAATACGTGAAAGACGAATCGGCTTTTTGTTTCACCTACGGTGACGGTGTTGCCGACATCGACATCAGCGCAGAAATCGCATTTCACCAAACCCATGGCAAGCTTGCTACCGTGGTCGCGGTACAACCACCTGGCCGCTATGGCGCTCTCGATATCAACAACTCCATGGTATCCGAATTTGTGGAAAAACCACGCGGTGATGGCGGCTTGATAAACGGTGGCTTCTTCGTACTTTCGCCGGAATGCATCGACTTGATCGAGAATGATCAGACCAGTTGGGAGCAAGAGCCGCTGCAAACACTCGCCTCACGCGGAGAATTGGCTGCTTTTGAACACATGGGCTTCTGGCAACCCATGGACACATTGCGCGAGAAAAATCTGCTCGAATCACTTTGGAAAAACAACAAGGCCCCGTGGAAGGTCTGGTAATGAACCGCGATTTCTGGAAAGAGAAACGCGTACTGGTCACTGGGCACACCGGTTTCAAGGGCGGTTGGATTGCGCATTGGTTGACTGAGCTTGGTGCACGTGTGCATGGATATGCGCTCGCCCCGCCGACCGTCCCAAACTTCTTCACCGAAACAAGGCTGCAAGAGCGGCTAGTAAGCTCAATCATTGGTGACATTCGCGATCTCGCCCAACTCACAAACGCGATCAATCAAGCCAAGCCAGATATCATCATCCACATGGCGGCACAGCCATTGGTGCGTGAATCCTACAACACGCCAGTCGACACGTTTGCAGCGAATGTGATGGGCACGGTGAATGTGCTTGAAGCGGCACGCCAAGTAGGTACAGCAAAAGCCATCGTCAATATCACTACGGATAAGTGTTACGAAAACAAAGAATGGATCTGGCCGTATCGCGAAAACGATCGCCTTGGCGGGCATGACCCTTATTCAGCCAGCAAAGCTTGTGCCGAGATTGTCGCTGGGGCATACCGCAGTTCCTTCTTTGCAGAAACCAACATTCACCTCGCCAGTGTACGAGCAGGTAATGTCATCGGCGGAGGGGATTGGGCTGCTGATCGATTAATTCCGGATTTTCTCCGCGCACTGGACGCGGGCGAAATATTGAATATTCGTTCTCCCAACGCGGTCCGTCCCTGGCAGCATGTGCTTGAGCCACTCTCGGGTTATTTGATTCTGGCCGAAAAACTTTATGAAAAAGGCGAGTCGTTTGCCGAAGCCTGGAACTTTGGCCCGAATGATGAAGACGCCAAGACAGTCGGCTGGATTGTCGAACAGCTTTGTACGCAAATCCCAGGCGCTCGATGGGAAATAGAAACAACCAAACAGCCGCATGAAGCGGGCTTGTTAAAACTCGACAGTAGCAAAGCAAAAGCGCGTCTGGGTTGGACTCCGCACTGGAATCTCGACACCGCACTCAACAAGACAATCGAATGGCACCAGGCATGGCGCAACGGATTAGACATGGTTGAAGTGACGTGCTCGCAAATCTCTAGCTACCAAGCTCTGACTCAAAAAGTTGAGATGATATGAAAAAAGCCATTGTTACAGGAGCCACAGGCTTAGTCGGTAGAGCTGTTGTGGGCCAATTGGCTCAGGCTGGTGTCGAAGTTCTTTGTGTTGGCAGAAGAAAGCTCACTCCTCTCGAAGCGAAGGAATATTTCGAGTGTGGAGTTTCATACTTGAGTTTAGAGATGAGCGACATTGAAGAGCTTCCCGCAGAGATTAATGCACTGAAATGGATTGCCGGGGAGAGTTGCGTTTTTTATCATTTTGCCTGGAGCGGCGATCATAAGCTAACTGATGGAAGCTTCGAAAAGCAATTAAAGAATGCCACTTACGCGGCCAATGCGCTAAAGGTCGCAAAAAAACTGGGGTGTGTGAAATTTATCAATTCAGGAACCATGGAAGAAACATATGCCCAACGACATATTCAGGATAAGAACGCATCCTACCTTCCAAGTCAGCTGAATTACACAATTGCGAAATTAGCGTCTCGCGACATGTGCCGCATGGTCGCTTATTTAGAAAAAATGGACTACATCCACACGCGCCTTTCCGTCCCTTTAAAACCGGACCTTTCAGAAGGGAACTATATAGCTAAAACATTAAAAGAAATCACTCAAGGACGTTCGTATCAAGAACCGAAAAACAAACAGCTATTTGATGTAATCCTTGTCGATGATGTAGCACGAGCATATCTCCTCATTGGAAAACATGGCAGAAATAAGGCTGATTATTTCATCGGCACGGCTGATCCCACGACGCTTGGTGATTATTTTAAGGATTACGAGCGGATCGTAGAAGGATCAACAGTTTCTGGCAACGATAAACAATATCCAGCGGCGGACAAAAAACTATTTGATATCAGCGAGTTGCTCAAAGATACCGGATTTGAACCGTTGACTGATCGCTTTGATTTGAGTGGAGCTCCTGAATAACATGAAGCAGGCAATCGTAAGTGGCGCAACAGGTTTTATAGGAAGTGTATTTGTTGATCTATTGGCAAGCAAGGGGATTGATGTTCTCGCGCTTGGTAGAAAGTCTTTTTCCGACCTGCCACCTTATAAGAAAGAAAAGCTCAACGGTGCAACATATCTATGCCTAGACATGAATGCCATCTCTTCTTTAGATGAAGAAATCTCAACGTTGGCGTGGGATATTGGCGATGATTGTGTGTTTTTCAACCTGGCGTGGGGCGGCGTAGACAGATTATCGGATTTGGATATTGAAGCCCAGATGAACAACGTAACCTACTCAGTAGAGGCGCTGTCCATATCGGCTAAAATAGGCTGCCGCCGATTTATACAGGTTGGAACCATGGAAGAGGCTTTCACCTACAAGTATCTAGAGCTAGACCACCATGTCGACTCCCAATATAACAGACATGTAATTTATTCCGTCGCGAAAATCGCAGCAAAGCACGCCATCCAATTGAAATCCGAACAGATTGGTATTGAGTATATATATGTTCTGCATTCTCACGTAATGGGACCAGAGGATGACAAGGACTCTTTTTTGCAGGTAACTTTAAAAAAATTGATTGAAGGTGAGGATCTCGTCTTCTCGACTGGTGAACAATACTTTGATGTTGTTTCAGTGCAAGACTGCGCTCTTGGATACTACCTTATTTGTGAAAAAGGGAAGGCTGGAGAGGAATATTGGGTAGGCTCTGGTAACCCTTGCCGCTTGCGTGAGTACGTTGAGCGCATGTATTCACTGTTCCCTTCGAATAAACCAATGCAGTTTGGAAAGTTACCCTACAACGACGTAGTACTTAGCCCGGAAGATTTTTCAATTGAATTACTCACCGAGCATACAGGGTATAAACCGGCAATGTCTTATGAGCAGACTGTAACCAGCCTATATGAACATATGTTTCAGTAATTCAACATGGGATTGAGGATGTCAGAGTTGATTTCAAATCGCGGGTATTCAGTTTGCAGAGGCTGCAATTCTGAGAATCTTGTCAGCATCTTGGATCTGGGCAACCAGCCATTACCAGCCGAATACGGTAGAGAGCCTGACGAAGTGCTTGATACGTTCCCATTACATTTGCGCATATGTCAGGACTGCGGCCTTGGGCAGCTTGGTGAATATGTATTGCCCGAGCGGATATTTCATAACACATATCCCTACCTTTCATCTGCAAGCGCCACTTGGGTGCAGCATGCAAAACAGTATGCAGCTGACATGAAGGATGCCCTTTCCCTTGATGCTAATAGCCTTGTCGTAGAACTCGCCAGCAATGACGGTTATTTGCTATCTGAATTTCTGAAGCTGAACGTGCCCGTGCTTGGAGTTGAACCCGCTGCCAATGTGGCTGCCATTGCGCAAAACGCTGGCGTGCCGACAATTGTGGAGTTTTTCGGAGTTGAGCTAGCCAAGAATATATTGAGTTCGCATGGACGCCCAAGGTTGATCGCAGCCAATAATGTTTTCGCGCATATTCCTGATATGCAGGATTTTATGGAAGGGATGGCGATACTGGCAGATGAACACACGGTGATCACGATCGAGAATCCTTCGTTCGCCTTGCTACTTAGAGATTCTTTGTTCGACACCATCTACCACGAGCACTATTCCTACCTGACCGCACATTCAGTTCAAGCAGTGGCGAGCAAGTACGGACTTCGCCTGGCACGTGTCGATCGACTGCCAACACATGGCGGCTCCAATCGATACTGGCTCAGTCGAACGATGACCGTAGACCCGTCTGTTGAGGCTACGCTAAATGAGGAAAAGGAACTGGGCCTATTTGACCCTGACGAATGGTCAGCATTTGCAGCGCGTTCCCGCGCTGCGATTGATGGTCTTCGCCAATGGCTTATGGAGCGGAAACAAGCTGGGGACATTGTCGTCGGATATGGCGCAGCACATAAGGGCAACACATTCTTAAACGCAGTCGGTGAGGCTTCGAAGACCTTGAAGTATGTGGTTGATGCGAGCCCTGAAAAACAAGGAAAGTTTCTTCCCGGCTCACAGGTTCCCGTGCTTGCGCCGGAGCAACTTTCTGATGGTAGCCCGACAGATGTACTTATTCTTCCCTGGAATATAGCTCCGGAATTAGCAGAGCGAATTAGGGTCCTAACTCCAAATGCACGTATATGGGTTGCACAACCTAGTATGCGCCAACTCTAAAGGGATCAGTAATGAAACTCGAAACTACGCCAATTAAGGATCTATTTGTACTTCATCGACCTGTGCGGAAAGATGAACGGGGCACCTTTACCAGACTTTTCGGGGCCGATGAAATAGCCGAGGCAGGCCGGCCTACGAGCATAGTTCATGTCAACACCTCTACCTCAACTGAGGTTGGCACCTTACGCGGCATTCACTTCCAATACCCCCCGTATGCAGAAGCGAAAATTGTTGCTTGTACAGCGGGTGCTATTTGGGACGTGGGTGTCGATTTGCGCCCTGGCTCTCCGACCCAATTCCAATGGTATGGCGAGATCCTTACACCTGAAAATGGACTTAGCATGGTCATACCTGAGGGATTTGGCCATGCATTTATCACTCTTGAGCCTAACTCGACTGCGGTCTATGCGATCTCGGCTGTCTATGCACCGGAACACGAATCCGGACTTCGCTACGACGACCCTTCTCTAGCAATCGATTGGCCAATAACTCCAAAAGTCGTATCAGCGAAAGATCAGGCCTGGGAGCCGCTGGAAAAGCGAGTTCAACAATTAAATGCTCGTTTTGAGGTTGATGCCTAAGTGGCAAAGGGATCCTCATTATTTGTCGTTTCGGTCAAAAAATCATGGAACAGTCAATGAAGCCCCATGTTCCTTATTCGAAGCCCTCGATTACGGATCTCGAAGTACGCTACGCAACTGATGCAGCGGCCAATGGCTGGGGCGATCAATGCTATGCGTACATAAACCGTTTCGAGGGACTTTTTAAAGAACACCTCGACGTGAAGCATGCGATTTCAACTTCCAGTTGTACCGGCGCATTGCATATGGGCATGGCCGCGCTAGGCATCGGCCCGGGGGATGAAGTCATCATGGCTGATACCAACTGGATCGCGACGGCTTCACCTATTGTTCATCTTGGTGCAAAGCCGGTATTCGTTGACATCATGTCCGACAGTTGGTGCATTGACCCGGAAAAAGCCGAAGCTGCGATTACACCACGTACGAAAGCTATCATTGCGGTTCATCTCTACGGAAATCTGTGCGACATGGATCGGCTTTTAGCGATCGGACAGAGGCACGGCATTCCCGTCATCGAGGACTCAGCCGAAGCGATTGGATCGGCTTATCACGGCAAACGTGCCGGTAGCATGGGGGCGTTTGGCGTCTTCTCGTTTCACGGCACCAAGACACTAACCACCGGCGAGGGCGGGATGTTTGTCACCAACGATGGGGACCTCTATGAACGCGTTCTCACGCTGAGCAATCATGGCCGCGCGCGAGGTCAGACAAAACAGTTTTGGGCGGACATAGTGGGCTTCAAATACAAGATGTCGAATATTCAAGCAGCAATTGGTTGCGCCCAAGCCGAAAGAATTGAAGAACTTATCGCTGGCAAGCGATCCGTCTTCGAGACATATCATAATTTTCTTGCCGATCTGCCACTGACAATGAATCCAGAACCAGTTGACGTCACCAACGGCTACTGGATGCCGACCATTGTGGTCAATGAAGGTGTTGAATTCGAAAGAGAGGAGCTATTGGCAACGTTTGAAAAAGAAGACATTGATGGTCGAGTTTTTTTCTGGCCATTGAGTTCGCTTCCCATGTTTACCCCCCGGCCAGAAAACGTTGTCAGCCACAGCATCTACAAACGCGCGGTCAATCTGCCGAGCTACCATGATCTAAGCACATCACAGATTGAACGAGTAAGCGCAGTCGTGCGATCCACTCTGAAGTGAGCCAGTAAATGAAAGATTACGTCATCTGGGGGGGAACCGGCCAAGCCAAAGTTGTCCATGAGGCCCTTTCCGGACAGGGCTACAATCTGAGCGCAATCATCGACAATCGCAAGATCACATCCCCGCTTACAGGCGTGCCCATCCTTTATGGACAAACCGCCTTTGACGAATGGCTGGAACAACGTGGGACTTTGAATGGCCTGCTGGCAGTCGTAGCTATCGGGGGAGGCAACGGAAAAGACCGTTTATCGCTCATGAGAAGCCTCAAGAAACAAGGAATCGAACCCATTAGCGTAGTTCACCATAGGGCTTTTATTGCCAAGGACGCCACCATTGGAGAGGGCTGTCAAATATTGGCTCAGTCTGCTGTTTGCACCCATGCCAAACTTGGAGACGGAGTAATCATTAACACAGCAGCATCTGTCGATCATGATTGTCGAATCGGAGCTGGCGCACATATAGGACCCGGCGCACACTTGGCTGGCGAAATAACTGTAGGTCCCAACGCCTTTATTGGCACTGGCGCTGTAATATTGCCAGGACTTACGATCGGGGAAGGCGCCACAGTAGGAGCAGGCGCCGTGGTTACCAAACCGGTCGCCGACCACATGACGATGGTCGGCAATCCCGCCAGAATTCACAAACCCTAAGAATGACCTGACCAATTTTGTTCTGGAATTCATCTCATACCAATGCGTCAGGTGGACATCAAAATACACAACAAACTGCTGATCACCGTCGCGCCTGACGGCTTCCTGAAACGGATCGTTTGAGCACGCCTTGGACGAACTCGAATCCTATGCACCAATGGTCTCTTCTAGTGTCCACCGTGGGGTATCCGTCACATTCCTCTACAATATTCCTCCGAGTTCTTTGCCGGGTCGCTCCTGCAACGTTGGCAGTAAACCGAACACGGCGGCAAAAGCAAACTTGTCCGCACACCCCGTATTGGAAATGAATACCAAAATCGATAACAAACTGTCTGTGGGCTCCGGGCCGCGCGGCTCACTGACACGAGAGGCTTGAATGAGAGGTACGAGCACACCTGTTCCAACAAGTGGCCAACGCAACGGGGTAACCATCGGCATTCCGGTGTTCAATGAACAAGACCGGATCGAGCGCGCGATACGCTGTGCGGCACCTCAGTGTGAAAGGCTGGTAGTGGCGGATAACGCATCGACAGATGCTACCGAAACAATCTGTCGTCGACTCGCAACAGAATACACTCATTTAGAGTATGTGCGTCACGAACAAAATATGGGCTCCCTAGAAAACTGGCACTTCCTTCTTTCAGTCACTGATTCACCGTATTTCATGACATTGGGCAGTCATGATTATATTGATGCCAACTATATTGATACTCTGCTCGCAATAATGTTGGCGGATGACAGTGTAATAGTTGCAGTCGGAAACTTATGCTTCGAGTATGAGGAAGGCTCAGGCCCCAACACCGATGAAGCCTTCAATGCATGGGAAGGCGGAATACAGGAAAATGCAGCCGCGCGTGTACGTTCTTTTATTTTCGACGATGCCCAGCTAGCGTGGCTGATGCAAGGCCTATTCCGCACTCACGAGTACAAAACCCACTTTACGAGAGACCTCCCACCCTACGGAATCGATGCGGTTTTCCTGGCCACTATCCTCCAGCATGGAAAAATCGTAGTGTCCCCCGCCACTCGCTATCACGCCTGGATACGTCACTCCAAGGGCAATCATCCTTCGTATCTGGAAAGGTTGATCGGAAAGAAATCGCGCTCTAGCAAACGCAACCGAATGCGCAACAACATGCGCGCTGCACTATATAAAGTTTTATTGGGATCAGAAGAACCTTCTACTCTGCTGGATATCACAAGACTACGCTTTCAAGTCATGACAAGACTGGGAACATTCAAGCTGAATGACACAGACCCAATGTTCTATCTGCTCTATATCCCGGTGAAGTTGGCTCGAAAACTTCGCCGCCTTTTTTAAGCTACAACCCAAAACTCAAATGCCTGGTGGTTGATGAGGATCCTGCCTTGTCCAGCATGGCTGCTCAGGCCAATGGTTCAAGCCGCAAACCATCAGCGGACACAGCAAACCGCCCGGCGTCCGCGAACACGTAATTGTGGTTGCCGAAGCGCTCCTTGCGCTCGGCGACAGCAGCCTGCACGTCGCCGATAGTCACCGGCTGCAAAGTATCGCCCAGGCACCAGCACGCATACCCCGCTTCCTCGAACATACGGAAGGTATCCACGTAGTGTGGGTTGACCTCCAGGCGATGGCCAAACAACGAGATCTCGATCATCCAAACGTGCTTCTGCGCCTGCCTGAGTATCTCCTCGGCTCCACGCAGCACTTCAAATTCAAAGCCCTCTGTGTCCATGATCACCAGTGCCGGCCGCTCGCTCATGCGGGCACCGAGACAATTGTCCAGCGTGTTGCAGGGAGTCGTCTCGGCCACCGTATCGGCCTTGGCCCAGCCCTTCAGCAACGATGCGGAAGTGCCGCCGCCGTAGATTTCTGCAATGCCCACCTCGGCTCCCAGGGCAATGGGAAACACCTCCGCCCTGGACTCCCAGTTGTTCGCCTGCAAGTTGCGGAACAAGGCAAGAAGGTTGTGATTGACCGGCTCGAACGCGACCACGGGGCGGCCTGCCGCCAGCGCATGACAACAGTAATAACCGATGTTCGCGCCGATGTTCACCAACCAGTCGACATGAGTCAGCATATCGGTGACAAAGCGTGTCTCGGTGGGTTCGAAACGTCCCTCTGCCATGCCGCGATTCCCGGTAAAAAGGAACCCAA
>Ga0272444_10005654_pt1 | contig 10782 bp, 7 predicted proteins | sample SSMForm13_FD_201033 | JGI IMG/M metagenome (GOLD analysis project Ga0272444, IMG submission 201033) | Marine sediment archaeal communities from Little Sippewissett salt marsh, Falmouth, MA, United States - SSM-Form-13 | ecosystem: Environmental > Aquatic > Marine > Wetlands > Sediment ... | reverse complement strand
CGAGGGCTACCGCGCCGCGATAAGGCATTTCCTCTGCCCGGGTCAGAATTTCGCCTTTGCCTCCAAGGAGGGAGACATAGCGATCGTGCACCAGGGGTTGCTGCCGGTTCGGTGGGAAGGACAGGGGAGGTATATCGGCGATGGTCGTGATCCGGCGTATGACTGGAAGGGTTTCATCCCCTGGGATGCGCTGCCTTCGGCGGTGAATCCGAAGCGCGGTTTTGTCTGCTCGGCCAATCAGTCTCCGATCGATTCAGCTTATCCGTACTACCTATCCGGTAATTATGCCCCGTATGAACGCTCCAGCCGGATCAACGAGTTGCTGGCCGCGGGTAGCACCCTTACGGTTCAAGATATGATAACCCTGCAACAGGATGTTCTCAATACGCATGCCCGCAGGGTGCTCCCGGCCCTGTTGGAGCGGGTCGATCGAAACCGACTGGATTCTCTGGAGATCGCCGGACTTGAAATCACTGCCGCCTGGGATTATCAGCAAAAAGCAGAATCAGTGGCCCCGAGTATTTTCGAATACTGGTGGGACGAATTAACGGGGATGATCTGGAACGATGATATGCAGTCTCCAGTTGGGGAACTTCGGACGCCCCGCCGCGATGTTACTACAGCGTTGATACTGGAGGAGCCGGACAGCCGGTTCTTTGACATTGTCAACAGCCCGCAGCCGGAGATTATTGCCGACATTGTTACGGCGTCGTTCCAGGCGGCGATAACGACGCTGCGCGGCGAATTCGGAGAAATTGGTCCGGCGTGGGAGTGGGGACGAGTGCGAGGCACCAATATCAGCCATCTGGCCGGTATCCCCGGCCTGGGGGTGACCGATCTTCCCACCGACGGCCGCGCCGGCGCCGTTAACGCCACCACCGGCACTCACGGACCCTCCTGGCGCATGGTGGTCGAACTGGGGGAGGCGGTGAACGCCTGGGGGATCTATCCCGGTGGGCAGTCAGGCAATCCCGGTTCGGAATTCTACGACAATGCCGTGACCGACTGGCTGAGCGGTGAGATTTACGAGCTTCTATTCCTCAACGATCCGGACGACGTTCGCGCGGCCGAAATGATCCGGACCACCCTGGGGAGGCAACCGTGATTTTTTCCGTATTGGTTTGTCTTCTGATCACCCTGGGACTTCAATGGGTTTTGCCCGCCTGGTGGTGGGTAATGCTGGTACCGTTCGCATGGAGCGTGTTGAGGGCAAATTCGGGGAGGGAAGGTTTCCTGGTCGGCCTGTTAAGCTCCGGCCTTCTCTGGCTCGGCGTCGGCTTGTACTACTGGTTTACCTCGGGCGGATTCATAGCCCAGCGGGTGGCCGCGATGCTGCAAATCGATAACTCGGGCTTCCTGCCGGCCGTTACCGCGTTGATTGCGGCCGTGGCGGGCGGAGTGGGCGGATGTACCGGCGGCCTGCTAAGAGCGCTGTGGCGCCCCGCTAAGAGCTAACGCTTTCTTTCCAGCAGAATCTGATTGTCTCGAGAGCGGGTCTCACCGACCGATGTGATGTAGATCGCCCGCTTGTCGGATACGGGGCAGGCATACTCGCAGGCGCCGCAGCCGGTGCACAGGGCGGGATCGACGTAGGGACGCTTGACCGTTACCTCTCTGCCCTCTCGATTAACCGCTGTCTCCTCGCGCAGGTACACGGACTTCGGCGTGGTGGGGCACCATTCTTCGCAGACGATACACGGGGTAGCCATCGCCCACGGGAGACATCTCCCCCGGTCAATGAAAGCCGTGCCGATCCGGTTGGGCGGAGTCTCCTTGTCGCCCACTTTCTGTTTCTGCGTCAATTCAGCGATTGCCCCGGTCGGGCAGACCTGCGTGCAAAGGGTGCAGGTGGGCTCACAATAACCTATCTTCGCAATAACGGTAGGCGTCCAGAGACCTTCGAAACCGGCCTCCATAAAAGTCGGGTGAAGGGCGTTGTTGGGACAGACCCGCATGCACTGACCGCAGCGGATGCATTTGGCCAGAAAGTCAGATTCCTCGACCGAACCGGGCGGTCGGATCACTCTTGGATCGGGATTGACTTTGAACGCGTCCCCGGAGCGAAAAAGCGGCACGGCCGCGAGTCCGGCCGCCAGGGAGCCGACCACCTTGCGCCGTGAAGCATCCACTTTCTGAGTTCCGGCCGGGTTTTGTCGGGTGATCTTCTGGTCGGGAAAGAACTTGAACGTCAGGGAACCGTGCGGGCAGGCCGACAGGCAGTTGAGGCAGAGATGACATTCCGCCTGACGCCATTTATTCCCGATATCCGGATTGTCAGCCCCCTGGCAGGAGAGCAGGCACAGGTTGCAGTGGTCGCAGGTCGATTCGTCTTTTTGCAGGCCGAAGATGGCATATCGCGAGAAAATTCCCAGCATGGCCCCGAGCGGACAGATTCCCCGGCACCAGAAACGGGTGAACACCCGATTAAGTACCAGAATGATCAGAAAGAAGACACCTATTGTCAGTATGGTATGGTAATGCGCCTGGCGGAACGGGAGCAGGAGCGGTGCGACAAGATCATACACGGCATCCGCGCCCTTGATCAAAGGGGGCGCCCCCAGCGATTTCACGGCGCTCATAAGGCCGTCGACCGTGGTATGAAGAGTCGGCAGCACAACCGTACCGAGAGACCGCGCCAGCAACGGCAGCGGATCGAGCAGTCCCGCCTGAAGGCTCCCCAGGAAGGCCGCCCCCAGCAGGAAGAACAGCACGTAGTACTTGATCCGCTGATACTTCTTGTAGCGGTTTGATTCTATTTTGCCCTTGCCGCGACGGCCGATGCGTTCCGAAGGAATCTCCGAAATCCAGTGATTGAGCGAACCCATCGGACAGATCCAGCCGCAGAAGAACCGTCCGAGGAAGATCGTCGGGATCAGGATCACCAGCGACCAGAGCAGCCCCTTATGCAGCGTTCCGGAGGACAAGAGAGTCATCAAGGCGGTCAGCGGATCGAACTGCAGACCGATTGAAACCGGGTAAGGGAGCATTATCTCAGAGCTGTTGGCCGGATCGAAGTCAACTTCGAAATTAGTCTTCAGAATCAACCAGAGGAATATGAGAAAAAACAGGACCTGGGAAATGCGTCGAAGATTCTTAACCGTCTTAATGGTCATCAGGCGATCTCTTTATAACCCGCCGTTCGGTAGTCGACCGTCCCCAGCCCGCTCTGCTCCGCCAGCACAAGGTGGCTGACCTGATCGCCGGTAAATCCAAGATATTCGGCCGCCCGCGAATCCGCGGCCACCGCGTCGGTGGAGCAGAAGACGGTGTTTTCGAGTGCGACATCATCCAGCGAGCCGCCCTGCGGTCCGTTACGCAGCAGAACGCGGGTAGCATCGACCACGGTCAGCGTCGGCCGGCAGAACGAGGCCAGATCGACTATGGACTGGTCGATATGCTGGTGAAGTTTGTGACGGCGCCCGCCGATTATGCCGTAAAGATTCTTCAGCCCGACCGTGCACCGCGAGAGTGAATGCTGCTTGACGATCGGCATATTGATGAAGCGGTCAGTCTCCACGAAGTACTTAAGGACCGGCCACTCGGTGAGGATTTCGCCCTTGAGATCGATATTTAAGTAGTCGTCGTCGACCGGCAGGATCACCCTGGCGCCGGCTTTCTCGGCGGCCTCGCGAATCCCCGACCGGAGAAAACACCGTCGCGGGTCGTTGCAAGTTATGTCGGAGACAATTACCTCGGAGGCCCCGGCTTCGAGACACAGACGGACCATCTCGCCGACCAGCAGGGGATTGGTGTTGGCGGCCTGCTCGGCCGTGCGGTCCCAACCGACGTTCGGTTTGATAGTCACCCGCTCGCCTGCGGAAATGAAGCGCTTGATCCCGCCGACCGCGTCCAGCGTCTGGCGAAGCGCCTGGATCGGGTCATCTCTTTTCGCCAGGGCTATTTTCGGCAGGGCCGGATCGGGGGAAACCGTGAAATCCCCGCTTCGAACCAGCGGGGTGTGATAGGACACGGCCGCGCGGTTGTGAAAGGCGAGTCCCACGGAGGCCGTTACCGCGGCCAGGGCGGTTGCCTTCCCGGTCTGCTTGAGGAATTCACGACGTTCCATCGCTCGGGGACCTCCTTGCGCTCAATCGACGATAATATAGGGTGTGTTTAGCGTCCCGACAACACTCAACATCTTCAAGCGTTCGGCCCCGCTTTCGGCGTCGGACCTACTTCACGTCCGGCTCGTACTTCCAGAACCAGCCGAAACCCATTTCCCTGACCATGTTCAGAAATTCCTCGTTTCCGCGGGGCATTTCGTTAGCGACGTAATGCAGGCCGAAGTACTTCTGGGACATGCTGATTTTGCCGCGATCCTTGACCGTCTGAAGGCACTTCTCGGCAAATTCCACCCCGTGGGCCTCCCGGCAGACTTTCTCGAGTGTGGCCAGCCGCTCTTCGGTGATCTCGCCGCCGGCGTTGGGGTACTTGTTTTCGTACGCCCCAAGGAGTTCTTCGTCGGTCATTTCGCGATACACCTCGTCGTGCACGACCGCCTGAACCCCCAGCTTTTTCTTGGGCGCCGGCCGTCGAGTCGGATATCCCAGGCAAAGCAGCACGACCGGAAACACGCCCTTGGGCAGCTTAAACAGGTCCCGGACCTCTTTCAGACGGTCGACTACCGTCCCGATATAAACTGATCCGAGGCCCATGGCATCGGCCGCGGTGCAGATGTTCTGGGCGGCTATGATCGTATCCTGAAACGAGATCCAGAAATGCCTGAAAGAGTGGAAGGCCGTGAAGGGGGCACATTCCAGCTCGGCCCAGCGCCGGGACCTACGCCAGTCGATACAGAAGAGCAAATTGGCCGCCGCACTGCCGATCCACGGCTGTTCGCCGCACAGCTTTTCGAGCTTCTTGTTGGTGGTCTTGTTCTCTATTTTGATGATCGAGTAGGGCTGAAGATTCCCTCCGGTCGGGGCGTGAACCCCGGCCTCGAGGATCAGCTTCATAATGTCGGCTGGAATCCTCTCGTCGGTATAACTTCGGCAGCTTGATCGTTCCAGCAGGAGTCGCATTGTCGCGTTGGGGTATTTACCTGCGCTCCCCCCGCCGGGCAGGTCATCCTCGCCGTGGTGAGAAAGCATATCGTCGTGTTCGTCCAAACCGGGTCTCCTTCCTGGGCACGTTGTATACTGTCGTCGACTAAGCCTATTATATCCAAAGAGAAAGGCACGAGGGAAAGCGTTTTTTCTTACCGACGCCATCTTCAGAATAATAGTGACGGGCTTAAGAGGGCTTTGCATGCAGCCGGCTGTGTAGTATAATTGGATAGCGGCAGTGACACGACCCCCACCGCCGTTGAAACCGGGGAGGCTTCGATTTGGGAGACTTAACCAGAGCGCAGGAGCAGGTTCTTATCGCGGTGCTGGAGATCTACCGGCGCACCCGCGGCAAAAAAGCCCCCGACCAGGAGCTTCTTAATTCTTCCGCTAATAGCATTTTCGAAGACGAGTTGCTGGACTGGGCCGGTGTGCCGGAACAGCTTCAGGCTAACGGCTTTCTGGAAGAGAAGGCCGGTCGCTATTTCTTAACCGAGTCCGGCCTCACCCGGGCACAGGAGCTCTATCGCGATTTCTTCAGCCGTAACTTCGACAGCCTGCTGGTACAATGCGCCCAGAGCCCGACTTACTCCATCTTCTGTGAGCGTGTGTACGGGCGTGACCTCTGCCAGTTCAACAGCGCCGGCATGGACCAGTTGGACGAGCTGCTGGAGGTGCTGGGCCTTCACGAGTCCGATCGGGTCCTTGATCTCGGCTGCGGTGCGGGGAAAATCTCCGAGTACATCGCCGACACCACCGGCGCCCACGTGACCGCCGTCGACTACGCTCCGGGAGCGATTGAACTGGCCCGGAAACGTACCGAGTCCAAACGTGACCGGCTGACGTTTGAACTTGGCGATCTCGATCGGCTGGAACAGATACCCGGGCCGTTCGACGCTGTGGTGGCTGTTGATGTCCTCTATTTTGCGGTCTTTGTTGACCGTACGTTGAGTCAATTGAAACGCCTCATCGAACCTCACGGGCAGATGGGAGCGTTGTTTTCCCAGATAATTCCACCCGGCGGCAGCCGGGACAGGCTCCTGCCCGGGAATACGGTGCTGGCCGGAGAATTAAGCCAACAGGGTCTGTCTTTTGTCACCCGCGATATAAGTGACCGGGACCTGGATTTCTGGCAGCGAACGCTGGATACGGCCCGGGATCTTCGGGAAGCGTTTGAAGCCGAAGGCAATCTGGAGATTTTCGAGTCGCGCCACGACGAAGCGCAACAGATGGTTGAGGTGGTCCGGGACGATCGCACCAGAAGCTATATCTACCACGTCAGGCTGTGAAACCGAAAACGGCAGTACTATTATGGGCCGGAGTCACAATTCGCCGGGAGCCCCCGGTCCGCGAATGGTGGCCCCTTATTGTTGACGATCATTTGTTGACTTTGGCCCGGCGATACTAGTAATTCGTCTACAAGCATCTTACTGACAATCTGCGTATTTAGGGAATATTATGGGTAAACCGGCAGCCAGACTAGGCGACATGACCGCCCACGGAGGAAGCATCGTTGTGGGCTGCCCCACGGTTCTGATCGGCGGTAAGCCCGCCGCCCGGGTCGGGGATATGCACACCTGCCCGATGCAGACCCCGGCGGTGCCGCCCATTCCGCACGTCGGCGGACCGATCCTCCCTCCCGGAGTACCCACCGTCCTGATCGGCAATATGCCGGCCGCTTGCGTCGGCGATATGGCCACCTGCGTCGGCCCCCCGGATACGATACTCCCTCCGGGCTGTCCGACGGTGCTGATCGGCGCAGGTGGCGGAGGCGGAGGCGGCGGCGGTATGGCCAAAGCCGGAGCCAAGGCGCCGGTGAGCGCCGTGAAGGCCGGGGTCGGTCAGGACGCCGGCGAAAGCGACAGCGATGCCGACGACGAGCCCGAAGAGGGGCACTTCCTCAAAGTGAGAGTTGTCGACAAAGGCGGCTTCCCGGTAAGCGGCATAAAGTACAGGTTGAAAGACCCTGACGGCAAGGTCACCGATGGCACAGTGTACGGCAGCATCAAACGGACCGGTGTCAAGGAAGGTGATTACGATATAACCCTCAGCGCTATCCAGGACGCCCGATGGGGCGCCAAAGAAGCAGCGATTGGTGAGAAGGTCAAGATGACCGTTACCGCGGCCGGTATCGAGGACGGCGAAGCCGCCGCTCTTAAGATCTACATAAAGGATGCGAGTTTCGCCGACCATCTTTTCGAGACCATCACCACCGAGGTCCAGGGAGACAAGGTGGAGGACGAGTGGGAGCTTCAGATCGACCAGGACCTTATCGAACGACAGGATCAGAAATCGACTCGAGGTTATTCGGCCCCCTACTATTTCTTCGTGGCCGAGATTGCCGGGATGCAGAAGCGCTCCGGTCTGCTCAAGTTCAAGGACTGGATGGAGATAAACCTCGAGGACGACGACGGTACCAGGCTGGGCGACCAGAAATACCGCGTGTTCCTGCCCAACGGCGAGGTCAGGGAAGGGACGCTTGACTCCGATGGTTACGCCAAGGTGGAGAACATCCCGCCCGGCCGGGTCGAGGTGGAATTTCCCGAGCTGTACGATGACGAGGAGGACGAGGCAGGCTCGGAGGAATCAACCGAGGCCGGTTCCGAATCGCAGTCTTCGTCCGCGGCCGGCGGGGGAGGTACGCAAAGCCCGTCGGGAGCAGCCGGGTCACCCAGCCAGACCCCGTCTTCGTCAAGCGGGACTCAGTCTCCGGCCGGAGGGTCGGGTACCACCTCGCAGTCGCCGCCGGCTGGAAGCGCCAGTCAATCCCGCGGTGACGGGAGTTCAACGCAGGGGAGATAAACCGATTTCGCAGCACCCGCACGCACCGCTCCAGAAGGAATGTGAATGCCCTGGCTTAACATAGAGAAGAAGCAGTCGCTCACCGAACTGGCCCGTCAGCAGGGGGTATTCCCGAGCGAGATCTGGGAACATCCGCGCAATAAGAAATTCTCCGACGGCAGCACCGACGGCTATGACCTTTTCCTTCCCTCGGGCGCCTGGATCTACATTCCCGACGACGAAGAACGGATCGTCTCACAGAGAGAACGCGAAGAGCGGCGGCGCAAAAAGAAACCGCCGCGCCCGCCGCGCACCAAAACCCGCAGCAATATCAGCAATGTGTTCAAGCGGCCGCGCTCCGACGCCGACGCCGAAGATCGGGCCAAGTATATTCTGACGGCGGCTCGTCCGGCGTTCAAAGCGGTGCACGATGCCCACAACGGTCTTCTGGCTAAACTAAAAGGAGGCGGCCGTTACCACAAGATCGACTACACCAAGCGCAGCTGGAAACAGAAGCTCGTTCAGGCCGCTCCGGGCACAGTTGCCAAGGGCGCCGGGATTGTCATTACTATCGTAGGGCTAGCCACCGCCACCACTCCGGCGGGATGGATAATGATCCCGATCGGCCTGTCGGCCTGGGCGGTGACCAAAGGGCTGGAGGCCTTCTACCGTCACCAGGATTACAAAAAGCGCAAGGTCTATTACCAGCGGGATATGTATTGCACCGAGGCCGGCCAGGAAAAGGGAAAAGAGACCTACGACAAAGAGAAAAAAGAGGCCAGGGGCAAGTGGTATCGCAAACTCCTGGTGAAACTGACCCCGAAATCCCTGGAAAGCTACACCCAGGTTCAGGACAATATCTGGGAATACAAGGAGTTCTGGCGCGAGCAGTTGATGCGCGACTCCAACCAGTGCATCCGACCGGCGGTGGTGCATCTTCGCAAGGCTCGCCTGATCCTGACCGAACAGATGGGCGGTTTTTTCAAGGCGGTCGATCCCTCGTTCAAGGACCACTACGGCATCATCGATTTCAAAAAGCTCGAGAAGAGTTCAAAAAACCCAAGGCCCGGTGAGAAGGCAGTCACCAAGCCGACCGAGGAAGAAGTCGAAGCGCTCGAAGACGGGAGTTTGGAAGAAGCAATCGAGTTCGAGGATTATCGCGAGCTGGCCCGCTGCGATCAGTACGTCAAGCACGCCAAACCGGCCATGCGTTTTTTGCACGAGCTTGACAAATTCCGCAACTACCTGCTGCCCTGCCTGAACATGACGGTCTTCTGCCTGGACGAGTTCGTATCTCTTTCCGGCGAATGGAAAACGCGGCAGGAGCTGGTCGAGGACGCCATCAACCGCTTCCAGAAAAAGAACAACCACAGCAAGTGCGGCCGTTTCAAGCGAGTTAAGGACGTTCTCACGCCGGGCAAATTCAAATCATTCTTCAAATCGATCCTCCATTTCAAGAGTGAATGTTACGATGAAAGCAAGCGTCCGGATATCTATCTCTATCACGGTGAACCGGGTGAATCCACCGGTTCGGGCAAGAAGACCAGCGGCGATAAGTCCTCGGGCCGGACGGGCAGCCCGAAACCGAAAACTCTTGATATCGAAAAGCTCAAGGAGATGCAAACCGGGTTTGCTACCACGCTTCAGGACGAGGTCAAGTTTGATAAATTGAGGGTCTCCGGCGCCTCGACTCCGGGCACACCTCCCGGAAACATGCGGGCGGAGAAGTTCCTGGCCGATGTCGCCAAAGCCTACGACAAACCGGGCTATCTCGATCAACTGTCCCACCGCATCCAGAACTTCAATATGGCCACGACCAAGTTCGAGAAGTTCTCCTGTTTTGTTGAGCACGGTACATCGGTCGCAAAGGAGGCTCTGGGCGGCAACATTATTCCTTCCATAATGGGATTTTTCAGTATCAGCAAGGGCAGCCCTCTGGATGTAACCAAGAAAGTACTGGATAAGGTTGAAAGCGCGGTTCACAAAGGCGCAGCGGTGGCCCAGAAGGCGATCGAGAACCAGGAAGCCAAGTCGGCGGGCTCGGCCAACGATTACTTCACGCTGGCCGACGGCAGCAATCCTTACATTATAGAATCAGACGTGCTGAAGACGATCAAAAACGAAATGTCGCTGGACACGCCCATGAAACGCATCGTCGCCATGGAATACAAAATCTACGAGGACGAATTCGCTGAGATCAAAGCCGAACTGGATGAGAAGCTGGACAAGGGGGAAATAGACGAGGAAGCCCACGAGCAGGGCATGGCAGAGTTGAACCACGTCTTCTACGGCGTCAAGAAAGAGAAGGTTAAACGCCAGGTTCATCGCTCGGGAAAGGCCGCCAAGAAAGCGGCGATCGGGGTCGAGCGGACGTTCAAGCAGCTCGACTACCATTATAAGAAGGCGCGGGATTACGTCAAGCTGTTCCACGAGATCGACGGCATGGCGGAGAAACGCAAAGAACTGAAAATCGGACTGCGTTCCTGCAACCAGTGCTATCGCTACGCCAACATGCTCTACGAGTACCACCACGAGTTGGAGAAAATGGAGCGGTACCTCATGGGCAGTATTTCGGTGGTCGCCCAGTTGAGTGAGGAGGCAATCACCTACGGTCATTACGCCAAGCCGGTCTGGAAGGTCTTCGACCAGTGGACCGGCGACTGGATCAGGGAAGACAGGAACCATGAGCACTGCCTGGATCGCATCGGCACCTTCTCTAAAGGGAAGTACTGTTACGGCCCGAGTTCGAAAACAGGCGCCGCCCCCGGCGCTGTACGTCGAGGGCTGTAGAGTGAAGATCCGGGCCCGGATGATTGTAATAGAGGAAATTGTCGTACATGGCTAAACTGCCGGATTTTTCAAAGAACCTCCCCGGGGGATGGTCGGATCAATCGGTGTTCACCTTTCAGGGGCCGGAGGAAGACGGGCAGCCGCACTATCTCACACTGCTGGTCGA
>Ga0272444_10005652_pt1 | contig 10785 bp, 7 predicted proteins | sample SSMForm13_FD_201033 | JGI IMG/M metagenome (GOLD analysis project Ga0272444, IMG submission 201033) | Marine sediment archaeal communities from Little Sippewissett salt marsh, Falmouth, MA, United States - SSM-Form-13 | ecosystem: Environmental > Aquatic > Marine > Wetlands > Sediment ... | reverse complement strand
AGTCCAGACCAGCAGCGAGACCGGCGCGGCGACGATCACGATGACGAGCCTGTATGACGAGGGCTACCGTGCCAACGGCGCCGAGGTGTACTACATCATTCCGGGAAACTCGACGGTCGAGTTCGGGATCCACCAGAACCAATTCATCGTCGGGAAGAAGTACTACCTGCTCCACCTGCCGACCGATCCGCCGGGAGAAGCGGCAGTGGCATTCTTCTAGGAGAACCGCGGCGGGCGACGCTCTGACCTAGCCCTCGGGCGTCACCCGCCGCGACCTCCGAGCTGCAAGAACCTCCTCGTACGCCGCGAGGAACCGCTCGCGAGCATCCTCGGATCGGATCACGTCCGCCTGCTCGCGGATGAGGCGACCGGCCGAATCCAGATGAACCAGCCCCTCTTCGATGCGATCGGACTCCTGCAACGCTCGGTAGTGCGTGAAGTGGATCTCGATGGCGGCAGGCGAGCTACCGCCGGCCAACAGCGCGATCGCCTCTGAGGAGTACTCGAGCGCAGACTCCTGACGTCCCCCTGCCAGTGCTGTCCGAGCGAGCGCGGAGAGCGAGCGCATGACGAGACGGTCGAGCTCCGCCTCGCGCCCCAGGCGCAGAGCCTCAGCGAGCCATGTCTCTGCGGCCCTCAATTCGCCGAGACAGAGCCGGATCGTCCCGAGATTGAACGCGGTGATGACCGCGCCTCGGCCACTGCCGATCTTCTCGTAGAGAGCACGCGAGGCTTCGGTCGCGCTCGCCGCCGCTTCCAGTTGCTCGGCATCTCCATGCCGGCCGATGAGCAACTCGAGCGTTCCCCCGGCTCCGAGAGCGGCCTGTGCGAGTCCGATATTGCAGAGACTGTCCGCTTGTCCATTCGCATCCTCGAGCTGTTCGTACAACTCGAGCGCATGGCGGTGATGGTCGAGCGCGTCGGAGAACGCGCCGAGCGCGTTGTACGAGTTGCCGAGGTTCGTCAGACACTTCGCCGACCCGATTCGATTTCCCATCTCGCGGAACAGCGGCTGCGCCAGCTCGGTGTACTCGATGCACCGTTCGTACTCGCCCCGGTAGTAGTGGAGCGCGCCGAGATTCCCGAGGATGTCCGCCTCGCCCTTCCGGTCGCCCAGCTCGCGGTACACCGATCGCGCACCGCCAAACCGTTCCAGCGCCTCCGGCAGCTCGCCGAGCCGCGCGGACACGACGCCAAGTGATTTCAGACAGGCCGCTTGGCCTGCGGCGTCCCCGGCCTCTCGGAATGCCTCCAGCGCTCGACCGATAACCTCGCGCGCATTCTGGAACTCGCCGGTCCCTTCGAGGGCATCCCCAACCCGTGCCAGGGCGCGTGCCCGGCCGACCGCGTCGTCCGCCGCTTCCATCGCGAACCACGCCTCCTCCGCCCGAGCCTTCGCTTCGTCGAACTGCCCACATCGCCTGTGGAACTCCGACCAGAGCAGCAGGACAGCTCCCCGCCCCGCAGGATCGGCAGCGTCCTCGGCCCAACGGAGCAGCTGCTCCAGGTCGGCCTGCTCCTCCTCGACACGTCCGAGCAGTCCGAGGATGCGCGCCCTTTGCCGCAGGACGGCCGCCCGGTCCTCGCACTCCCCGGTCCGGTCGATCTCGTCCATCAGCTCGAGCGCCCGCGTGAAGTGAATCGCCGCTTCGGCGTTCGCGTGGCGTTGTGCCGCCTGTTCTCCGGCGCGGCGCGCGTAGATGCACTCCTTTTCGACGTGTCCAGCGCGATTCCAGTGAACAGCCAGCAGCGGCACGTACGAGTCGAGCTGGCCGGCGTACGTCTCCTCGTACCACCCGGCCACACTGCGATGGAGGTCGCGGCGCTGCTCGAACAGCAGCGTGCCGTAGGCTACCTGATGCGTGACCGAATGCTGGAACGCGTAGCCGGGATCCGGCTCGTCCGTCTCGAGGACGGTCAGCCGACGCTCGGTCGTATGGTCGAGGTGGGCCCGCACCGTCGATCGCTCGGACTCCGCCGGGTGCACGCTCGCAACCGCCCGCACGAGGAAGCTGCGCCCGATCACCGACGCGACCTTCACCGTCAACTGCTGCTCCGACGGGAGTTGATCGAGACGCGATAGGATGACGCCTTCGAGCGTGTCCGGCACCTGCTCACGAAGGGCCGCCGGATTCCCGTCGATCCGGCACGCCCCTTCCTCCACGACGAGCAGTCGCTGATCGCGCAGGCTTCCGAGCAGTTCCACGGCGAAGAACGGGTTCCCGTCCGAGCGATCCGCCACCAGCGCGGCGATGTCCTCGGGCAGCGCCGACGCATCGAGTCCCAGCCGCGCCGCCGCCAACCGGACGGTCTCCTCCGGAGGGAGCACGCCGAGGACCAGCGGCTCCGCACCGCTCATGGTGGCGAGCGCCGCGCACGGTGTCGGCACGAGGTCCTCGTGCGGGCGATGCGTGACCAGTACCAGCACCGGCCGTTGAGCCAGCGATCGCGTCACGGAGACGATTAGCTCCCACGACAGCGAATCGAGCCAGTGCGTGTCCTCCAAGGCGATCAGCAGCGGTTCGTTCGCGGCCCGACGCGCAAGAAGATCCCCGATCAGTGCCGCCAGACTCTTCTGCCTGACCTCCGGCGCGTATGCGCGCGTCAGGGGAGTCTCCTGGAACCCAAGTTCGAGCACATCGTTCAGCAGCGGGGCACGGTCCGTCGCCGTCGCGTCGACGCCCATGATGCATTCCAGCACCCGAGCGCGACGGTCCGCCGGCGGATCGCTTTCGTCGAAGCCGAAGAACGTCTCCAGCACGTCGCGCCAGATGCGGTAGGGAGTGTGTCGCTCGATGGCGTCCGCTTCACCGACCAGCGCCGAGAAACCGGCCGCCCGGGCCCTTCGGACGGTCTCCTCGGTCAGCCGGCTCTTCCCGATTCCAGCCTCTCCCTCGATGAGCAGGATTCGCCGCGTGCCCCCGGCGACCTCGTCGAGGCAGCGCTCGATAGCGGCGAGTTCGGCCCGACGTCCGACCAGCTCGGCCGGCGCGCCGGCAGTTGACACCTGCATCGCTCGTGCCCGTCCCCGCGGGCGGAAGACCGACTGCGGCCGATCGATCCCCTTCAGCGCCACGGCCGGCAGCACATCGAACGCGAATCGCCCCTTCGCCGCTTCGTAGATCCCCTCGCTGCACCGAATCTCCCCGGACGGCGCCGCCTGCATCAGCCGGGCCGCGAGGTTCACCGCGTCGCCGAGCGCGCCGTACGTCCGCCGCGTCGCGCCTCCGTACGCGCCGACCCTCGCTCGTCCGTAGCTGACGCCAATCTGAATCCCGTCGATGAACTGGAACTCCCCCGTGGCGTCGACCAGCCGCATGGCCGCCGCCACGGCTCGCTCGCGGTCATCCTCATGGGCGGTCAACGCCCCAAACGTCATGTAGAAGTGACTGCCCTTGTCCGCCGTGGTCAGCAGTAGGACGTGCCCGCCGTACCGGTCGACCGTCGCCTGTACCCAACGTGTGAATGCATCGAGCTTATCGCCGGCGTCCGGATCGACCTCGTAGTCGATCCCCGTGAACCGCAGGAAGATCACCGACACCGGGCGAAGCTCGGCGAGGAACTCACCCTGTCCGGTGACGATCCGCTCGAACACCGGCTTGTGGAGGTACGGCTCGATCCGCTCGGCTCTCGACTCCGATGGTGGATCCGGCCACGGCGAGGGGCGGACGTTCTCCCGAACCCCCTCGACGACGGCGTGCCGGCCGCGCCAGTCGCAGACCATCAGCGCTCGTCCCACCCGCCGGACGACCTCCGGCGCGGCGATCACCTCGCCGCGTTCCGCCAAGTGCTCCGCGTCGGCCAATCGCTCGACCGTCTCGCCGGTCAGCACATCCATTCGCCGGATCTCCGGGTCGCCGATCAGGTATCGACGGGTCGGTCCGGCGGTCACGGCGGCCTTCATCGCCAGGGATACCCGCCCTCCTTGCGGCGACGCGATCGCGCGGAACTTCGCCATGACTCGTTGCATCTGGAGACCGCAGGCCACGCCGCGAAGGCCGTCATCCCCCGGGATGAAGCTGATCAACGCGTCTCCGATGAAGCAAATGACGCTCCCGCCGAAGTGATGCACGCGACCGACGAGGCTGGTGTATGCGTCGTTCAGGAGGGTTGTCAGTTCCTCAGCTCCGCGTCGCTCGCCAAGAGCGGAGACAAGCGCTTCCGTCAGCGGCGTGAAGCCGGAGATGTCCGCCAGGAGAAGCGAGCCGGCCGCGTCGCCCGGCAAGGATTCTCCGATCGCGAGCGCCCGCCTTCGGTCCATCGGCAGGTACACACTGAGCCGATCGATCGTCATCCAGCCTCCTGAAGTCGGGAAGACAGGGGTCAAGCCCCTCGCGATCCCCTCGTCACCGCCTGATTCCAGCGTACTCGTGTCGCGTGCGCTGCAGCAACCTCGGGGTTGGATTCCGTCGACACTACGGCTGGAACTCGCGGTACCGCATACACGGGGTCCAAGAGCCGAGCGGCCGCTCGCATCCCTTGCACGAGTTCTCACCCTGCCGCCGCTTGCAATACGTGTTCACGACGTAGTCGAAAATCGTCGCGTTGCGGACCGCGAAGGCAATCTCCTCGGCGACGGAGACGAGGATCTGCCGCTCGTCCGCGGTGAACGCCCCGCCGTCGGTTCGGTTGAGGACCTCGAGAACACCGACCGGTTCCTCGCCCGCGACGAGCGGCACCGCGATCATATTCCTCGTCTGGTAGCCGGTCCGCTGGTCGATCTGGCCGTAGAACTGAGGATCCGTCTCCACGTCGTTGACGACCTCCGCCTCGCGAGAGGCGAGGACCCGCCCGGCAACCCCCTCCATCGCTGGGAACGTGGACCCGCCGAGAAGCGGCTTCGCCACGCCTTCGACGGAGTAGAACCGAAAGTTCTCCTTCTCCTCGTCGAGGAGAAGGATCGACGCCGCCTCGGCCGATGCCGCCTCCATGCTGCAGTAGAGCGCGATCTCCAGAAGCTCCGACAGGTCGACCGACTTCGAGAGCATCGAGCTAACGGTCAGATACGTGTTCAGATGGAGAAGCTTCCGGTCGTCGACGATTCGCCCGACGAGCCGATCCGCGACAAGGCCCAACGACGAGAGCGCTTTCGCCCACACGAGTTCGTTCGCCAGCCACTCATCGCCGAGCCCGAGCAGCCCGACGAGCCCGATGATCCGGCCTCGGACGGGCAGCGGGTAGACGGTGCACGGAATCTCGCCGTCGTCCGTCACGAGACACGCGTCGAACGGGCTCGGGTCGTCGTTCGACCGGTCGAACCAGTCGGGGGACGTCGCCGCTGCCGCCCGTGCCATGTCGTCCGTCACGCCGCTCGCACCGTCGAATGGAGCGGACAGCCGGTAGTCCGAGAGGTGCAAAAATGCGCCGCTGGCGCCCGCGAGATCACTCAGGATCGGAAGGACACGCGTCGCCAGATCGCCGAACGCATCAGCGCCAATCGCGGCCTCGACGAGATCGACCGCAAGGGTCTCCGTATCGCCATTCGCCATCACAACCCTCCTTGACCCGGATCGGCTGCGTCAACGGAAACTGCCAGCTTCAACGAGACCACTGTAGGGCGGAGCGCTGGGGGCAGTCAACTTCCCGGTGCGCCCGAGGCGCACCGGGGCGCAGTTTCGCTCCACCCGAAGCGCGAAACTGCCGTCGGCGAGCAATCGGAGAGCCCGGTCCCGCGAAGCACGCCATGGGCGAGCTATCAGAGCGGCAGATCCCACACAGCGGTCCCCACCCGAAGCGCGAAACACGCCATGGGCGAGCTATCAGAGCGGCAGGTCGCGGGCGACGTCGCGCGCCCAGCGGTCTACCGCGAGGATTCGAGGTAGGTCGGGAGGCTCATCCCCCGGCTCTTCGCCCTTCTCCGATCGCCATCGATCGAGGACCGCCGCGAGGCCGGCGGCAATGCCGGGGAATCCGATCTCGCCGTCAAGGAACCGGTAAACGAGCACCTCATCCGCTGCGTTCACCGCCGCAAGCGCGCTCCCACCTTCCCGCGCCGCGGCGATCACGGCGGAGTACGCCGGGAATCGTTCCTCCTCGAATGGCAGAAGACGCAGTTCGAGCGGCTCGTCGAGCGACAGCCGCGGAAGTCCGGTGTCGATCCGATCGGGGTCGATCAGCAGGTTCTGGATCGGAATGCGCATGTCGCGCGGTCCAAGCTCCGCCTTGATCGAGCCCTCGACGAACTCGACAAGCGAGTGGACATACGAGTCCGGATGGATCGCCACGTCGATCCGCTCGTAGGGCACGTCGTAGAGGTGATGCGCAACGACGACCTCGAACGCCTTGTTCACCATCGTCGCCGAGTCGACGGTGATGCGCCTCCCCATCGACCAGGTCGGATGCTTCAGCGCATCCTCCGGTCGGACGGCATCCAGCTCTTCCACTGGCGTGTCCAAGAACGGACCGCCCGAAGCGGTCAGGATCAGCCGCCGTACGTGGCTCGGCTCGTGACCGTGAAGACACTGGTGGATCGCGTGGTGTTCGCTGTCGATCGAGAGGAGCGTCCCGCCGTGCTCCGCGAGCAGCGTCCGGATCAGCGCACCGCCAAGGACGATGCTCTCCTTGTTCGCGAGGCCGACGGTCTTCCCCAGCTCAAGCGCGGCGAGCGTCGGCGGCAAGCCGGCCGCGCCGTAGACGGCGTTCACGAGGACATCGACATCCTCGCGCTTCGCGAGGCGCAGCAGTCCGTCCGCTCCGTGGTGCACCTCGACGCCCGGCAGCCGATTCCGGACAGCCTCGACCACGTCCTCCGACGCCACGCACACGACGCGCGGCCGGTGCTGCTCCGCCTGCTCGACAAGCAGGTCGACATTCGACCCGGTGGCCAGCCCGATCACCTCGAACGGCCGACCGGCTTCGGCCAGACGATCGAGCACGTCGAGCGTCTGCGTGCCGATCGACCCGGTCGATCCGAGCAGCGCGATCCTCCGATTGCGATGACCCATCCGCCCTCCTTCGAGCACCGGATCATATCCTGCCGCCCGGTCGACTCAAACCAAAGGGCCTCACCGCTTGTGCCGCCGACCGCCGACCGCTACGATCCGGCCGGAGGGGGTACGGTGTACGACATCACCGACTTCGACGAGCTGCGGCGCGGCATCGTCCGGGCGATCTTCGTCCGCCGGATCACGCTCGGCGTCTTCTCGCTCGTCGCCCTTCTCGTGCTGTTCGCAAGCCGCATCAGCTATCTGAACCCGCTCTTCTACTCCCCCCTCCTCTGGTTCCTGCTGACCTTCCCGTTCAAGTACCTGATCGACCGCCAACGGACCGTCCGCCGCCTCCACGCAGTGCATACCGGCTTCTTCCTCGTCGAGGTCCTCCTGATCACGTTCCTCGTTCACTTCATGGGCGGTGCGGAGTGGATCGGTGTCACCTTCTACATGTTCACGATCATCTACGCCAACATCTTCCTGACGCGCCCTCAGGGAGCGCTCGTGACCCTTTGGGTGGTCGTCGCCTACTCCGGGCTCGTCACACTCGAGTACGTCGGCTGGATCCCTCACCGCTCGCTGTTCCCCGCCGCAGGCGGGGCGCCACACCGAAACCTCGCCTACGCCGCCACGACCGTGCTCGCCGGAGGGATCGGCCTGTACGCCGTCGTCGCGCTCACCATTCGCTCGTTCGCCGACGTCGTCGCCAGCAAGAACCGTATGCTTGCCCGCCGGGAGCGCGAGCTCTCCCGCCTGTCCCGTCGCCTGTTGACCGCGCAGGACGAGGAGCGCCGGCGGATCGCGCGCGCACTGCACGATGATCTGATCCAGACGCTGGCCGCGATCAAGATCCGCCTCGCTCCGCAGAAGGGGCGCCTCGGCAACGAGACGTACATGCAGGTCTGCAACATCGTCGATCGTTCGATCGAGCAGACCCGATCCCTGGCCTACTCCGTCCGACCGCCCTTGCTCGACGACCTCGGGCTCGTGCCATCGCTGGAGCGACTCGCCGAGTCGGCCGCGGCGGAGAGCGGCATCTCCGTCGAAGTCGACGCCGACCTGCCGCGCCGTCCGCACGTGGGCGTAGAGAGTTTGCTGTTCTACGTCGCGCATGAGGCGATGCAGAACGTCGTCCGCCATGCGTCGGCCGGACGGATGACCGTCGACCTACGCGCGGAAGGCGGCTTCCTTCGCCTATCGGTCGAGGACGACGGCGTCGGCTTTCGCGCCGACGGCCCCGAAGGGCTGGGTCTTCGTGGCATCCGCGAACGTGTGGAGATCAGCGGCGGCACGTTCTCCATTCAAACCGCCGCCTGCGGTGGCACGATCGTCACAGTGGAGGTCCCGTTCGATGCCCGTGCGGATCGCGATCGTCGATGATCACAGCCTGATTCGAACCGCGCTGTCCGATCTGCTCGGGTCGGATCCGGAATTCTCCGTCGTCGCCGACGCGGCCGACGGCGCAACGGCCCTGCGTGCAGTCGACCGGACGAAGCCCGACGTCCTTCTCCTTGACGTCGCGTTGCCCGACGGCAACGGGCTCGACCTGATTGCCGAGCTCACGACGCGTTCCCCGAAGACGCACGTGCTCGTCCTGTCGATGCACGACGAGCCGGAGTACGCGGTCGAGGCCCGCGAGCGCGGCGCTCTCGGCCTGATCTCGAAGTCTGCACCGCTCGAGGAGTTGGTGAAGGCCATTCACGCCGTCGCCATCGGCGAGCCGATCCCGATCGCGTGCGAGCTCACCGACCGAGAGCGCGAGGTGCTCCAACGGATCGGCGACGGGGCCTCGAACGAGGAGATCGCCGCAGCGCTCGGGCTCCAGCCGAAGACGATCGAAGCGTACACCCAGCGGTTGATGACGAAGCTCGGCGTCGGGACGCGGGCAGGCCTCGTCGGCCATGCCCGCCAGCTGCCGCCCTAGTGAAGCCCAATTAGCACCCTTCCCCATTCCCCTCCTTCGCGTCGGCTCCGTAGAATGTGCAGCGATGGCCATCCGGGTGGTGTTGGCGGACGATCACGAGCTCGTGCGCACATGCCTACGCACGTTGCTCGCCTCGCGCGGCATCGATGTCGTCGCGGAGGCGGCCGATGGGCGCGCACTCCTCCAGGTCGTGCGGAAGTACAAGCCGGACATCGCGCTTGTCGACGTCTCGATGCCGCTTCTCGATGGAATCGAGGCGACGCGCCGGATCGCGCGCATCCCCGGTGAGACGCGGGTGATCGTGCTGACGATGCACCCCGATGAGCACTTGGCACGCCGAGCTCGAGCCGTCGGGGCGTGGGGGTACATCGTGAAGGACGAATCGCCCGACCGGCTGGTGGAAGCCGTCGAGCGGGTCGCCGGCGGCGAGCGGCTGCTCGGAGCGAATGGTGCGGAAGAAGACGACGCGCTGACGACGAGAGAGCGCGAGGTACTGCAGTTGATCGCCGAGGGGAAGAGGAACCAGGAGATCGCCGAGATCATGAGCCGCAGCATCCACACGGTCCGGAGCCATCGGGCACGTCTGATGCACAAGCTCGGTGCTGCGAGCGCATCGGAACTGGTGGCCGTAGCGCGGAGGCGGGGCCTCCTCCGCTGGCCGCTCTAGGGACCAACCACGGGAAGGGGACGTCGCGGGTGAAGCAGGGGATTCTCGAGGTGTATCGGGATCGCATCGAAGGCGGGCTGTCGCACGCCCTGAGTGGCGATGCGCCGCTCCGATCGCTCCTTCGCTACCATATCGGGCTGGAGGACGAGGCGGGGGCGCCGACCCGCGCGACCGGCAAGATGTTGCGCCCGAGCCTCGTGCTGTTCGTCGCCGAGCATCTCGGTGCTGAGCCCGACACCGCGCTCTCGAGCGCCGTCGGTCTCGAGTTGATCCACGGGTTCTCCTTGATTCACGACGATATTCAGGATCGAGACCACGTTCGCCGCGGACGACCGGCCGTGTGGACGATCTGTGGCATCGAGCAGGCAATCAACGCCGGCGACCTGATGCACACGCTCGCCGTCTCCACCGCACTCGAGTCATCGCCGGCCGCCGCCGCCTGTCTCATCCAGGCGACGCAGCAGATGATCGAGGGGCAGAGTCACGATCTGCAGTTCGAGCGGCGCGTCGCATCCAGCGATGAGTACCTGGCGATGATCGATCGAAAGACCGGGGCGTTGCTCCGCTGCGCGTTCGAGCTCGGTGGGATCGCCGCCGGGGTCAACGGCGACGTCCGAACCGCGCTCATCGGACTCGGTCGGGCGGTCGGGCGCGCGTTCCAGATTCGCGACGATCTCCTCGGCATCTGGGGAAGGGACGACGTCCTCGGAAAGGCGACCGGATCGGATATCCGCCGACGGAAGAAGACGTTGCCGATCGTCCTGCTGTTCGAGCGAGCCGGCGGCGATGACGCGGTCGCCCTGTCGCGCCTGTATGCCCATGACAACGAAAAGGACATCGATGCCGCCAGCGCGGCATGGGTCGTCGATCGCCTCGACGAACTCGATGTCCGCACCGCGTGCGAGGAGATGATCCGCCGACACCACGACGAGGCGCTCGACCGACTCGCGGACCTTCCATTCTCCGACGAGGCACGTGACCGGATGCGAGAACTCGTCGAGTTTCTCGCGAGGAGGGAGAAATGAGCCGACCGCTGAGACTCGACTTCGCCGTAGCTCGTCACCTGATCGGGAACACCGCCCGACGGGCCGGCCGGTTCCCGTTCGTCACGATGCTCGAGCCACTCGAGGCATGCAACTTGGCTTGCACCGGATGCGGCCGCGTCCGCGAGTACCGCGACGTCATGGATCGACGGCTGTCGGTCGACGAATGCCTCGCCGCGGTCCGCGTCTCGGGTGCGCCGATCGTGTCGATCTCCGGTGGTG
>Ga0272444_10005648_pt1 | contig 10791 bp, 10 predicted proteins | sample SSMForm13_FD_201033 | JGI IMG/M metagenome (GOLD analysis project Ga0272444, IMG submission 201033) | Marine sediment archaeal communities from Little Sippewissett salt marsh, Falmouth, MA, United States - SSM-Form-13 | ecosystem: Environmental > Aquatic > Marine > Wetlands > Sediment ... | reverse complement strand
GGCTAATATAAAGGGTCTACAGTTATTGTTGGGGAATTATGTAACGGGCTGTGAGGAGTTGGGAGAACTTGCTGAAAAATCGAATGGAAAGGCACTAATAGGGGCTTTGCGCATGGATGTGGACAACTTGGGTGAGATATTTATAAAGGGGCTTCCCCGTTCATCCAAAACCCTTACGAGGATGGCCACCATTTCGCGCAGTTTAACTATCTTTTTCAAATATTACATCAACTTTCTTTGCAATGGAGATGGAGGACTGCTTATCTACCAAGTCGACCCAAATCAACAGGCGGTTCCAAGAGCAGTGGATCTCATTTATTCCGGCGGAGATGACCTTTTCCTTTTAGGCGCTTGGAATCATGTGTCTGAAATGGCCTTTGACATTCAAAATGCCTTTGAGCGTTACACAGGAGGGAACCCTGACGTCACGCTGAGTGCAGGCGTCACCCTTCATAAACCGAATTTTCCAGTCTATCAGATCGCCGAATTATCCAAAAAGGCTGAAGACCACGCCAAATCCCATGAATACCGAGAAAACAATCAGACGCGTCAAAAAAACAGTCTATGCCTTTTTTTCAATGAATCCTGGATGTTAAAAAATGAATATCTGAGAGAGCGAATGATATCCCTATCTAGTAGATTCGAGAGCATCCCCCCTAATATTATCCAACAAGCATGTGAGTGGCAGAAAGCCCGCCAGGAAATTTTCGATATGGCCAAAGTCCTGAATGCCATGGATTGGTCTCAAGTGCCGCATGCGTTTTTCGACAAACTGTTTAGTGTTATTGAGATATGGCAACGGGATGGGGTGTTTTATATGCCGATGCTCAGTTATGTAATCAAAAAAAGTGTTCAACTATTAGGCAAAGATAGTGTTCGTCTGTTATCAAGCATTAACATGAGTCAGATCGCTCAGTTAGCGATTCCGCTGACCTGGGTGGAATATCTCCATCGCAAATAAGGAGGATGAATATGAGTGTTTTCAATGAAATCAAAAATGCGTTCGAAAACAAGATTTATAACCGTTTTGGTGATGTGCCCGCAAATGTGTTAGTTGAATGGGCGGAAAAAAGCCAATTCGGAGAAAAAGTTTTTAAGTCCTCACAGCTTAGGAAGTTTTATGATGCCGTGCGAAGCATCTGGGACGACAAGGCGGTCAAAAAATTAAAGGATGCTGATAAGTTGGATGATCTTTTTATTTCGCGCCTCGTTTTTCTCAGGCCCCATCTGGCCAACGCTGTCAAGAAGAACAAAATGCCAAGTGATTTCAGGCAAATCATGGAACTGAGCATTCAAAAAATTCAGTTAAAGAAGGATCTTTATAAATTCGTTAAATTTTTTGAGGCCATCGTCGCCTATTCCAAATAGGAGGGAATCATGCAAAAAGGAAAACATTACCGGCATCTGTTATGCAACGTTATTATTGAAGGCGTCATTGAATGCGAGACCGGTCTACACATTGGCGGATCTTCAGATACCTTAGAAATCGGTGGCATAGATAAGCCTGTGATCCGTCATCCCATCACCAACCAGCCTTACATGCCCGGCAGTTCCTTAAAAGGTAAACTCCGCAGCATTACCGAAAAAATTGTAACCAAGGATAATCAGCCACTATTGGCTAACCGACATGGCGGTGACAAGGAGAAAAAAGTTTGGAGGCATGAATGCGATGATTATCCTAACGCTGTGAGATGTCCGCTCTGCCGCGTTTACGGGGCTACAGGAAAGAAGGCGATCAATAATAACTGGCCTGGATCTCTGTTAGTGCGTGATGGACTGTTGAATAATTTTGATGAAATGAGCGAAGAGGGCATACCCATCTTCGAGACTAAAATGGAAAACAGCTTGGATCGTCTGACATCGGCAGCCCATCCACGTCAGGTGGAGCGTGTCCCGGCCGGCGCTAAGTTCACCTTTGGTATGGTTTACCGGTTGGATGCAGTTGGCGAAGCTGTTAAAGGTGAAACCACGCTTGCTGACCTATCGAACAAGTTTATACCAAACCTGAAAGAAGATTTCACAAACCTCCTTAGCGCTATGGAAATTCTGGAATATGATGGGATAGGCGGGATGATTTCACGTGGCTCCGGTCAAATCGAGTTGAATCTAACCACGTTCAAGGCTTTGAATCGCAAAGGTGCGGAAATTGCCAGTATTGCCAAAGAAAAGGTTTCAGAAGTTAAAGGAGATCTCAACAGCTTCATTGAAAGTATCAAAACCAAACTTTCCAGGCAGGAGGTCTCATGAAAATCATTCGTCTCAAGTTCAGGTCTGGTCTTCATATCGGCTCGGATTATGGTGGCATAGGTAGAGAAAGGGTTCAGGAAACAGTTCATTCCGATACCCTTTTCAGCATGCTCGTCAACGCCTGTGCCGAGTCTCAAGGACTGTCGAACGTTCCAGAATTTATTCAATCGGTAAAAGTTATTTCCTCGGGGTTGCCATATGTAAGGCGTAGTCGGGACCGGTATGATTACTTTTTGCCCCGTCCTCTGATTGATCCGATGAATTTTTGCGGCCAATGGGGGGCAGACCGGAAACAGAAATACCATAAGCATATCAAAAAGTGCGCTTTTGTTGATAGAGATACTTTTACCCCTTGGGTTCAGGGCCGGGAGATTAATTTGAACAAAATTAAGGAGCCGGAATATCGAACCCTATTCACAATTGCACTGCGGCCTCAGCATGCAAGAGACCGTTTGACATATGCCTCTGCCATCTATCACACCGGCGAACTTTTTTTTGCTGATAACGCCGGCCTTTATTTTTTAATTGATGGCGTTTCCAATGATACCTTGCAGCTGCTTATGGGACAAGCATCTCTGCGAGGGCTCGGTGGCCGGCGCAGCAACGGTTGTGGGTGTTTCAATTATCAAATGGAAGATATTGACAGATCGTGGGAAGTTTTGCTCAACGGACCGGGCGAGGCCTTTACCATCCTTTCTCTATTTCATCCGGAAGAAACAGAGTTCTCGACGTTGAATCCAAAGGCCTATAACCTTGTTCAACGTAAAGGTTGGACTTACTCCGCTGTGGCCTCTGGACAGTTTAAGCGAAAAACGTGTCATATGTTTGGCGAAGGGTCAGTTTTCGGCGGCAAGCCTCAAGGCCAACTGGTTGATGTGACGCCACCGGCCATGTTGGAATTTCACCCTATTTACCGTTTTGGCAAGGCATTTTCAATTCGCTGCACGATTCCAGGAGGAGTTTCATGAAGAACCTTCATATGGAAAAACATACCTATCGAGTCACCAGCCTTTCTCCCTTTCACATTCAAGGGGGCGACGGCAGTGGTGATTATGGCATGGGCTATTTTCGACGGTCAGATAGCGATGATTATATCTATCTTGTGGATACCGTCAAACTGCAGCGCTATATTTACGAACACCATGGGGGGTTGAAAGGCGTGGAAAAGTTCGCCAATCTTCTTACCCAAGCCGTTGAAAATAAACAAAATATCGGAATTAAAACATTTCTGGATCAAATCGGCTTTGATTATAACAATACCCTGAAAATTTCCAAAGGCAAGGTATATGCCCGCACCAAAAGGGGGAAAAGAGACCAGTTTTTTATCCGAAATGGAATGGATCAGCCTTACCTGCCTGGATCATCCATCAAGGGCGTGCTCAGAACCGCTGTCTTGTGGAAAATACTCAAGTCAGTCCAGGATGCAAATCCAGAGGAATTCAAAAAAGTAATAGGCAATTATATTGAGGATAATATTCAGGACATTAAAGGTACCTTCAAAAAGTATAGCGCCAGGAAAAAAAAGGAAAATTTTACTAAGAACATAGTGGAGAACGTGTTCCAGAGTTACAGCTTAATAGATGATCCACATCAACCTAAACGAAAAGTAAAAAGCCTTTCGCCTTTTACTGATTTGTTCCGTTGCATCAAAGTTAAGGATTCAGTTCCGATTGCGGAAACTGATCAACTCACCAAAGATAGCATCCGGATTTTGAGTTTCAATAGAGACAACCTTCCCTATTTCAAGACCCAATTGCAGGTGGAGACCTGTTTCCTATTGCACAATAGGACGCCTGTGCTCTTTGATCTTATTCTTGACCAGCATCTGTTGCAACGATTTATAAATTCCTCCCAAATTAGCCCTTTGATGAATTACAGTGGCATCCCTTTTACCAATTTGGATGACCTCATGAATATTGTTGCTGAGTTTTCCAACGCGATCTGGAGTTTTCTGGTTGATTTCTATCAGCCTTATAAAACAAGCGCGTTAGCAACATTTGTGGATAACCAACGGGTGGGTGAAGTAACAAAATTTATTTCAGACAGAGGGTTTGGTTTTATTCGTTGTCAAGAGAATCCAAAATTGTTTTTCCATATCAATTCCGTAAATTACAAGTTTAAAAATTCCATTGATATAGGAGACAAGGTCAGGTTTGATATCGGAGTGGGCAGAAAAAAGAAGCCGGAAGCTAAAAATGTGATAGTGGACAATTCTATCCAGATTGCTGCAATCGGACTGAATATTAACAATTTAATAAATTTTTATGAGGACCAACGGAACAATGCTCCCCTCAAAATGAAGCTTGGATGGGGTACGGGACTTTTGGGTACGAGCCTTGCACTTCTGTTGCAAGAGGACGAATTTCTCCACAATCTGCTGGTTGAGCTTCGGGATGACATCATTTCCGTTGATAAGAAAAAGCACGGCAATCATGTACCCAAGTCTGCGCGTGTTACCTGCAATCAGAATGGAGAGCCGGAGTACCCACTGGGTTGGATTCGTTTAGAAAAGATACGATAGCAATTAAGGAGAGGATCCGTATGTCGATTGCAAAACGTTCCGCTATTCTGCAGCAATTCGAAAAAAACACAGACTGGAGAAGCTTAATAGAGGAAAACGCCTACAACTATATAGAATATGATAAATTATTCAGAAGTCATCAGTTCGATGAGGCTGACCGAAAATTCAAAAACATCCTCCCCGATTATTTCAGAGTTATTCATTTAATAAATCTGCACCGCATTCAAATAGGTCTGTTGCCCGATTTTTCCTTGTCGCGTTACGACATTGGTATCTTTCTGGTTGGCTATACTCCTATGCCAATAGTCTTGAGCCTGGCTGAAATCAAACCCATGGAAGTTGTACTGATCACCAGCGAAGATACAAGGGACGAGACTACACTAATTAAAGAATCAATTGAAATACTCGCCCCGGACTATTTCAGGAAACTCTCGCCTGATAAATGGGAGGAGATAGTACTTTCAGACATATCCGACCCGGCGCGAGTTTATGGGGAAATCGACCCAATCATAAAAAAATACACTAAACATGAATCAGCCAAAAGAATTGCCATCGATATCACCGGCGGTAAAAAGACAATGGTGGCTGGCTCTTTCATGGCTTCCGCATGGAGCAAAACTTGTGATATCTTTTATGTGGATTTTGAGGAATACGAACGTGATATGCGATCACCGGTTTATAACACGGAGTATCTCGCCATACTCCCCAATCCATCAGAAATTTACAGCATTGCAGACTGGGAGCGAATGAAGTCGCTTTTCAATCGGTTCCAGTTTGAACAGGTGATCGAAGAAGCAAAGCGGATTGAAGGCAATATTAACATCCACAAGATTTATTTCAGCAAAGAGGCCCTTTTCGAAATTCAGAAAGTCAAAAAGATATCCGAAGGCTATAAATTTTGGGACGACTATAGGTATCATAGAGCATACGATATCCTGAACCCCCATGAACAATTAAGAATTTTAGGTGCTATCCAAGATTATTATCAAGATCGTTTAGAACATCATATAAGAAGTGGTCTTCCGAAATACCCCGGCGCTAACAACAAGGCCATCATGGATACCCGGCAGAAGATATGGGAAAATAAAGACTGGCTTTCTCACTACATCATTGACCGTTTCTGCAATGCCATTCGCCGAAAATCCCAGCAGCATGTCCAGGGCGCTTTTTTACGGTTCATCACCCTAACGGAATTCATCCTTATTCTCTATGCAGAGAAGACGTTTAATGCAAATCAGATTTCGAATTTTGTTTCGGGTAAGCATGTTGTTTTCAGGAAGCTATGCAACTTTTTAAAGAGGAATCCTCGTCAACCGGTAATAGATAATATAAATATCGATGAGTTAATCAAATTATTGGACATGCGCAACCAGGCTATTTTAATCCACAGCATTCGGATATTTGATGAGATGGATTTGGGTTTGGCTGAAAATATCGCCGGAAAGGCCATTCAAAATGTACTCTCTATTAAGGGTGTGAACCTATCCCAAACAAGCGAAATAGAAAAAGCCTTAAAGTTCCCCTTGTTTAAAGACATCATTTCATAAGAGGTAGGAAACATCCGGGTCGTCACGCAATACAAGGAGTTTGAAAATGTCTGAAGTATTTATCAGCCACTCGCACAAAGACAGCCGTATCGCCTTAAAGATAAAAAACCACCTCTATCAACGCTTTATCGTAGCATTTTCCTACGAAGCAGACATGAAAGGCGGCGATATTATTTGGGAGAGGATAAACACCGGTATCCGGGGCGGCAAATATTTCATGCCCTTGCTTTCCGATCATTTTGTCCAATCGAATCCCTGCATGGCTGAACTTAAAACTGCCTGGTCAATCCAACAAAATCGTCAATTGACGATCATCCCTATTCTTTTAGCGGATGAAAACAAACCGAATTTGACTGCTGTAACTGAATCCGAAACACAATTATTACAAACGATCCTGCAGACGGTCAATTATGCAACCTTTGATAAGTACAATGAAGAAAAATCGATGCAGAAAGTAGAAGACGCCATCTGGTCGAAAGAGAAAGTTCGTTTTTATCCTATCGAAGAAAAACGCATCGGTTTGACCAATTTGCAAATAATTCAATTTGAAATGCAACTTGGGCCGGACGAAAAGCTTCCTTCCGATTTTCTGTTAAATTGGGATTTCGATATCCGTGGCTTTATATCCGAAAGCGAAAAAGATGATAAGCCTATAAAGACGAATTATCCTGTAGCGCTTAACGGAAAAGCCCCCAACTGGTTATTTGCTTATTTGGCTTTGCCGTTTAAAAACCTTAGAACGGTTTTTTTGTGGAATAATGTTACTAAAAATTACATCTGCATTCACTCGGATGATAAAGAAATACCTGTTGGCAGTGCTTTGTAGCTGTTTGAAAATATTGTGTGCTTTTGCTTGTTGATTCACTCGCTATCAAATGTTCGAATGAAGACCTGACTTTAGAAGGGATTGAGACTTCTTCCCGTCAACATAAAATATGAACGCGTTATGGGCCGTTTGAATGAAGACCTGACTTTTGAAGGGATTGAGACTGGACGGAACGGAAAGGCCAAATTCCAATATTTTAAATCGACCGGTCTTGAGAATTGGGATGGATCGCTGGTATATGAAAATATTTATTTGTGTGACCGGTGTTCCCGACTTCCGAGGCTGAGATATATAAGAAAATAAAGGATTTATAACAAAGGAGAATAATGATGGGAACCGCAGGCGGAGTTTTTACGCTTTTTTATGGCATCCTTGCATTAATTATCATTGTACTAGGTCTTTTTATGCCCATATTTGTATATCAAATCCGAAACCGGTGTCTGAACATGGATAAAAAAATGGGCACGATCATCGATCTGTTAGGCGGTCCAGGAGCGAAAAAATCAACCCTGGCCAAAATCTGTCCGTTTTGCGGGGCGGACAATCTTCTCACGGATCAGGTTTGCCGTAAATGCGGAAAGGCCATGGGGCTTTAATTCGGTTCGAATGAAGACCTGACTTTTGAAGGGACTAAAGGGATTTGAATATTGAAGGGCAAATGAATGAACAGGAATTAAAGAAACGAAGCGAGGAATTTGCTTAGCGCTGTGATAACATGACTTCGGAAGTAATTAAGCGCCAAGTCCCAAGGGATAAGGGATTAGGGATGTAGGTAGGAATGGGGAAAGTGATAAAGGGTTTGTGAAAATCATATGGCCAATTTGTATATCACTGAACAAAATTCGGTGTTGCGAAAAACCGGTGACCGGTTGATTGTTCAAAAAGAAGATGAAATTCTTTTGGACGTGCAGTGCCACAAAATCGATGCGGTGCTGATTTTTGGTAATGTCCAATTTACCACCCAGGCGGTTCACGAGTTGTTCGAACACGGGATCGAAATGGCCATTTTAACCCGCACCGGCCGGCTGGTCGGGCAGATCACCTCACCGGCCACGAGAAATATTTTTCTGCGTATCGAGCAGTTTAAAAAGTACGGGGATGAAAGCTTTAAGCTGGAGTTGTCCCGGATTATTGTTGCGGCCAAGATCAAAAACGGTTTGAGCCTTGTGCGGTCTTTTTCGTACAATCACCCGGAGATCGATTTTAAGAAAGAAATAAACGGGTTGAAACAGTGGCTCAACAAGGTCGGGACTGCCGAAAACAACCAAAGACTTTTAGGTCTTGAAGGCAGTGCGGCCAAACTTTACTATACGGCCTTTGGGAAAATGCTTTTAGGTGATTTTGATTTTAGCGGGCGTAAAAAACGTCCGCCTCCCGACCCCGTAAACGCGATGCTGTCATTGAGCTACACCATGGCTTTTAACGAAATCGCATCTCTTCTGGACGGTTTGGGTTTTGATCCGTATCTGGGGTTTTTTCACAGGGCCGATTACGGCCGCGCATCTCTGGCGGCCGATCTGGTTGAGGAATTTCGCGCACCCATTGCCGATCGTTTTGTATTGAATTCAATCAATGGCCGAATTTTCAAAAAGGAGGATTTTAAAATCAATCCCAAAGGGCGTGGAGTATCGTTTCGCCGGGATGCTATGAAACGCTATTTTTCTGAGTATGAAAAGTTTCTCAACAAAGAATTTGATCATCCTGCCGACCAAACCCGTACAACTTTGCGCAAGTGCATTCGGCGGCAGGCTGAAAACCTGGCAGCGACCATTCAAAATGAACAGGCATACATGCCTTTTGAATTAATCACGTGACCTATGTTTTATTTGGTTTCCTACGATATACCGGATGATCGGCGACGCACCAGACTTGCCAAAATCATAAAGGATTTCGGCGACAGGGTGCAGTACAGTGTGTTTGAATGCAACCTGGATGGCAATTTGCTGGATGAAATGATTGCCCGAATCGAAAAAACCGTGGATCAAAATGAGGACAGCGTCCGGATTTACGCGCTTTGTGCCGCATGCGAGCGTGTAATCCGAATTATTGGCACCGGGGAGGTGACCAAAGATAGAGATGTTTACATTCTTTGAACTTTTTATTGTTTTAGGTACAAAAAGGTTGGATTTTGCCTTGAAAATAACGAAACTTATTGAATTTAAATAGAATTTACGGATTTTTTTGGAGGCCCTAAAAAGGGGCAGGATTACAGAAAAGCGGTAATATGTTGTATTTGTTTAAATTAAATGCAATCTTCATGGGAAAAAAACCATGATTTGCCCAGAAAGGAGGGCGAAAAACAAGGATTACAGAAAATGGCACTTTAACTATATGAAATTAAACAGAATTAAATGGTGCCTGTTCGAATGAAGACCTGACTTATGAAGGGATTGAGACTGTATTACCTTGGTTGCATGGTTCAAACCGCCCAATGTTCGAATGAAGACCTGACTTATGAAGGGATTGAGACTGTTCCAGGAATTCACATGCAATCAGTGTGTTGAAGTGTTCGAATGAAGACCTGACTTATGAAGGGATTGAGACTTTTACAAGCATCCTGCACGGCAAATTCAAATTTAAGTTCGAATGAAGACCTGACTTATGAAGGGATTGAGACAAAAATTCTCACGGGCCACACCAGCAAATAATACAAAGTTCGAATGAAGACCTGACTTATGAAGGGATTGAGACAGCTTACGGCAGTGGCATATTGAAAAGTAGCTCCTGTTCGAATGAAGACCTGACTTATGAAGGGATTGAGACTAGATTTGGAAGATTGACAATCTGAATTGATTTGGTTCGAATGAAGACCTGACTTATGAAGGGATTGAGACTCGGACAAGACCATTGCCACCACCATATTTCTCGGCGTTCGAATGAAGACCTGACTTATGAAGGGATTGAGACTTTATTTTTCCCATTTCCGGGAGTCCGGGTATTAAGGTTCGAATGAAGACCTGACTTATGAAGGGATTGAGACGTGCACACACATTCAGCATGAGCGCATAGTTAAACCCAGTTCGAATGAAGACCTGACTTATGAAGGGATTGAGACCTGTCCCCCAAACATCATTACCGTTTCTTGACTCAGTTCGAATGAAGACCTGACTTATGAAGGGATTGAGACTCACCCAGCTTATAGATACGGGTTTGTGCATCCAAATGTTCGAATGAAGACCTGACTTATGAAGGGATTGAGACATCGCAGTAAATCGACGGTCTGGCCGGACACACTGTGTTCGAATGAAGACCTGACTTATGAAGGGATTGAGACCTTTCCAAACTCCGGGACTCATTAATTGCCAAACTTGGTTCGAATGAAGACCTGACTTATGAAGGGATTGAGACACCACCCGATATTCCGTATAATCCGATTTTTTGGTGTTCGAATGAAGACCTGACTTATGAAGGGATTGAGACTCATAACCAGGCCCAGTGAGCTGTACATCATCTTCCGTTCGAATGAAGACCTGACTTATGAAGGGATTGAGACATCTGCTGCAATTTTGAAGCAGCATCATCAACGCTGTTCGAATGAAGACCTGACTTATGAAGGGATTGAGACTTTCGGCAGGCTGGAAAGCCTGCCCCACAGTCATTGTTCGAATGATGACCTGACTTTGGAAGAGATTGATAACTTGCTATAGAAA
>Ga0272444_10005646_pt1 | contig 10792 bp, 8 predicted proteins | sample SSMForm13_FD_201033 | JGI IMG/M metagenome (GOLD analysis project Ga0272444, IMG submission 201033) | Marine sediment archaeal communities from Little Sippewissett salt marsh, Falmouth, MA, United States - SSM-Form-13 | ecosystem: Environmental > Aquatic > Marine > Wetlands > Sediment ... | reverse complement strand
GGGGATGACGGTCCCGGCCGGGCATGTAAAACCCGGCCAGGTTGGCTATCCGCCCGTTGTCTCTGGCGTGGCATTCCGTACAGGAGAGGGCGTCCTTTTCCGGCGCCACCATGTGCGTTGTTTGGAAGAAGTAGGCCGTTTCCACGAAATCGTACTCCCCGCTGAAGGGCAGGCCCACATATTCCATGCCCTTCTCAATGGCCGTTTTCCAGTCGTACCCGGACCAGTAGGAACCCGAACCCTTGGGTCCGAAGAGCTTTGGCGCCACCATGGTCTTGTGGACCTTGTCGTAGGGCTGCTTTCCCTGGTGCATCTTGAACGGGTAGATGCGGGCGTTGGGGTCGTCGTACCCGCCCACAGGATAGTTGAGTTCCACCCGCCGGCCCGGATCGATCTTTTCCGTGAGAAGGACGTTTTTGATGACGCCGTTGTACCACCTGTACTCGGGGACCACGTTCTTCTCCCACCGAAAGTCGCCCTTCTTCGTGTCCTAGACAGGACGCCCGTCCTCCTTTTTCGCCATGGGCTTTCCGTTCTCGTCCTTCTTCCCGGCGGTGGACCAGTCCCAGTTCATCTTGGTGGAGTTCACCCGGGCGAACCGGGGGATATGACAGGTCTGGCAGGCCACCTTGTCCGTGTGGTCGTTCGCCTTGACGCCCGGATCGTGGGGCGTCTCCGTGTGACACGAGTAGCAGGTGATTCGTTTGATCAGGTCGCTGTCGAGGAGAGTCCTTCGGTCCTCGGTGGCCGGGGTCTTGTAACACCGCCCGCTGATGGTGTGCTTTTCGGTGGTGTGGCACCGCGTGCAGTTGAAGTTTTCCCCATCGATGTTCATATGGACGTCCAGGGCCTTGTTCGGTTTGAAAATGGATGCGTCCAGGTCCCCGTGCTTCACCCCTTCGCCGCCTCCGCCGAAAAAGTGGCACACGCCGCAGTTTCTGCGCGTGGGCCTCCCCACGCTCTGGGCCACCCTGGGGTAGTCGGGGGGCTCGTACATCTTGCCGTTGCCCTTGAACAGCGTCGGCTCGGATACCGGAAAACCGGCCTTGGTGGGGAACTTTTTATAGGATCCGGTCTGCTCGTGACAGATCAGGCAGTCCACGCGCTCCTCGGCCGTGAAGTCGAAGGTCTTGTCCTTCCAGCCGTACCCCACGTGGCACGACGTGCAGCGCGGCTCGTTTGCATGGATCGAAATGCAGAAGTTGTTCACCACGAGCCCGGCCTTTCCCAACTCTTTCCGGGAATCCGCCGGGCAGAGCCAGGTCCAGTGAATGGTCTTCTGAAGCTGCCTGGCCGCCTCCGTGTGGCAGCTCAGACAGGCCCGCGTCACCTCCGGGGCGCTCTGAAAATCCGCTTTGAGCACCTCGAACTTGCTGTGATCGGCCGTGAGGTTCTGCGTGTGGCTCCGGCCGTACTCCTCACCCGGGGCGGGGCCTTTCTGCTCCGACACGGCTGCCCCCACGGGGGTGAGGCCAGCGATCACCACCCAAACCGTTGCCAGCCCCACACGGCCACCCCAACGAAACACCCTTCCTGTGTCCATGGTCCCTACTCCTTGGAAAAAGGTCCATACTGCGCGCTCCTCTTTGACTGTCCCGCCCGGCCGGTTCCGGACCGGGTACGGCCTTCAAGCGGTGTAGCGATCCGGCAATCCCATCGAGAGCAAGTTGCGTGTCACCTACTAATATACTACGATACGATCCGAAATCGTGGAAAACCTCAACCGGTGACCGACGAGCAACAGAGGAGTGTGGTAGCGCCGCAAATGAACAGGCGTTCAACATCAAGCCGGTGCTCAAACACCTGCCAATGGAAGCCGCCGTGAAACCAATCGAAGGAAGCCTGGTCTGAAAGAGCATCATCGACACGATGAATGAGGCCCTGATGATCATCAGGGCCGACCGGATCATACAGATGGTCAACCGTGCGTTCGAGGAGATGACGGGATGTTCCGGGCCGAAGACCTCCTGGGCCGGCCCTGCGCCATGCTCAACTGCGCCACCCTGAACGAGGCGATTCAACAGGCGGGCGGCAACCGGACCCGGGCCGTAAAGCCTATCGGGGTGAGTCGCGTCACCGTCTGGAACCGGACAGGAAAGCACGGCATCGACCCCACGCGGGGGCTCGTCACCCAGGGGCCCAACGATGACGGAAAGCATTGTCTTTCCGATAATCCCCTGGTACACAAGGGCATATCGCCGCACCGGGGCCTCAAAGCCCCCCCTTGGCGAGGACCCGGGAGAAAAGACCATGGCACTGGAATCCTCGAACCGGAAATTCGAGCGCCTTCTGAAGGACCTGGCCTCCTCGAGCACCCTCCTGGTGGCCTTTTCAGGCGGCGTAGACAGCGCCTTCTTGCTGGCCGCGGCACAACTCGCCCTGGGAAACGGCGTGACCGCGGTCACGGCCGTCTCCCCACTTTTCCCCGCGCGGGAGGCACGTTCTGCAGCGGACTTCTGCCGCAAACGCCGCATTTCCCAGGTCACCTTTCCCTTCGAGGCCCTGGAAACCCCTGCGTTTCTGGCCAATGGGCCCGACCGGTGCTATCACTGCAAAAAGGCGCTCAGCTTCGGCCTTCTGAAAATCGCCGAGGCCCGCGGCATTCGTCGCGTGGCCCATGGAGCGAATGCCGACGATAGGGACGACCACCGCCCGGGGCTTCGAGCGGCCCGGGAGGTGGGGATCGCGGCCCCGCTCCTGGATGCCGGACTGAGGAAAGAGGAGATTCGGGCCCTCTCCCTGGACATGGGTCTTTCCACCTGGGATCGGCCCTCCCGGGCCTGCCTGGCCTCCCGTGTCCCCTACGGAGTGCCCGTCACCGCGGTGCGCCTGGAGCAAATCGACCGGGCCGAGGCCTTTCTCGAGGAAGCCGGGTTTGCCCAGGTCCGGGTGCGCCACCACGGCGATGTGGCCCGGGTCGAGGTCCCGAAATCGGACATTCCCCGGTTTCTGGAAGGAGGTCTGAGCGAGGCCGTGGTCCGGGCCCTCGAAGACGCCGGATTTCTCCACGTGACCCTGGACCTGGGGGGATACGTGTCAGGAAGCATGAACCGCGGTATTTCTAAAGGGAAAAGCCGCCGGGAAGGGCCACCGGAAACCGTTTGACAACGTTTCACGGCAAATCAACTCATTTCTGATAAACGAGAACGTGGAAAGATCATGTCCAAGAAAATCATCCTTCAAGACGTGGCCAAGGGATACACCCGGGACCAGGACAAGTGGATCTCCCCGGAGGAGACGGTCCGGCGCTTTCGGGAGCGCCTTCAGCGCATCGAGTTGGACATCCTCGAAGGGACGGTGCGAATCGACAACGGTCGTCTCGACATTCCCGTCTACTTCAGCCTGTGCGGGCCGGACGCCGAGGCGGTGGTGGGAACGAAGAAGCAGATGGGCAAGGGCGGCACGCCGGCCCAGGCCGAGGCCAGCGCCGTGATGGAGCTGACCGAGAGGTTCAGCTTCTTCAGCTTTTCCCGCAACCCGGCGAACTTCCAGGTGGGCACCTACGCCGATTTCGCAAACCGGGCCCTCTCCTTCGAGGCCATCGCACGCTCGGTCCACGACGACTCGGAAGACCGGGACCGGGCGAGGAAGGCCTTCAGCCGGCTCCCCATGCGCTGGTGCCCGGCGACCAACCTGACCCGGGACGAGGAGACCCTGGTGCCGTTCGACTGGTTTTACGCCATCAACGAGTTCAACGGGCCCTCCGCCGGCAACTGCACCGAAGAGGCCCTGCTCCAGGGCATCTGCGAGGTGGTGGAGCGGCACGTCTCCTCCCTGGTGAGCCGGGGGCGGCTGCCCACGGCCGGTCTTCGTCTGGACGCGGTGACCGACGAGGTGGTTCGGGACATGCTGGAAAAGTACGCCAGAGCGGGGGTGAGGCTCTTCGTGACCGACTTCACCCTGGACATGGGGATTCCGACGGTCGCGGTCCTGGCCTACGACCCGGCCACCTTCCCCGAGCGTAGCGAGATCGTCTGGACCGCGGGGACCACCCCCTCCCCGCAGAAGGCCCTGAGCCGCGCGCTCACCGAGGTGGCCCAGCTCGGCGGCGATTTCAACTCCGGGTCCAACTACGTGGCGAGCGGCCTGCCCAAGCTCACCCGTCTGGAGGATGCGGACTTCGTCCTTCACCCGGGGTCGGAACGGGACCTGTCGAGCCTGCCCGACCTTTCCGACGGGAACCTGCGCGTGGAGGTGGAAAACTGCATCGAAGCCCTTGCCGCCCGGGACATGGAGGTCCTGGCCGTGGAGACGACCCATCCCCGTCTCGGCATTCCGGCGTTCTACACCCTGATCCCGGGGGCCCACTTCCGGGAGCGGGCCGACGGGACGAGCGTCGGGATGTTCACGGCAAAGCTCATCACCGAGCAGAACGATCCCGCGAGCGCCCTGGACGAGCTCACCCGCATGGAGGCCCTTCTGCCCGGAAAGTACTTCATCCGGTTCTACCGGGGATTGTGCCTGCTCTCCCTGGGGGATCCCGAGGCCGCCCTGGCCCGGCTGGAAGAGGCTCTCGAGATGGTCCCCAAGGACGAGGACGTCCCCACGATCTACTCCTACATGGGGCAGTGTCTCAAGGAGCTCGAGCGCTACCGGGAGGCCTTACGGGTCCTCGAGAAGGGGGCTTTTGCCGACCCGGAGCGCACGGACATCCACAACCTGATGGGCTTCTGCCACTTCAAGCTGAAGGAGCACGAGGAGGCCATTCGGTGCTTTCAGCGGGTCCTCTCCCTGGACCCCTCGTCGGCCATCGATTACGCGAACATCGCTTCCAACTACCGGGAGATGGGAGACCGGGAGAACGCCATTCGACACTATCGGATCGCGCTGGAGCTGGACCCGACCATCGACTTTGCCCGGGAGAGCCTGAAGCGGCTGGAGGCGGGCTGATTCGAATCGAACGCACCCGACCGTCCCGGCGGTGCGGAACCGGGCATATCCGGGGCGCGTGCGGTACTCGGCGGAGGATCACACCTCCCCGTCCAGGACCTCCCGGACGGTCTTGAGCAGATCTTTGAGGCGGTAGGGTTTCGGCACGAAGCGAACGGCGCCCAGATCCAGGGCCTCCCGGGCCTGATCGCTCGACGTGTGGCCCGTAGCCACCACGACCTTGACTTCGGGGTTGTGTTCGCAGAGGGTCTGGAGGCACTTGCGCCCCCCCATCCCGGGCATGTTCAGATCGAGAATGACGAGGCCGATCCCCTCCATGTCCGCGCGGTAGATCTCCAGGGCCTCCTCGCCGCTCTTCGCGGTCACGGGCTCGTACCCGAACCGCTTCAGGATGTCGCACCCGATGTCGAGAATGCACTCCTCGTCGTCTACGAGGAGGATTCGCTCGTTTCCCCCGGGAGTCGGCTCTTCCTCCGCGGGCCTGGGGCCGGCGACCTCCTCCGGGCGCAGCACGGGGAAGTAGATTTTAAAGATCGTTCCCCCGCCCTCCTGGCTGCTGCAGGTGATCGCCCCGCCATGACTCTTGATAATGCCGTACACCATGGCCAGGCCCAGGCCGGTCCCCTCGCCCATCCGTTTTGTGGTGAAGAAGGGCTCGTAGATGTGCTCCAGGGTGTCCGCATCCATCCCGCTTCCCGTGTCCGACACCTCCAGCATCACATACTCGCCGGGGGAAAGCCCTGGATGGAGGGGGCTTTCGTCCACCTCCAGAGAGACGTTTTCCGTTCGAAACCGAAGCGTGCCGCCCTCGGGCATGGCGTCCCGGGCGTTGACCGCAATGTTCATGGCCACCTGCTCGAGCTGCACCGGATCCCCGTTGATGATGCTCAGGTCCTCGGCCAGGTCCGTCTGAATACGGATCATCTTGGGAATCGTCCGCTCCAGAAGCAGGATGACCTGGTCCACCTCATGGTTGAGATCCACGGGACGCAGCCGGCTCTCCACCTTCCGCCCGAAGATGAGAAGCCGCTCGGTCAGCTCGCTGGCCCTTCGGGCGGAGCGCTCGATGGCCGTCAGCTTGTCATAGTCCGGATGCCCCTCCCCCTTCTTCATCATGAGGAGCTGGGTATACCCGGAGATGGCCTGCAGGATGTTATTGAAATCGTGTGCAATACCGCCAGCCAGCGTGCCGATGGCCTCCATCTTGTGGGCCTGGGAGAGCTGGGCCTCCAGCTGCTTGCGGGCGGAGATGTCGCTGATAATAACGAGCATGCCGGCCGGGTTGCCCTGGTGATCGTCATAACGGGAGGCGCTGATGTTCACCTGAATCCGGTTTCCCTCCTTATCGCTGCGTATCGTCTCGAAACCCGAACAGGGCGTCCCGTGCCCGATCACCTCGTGCACGAGGGCCATGGTCCGTTCCTGCTCCTCCTCGGGGACAAAGGGGATGCGCTTTCCCGCCAGATCGTCCAGGTTCCAACCGAAAAGCTGGGTGAACGCGGGGCTCACATACTGGACCGCCCCTTCCATGTCGTAGATGATCACCGCGTCCGCCGACGACTGAAGGAGGGAACGGTAGAGCTGCTCCCGCCGGGTGGCGTCTTCGTAAAGCTGGCGGTATCGCTCCTCGCTCTGACGAAGCGCTTCCTCGGCCTTGGCCCGGGCCGTGATGTCCTCGTAGGTCATGAGCTGCCGGTCATCGCGGGTCATCACGGCGCGAAAGTGGATCGTCTTGTCCCGGCCGTCCTGGCAGCGAACCCGGAAGATTCTTGGCTTGACCTCCCCGATCTTCCGCTCCTCCTGGGAGTCCTTTGTCCAGATGGCGGTGACCATCTCCCGGTACTCGGGGTCGGGATAGGCCTTTTGAAACCAGGTGGGCTTGTCCGGCAGGTCCTCCAGGGCGTACCCGAAGATCTCCGTAAACGTGGGGTTGAAGTACTCGAACACCATGTCGCCGTTCATGATGGACATGCCGAACGGGGCGTCCTCGGCAAAGACCCGAAAGAGCTCCTCGCTCTCCTTCAGGGCCTGCTCCGCGGCCCGAATCTCGGAGAGCTCCCGGTAGATACCGTAGGCCCCGATGACCTGGTCGTCCACGATCACCGGGACGCCGAAGATCTCCACCTCCACGCGGCTTCCGTCCCTGTGATGCCTCTCGGCCGCCTCATGGAACACGTCGCCGGCCAGGGTCTTTCCGGTGAGCGCCTCCGCCTTGCTCCGGCACCGTTCGCACGTGATCAGGTCGTCCACCCGCCGCCCCAGCAGCTCCCGCTCCTCGAACCCGAAGAGACGCTCGAATGCGGCGTTGCAGGAGACCGCATTGCTGTCGCACCCCACCGTGACAATGGCGAGGGAGGCGTTCCGGAACAGGGACTCCAGCCAGGCCTTCTGATGCCGCAGCCCCTCCTCGGCGATTCGGCGGTCCGCGATCTCCTGCTGGAGCCTCTCGTTGGCCTCTACCAGCTCCGCCGTCCGCTCACCCACCATCTCCTCCAGGTGGTCCCGATGCCGTTGAATCTCGTCCAGGGCCTCTTTCCGGTCCGTGATGTCCCGGCTGAGAACGGCCACCCGCACATGCTCTCCCTGCGTGTCCCGAATCGGCTGCAGGCGGGTCTCCAGCCATCGTCCCTCCCGCCGATCCTCGTAGTGAAACGGCTCGCCCGTTTGAACCACCCGGTCGTGATGTGCGCGCCTCTCGCGGCCAAGCTCGGGTGGAACAAGAGCATAGGCGTTTTGCCCGACCAGGTCCTCAGGCCTCGCGCCGAAGCCGTCGGCCGCCGGACGGTTCAGTCGAAGAATGCGTCCTTCCCGGTCCAGCAGGAGCGTCCGATCCGCCGACGCGTTCATGAGGGCATCGGCGATCTCATTGCTCTCGCGAAGCGCCTGCTCCAGCCGGTCCCGGTCACGCACCCGGGCCTCGAGTCTCCGAATGCGTTCTTCGAGGTCTTCGATGGAGGGGTTCCCTTTCATGGACAGATCCTCATGGGTCGGTAAGAAGGGGGTATGATACCCCATGCCTCAGGCCATGTACAGCAAAAGGAGGGGGTCTCAATACCATTTATAAAAAATGTCACCCATTTTGGAAAAATTGAGATTATTTTACCCAAGAGATGAATGGGTTTCACAAGGGGAGGAACCCCGGCCGTCTGCCCCTGCTCTGCTGTCGCCCCCGCTTTACTGGACAGGACAGCCCTGATGCGCTATGGTCTGGGGCATGTACCGCCCGCGTATGGCCCCGCGCCGCAACGAAATGCCGGGGGCATCCACGACCCCAGGAATCCACCGCGAATGTGAAGGAGAAAAACCATGGGAACCAAGGTGTTGATTGCACTGGACGAATCGGAAAACGCCATGCGCGCCGTCACCTTCGTCTGCCGGCATATCGCTCCGGACCACCGGGTCACGCTCATGAGCGTGGTGCCGGACACCGCTGCCCTCTGCAGCATGAACAACCCCGGTCTGACCCCCTACTTCATGTCCCAGAAGGACGCATTCTGCTCGCTGGAGGAGAAGAAGCATCAGATTCAAGCCGAGGCCCTGGAAGAGGCCAGGGAAAAGCTGATCAAGGCGGGATTTTCGTCCGAGAACATCACCCCGAAGACCGCCACCCAGGAAAAGGGCGTGGCTCGGGATATCCTGGCCGAGGCCGAGACGGGATACGACATGATCGTGCTGGGCCGAAGAGGCCTCTCCGGCATTCAGGAGTTTGTCATGGGGAGCGTCTCCAACAAGGTGCTCCACGGCGCAGGAAACATTCCGGTGGTACTCGTGGCCTGATCCGGCCGCTATCGGGCCGCGCTCCCATCAGCACACCACCGTGAAAACGAGCTTTGCCGGAGCGGCGGCCTTCACGGTATGGGGCACGTCCGCCGGCATGACGACCATCTGCCCGGGCCCGGACTGCACCTCCTTTCCCCCGATGTTGAGCCGAACCTCTCCTTCAAGGACGTGGACCATGACGTCGCCGTGGACGGCGTTCGAACCGAGTTCCTCTCCCTGATCCAGGGCGAAGAGGGTGATGTCGACGTGACTGTTCCGGGCCAGAGGCCGGCTGACCACCTTTCCCTTGCGATGCCGAACGAGCCGGCTGACCTCAACAGGCCGTGAAAAGGGGACGTTCTTGATCCTCTCGCGGGTAAGCATGGGGCTCCTTTCCGTCCCCTTTGTGCCGCCCGATCCGCCCCGGACACGCATGCACCCCCGTTCACTCCCTCGGGTGCCCGCGCCCTAGGCGGCGACCGAACGGCGCCGCTCCAGAATCCCTCCCCGGGTCCCCAGGACCACCACTTCCATGGGAATGCGTCGTCCGGCCTTGGCCATGGCCTTTTCCAGGATGACGGGAAGGGCCGAGCAGCAGGGGACTTCCATGACGACCGCGGTGATGCTTCGTATGCCCGCGGTTTGAAAGATCCGGGTGAATCTTGCCACAAAATCGTCCGGATCGTCAAATTTCGGGCACCCCACGAGGACCGCCTTGCCTGTCAGAAAGTCCCGGTGAAACTCGGGGTAGGCGAACGGCGTGCAGTCCGCCGCCACCACCAGATCCGCATCGCGAAGAAAGGGGGCCTCGGGCGGGACGAGCCGAATCTGCACGGGCCAGTGAGACAGGGCCGAGGCCGTGGACGCCTCTTCCTGCGCACCTCCCTCCCGGGCGGATGGGACCGACGGAGGGAACATTCGAATCCGGGACGACGGGCACCCGCAGGCCGGGGGCTCCCCGGCATCCTGCTCCTCCCGGGCCATGGTCTGAATGCGGTCCTCAACGGCCTCCTCGTCGAACTCCTCGGCCTCGCGCTCCACGATGCGGAGGGCCCCGGTGGGACAATCCCCCATGCAGGCCCCCAGGCCGTCACAGTATCGCTCCGCCGCCAGGCGGGCCTTGCCGTTCACGATCTCGATGGCGCCTTCGGCGCACGCGGGAACGCACTGCCCGCATCCGTCGCACAGCTCGTCATCGATCTCCACGATCTTTCGCATGACCTTCATATCCTATCTCCTTCATCGTCGTTTCGGCGATCTCCCGATCTCAGCGCGATGCCACGGGGCCGCATCACGTTGCCCTGTCCTTCCGGTAACCCTCAAAGACCCGTGCAGCCGCCGCAGCGCCGCTCGGTGTCAGAAAGGCCCCGCCGGCCGCCGGATCCGTCCCCTCTCCCTGTTTCCACAGGTCCTCCAGACCGGCAATCCGTTCGGCGTCCCGAACGCACCGGCCGTTCACCGTCTCGTCCTCACCGCGGTCCGCGTGCCGGGCCACGATGGCGCACACCTCCTCCACGAGCGATCCGTTGGCACCGAGGCGCTCGAGAATCTCCCGGGCCCGGGGCGGGTCTTCCTCTTCCAGAAACCGGTCCTCCACAATCCCGCGCTTCCGCTCCGCCTCCGGGGCCCCGATACCGTAGAGGTAGGCGGCCGTCAGCACCACCGCCAGGTTGGCCTGCTCCGCCTTCCCGATCTCCTCGGCGTACCGGGCCGCGCGCATGGCGTGCCCGATCCGCTTGAAGTCCCTCCTGTAAGTCCGCTTCATCTCGATAGCCACACGGTCCTTGAGCAGGTCCTGCTTCTGCGCAATGAGCTCCGGAGGGAGATTTCCGATGCACTGCTCCGCGTGGGGGCAGTAGGCCGCACACCCGAAATCGAGACCGGGGTTGAGGAAGCGGTGCCCGCAGTGAGAGCACTTTCGCGTAACGTCGTCCTTGAAGAACTCCACCGCATGGCCGCACTCCGGGCACCTGGCCTCGAAAATCGCCCCCGGCTTCCAGTACTGGCTGTCCTGTCCCGGGCATTTCATGATGTCACCTCCGCCTTTTCCCTTCTCTGCGTGCGCAGATGCACGAGCCGTTTGCTCTCTCCTTCCATGTTTCGATCCCACCCTCTCCCCGTTGTGCCGGCAACGGGGAGAGGG
>Ga0272444_10005645_pt1 | contig 10792 bp, 8 predicted proteins | sample SSMForm13_FD_201033 | JGI IMG/M metagenome (GOLD analysis project Ga0272444, IMG submission 201033) | Marine sediment archaeal communities from Little Sippewissett salt marsh, Falmouth, MA, United States - SSM-Form-13 | ecosystem: Environmental > Aquatic > Marine > Wetlands > Sediment ... | reverse complement strand
GATAAGCCGCCGATCAGCGCGCCGACGGGGACTGACACGGGGTATGTCACCACTTCCTTTGGGACGGTGTACGTCGACAACGCGTCTGGCGGAGTCAATCCGAACAACGGAGATCACGAAGCGTTCATTCGCCTGGCCAATCTGGCCGTCGGAGACCGGTGGGAGATCGGGATCTTCGACGCGAACGGAGGCGGACGCTTCGACGCGTGGGTAGCGACACCGAGCGGGATCATTGACGGTGGCGACTCGTCTTCGACGATCGATGAGCCGGGGAATGGAAACCAGGTCATCACGGTGGGCTCATTCAACACGAAGGCGAATTGGCTGTCCGTAAGTGGGAGCCAGGACTTCTCCGCGCAGTTCCCGGTCGGGCCTCTGTCGTCCTTCTCGAGCCACGGCCCGACACGCGATGGGCGTAGGAAGCCCGAGATCTGTGCTCCGGGAGCATGGATCTGCGCTGCTAGATCGGGCAGTGCGCCTTTGCTTGACTATCTGACACATCCTGACCAGGTTCATGTGCTGGAGATCGGCACGAGCATGGCGGCCCCTCACGTCAGCGGAGCGGTGGCGCTTCTCTTGGAGCGTGATCCGCTTCTCTCCGCTGGTGAGATTCGCGGGATTCTCACGTCAACAGCGGCGTCTGATGGATACACAGGACTCCTACCGAACGACCTCTGGGGATGGGGCAAGCTTGATACTCTGGCAGCCGTGGAGGCGGTCGGGGCAGCTGTACCGCCGGAGCCACCCGTCGACCCGGAGGTTCCGAAAATCACCCTCGCGCGCAATCCCATCCGCGAGGTGTCGGAGTTCGCGTACGTCATTCCCGCTGGGGCTTCGACAGCAACTCTTCGGATCTTTGCGGTCGCAGGATCTCTCGTCTTCGAAACCTCGGTGCGTGCAGCAAGTGGAACATATCGGTGGAACCTGGAGACAACCACTGGGCAGACGCTCGCTGGGGGGCTGTATCTCTATGTCCTGGTGACCGACCGAGGTACGTCGGAGGTCGGAAAGCTGGTGATCGAACGGTGACGAGGCAGAGAAGGGCGATCGGGATCACGCTGCTGTTGGTCGGTGTCATCGCATTCGTGACGGCCGGCGTAGAGAATGTTGGCGGGATCTTCTCGATCGGGACATCGGCGCGCGCTCTGGGTCTCGGGGGCGCATTCTGTGCTCTGGCCGACGATGAAGCAGCCGCATTTCATAACCCGGCCGGTCTCAGTTGGTACAAGGGGATTGGATTGTCGTCCCTGTTCGTGCAGCAATTCGGCGGCATCGCCTACGGCACGGTGACAGTGGCACTGCCGTACGTGGGCTTTTCCGTGGCGCTTCTGGACTCGGGACCGATCTCGACGGGCGATGGGTCCTTCCGCTACGCCAGCCAAGGTGTGTCCGCTTCGTTCGGAGTTCCGGTGGGGCCGGTCGGCATCGGTGGCCGGTGGCGGTTTTTTCGAGTGTCTTCCCCGATGTCTGGCCAGGGATGGGTGCTCGATCCCGCATTGATTGTCGTGACGGAGACTGTCCGCATCGGCCTTCTGTTTGAGGGTCTGACCTCCTCGCCGATGGCCTACGAGAGCGGCGCAGAAGAGGCGTTTGGGCAATCGCTTCGGCTTGGCGCAGCGCTCAAACTCGAACCGACTCGAGGTGTGAGCTGGAATGCATCCTTTGAAGCTTCGGGACTGTTTACCGCGTTGGCTCAGCTGGCCGCAGGACTTGAGGCGTGGATCGGCGCGGTGGGCGCACGTGTGGGTTTCGACGGGCAAGGTCCGACCTTCGGTCTCTCCATCCGATTTGACACGCTTGAGATCGACTGGGCCTACGCGAGTCGCAACGACTTGGGTGACAGCCATCGTGTCGCGCTGTCGCTGCGCTTCTGATCTCATGACGCGAACCCTGGCGGTTACGAGATCTGCCTTCCGTCTGAGCGTCGTGTGGGGCATCGCTCTCGTACTCTCTCTGTTCGCTGTGCCGACCTTTGCTCAGGAGGACGACGGTTTCGACGCCGAGCTGGAGGGCCGCAAGACCTGGACCATCCGATACGGCCTCGGAAGTCCTCTCGGTCTGGGCACAGTAGGGCTCGCCGTCGGGCAACTTGCGCTCGATCAGACGTTGGCCGTCGATTTGCGTGCAGAGGCCCTGTCCATCCTCACGGTCGAAGGACACTTCGACGATCAGCAAGCGGACAGCCTTCAGTCGCTGGTGATGTACTTGGATACGGAACGTCTCCACGGTGTGTTCGGCGGATTCACCGTCGATGGCTTGCCAGGATTCAGTACACAGCGGCGGCGAATGCTTGGCGGGCAACTGGAGTACACGCTTGGCACCGCGACCCTGACGGCCGTGACGGCCCGTTTCGAGGGGGTAACCGAGACGAAGACCTTCGTCGGCGAGACGGCGCAAGGTGAGACCGTGTTTTCCAAGGTGCTACCGGATCAGCCATGGGTGGAGCAACCGTACAAGCGGGGAATCGAAGGGCTTTTTGCGTATCCGCTTGGTGCCCTCTATGTGGAGGAGCTGAGCGAAGTGCACCTTGCAATCCCAGCGAGCGCCGCCGTCCGATCCATCCTCACGGCGTATGGATTGGAGTATCTGGCGGAGATCTTATCGGAAGAGCCAACGACGAAGCTCGATACGGCGTCGTTCAGTGTGGTCGGCGATGAGGAGCAAACGTTGCTTCTGAATCTGACACCCCACGTCGTGATCCGCACGCGCATCGAGGATGCGATCGATGCGTACAACGAGGGAATGGAGTCGTCCGGTGCGGATGTCCGCAAGTATCCATTCGTCATTGGATCTGAGTATGAGACCTCGTTCCTGGACGCCGTTGCAAACGAGACGAGCCTCCAGGTCAACGAGGAAGATCATCCGATTCGTGCTGCCGTTCGGAGGCGTTTCTACAACGTCGGTCAGACGGGCGTGGTCGCTTCTTCGGTAACAGTGGAAGTCAGCACCGATGGGATAGAATACACGCCGATCACTCGGTCCGAGTTCGCCGCGTACGAGACGTCGATTCACGCAGCGGCAGGCGTCCTGGAGATTGACTTCCCCGACAGCTTCTTCGAACAGGAGAGAGCGGCAATCCGTATTCGTTTCTCCTACGCAGTCTCCGCCGGATCGTACATGCTCGGCTTCTCCCTGGTTCCGGGAACCGAGCGAGTGAGCGTCAACGGCGTTCCGCTCGCAAAGGATGACTACGAGATCGATTATGAGATTGGGCTGCTGCTGCTGTTTCATGAGGTTGCCGAGACCGATGTCATCCTTGTGGAGTACGAGCGGTTCGGTTCAGGATTGGGAGGCGTTGCCGACTACGCGCGCTACTTCGTTGGGCTGAATCTCGATCTTCCGCTCTTTGACGTTATCGATTTGACGGCGACGATTCAGCGAGGCTTGGATGATCCGGGCTCCGTGACCGATCCGGAACGCGTGAGGACCATGCCCAATCGGCAGACCGTCTGGGGCGTTCTTGGCTCGGTCGAGCTGGATGACCTTACGGGCGACTTCGCTCTCGGGTACGGAGAGGACGTTTTCCCGCCGGGAGACAACGAGAGACCGTCCGCGCCGAATGAGGTGACGGCCATCGCTGGGGATGCGAGGTTCCTGTTCGTCGGCCACAAGGCGGGCTTCAGCGTTCTCCATCAGGGCATGTGGAACACGTACGGTGTTGCCGAAGGTCTTTCCGGGCAGTGGGTTCGCGCGATCGTGATGGGGGGAGATCGAGTCTTCTTCGGTACGAGTAGCGGTCTGACCGTTGTCTATCTTGCTGGGGTGTCGCCTCTCGATCAGGCCAGAAACTGGGCGAGCTATGCGGAGGTGAACGGGTTAGATGACGCGTCGATTCGGGCTCTCCTTCTATGGGAGGGGCGGCTGTGGATCGGAACAGACGCGGGCCTGATGTCGGTTGATGTCGACGAGTTCGGTGACCTAACGGCGTGGGCCGTCTCGGACTTCATGGAGGGCAAGGCGGTCACGGCGCTCGCACATGACGGACAGGCTCTTTACGTGGGGACCGATGCAGGCGCCTATCGGGTGGACCCGGTTGGCGGCGGGGCGTCGCCGCTTCCGGGCGTCGGCGGACTCCGGATTCATGCGCTTGCGAGCTCCGACGGCTTGCTCTACGTCAGTTCAGAAGACGGGTTGCGAACGTACCAAAACGGCGCGGGCACCGGCTGGATCGAATGGGGACACCCGATCTACGCTGCGATGCCCTTCGATGATGATCTGTACTACGTGGCCGACGACGGCCTTGTCCGTGTATCAGATGGGGAGATTCTCTACGAAGGGTGGCGTATTTCCGCAGTCGGCGTGGGACACGCGGACTCGCTCTGGGTAGGAAGTCGAGCCGACGCGGAGTACGTCCTCATGCTCTGGCAGCACGGAGGTTCGAAGGGAGCTTTCGACAACGTGACCACCCGGATTGTTGGTCAGGATCCGGCGCTCTTCGGGGAACTGCCAGGAGGTGCACACACGGGAGAAGGTCTGTTCGGGCGCGCGTCCTTCGAGCACGAAGAGGAGCAGTTCACCATTCGCGGATCGATCGACACCGTCTCGCCCGGGTATCGAGCTATAGGAGGCGGGACCCACGGCGGCAACACGGAATGGGATCTGCAGGTCTCGCTCTCCCCCTGGAAGGATGTGAAGATCTCAGGATCTCACACGGTCGTTCTCACCGATACGTCCCGCGGGGCGATGGACGCGAGCACGGTCAACAGTCTTGGACTCGTCGCGAACATAGGACCGACGCTGACAGCATCGGTCCGCCAGGAGGCGGCGGGGCATGACCCGTTCAACCCAGGACCCGAGACAGCATCGTATGTGTTCCAGTCTGCGGTTGCGGACTCGCTTTTCGCGGACATGCTCGACCTGTCAATCTCGTGGAGCGGATCTGTAAGCACGAACGAGGTGGATGGAACGTCGCGGCGACAGAACCGGTTGGCCGCGGACGCCGTTCTCGCGTTGCCGGCTGGGCCGACTTTCACGATCGACTGGGTCCGGCCACTTCAAGGCACCGCCGGGAGCTGGAACGGTCGCGAGACGTGGTCTGTCACGGGCGATTGGTCCGGGCGGTCGTTGGTCGGCAAGCTGACGTTGCACGCGCTCATCGACGCATCCAGGTCGCTTGCGGAAGGGGCGTTGGATGTGATCGCGAAAGCAGAAGCCGACTTGGGGTTGGATGCGTTCAGCCTCGCAGGTTGGCGCTTCACACCCTCGGTAGAGGGTCAGTGGGAACGCGAAGAGGGCTCGACGGACCTGTCGGGGACGGCTGTTCTGAGAAGCGCGTGGAATCAATTGACAATTCGGTCAACGCTCACCGGCAACGTGTCGGGGCTGGGAGACCCCGTGACCCGCCAAAACGGAAGGCTGAGCGTGTCGCTGAGCTACGCCGGCCCGCCTGAGTGGCGGCCCACGCTGACCTACTCGGCGGACCAGTCGGTCACCGTACATCGGGGTGTTGGGAGCGCGACGTCAACCAGCCATAATCTGACGGGACGTTCCACCTGGTCGGCAGAGGGCGTGTCGAACGTGTTGTCGCTGACAGGCCGCATCCGCGATGTGGCGGGCGATCGACAGGTGATCGCTTCGATCGAGGATTCGCACCAGCTGGATCTGACCGGCCTTGTAATGAGCTGGTTCGCGCCCGGTGACGAGACCGGCAAGGAAGCCGAAAGCGTTTTTCCTGTCGTTCTCCTGCATCTTGATGCGACCGGCGACTACCGGATCAGAGACATGGAGACGGATGCCGATCTGACCCTCGCGGCTCGCGTGGACCTGTCGTTGTCGGAGATGTGGGGCGCCTCGCTGTCAAGCTCCTTCCTCGCAGGCACGAAGGACTCAGGCGGTTTCTACTCCAGTTACTTATTCGAGCTCACCGTGTCCGTCGACTTCTGAGCGCACCGCCGATGGGTGCACCCGATGATGTCTGCCTTGCACGCGGATCGAGCGCGGTGACTATCCTCCGCCGACCGGAGGGAGAAACGCGACCGTGTCGCCCGCATCGAGGATCGTGTCGAGGTTGTCGAGGAACGTCGCATTTCGCCCGTTGACCAGGACGTTCAGGTATCCATCGGCCAACCCTTCCTCGAGCTTCGGCACGAGGTCAGGGACCGCCACGGACAGAGCCGAGAGAAGACCGCGTAGGGTGCCCGGAGGATGAAGCGAGATCTCGCGTGCGCCGGCGCCGAAGCGGTCACGCAGCGCGCCGAAGACTTTCACCGTGACGTAGAACTGAGCTTCCTGGGTCGTCGAGGATCTCTCTGTCGGCATCTCGGGCTAGTGATACTCCGTTCGGGCGAGCGGCGCAACGCAGCGTTTCCGACCTGCGTTGTGCCCGCGAGCCCCTGAGATATAATCCTCTTCTGTACTTCAACAGGTCACTTCGTGCTTTGTGCTTGGGAGGAATTGGCGGATGAACAAGTCTCGGGTTCTCGTTTGTAGCGCGTGGCCGTACGCATCGGGGGTTCCACACTTGGGGAACCTCGTGAGTTCGCTCCTGTCGGGAGACGTCCTAGCCCGCTACTACCGATTGCGCGGTGCGGATGTGCTCTATGTCTCCGGGACGGACGCACACGGTACGAGAATCGAGTTTGAGGCGGAGGCAGAGGGCATCTCTCCCGCGGAACTCGCCGAGAGGAATCACAGCAGGATCTGCGACATCCTTGACGGGTTCGACATTCATTTCGACAACTACACGACGACGGAGTCGCAAGTACACAAACGTTTCGTACGAGAGATCTACCTTCAGATGGAGGAAAACGGGTACATCTGCACGAAGTCAGAGCACCGCGCGTTCTGCAATCGGTGCGAGAAGTTCCTTGCTGACCGATTCATCTCCGGGACCTGCCCTCGCTGCGGCGCGAAGGACGCGTTGGGAAATCAGTGCGACGTCTGTGGTGCGATCCTCGAGCCGGAGCAGCTGATCGATCCTCGATGTAGCTTCTGTGAGAAGGACGACATCAGCTTCCGGGAAACCAAGCACTGGTACCTCGATCTTGCGCGTCTGTCGGAGGCATTGGGCGGGTATGTGAAGTCCCGCGGATTCCAGGGGAATGTCGCCGAGTACACGAGACGGATGATTCAGGACGGCCTGGAGCCGCGAGCCATGACGCGGGACATCAAGTGGGGGATCCCCGCCCCATTCGAGGGAGCCGAGGGCAAGGTCATCTACGTGTGGGGAGAAGCGGCGCTGGGATACGTGTCCGCGGTGATCGAGCACTTCGCCGGGGAGGACCGCTGGAGGGACTTCTGGTTTGGGGACGACGTGTTCCAGGTCTACACCCTGGGCAAGGACAACATCTCTTTTCACACGCTGATCTTCCCGGGACAGCTGATCGCTTCCGCACAGGGCTACCATCTTCCCGATCAAATCGCGGCGACCGAGTATCTGAATTGGATCGACGGTGGGTCCTTTTCCAAGACGCGCGGAATTGGACTGTACTGCGATGACGCGCTTGATGTGATGGACGGAGAGCTGTGGCGGTTCTACTTGCTCTACAACCGCCCGGAAGGCCGCGATGTCAGCTTCTCGTGGGAGGAACTGGAGAAGGCAGTCAATGGCGTGCTGATCTCCAACGTCGCCAACCTGATGAACCGTGTTATCTCCTTTGTACAAACGCAGTTTGACCATGTTGTTCCGAACGTCGAACTCGATCCGGAGGTCCTAGAGCGGCTGGCAACCGGGAAGGCTGCGTTCGAAGGCGCCTTCGAACGTGCCGCGCTTGCCGAGGCTCTCCGAGCAGTGTGCGATCTCGCCGTGTTCGGAAACGAGTACTTCCAGCGGAAACGCCCGTGGGATACGAGAGACGAAGTTGCCGTGGCGAGCGGGCTCCATCTGGTCAAGGGGATGGGCATTCTTCTGCTCCCGTTTGTCCCCACGTTTGCGTCTGCCGTACTGTCGGTGTTGAGCATTTCCGAACCGGTCTGGGACGAGATTGATCGACTCGCCGGTGGGAACGAAGTTGGAACAGAGCGGGTTCTGCTGGAACGGATCGAGGTGGAGAACTTGCGCCGGCACGTCGAGGAGAGCGCAGACGGAGAGTGCACGAAGGAGGCTTCAGTGACGATCTCGTTCGCAGACTTCCAGAAACTCGACTTCCGCGTCGGGGAGATCACTTCCGCTTCGGACGTCGCGGGCGCCGACAATCTGCTGCAGCTCTCCGTCGATTTCGGCGATCGGTCGCGGAGCTGCGTCGCAGGCATCAAGAGGAGCTACGCTGCAGACGAGCTCATAGGAAAGCGCGTCGTGGCGTTGGTCAACCTGGAGCCGCGCACGATACGCGGAGTACAATCGGAGTGCATGCTCCTGGCCGCGCAGGGCGACAGCTTGTCATTGGCGGTCGTCGACCGACCAGTTGAGCCGGGAACCACAGTCTCATAGGGCGTTGAAAAGCGAAGAGCCGACGGCTAGAATCGGCTTCAATTGGGGTGGAAGCGAAATGTATGCAGTCATAGAGACAGGCGGAAAGCAGTATCGAGTTGAAGAGGGGATGCTCCTCGAGCACGAGCGCGTCTCGGATGTTGCAGTAGATGCAGAGATTGTGTTTGACCGAGTTCTTCTGTTCGTGAACGATGAAGATGTCCGGGTGGGAACACCGCATCTCGAGAACGTGAAGGTCAAAGGCCTTGTACGCGAAGAGGGGCGCGGCGACAAGATCATCGTCTACAAGTACAAGAGCAAGAAGGGATACCGTCGAAAGAGCGGGCACAGACAGATGTTTATGAAGACGGAGATCACGGGAATCGAAGGATAGGGGAGAGCGTGGGAGAGGTACTGATCCGACGCGACGAGCGGAATCGTGTGATTGGGCTGAGCCTGCGTGACGTCGGAAGCGAGACGGCAGCTGGGGCGAACGCCTCGTGTTTGCTGCAGGTTGTGAACGCATCGCTGGGCGAGTACTTGCACGTCGGCGTCGAGCTGGCCGCAGATGATGGAGATGAAATGGATCTGTCGATCGACCGACGCGACACGCACATGGATCGGGAACTGGATGCGATTCTCGAGACCCTGGTCATCGGTCTGAAGATGCTGGAGAAGGAACACCCGACCGATCTGGTGGTGGAAGAGCCAACGGTCGGGGTAGAGGTGTAGGCCTCGGCCAGAGAGGGCCGCAGAGGCCGGCTTTTCCGCTTGGGCAATTCCCAGGCACCACGATAGGCAGAGTAGGGAGTCAAGATGGCACACAAGACGAGTACGGGCTCAACGCAGAACGTTCATGACAGCCCAGGAAAGCGCCTTGGAGTCAAGCGCTACGGCGGCGAGTGGGTCAACGCAGGGACGATCATCGTCCGGCAGAGGGGCACGGTCTTTGGCCTCGGGAAGAACGTCGGGCTTGGCCGCGACTTCACCATCTATGCGAAGGCTCCGGGTTATGTCGCCTTTGAGGGGCGAACCAAGAAGTACGTGAGTGTCCTCCCATCCCCCGAGGCCTAAGGGCAATGCCCGCACGGCCATGAGCGATGTTTTTGGATGAAGCCGCCGTCCGCGTCCGTGGAGGGCGGGGCGGCAATGGGCTGATCCACTTTCTCTCCACACGACAGAATCCTCGCGGAGGCCCCGACGGCGGCAACGGAGGTCCGGGAGGGGCTGTCTTATTCCGCGCGTCACACAGCATATCTACGCTCTACTCCTTCCGGAATCGCCCGCTCTTTGCGGCCGGCAACGGCGTCGACGGGAGGAGGAACGGCTGCCACGGAGCAGCGGGAGAGGATCGGGTCGTACTGGTCCCTGTCGGAACGGTCATCCGAAACTCAGAGACCGGCGAGGTATTTGCTGACCTCAGTGCCGTCGGGGATGAGGTCGTCGTTGCGCGCGGCGGGGAGCGCGGGCGGGGAAACGCGAGCTTCACTACGGCACGGCGTCAGGCTCCGCGCATCGGCGAACGAGGACTGGCCGGTGAAGAATACCTTCTTCGGTTGGAGCTCAAGCTGGTCGCCGATGTCGGGATCATCGGATACCCGAATGCGGGCAAATCGAGCTTGATCCGGCGAATCTCTGCGGTCCGCGCCAAGGTTGCCGATTACCCATTCACAACGATCACGCCGAATCTCGGTGTGGTGGATGTCGATGGGAAGCATCAATTCGTCGCGATCGACATCCCCGGGCTGATCGAGGGTGCACACGACGGAAGAGGGCTCGGCGATCGGTTTCTGCGCCACGTCGAGCGAACACGGGTGTTCATCCACATGATCGACTTGTTCGCCGGAGACGAAGATGAAGACCGTGACGCCGTCCGCGATTACGAGAGCATCCAGCGTGAGTTGGAGGCCTTCAACCCGAAATTGAAGAGCCGAACGCACATTGTGGTGGGAAACAAGACGGACGTCGCAGACCCCCAGGCAGTCGTATCTGCGGTGGAACGTTTCGAGGAGATGGGCATAGCACTCCACCCAGTCTCTGTCGCGACCGGAGCCGGGATCCGTGACCTGGTGGTTCGGACGCATCGGATGCTGAGTGATGAGATCGAGTCCGAGGTCTCCGCTCCGACGGTCGTCACGCGGAAGGTGTACCGCTTTCAGGGGGAGACCGGATTCCGCGTAGACCGAGATGGCGAAGCGTTCGTCGTTAGCGGAGGAGAGGCCGAGAAGATCGTTCGGAAGCTGATCTTGAACAGCCATGATGCACTCGAGTACCTGACGGATCGGCTTGAGAAGATGGGGGTTCTGAAGGAACTGCGTCGCCAGGGGTTCACAGCGGGAGACGCCGTGCGAATTGGAGAGGTGGAGTTTGAGCTTGAAGGGTAGAGTCGGGGTGCTTGGCGGGACCTTCAATCCGATTCACAACGGACATCTCCTGATCGCAGAA
>Ga0272444_10005643_pt1 | contig 10793 bp, 9 predicted proteins | sample SSMForm13_FD_201033 | JGI IMG/M metagenome (GOLD analysis project Ga0272444, IMG submission 201033) | Marine sediment archaeal communities from Little Sippewissett salt marsh, Falmouth, MA, United States - SSM-Form-13 | ecosystem: Environmental > Aquatic > Marine > Wetlands > Sediment ... | reverse complement strand
TCACTTTAGAAAAATTGTTAAATGGCTTTAAGCAAGGCTTCATAATATATTGAAAGACTTTGATGGGCTATACATATTGATACAGTTGGCCCTATTATCTGGTAATTAATAAATGAGTGGCCCCTAAGCAGCTTCAGGCATACCTCAAGGTCATGCTCTGAAATCCACTCTCCTTTCCACTCAGGTGAACAGGCGTACATGCAATGCCTGCATTTGGCAGTGCATTGATACGACAGTATTAATCCTACAGAAATGGGTGATGGTATCCGTATCTTATTCATTTATCAACATAAACGGTGACTAATACCTAAATTTTGCACGAGTCGGAGGCTTTCAGATGCCAGGCATTTAAGGGTCATAGTGAGCAGAAAAACTCTCACCTATTTCACGATCAGATCATTCTTTACGGCTTTGACCCCTTTGACGCTACGTGCGATTTCATCCGCTTTATCGACAGCCTTTTGAGAACCAACGAAGCCGCTCAGTTGAACGGTGCCCTTGTAGGTTTCGACACTGATCTGGAATGACTTGAGAAAATCATCAACCGCAAGCAGAGATTTGACCTTGGTCGTGATAACCGTATCGTCAACGTATTCCCCTGTGCTTTCCTGTGTGGGTGTCGATGCGCAGGCAACAAAGGTGGCGATCAGCATGAGAAGGACAAAACAGCGGATAAACAAATTTCTCTTTTTCATGGCGGTTACTCCTTTTTATTGGTTTGTGTTACATTTGTTTATTCCGAGACCTTTTCTACTGAAGGGTTTTTTTTCATATCTTTTAAGCCTTGAAGCTCTTCATATTATGCGGGTTCCCGTGTTGTATGTTTTTTCCCTGTCATGACCCCATTCCAATGTCAAGTCAACTAAATCCCATGTTCTTTAATGGGTGACCCCATTCACGGCACCTTGAAAATTCGGTTATGTCAACAGAATATTCAAGGTGAGCGGAGGGTGCCCGGAAGGGGCCGTTTAGCCAAACGCTTCAGTAATTTTCAAGTACCATGCGGGGTCGGAAGGTCTTTGGGGTCGTTTATAGCCCTCGACCGCTCAGAATACAGCCGGCATAAAAAGCTAAATTGTATGACCATCCCTCAAGTCCCTTTACTCACTTTTTGTCAAGAATGAAGATTTATGACGTTTAATTCGAAGACCATTTCACTGTTACCTGACCCCGTTGTTTTCATCTTTTAAATGATCATTTGAAAAGAGCCCCCACACTCTCACCGATGTGTATTCGCCTTATCGCATTTGCAAACAGACCTGCCACAGAAAGCACTTTAATTTTATTCATCATTTTTTCATCAGGAATTTCTATCGTATTGGTGACAACGATTTCTTCTATAGAGGAATCCCTGAGGTTTTTAACTGCCGGGCCACACAGAACAGGATGCGTTACACCCACATAGATATTTCTGGCATCAGCTTCTTCAAGAGTGTTTACCGTTGTTATAAGTGTGCCGCCTGTGGAAATTTCATCATCAAAAATAATTGCATCTCGTCCTTTTACATCGCCAACGACCAATCCCTGTACAACATCGGTATCGCTCAATCGCCTCTTGTCTATTATCGCAATAGATGTGTTCAGTTTTTTGGCAAAACGTCCTGCCCTTTTGGCACCACCAGCATCAGTAGCAACTACCACAGATTTTGATAGATCCAGACGATTTCGAAAATAATCACAGATTGTAGGAATTGCCGTGAGGTGGTCAACCGGCATGCTGAAGAATCCATGAACCGAATCTGAATGGAGATCAATGGTTAGGACACGATTTGCACCGGCTGTTTTAAGTAGATCTGCCATGAGTCTTCCTGCAATGGAAATTCGTGGGGCATCCTTTTTGTCGGATCTTGCATATGAATAATATGGAATTACAGCGGTAATTCTCTTTACAGAAGCGCTACGCAGGGCATCAAGCGTAATCATTAGTTCCATAATATTATCACTGACAGGATGGATGAAGGACTGGATAACAAAAATATCTTTTTCCCTAACATTTTCTCTTACCTGGATAAACATATTATCATTGGAAAACCTCGATATGTGAAGATTACTGAGAGAGATCCCTAGATACTAGCATATCTCCAGTGCAAGACTTCTGTTTGAATTTCCAGAAAAAACTTTTAGATCATTATCCATTTTTTCCTCTATGTGTATTCATACACGAAAAAAAATGAACACAAACGATTGTCATCAAAGTTGGCAATTGGGATCTAATTCAGTGTCTCGGTGCTTTGGAATTATCTGAAAAAACAATATACCGTGCTTACAGCTTTCAATTTCCGAAAAGTGAAGTTTTACATCGGAAATCATAAAAAGTACAGATCACTTATAAATCTCATCATCAATTTAATTACAAATATCACCAAAATTAAGGTTAAACAAATCGTTTTTTTTAACCAAATAAATTCTACGTTTGCCCCTGACACTCTCTTTCTTGTCAAGCCGTCTTGTCCCGCCGACTTGTCGGGTCGTCTTGTCGGGTCGAAGCTCGCAGAGCGAAGCCCGAAGCTCGAAGAGCTAAGCCCGAAGCTCACAGCTCACAGCGAAGGCTGACTTGTCCCGTCGTCTTGTCGGGTCGTCTTGTCGGGTCGAAGCTCGCAAAGCGAAGACCGAAGCTCCCAAAGCGAAGCCCGAAGCTCACAGAGCGAAGTCGGATAATCAAGGATCAAGATTTGATCCGTATCCCTGAAAATAGAAACTTATAATCTAAGGATGTCCCCTATTGTGAGATTTCCCATGGATCAAGAGCTGCAGGACAGCATCGAACAGCCGGCCCGGTGACGGGCCCAATCCGGTCGTTTTTTCGCAAACTCTTCCTTGTCGGGTTGTTCATCGTAAGGATATCGCATGACCGCCAGCAATTCGTTCACCAGTGAAAAATCACCCTGTTCAGCCTTGTCGATGGCCAGTTGGGCCAGGTAGTTTCTTAGCACGTATTTGGGGTTGACGGCATTCATGCGCCGGCGTCGCGTCTCATGGGAAGTATTGTCCTTTGCCAGGCGTATCACATAATCCCGCAGCCAACTCCCGATTCGCCTTCGATACTCGTAAGTCAACTGTTCTGAAACGTAATATGCGGGCAACAGCGGAGCCATGAGTGTTTGGTCAGGGGTATCGCCCGGAGATTGGACATCAACATCAATCATGGCCAGCCCACGAAAAAAAATCGTCATATCCGTCTCAACCAAAGTCAGTATTTCAAGCAGCTCGGCGAATAACGCGTTATCCGTGGCAGGCTCAAAATTCTTTAAGCCCAGTTTTTGGGCCATCATGGCCTGCCAACTTTCTTGAAAGTGTTCCGCATAAACATCCAGTGCCTGTTGCAGGGGTTCGGTCCTGCCAATCAACGGATAGATGGCATTGGCCAGCTGAACGAGATTCCAGTGGGCAATTTGCGGCTGATTACCGTAACAATAGCGACGGCTGTCGGCATCGGTGGTGTTCGGGGTCCAGTTGGGGTCATAATCTTCCAGCCAGCCGTATGGGCCGTAATCGATGGTGAGCCCGAGAATCGACATATTGTCCGTGTTCATCACGCCATGCACAAACCCCACGCGCATCCAGTGCACCATCAGTTCGGCGGTTGTTCGGCACACTTCCGCGAACCACTCGAGATAAACCTCCGGTGACGGATCGCCCAGATGGGGGAAATCCACGCGGATGGTATAATCCATCAGTTGCTTCAACACCTCTATTTCTTCACGTGCGGCGAATATTTGAAAATTACCGAAACGTGTGAATGACGGCGCAACGCGGCAGACCACAGCGCCCGGTTCCGGTTTTGGATTGCCGTCGTAAAACATGTCTCTCACCACCTGTTCGCCGGTTAATATAAGGCTTAACGCCCGCGTGGTGGGCACACCCAAATGAAACATGGCCTCGCTGCACAAAAATTCACGCACCGAGGAACGTAACACCGCCAAACCGTCTGCTGCGCGTCTGTAAGGTGTGGGGCCTGCGCCTTTGATTTGCAAAGCCCAGCGTTCTGAACGCTGATTGATGATTTCACCCAGATTAATGGCACGGCCGTCGCCCAGCTGCCCGGCCCAGGTGCCGAACTGATGGCCGCCGTAACAGGTCGCATAGGACGACATGCCCGGCACAAGACGATTGCCGGCGAAAACATTCAGGAATTCATCGGATTCACAGGTTTCTACAGAAAGGTCCAACAATGTTGCCGCTTCCCGGGAAAAGGCAACCAGCTTCGGTACGGCGACCGATCTCGGCGGTACGAATGTGTAACACGCCCCTGTCACTTGGCGGGGCCGGTTGGTCGTTTCAGGGTCACCCGGCAGCTCACGGGTAAAACGATTGTCAAACGTCAATGATGCCAGTGTGCCGCTCCCGTCCCGTTGTTCTGCCAAAAAGTCGACAATCATGCGTGTCATTGCGTCGATATCGAATTTAACGTCCTCATGGGTACAGCCCTCTGAACAGCTTTTATGATTTTGAAGATCTGTTTTCAGGACCATGATTCTATCCTTTTTATTCTGGAAAACTTGCCTGTGTTTATATAATGGGTGACAGGTTGTCAGGGCTTTTATCCGCAGCGGAGCAATGTGCTCCCTGCCTTGGAACACTGTAATCATTGTTTGAGCTCATGCAACGAAACCTTGAGGCGCTGTGAAGTGAAAAAAGCTTTTGTGAAGTTATTTCGGTAAGATGAAACCGAAGGTTTTACAAAAAATTTAATGGGCGTCCTGTATCCCCAGAAATTTCTCGGTATTCAAGTATTTCGAGGATTAACCCGACAAAGATCGGTGGCGGGTTAAAATGCACTGTGGAAGTAAATATGTCTCACTGTTTTGGCTCGTAGATAATGCTGATTCGGGGCGGTGGTTCTCGATCGGCTAATCCCAGGATCACATACCGCAGAGAAGCACCTGGGCCTTCATTTTGTCCAGGATTGATACACATGGTATTTCCTGAGAATGAACGAATCGAACCGGATCTATTCGGAGACCCGTGAATATGCCCGTGCAACGACACGATGAGTTGATTTTTGTTAGACCATTTTTCGATAAATTCTTTTATGCTGATGCTGCCCACATGCAACCCGTTGTCCAGCATATCGAGAGGTGTAAAATATGGCGGAGAATGAGAAACAAAGATAAATGGTCTGGTGATGATTTTCGATAACTGTGCCAGATCTTTTTCGATTGTGTCATCCGATGCTAAATTGATAAACGTTTCTTCTAACCTGCCACTGTAGGAAGTGTATCCATCTAAACGAATCTGGTTGCCTTTTGCGAAAGGCATTCTAACTGAATCGGGTTTTTCCCAGTCTTTCCTTATAAAAGGTGTTGGCGGAACATTCATGTAGCCGATAATATCAACAGTATCGGTCAGTTTATGTTTTCTCATATGTAACAGATATAACAGTTTACCGTCGTGATTTTCCAAAATATACCGATTCCCGATAAAATCGTCATTTGCAAAATCTAAATAAATTGGAATGTCCCGCTGCTTTCTGAATTCCTTGATGGTTGGGATAAAGATATCTCTAAGATATATCTCCTGGGCTTTGAGTACGCCCACCTTTTGAGTATCCGGCAAATAATGCGGAATAATGTCACCACCGACAATAATGCCGCTCACCTTTTCTTTTTCTGCGATCGAAAGCATAGAAAAAAAGTGTTCGGGGTTCGCGTGAATGTCGGAAGCATATATTATTTTCATTTTTGTCAACGATCAATTAGGGTTATAGCTTATTCGATAGATAACGCCGGCCCGATCATCGGAAACCAGAAGGGCACCATCAGGCATCACCAGAACATCCACTGGACGACCCCAAGCACGGCCATTTTTAAGCCATCCTTCGGCAAAAACTCCGTAACTTCTCGCCTGGCTTCCCTGGAGGTGAACCAGGCTGATGCGATAACCTATCGGAGACGACCGGTTCCAGGAACCGTGCTCGGCGATGAAAATCTGGTTTCGGTAAAGATCCGGAAACATGGTTCCTGTATAGAATCGCATACCAAGGGCGGCAACGTGGGGTCCCAATGCTATTGATGGAGGCACGAACGCTTCACACTTTCGTTTGCTGCCGAATTCCGGATCCGCAATGGTACCCCCATGGCAGTAAGGAAAACCGAAGTGCATACCTTTCCGTGGTGCGCGATTCAGCTCGTCCGGAGGCTGGTCGTCACCCAGCCAATCGCGTCCGTTGTCCGTGAACCATAGCACTCCAGTCTCCGGATGCCAGTCAAAACCCACGGTATTGCGTACGCCATGAGCGAAGATCTCCGGGGGACTGCCATCAGCATTTATACGCGTGATCGAGGAATATATCTCATTGCTCCGTTCGCAGACATTGCACGGAGCCCCCACCGGCACGTAGAGCTTACCATCCGGACCGAAACGTATGAATTTCCATCCATGTTGGCGGTCCTTTGGAAAGCTGTCCGTAACAATAACGGGTTTGGGAGGGTTTTTCAACCGCGACTCAATACCATGGTATCGCAGCACGCGGTTCACCTCGGCAACAAAAAGAGAACCCTGTCTAAAAGCCACACCGTTGGGCATGTTCAATCCTTGAGCGATGGTGATGACGTCGTCAGCCCTGGCGTCGTGGTTTCGGTCCAAAACTGCGTAGACTTTACCGGCCGAGCGGGTGCCGACAAACAAAGTGCCGCTATCACCTAAAACAAGTGAACGAGCATTCTTTACATTGGCGGCATAAATGTTTATGACGAAACCGGGCGGCAGGGTGATATCGCCGAGAGACACGCCCTTCTTATTCTTCGCCGGAGCACATGAAATTCCCCATATAATCGGCAGTAGAAGAATAAGCACAATAAGAACTCTGACCTTGTTTTTTTCGACCATCCTCACGTGCTCCTTTATGGTTTTTATTGGAAGGCAGCAGTACATCATATGAGTCACCCCCCCATTATGAATGGTTTGAGTTGTGGATAACGCGCCTAGAACCCAAAACTCAGCCTGCCCAGAACAACGTAGGCCCCTTGTCCTTTGAGTTTAAGAACAACCCCTTCACCGGATGAGACCCCCTGTCCGGAAATTTCCAATATGGTTACAAAATGCGTGACCCATATGATCAAGTCGCCATTTTCGGGAAGATTCGAGATGAAAGACCGCAACGCGGTGATATTTGGTTCTCGATTCTGCGGAAGTTCATAAAAAGAATTCAGCGCCGGCAGCTCGGCGACAGTTCCAAGATCCAACAGCCTTGCCGTTTCCAGGCATCGGCACCACTGGCTGGAATAGACGTTGGCGACCTTGATTCCTTTTGAGCGGAGCCAGTCTCCGATGGATCGGGCCTGGGTGCGGCCGCCACTGTCCAGATTGCGCTGGGTGGCACAATCTCCAATTTTAAAATTGGCCGGGTCGCCGGTTCCGGGAGCATAGGCATGGCGGATCATCAGAATGTGTCCGCCGGACTTCATTTGTTCGATCAAATCGTCCGGCTCCGCTTGGGTGTTTGTTACGGCAAGCGCCATCAACCCTAAAAAGCTGATGATGTAAACTTTGAGCAAACGCATCATTTCCTCTTATCAATAAGGATCAAAGGCAGGCCTGGCCCCCTTTTCATACTTAGTGCCTGAACGAAAACTGTCTTTTTCGCCAATATCTGCGTCAGACTCAAATTTTAATCCTCGAAATACTCAATGTATGTCTGTGGTTAAAATTTTCGTGTTGACTCGGGGCTTCCATGCCCCTCGCCCTAGCGGGCAGTTTGAGATCTGCCCAAATCTGCTGTCCTGCAGATTTGCCTTGATCTTAACGAAAAATCCTAGTTTTCGTTCGGGCACTACTTATTTATGTACGTAAAGTCCCTCCCAAGATCCCGAAACGTATGAAATCATGGACGCCCCGAAAGTTCCCCCTCATCTTGTATTCTTTCAGGCGGCACCGGCATTAGGTTGAAAGATTAAGCACCATGCCGAAAGGCGATCTTCTTAAACATCAAAGCCAAACCTTCATTAAGTGTATAGATGGATTCAATGTCAAGATTATCATCAGATGTAGAATCAAAATAGATGTAAAGATTAGACTCAAGACCATCTTCCGGTTTCCAGTAGCAAATCATAATAGGAAAAAGAGGCAAAGGATACAAAACAATTGAAACATCTGAATCAATATGACTGACAATTTGTTTCCCATCGAAAATTTCCAGCATATCTTTAAAAAGATCCGTATAGGTATCGGCAACCTGTTTTAATGGCTTTTCACAACATTGATGAAAATGAGGATATCGGGAAGGCCCACCATTCAACTCCCGAAATGTGATCCAATTCCCGTTCGGAGATTTTCCCGATCCGTTCAAGATATAATTCAATGCCGGCACGGCCATATATGCATTGATATGAATTTCAGATGATATGTTGCCCTTGGTATCAACACTGAAATCCTTACCAAAAATTTTTATGGTCAGTTTATTGTTTGAAAACTGGGCTCCCAGGCGTTTCGCAGCTTCGGAAAGATCAATCAAAGATATCTTTTGTTTGAGTAGTTCAATGGCTTCTGCTTTATATTCGTCGATGGTATTGGGTTTCTCAATTGCCCCCCCATACCGGTCAATCACTTCTTTATCCAAATAAGGACACGCATGTATCGGTTTTTTTCCCTTAAACACGGCCACTGCAAATGCCAGGCAGGTTTTTTCATTACATTCTCTACAGTTAGAACCGTTCAACAATTTATAGATTTCCATGGGATTATTGATATGTGACATTCAAGAAAAGTCCTTTTTTTTTAGATCTCATCAAATTGAATCAATTAAGCACAGTAACAATTCACAAGTACCATTTCAACAGGCACATTTTTCGGGTCCAGGGAGACGCCGTAGCCTAAAATAGAGCCGTCTCAGCTTGGTGTTGACTTTGAAACCTTAAAATCCAAAAAAGTATGTTCTGGCTACCTCACGAAAAACGGGTTGACAGAAACGACAACGTGCCATCATTTCATGTTTTAGAACCTCAATTTAAACTGCATATATCGTATTTTTTACAAAAATGCAAAAAAGACAGAGTCCACTAAAGACTCTGTCTTTTCCTGTTCGGTTGAACCATCACTATGGAGTCATTCAAACTTTTTTTTGATCACTATGATGATTGATATTTGAACGAGAGATTAACCTTAGCACGGTAGGCAGTAACCTTACCATTTTCAATTTTCATGTCCAGTTCAGTAATTTCCGCTATTCTAAGATCTTTAAGCGTTTTTGAAGCTGTTTCCACTGCATTTTTGACGGCATCGTTCAAAACAACAATTGATATACAAATATCATAGTTATCTGGTATCAGGTCAAGTAAATCCTAATTTTGACCTTTGTCAAATCATCTCCGTCTATCCACATCATATCTGTGATACTTCCTTCGAGTAATTCTCAACTTGCCTGTATTCCCGATGACCAGTCTTTCGTTTCCGAGCTGCTTGTATGCAGCAACCATTTCATAGAGTGCATCTCGAAGCATGGCACGGCAGACTTCGAGGTCTTTGCCTTTAGTAATGACCTCTGGCTATTCGACTAATTACCCCATGTAACCGGGACTGATTTTTGTATATTTTGCGGTATAGTTGACCATAAATACCGTTACCTCCAGTTCCACCCTAAAATAATTCTTGACCGTTTCGTTTATGATGGCTATACTTCGGATATACATGAGGAGGTGGTCAAATGCTTACAAAAATTCAGAAATGGGGAAATAGCCAGGGGATTCGTCTTACAAAGAATCTGCTTGCGGATGTGCAGCTTGGAGTCGGCGATGAGGTGGATATAAGTGTAAAAGACGGCATTATGATTATCACACCTGCCAAAAAAATACGCGGCAAGTACAGTCTTAAGGATCTTGTCTCACGTATTCCTGAAAATTACCAAACCGGTGAAGTTGACTGGGGTGAGCCGGTTGGTAAGGAGGTATGGTAAATGGCTGCTTATGTCCCCAAGCAAGGGGACATTATCGCGATCTCATTTGATCCACAATCCGGTCATGGGCAGAAGGGGCGACGCCCTGCTTTAGTTGTCAGCAAGCACTTGTTCAATCGAAGCACAGGGTTGGCTATTGTATGTCCTGTTACGAACACTGAGCGTGGATTTCCCTTTCACGTCCCTATCCCGAAAAACAGTAAGCTGACAGGTTTCGTTATGGTTGAGCAAGTTAAATCTGTTGATTTTCGCGCTCGTCGTGCCAAGCGAATCGAACACGGCAATGATGAGCTGCTCTCTGAAGTGCTGTCCATACTGGATGCCTGCATTTATTAGCCTGCCAACAACAGTTTGCAGCAGACCGGGCCGTGAGTGGACAAGAAAAAGGCCGAAGTGTGCTTACCTATTTAGTGCCCGAACGAAAACCAGGAATTTTCGTTAAGATCAAGGCAAATCTGCAGGACAGCAGATTTGGACAGATCTCAAGCTGCCCGCTAGGGCGAGGGGCATGGAAGCCCCGAGTCAACACGAAAATTTTAACCACAGACATACATTGAGTATTTCGAGGAATAAAATTTGAGTCTGACGCAGATATTGGCGAAAAAGACAGTTTTCGTTCAGGCACTATTTAGCTCAAGAAAAACTTGAAGCTGTGCTTAATCAGTCTCGAATAAATCACCCGCTCTCCAGTCATTATCTCTGGTCACGCTGCGATTTTTCCCCACCAATCCAAGTTATCCAAACCAGAAAGTAGAAACTTATTATTTTAGGGGCGTGCTGGAAGTCCAATTCTCTGATGTTCTCCATTTAGAATGAACGTCTTGCACAGGAGGCCGATCCTGAATATGGGGTTTCCAGGGATTGTGATACAAAATAAAGCCTCAGACTATTGTAGTATTTATAG
>Ga0272444_10005642_pt1 | contig 10796 bp, 9 predicted proteins | sample SSMForm13_FD_201033 | JGI IMG/M metagenome (GOLD analysis project Ga0272444, IMG submission 201033) | Marine sediment archaeal communities from Little Sippewissett salt marsh, Falmouth, MA, United States - SSM-Form-13 | ecosystem: Environmental > Aquatic > Marine > Wetlands > Sediment ... | reverse complement strand
CGCACCGGCACCGCGTCCCAGTCGGGTTGGTCGAGCGCGTCGAGATCGTCGAGACAGGCGCCCGGGTTGACGCGCGGCCTGTCGCCATCGCGCCAGATCAAACCGGGCACGTCGTCGAGGGGTTTGTCGTCGGCCAGTGCGGCGGCCAGGCGCGGCAGACCGATCTCGCCCTCGCCGGCCAGGCCGAAGTCGGTCTCCGGCACGTCTTCCCACAACCGTTCGACCACGCCAGACGGGTGGGGCCCGCCGACCGCCACCAGCGCCTGCGGATTGCGTCGCTTGATCTCGCCGATCACCGGGCGCACATCGCCGATGCTCTGCGAAAACAACTTGAAGCCGACCAGCACCGGCCCATCGCCTACCAGGTCGAGGCCCATCGCCCGCGCGGGATCGCGTTCGAGCAGGCCGTCGCGCACCTGCACCTCGCCGCCGGCTTGTTTCATCGCTTTGGATAAATAAAGAAGACCCAGGTCAGGCACGACGGGAAAGCTCTTCGGGCCGCGCACCGGCGGGCGAATCAACACCACGCGCATCATCGGCAGGCTCCAGCGCGCATCAGCCTCAACGGCGCAGCCGCGTTGTCGGCGCGTCGTTCCAGGCGAAGGTCACCCGCGCCCAGGCTTCTTCGTCGGACCAGATGGTCAGCCAGCCGTCGTCGTAGTCGTAATCGACGCCCGGGTCGGCGACCACGCCCGGCTCGCTGACGCACGGCGTGCGGATGATGTTGCCGTCCGGCGAAAAGTGCAGATCCCAGATCTCGCCGGTCCATTCGGCCCAGAAGGATTCATCCGCGCCGAACGACCATGTGCGCACATCGCTCAACTCCAGGTGCATGCCGCCCTGCGCGTAGACGTAACCTTCACTGCCGTACTCGTCGGACGAAAGCAGCAGCGTCGTCGCGTCGGTGGTAACGTCGAGCGATTCGGTGTCGTCGGCGTCGAGTGAAACCAGTGCCGGGAAATTGCGTGCCATCGTGTAGATCGGCAAGTCGCCGCCGAGCACGAGCGTGCTGACGATGTCGCCCTCGCCGCGCGATTGCCACACCAGCGGCGGCTCTTCCGTCGTCACTTCGTAGGGCGTGGCGACGCTGATGAAACGCGCGTGCGTGGTCTGGTTTTCCGCGCTCGCGTTGAGGCTGGTGTGCTCTTCCTGCTGCATCCAAGAAAAGCCGTGGATGTTGACGGTGGTCGCCAATTCCAAATCGCCCGCGTTGGTCGCCACGTGCACGTCGACCGCCGCTCCCTCGCGCTCCCAGGTGCCGCCGTCGGCCAGCAGCGTGAACGGGTAGCCGCTGTCGCCGCCGGCGTGGCCGTGCCAGAAAACGCCGAACTGGTGCGGCTCGGCTGACTTCAACTCGTCGACGACGATCATGTAGTCGCTGTCCGGGAAAAAGACGACGCGGTTGACGTCGGTGTTGCGATAGGTGCTGACGCCGCGCGCGAAGGGCACGACGCTGTCGACGGCGCCGTCGACGAAAAAGGCGTCGGTGCCGGGGAAGTAGTTGATCGCCCCCGGCCCTTCCGGCCCGCGTCCGTCAACGCTGGGCAGATTGTGATGCCGCCCTTTGTTCACCACCAGATGGTGCTCCCAGGCGATGTAGCCCGGATCGATCAGCAGGTATTGCTCGCGCGCGTACAGCGACACCGAAAGGTTGTCGGGGTGTTCGTGGCCGAAGCCGCCTTTGCGCGCAAGACCGTTCTCGGCGATCATCATCATCCAGGTGTCGGCTTCTTCCCAACCGCTGCGGAAGACCGCCTGGCCCGCGTCGGGCATGATGAAGTTGGGGCCGAAGTCGACTTCGTCGGGCGAGGTGATCGTCACCGAGTCGTCGTAGAAGGCGATCATGTCGACGTTGAGGTCGCCGCAATGGATGGCGAACATCGGAAAGGCGGGGTTCTCGATCCAATCCCAGGCCAGCATGCCGTCCTGCCACGGCCCGACCAGCAGGCCGTTGAAGAAGCCCTCGATGTTGGCGTCGTCGACCGGACCGTAGCCGCCGTGCGGCATGCGCAGCTTGACGTACCACTCGCTCATCTCGCGCAGCTTCGGGTGATCGAGCGGGTTGATGATGTCGTACTCTTTCCAGGGGCAATTCGGGCCGATCAAACAGAGGCCGCGGCGCAGCAGCGTGGCGTCCTGTCCGATCAACCGGTCGTACATCAAAAACACAGGCAAATGCTGGTCGGCGCTGTAGGTGCCGTAGTAAGGGCCTTCGACATACGCGCCGCCGTCGGTGATGTTGATGTCGAACATCTTGTGATAGTTGTCGCAGAAGCCGAGGTTGAACCACTTGTTGGAATCCTCGCGCTCGTTGAGCGTCATCCCGGCCATGGCCAGCGCCGAATTGATCTTCGTCGAATGATTGGAAAAAGAGAAGATCTGGTAAATGGCCAGCAGATCGAAAAAGTCGCGGTAGAGATTCTCGACGAAGGTGCCGATGTTGTCGGCCAGCCCCTGCAGGCGCGTCGGGTCGATCAGCCCGGTGCCGGCGAGGATGTCGTAGGCGACGCAGTAGTTCATCAGCGCCTCGGCCATGTGGATATCCTGCTCGATCGGCACCAGTGGCGAACCGAAATCGACGCCCATCACCTCAATGATGCTCGCGGCTTTGTCGGCCTTGTCGGCGTCGTTTTCCATCCAGGCAACGAACGCCGCCGCCTTGGCGATGTTGGCGTTGCCGTACTCGCGCGAGGCGTTGTAGGGGTCGGGAATCGTCGAATTGTAACCGGCGTTGGAGCGACTAAGCACGCGATTCATCAGCGTGGTGTAGGGCTCGCGGGTGACGCGGTCTTGCAACTCGGTCAGGTCGCCGGGGCCGAACAACAGACGCGGCCGTTCGGTGATTTCCGGGTGCCATTGCCCAGTCGGCGGATCGGCGGCCAGCGCCGTCCCGGCCAGCAGAACAACGAAGAAAAGAAGCACTGCAATTCGCTTCATGGCTTTCTCCCTCGACGCAGTAAAACGAGCATCGCAACGGACCATCAGACTAACGGAAATCGGGCGGGTTTGCCAGATGCGGCGCCAGCGGCAGCAACCTTAGCTAGAGTCTTTATTTGCATCATCGTCGACCTCGGCATCACTATGCGTCGGCCTCGCCGCTTTTTCTCTTGCGCCGCTCGGCGAATCGCGGTAGGCATGAATTATACATTCCAAAATGGGGGGATATTGAAATGTCAGTGGTGAAAATTATCGAGTTGGTCGGCGAATCGCCCAATAGCTGGGACGACGCCATGAAAAGCGTGATCAAAGAAGCGCAAGACAGCCTGCGCGGCATCACCCGCATCGGTGTGAGAGAGTTCGACGTGCGGATGAAAGACGACCAGATCGAAGTCTTCCGCGTACGCGCCAAGGTCTCGTTCCGCATCGAAAAGTAGATCTGCCGACGCCACATTCAGCGGCCGAAAAACGGTGATTCAAGCCGTGGATAGAATCGTATAACCGATAAACAGGAAACCTGGCTCTCACCTTGCCCTTCGCGCCGGCAGCCCGCATAATTGCGCATCCGCAACGCGGGAGGTTTATCGTTGTTTTTCCGGCCCGACCTGATTCTGCTGCACGCGCCGAGCGTCTACGATTTCCGTAAGGAGTCGATTCTCTACGGGCCGATTTCCGACGTCATTCCCTCGATGCCGATCTTCGAGATGTACCCGGTCGGCTTCACCACCATCGCCGAGTATCTGCTCAGCCTCGGGCTGGAAACCAAGGTGATTAACCTCGCCTACCGCATGCTCGCTTCGGAGCGCTTTAACGCGGAAAAGGCGATCGCCCGCAATCGTCCGCGGCTGGCCTTCGGCGTCGATCTGCACTGGCTGCCGCACGCGCAGGGGGCGGTGGAAGTCGCGCGGCTGGCCAAGAAGCACCACCCGGATCTGCCGGTGATCGTCGGCGGCTGGGCGGCCACCTATTTCCACGACCAACTGCTCGACTACGATTGCTTCGACTACGTCTTCCGCGGTGACTCGACCGAGATCCCCGTCGGCATGCTGATGCGCGCGCTGGCCGCGCAAGACGTGACTGACGCGCGTTTGAGCGAAATTCCCAACCTCACCTGGCGCGATCAAAGCGGCGCGTTGCGCGTCAACGAATTACGCCACGTGCCCGTCGTGCTCGACCGCGTCGGCAACAACTACCTCAACATGTACAAAATGTCGCTGAAGTTCGGCTCGATCAGCGCGCAAATTCCGTTCCACGACTGGTGGAGCTACCCGATCACCGCGGTGATGACCTGCCGCGGCTGCAACGAACGCTGCGCGATCTGCGGCGGCTCGGGCCCGGCGGTGAAGGGTTACGCCAACCGCGAGGAAACGGCGTTCCGCCCGCCGGAACTGATCGTGCGCGACATCGCCGCCCTGGCCCGCCACACCAACGGCCCGCTGTTTTTGATCGGCGACCTTAACCAGGCCGGTCCCGACTACGCCGACAAGATCATCGCCGGCATCAAGCGCCACCGCGTGCGCAACAACATGATCTTCGAATTGTTCAACGGCGCGCCGAAACAATACTTCCGCAAAATCGCCGACGCCATGCCGCGCTTCAATTTCGAGATGAGCCCGGAAACCCACGACGAAGCCGTGCGCAAGCGGGGCGGCAAGCGTTACAGCAACGCCGACATAGTCGATGCGATCTCCCATGCGCTCGGGCTCGGCGCGGGCAAGTTCGATCTGTACTTCATGATCGGCTTGCCGGGGCAGACCGCGCAGTCGGTGCTCGACACCGTCGAGTGGGTCGGTGAATTGATGCGCCGTTTCGATGCACGCCTGGCGCCGTTTATCAGCCCGCTGGCCCCGTTCCTCGATCCCGGCAGCCTCGCCTTCGAACGCGCCGAAGTTTACGGCTACAAGATTCTCTTCCGCGATTTCGAATCGCATCGTCAGGCGATCGCCGCGCCCACCTGGAAGCAATGCCTCAACTACGAAACCGATTGCTTGACCCGCGACGAGTTGGTCGACGTCACCTACCAGGCGGCGCAGAGAATGAATCGGCTGAAGTTCGAAACCGGCCGCCTCGACCGCCGCACCTACGAGCATGTCGACCGCCGCATCGGCCGCGCGACGGAGTTGATGGCGCACCTGGACAAGATCATCGCCAAAAACGATCCGGAGTTGCTCGCCCGCGAACGCGCGCGCCTGAAAACGCAGGTCGACGCCGCCTCGACCGACACGGTCAACGCCGCCCATGAAATCAAGTGGAAAGTGATCGGCGGCAACTTCAACTACTTGAACATCGTCCGCGATATGCTTTTTAATCCGCGCTGACCTTGCACCCGATAAATAAATAGTCTATGAGTGAAATATCATCCTAGTTGCGGGGAAATCTCTTCATTTTCGTATGCTTGTTCGACAGCGGATGATCGCGTGTGCATGCGTATTTAGTCGCTTGATGATAACGAATCAATTCTAAAAACAATTGAACGGAGGGTAGTTATGTCAAAACATGTATTGTTTTCCGATCTGCATTTTGGCGATCCGCATTGCTCGCTCAGCCATAAGAAAGTCATTACCGCTTTACGCGATTTTCTGCGCCGGGAATCGCCGTTGAGCACCGTCGCGTTGATCGGCGACATTTTAGACGTCAACATCGCCTCGTTTTCCGAAGCGATTTACGGCGTGCCGGCAACCAAGCAAATCGGCTTCAAAAAATGGCTCGAATTTCTCTTCGCCGACGGGAAAATCAAATTCGATAAATTGATCTACGTGCCGGGCAACCACGACTACAAAGTGTGGGACTTGTTGGCGACCGAGAAACACTTCATCAAGCCGATTGCCGCAGGTCAGGATTTTCGCAAGGGCGGCAATTTGAAGCTGAGAGATTTTTTCGACAACCCGTTCCTGCGCGGCATCGTGCCGCCGACTATCCGCAAGAAATTTTTCGTGCAGTACCCGGATATCGAGTTCAAGGTGAACGGGAAAATGGTTCTCGCCACTCACGGCCATTACCTCGATGAAAAACAAACTTTGGGCAAAGGCATCCGGGACGTCATCAAACTGGAGAAAGGCGACGTCAAAGAAGCGCAGCGTCAATTTTTCCAGCGAGCGGCGCAATACCAGGCGGCCGCCAACGCCGTTTCGTTCCGCGAGGAAATTCGCAAGAAGGTGGATAAAACCCACAAGAACGTCAGCAAAATTTTCGACCTGCTGAACACCAAAAGCAGTATGCGCGGCAACGTGATCGACAACAGGCAACTCAAGGCGATGGAAGAATACCTGCTGTATTACGCCGAGAAACATCCGGACGTATTCATCTACGGCCACACGCACGAACCGGGGTACGCCGAAACCGCCAACCCGCCCGAAGGCAACTACAAGCGCCTGATGCCGAATCGCAACGTCAAGGTGTGGAACACCGGCAGCTTCATTCAGAAACGCAAACGCGGCGGCAGCTTTGTGTTGATCGACGACGCCGACCGCGGCAAGGAAATCAAATTGGTAACGGTCAAAATCGATGGGAAAGTCAAAACCACCATGCAAGGAGGAGTCCAATGAAAACATTAACCGCTGACGAACAACTTAACCGATTCGCCGAGCGCATCGTCGTCGACGAAGTGCTGGACGATGAAACCACGCGGTTGCTGCGCGCACGTCGTCGACCGGACGAGCGCGGCACATCGCTGGCCATGGCAACCTGGCAAGACGAAGAGATCGACGTTTTAGAGGTTTGGCAAGTCGAAGCGTTCGTCGGTTTTCCGGCGACGCGAAAATTGCGCGAGGGCGATGTCTTTTTCGTCAAGGACGGTCGCAAGCTCAACGCCAAGTACAAACCGATCAAGCGCGAAACGGCGCGGCAAAAACATCTGTTGGTCGATTGGGACGAGGGCCGCGAAATGGCGCGGAACGAAATGAAAGAACAGTATCGCCTGTTGAACATGGTTCATGCCGAAGCCGGCGCCATCGGAAAAAAGACCTGGGAACGGCAGGTCAAAAAGGCCGTATTCGGAAGCGGCAAGGGAGGTAACTAGTTATGGCGAAAATCACTCCCACGGCGACAGTGAAACAGCATCTGAACGACAAAACCCTGGCGGTCGTCACCCTCAACGTCGGCGACGGTGACGCGATCATCATTCGTTTTCCGCCGCATTACAGCGAAACAATCAACGGACGACGTAAGAATCTTTGCGCGGTCATCGATTGCAACGACGCCGACAAAACCATCGCCGCGCTGAAAAAGTGCAACGTCGACGAGTTGCCGTTTATCTGCGCCACGCATCCGCACGCCGATCACACCCGCGGGCTGAAAAAGCTGATCGAATGGTGTGTGAACAACAATAAAAAAATTCACCAATTCTGGGACAGCGGTTTCCGCCACGTTTCAAAGATTCACTACGACCTGGTCAAGCTGCTGCAGCAGCATCAGGACATTAAATTCATCCGCCCGACCAGCGGCTACGAGTGGATCATTAACGGCGTCCACGTGCAGGTGCTTTCGCCATCGATCTTGTTGAAAAACCGTTACGACACCTTCGGCACCAACATCAACAATGCGTCCATCGTCATCAAACTTGCGTACCCGACCGTGGACATCGCCGAACCTTTCGCCAACGCAACGCAAGCTCAGATTCAACAATTCCGCCTGAGCGCGCGGCATCCGCTGAAGCAGAACACGATCATTCTCGGCGGCGATGCGCAGTTCGACGCCTGGGCGCGCATCACCGAAGAATTCCCCGAATTGGTGCAGACGTCCAACCGTGAACAACTGATCAACCCCGATTTGATCAAGCATCAACCGTTGCGCTGCCAGGTGCTCAAGGTGCCGCACCACATGAGCAAGCACGGCATTTCGCTGGAAGTGCTGGAAACGCTGAAACCGATTTACTCGCTGGCGTCGTGCGCCAACAAATCCCGGCACGGCTTCCCGCATGAGATTACGGTCATGGCGGCCAAAGACATCAAGAGTAAAAAGACCAAAGACAAGGGTATCCGTTACACCGGGCATCACGACACGAAGATGCGCAGCGGCACCCTGGTGACGCTGGTCGACGGCGACGGCAAACGACCGCTGGTTTACGGCTTGGGCGACACGGCAAAAAAGAACGCTCCGCTGCCGCAACTGCACTAGCGGCATCGCCTCGCGAAAACAACCGGGGCGCGACCGGCAACCATCGTTCGCCGGCGCATAGATGGCGTTGCATTCTGCCGCCGATCGGTGCTTGCCCGCATCGGTAAAGCCCGATATGTTTATCGGTGCACTATGTTTACGGAGGCTCCGGAGGTCGGCATGATCAGTTTGCACCACGTCCATCTTTACACGTCCGATATGGCGGCGGCGATAAAGTTTTATCAAAAGTTTTTCGACGCCGAAGTGGTTATGGATATGCACGACAAGCACGAGCGGTACGTCAGCATGCAAATCGGCAAGGGCCGGCTGCTGCTGTTGCAGACCGACGCCCCGACGCCGAACCAGCGCGGGCTGGCGCACATCGGCATTCAAACCGACGACCAGGAAGCTCTGTTGGGCAAGTTGAAGCAGGCCGGCGTGCCGCTGCGGGAAAAGCCGACCGATTACATCTTCTGGAAGACCGCGAAGGTCGAAGGGCCCGATAACGTGCTGATCGAAATCCTTGAAATCGATAAAGAAAAAATGCCGAAAAAGTACATCGGCTTCTTCGACTGACCCGCCACCGCATTTGCTTTGAAAACACTTCCCTTTTGAACCTTTCGTGCTTACATTTGTCTGCGAAATAAGGAGGTGAAGCTCGATGGACCCTGCGACGACCGGATTTTTCTTCTGGGACCCGACGATGATTCTGCTGATCCCGGCCCTGATCCTGGGCTTCTGGGCGCAGAGCAAGGTGAAAAGCGCCTTCGCCAAGTACAGCAAAGTGAAAGCCGCATCCGGCATGACCGGCGCGCAGGCGGCACGCTACCTGCTCGATCGCGCGGGGTTGGAAGAGATCGCCATCGAACCGGTGCAGGGACACCTCTCCGACCATTACGATCCGCGTAAAAAGGTGTTGCGCCTGTCCGAAGGCGTGTATGGATCACCGAGCCTGGCCGCGTTGGGCGTCGCCGCGCACGAAGCCGGACACGCTTTGCAAGACAAAGAAGGCTACTGGCCGATGTCGATCCGACACGGCCTGGTGCCGGTCGCCAACCTCGGCTCGTCGATGCTGTTCCCGCTGTTGATCGGCGGCTTTTTCTTCGGCATCAAACCGTTGATCACCATCGGCATCGTCCTGTACAGCTTCGCCGTCGCTTTCCACCTGGTGACACTGCCGGTCGAGTTCAACGCATCCAGCCGCGCTTTGAAAGTGCTGGAAGGTTCGGGCGCGCTGCATCCGGACGAAATCGGCGGCGCGCGCAAGGTGCTTTCCGCCGCGGCGATGACCTACGTTGCCGCCACGTTGACCGCCGTGTTGACCCTGGTGCGGCTATTGATTCTGCGCAACATGGGCGACGACTAAACCACGTACTATTTGCTGGTTTTCTGAAAGCGCGCACTGGCCAACGCGAAGATCAACGCGCCGAGAGCCAGCAGGGCGAAAAACTGCGGGGCCAGCGTCATCAGGTCGTTGCCTTTGAGGATGACGCCGCGAACGATATCCAAAAAGTAGCGCATCGGATTGGCGTAGGTCAGGTACTGCACCGGCGCGGGCATGTTGGCGATGGGGAACATCAATCCGGAGAGCAGAATCGCCGGCATCATAAACAAAAGCGAAACGAAGATCGCCTGCTGCTGCGTTTGCGATACGGTGGAAACCAGCAACCCCAGACCTAGCGTGGAGAACAGGAAAAACAGCGACGCCAGGTAAAGCAGGCCGACCGAGCCGACCATCGGCAATTCGAAATGGCCGACACCGACAACCAGAATCAGCAGCACGTCGATCATGCCGATGATCGTAAACGGCAGCATTTTCCCGGCCAGCAGTTGCCAAGGCTTGATCGGCGTCACCAGAATCTGTTCCATCGTGCCGACCTCGCGCTCGCGGGTGATCGCCAGGCTGGTCAGCATCATCGTAATCACCAGCAGAATCATGACCAGCACGCCGGGCACCATGTAAAAGGCGGACTTGAGTTCAGGGTTGTAACGGAAGCGCGATTCCACCTCGACGGTCGGCTGCACCCGTCGCGCTCCGCCGAGCTGCGCCGACAGTTGGGCCAGGCATCTTTTGATTTCCGCTTCGGTGCTGGCAGCAATGATTTTGCCCAGGTAACCCATGCCGACGGTCGCCGAATTCGACTCGCTGCCGTCGAGCAACACCTGCAACGAGGCCGTTTCGCCGCGATCCAGCTTGTCGGAAAAGTCAACGGGAATCACCAGCGCCATGTCGGCCAATCCCCGCACCAGCGCCGCTTCGAGTTGCTCGTCGCTGTCGACGGCGCCTGCGTTGATGAAATAGCCCGAGTTGAACAGTGCATCGGTCAACCGGCGCCCGGCTGCGCTTTTATCCAGGTCCATCACCGCCACGGTGATGTTGGTCACGTCCGTGGTCAGCGCATAACCGAAAATGAAAAGCTGCACGATCGGCGCGACGAAAATGATCATCACCATACGCGGATCGCGGAAGGTCTGAATGAATTCTTTGCGCGTGATGTGCCAGATGCGTCCCATCGACTCTCCTACAACTTTTTGTGGAAGCGCCGCACGGCCAACGCCAGCAGGATGACGGAAAAAGCGACCAGAAACAGCGTCGGCCGCAGCATGTCGATCGGCGCCTGGTCTTTAAGCATGATGCCGCGGGTGATCTTGATGAAGTATCGCGCCGGCACGGCGTAACTGAGCGCCTGCACCCACTCGGGCATCGCTTTGATCGGGAACATAAAACCCGAAAGCATGATACTCGGCAGCAGCGTGGAGAGAAT
>Ga0272444_10005640_pt1 | contig 10797 bp, 14 predicted proteins | sample SSMForm13_FD_201033 | JGI IMG/M metagenome (GOLD analysis project Ga0272444, IMG submission 201033) | Marine sediment archaeal communities from Little Sippewissett salt marsh, Falmouth, MA, United States - SSM-Form-13 | ecosystem: Environmental > Aquatic > Marine > Wetlands > Sediment ... | reverse complement strand
AAGAAGGTCCTTCATGCGCTCACCAACGGCCATAATGGTCCGATATTCAAAATGGGTCAATTTAACTTGACAATCTAAAACGTGTGTGCCTAATTTAAACTGACGGTGGGTCAGCGGGAGCAACCATGGAAAATAAAACCAGTTTATCAAATCTCGGCGCGGTAGTTTCGGTGCGCGGCAGTGTCGTAGATATACGGTTCGATGCACATTTGCCGCCCATCTACTCGTTGCTGCACGCGAAGGAGGGGGAAATTGCCATCGAGGTTTTAGCTCAACTCGACGCGCATCGCGTGCGTGGAATCGCGCTGACCCCCACCCAAGGCCTCGCCCGCGGTATGGCGGTGGAGGACACGGGCGGGCCGTTGAAAGCGCCGGTTGGCAAGGGAATTCTCTCGCGAATGTTCGACGTTTTCGGGAACGTCATCGACCGCAAAGCGGCTCCGATAGATGTCCAATGGCGTACAGTTCATCGAGCTCCGCCGACGTTAGCACGGCGTTCCACCCGATCGGAGATCTTCGAGACGGGGATCAAGGTCATCGATGTGCTGGTGCCGCTCGAGCGCGGCGGCAAAGCGGGCCTGTTTGGCGGGGCGGGCGTGGGCAAGACGGTGTTGCTCACCGAAATGATTCACAACATAATCGGGCACCAGAAGGGCGTAAGCATTTTTTGCGGGATAGGCGAACGGTGTCGTGAAGGGGAGGAACTTTACCGTGACATGAAGGGGGCGGGCGTACTGCCGAATATGGTGATGGTGTTCGGGCAGATGAACGAGCCGCCGGGCAGCCGTTTCCGCGTGGGCCACGCGGCGCTGACGATGGCCGAGTATTTCCGGGACGACGAGCATCGCGACGTGCTGCTGCTGATCGACAATATCTTCCGTTTCATCCAGGCCGGCTCGGAAGTGTCCGGCCTGATGGGGCAAATGCCTTCACGCCTGGGCTATCAGCCGACCATGGGCACCGAGCTATCGCAGCTGGAGGAGCGCATCGCCAACACCGACGCCGGCGCCATCACGTCCATTCAGGCGGTGTATGTACCGGCTGACGATTTCACCGATCCGGCGGCGGTGCATACGTTCTCGCATCTTTCCGCCTCCATCGTGCTCTCGCGCAAGCGTGCGAGCGAAGGCCTTTACCCGGCTATCGACCCGCTGCAATCCAGTTCCAAGATGGCCACGCCGGGCATCGTCGGCGAACGTCATTACGGCTTGGCGCAGGAAATCCGGCGGACGCTCGCGCAATACGCGCAACTCAAGGACATCATTGCCATGCTCGGCCTGGAGCAGCTTTCGCCGGAGGACCGCAACGTGGTCGCCCGAGCCCGCCGGTTGGAACGTTTTCTCACCCAGCCCTTTTTCACGACCGAGCAGTTCACCGGCCTCAAAGGAAAGCTCGTCAGCCTAAAGGACGCGCTGGACGGCTGTGAGCGAATCCTGCGAGATGAATTCAAAGACTACCCGGAGAGCGCCCTTTACATGATCGGGACGATTGACGAAGCGGAGGGAAAAGCGAAACCCGGCAAGCCTGTAGCTAAAGCCGGACCTGAGTCCAAAATCGAGGCCAAGGGTGACCCAAAGCCAAAGCCCGGGTCGAAACCTCAACCGGAGGTCGAATATGCAGCCGACATTCATGAATCTTAAGGTGCTCCTGCCGTTTCAGGTTTTTGCCGAGAAGACCGGCGTTTCGCGCATCGTTGCGGAAACCCGGGAGGGTTCCTTCGGGTTTTTGCCGCATCGGCTCGACTGCGTCGCGGCGCTCACGCCCGGGATTCTGATCTACGAAACCAAAGCGGAGGGCGAGGTCTACGTGGCCGTGGATGAGGGGGTGCTGGTCAAGACCGGCCTGGACGTGCTCGTTTCCGTGCGCAACGCAATTGGCGGAACGGACCTCGGCGAATTGCGCGATTCGGTGGAGCGGGAATTTCTGAACCTGGACGAACGTGAGCAGAGTGTCCGCTCGGTGATGGCGAAAATGGAGAGCGGTTTCATCCGCCGCCTCGCGGAATTTCATCATGACTGATGAACCCAAAAATAAACCTTTGAAGCCGTCGCTCAGTCAGGAGGTCGGTGCGAAGGCGGCGCGCAAACTCCGTGCGCAACGCCATGTCACGCGAACCGTCTGGTTTGGCCTGGGCATGATGGGACTGATCGGCTGGTCGGTGGCGATTCCGACGCTGCTCGGCGCGGCGTTTGGTATCTGGCTGGACAACCGCCATCCAGGAAGCCATTCCTGGACGCTGATGCTGCTGGTCATCGGCCTGGTCATCGGCTGTTTGAATGCCTGGCATTGGGTGGCCAAGGAAGACAAGGCAATGCGAGAGGAACAGGAGGATGATGATGAATGAAACTTTGAGTCTGGCGCCGGCTTTGGTGACGGGCCTTTTGCTCGGTGTGATGTTCTTCAGCGGCCTTTGGTGGACAGTTCGCAAGGGCTTTTCGTCTAAACGGCCGGCGCTTTGGTTCTTCGGCAGCCTGCTGCTGCGGATGAGCATTACCCTGGCTGGATTTTACATTGTTTCCGGCGGTCATTGGGAGCGGCTGCTGGTGTGTCTCCTTGGATTTGTCATGGCACGCCTTATCGTGACACGGCTCACCGGCCCGCCGATCGAACACCACAACTCTCCAGCGAAGGAGGCCGGTCGTGCGTCTTAGTCCTGACGAGATCATTTTCTGGCAACACGGGTTTTTCAAACTCAACGCCACAATCGTATTCACATGGGGACTGATGCTCTTGCTGGCCGTGGGCGCGAAGCTGATCACGCGCAAACTTTCCATCGGCCTGAAACGTTCCCGCTGGCAGAACCTTCTGGAAATCGTCGTCACCGGCATCGCGAAACAGATTGAAGAGGTAGGCCTGAGTCAGCCGCAGAAATATCTCGGCTTTTTGGGCACGCTCTTCCTGTTTGTCGCCGCAGCCAGTCTCTGCACCGTCATTCCCGGCTACGAGCCGCCGACCGGCTCGCTCTCGACCACGGCTGCACTCGCGCTGTGCGTGTTTGTGGCCGTGCCGTTCTTCGGCATCGAGGAGCAAGGAGTGGGCAACTACCTCAAGTCCTATGTGAAGCCGACGTTCATCATGCTGCCGTTTAACATCATCAGCGAACTTTCGCGCACGCTGGCCCTGGCCGTCCGTCTGTTCGGTAACATGATGAGCGGGGCGATGATTATCGGTATCCTGCTCACTATTACGCCCTTCATCTTCCCGATCATCATGACGGCGCTCGGTCTGCTCACCGGCATGGTGCAGGCCTATATCTTCAGCATCCTGGCAGCGGTTTACATCGCGGCCGCCACGCGCGTGCGTAAGCCCACGCTTGAACCCGAGGAAAAACATTGAAGCATGAACTACGACAACAAAAGGAGAACCTATGGATAACATGACTATTATCGCGGTGGCCTCAATTGTTATCGCCGGCATCACCACCGGTTTCGGCACTATGGGGCCTGCGCTGGCAGAAGGGAGGGCGGTCGCGACGGCGCTGAGTTCGCTGGCCCAGCAGCCCGACGCCTCCGCTACCATCACCCGGACCTTGTTCGTGGGCCTGGCGATGATCGAGTCCACGGCTATCTACTGCTTCGTGGTCTCGATGATTCTTATCTTCGCCAACCCGTTCTGGAACCATGTAATCGCCCAAGCCACAGGAAAGTAAAGCTATGTTAATAGATTGGTTCACGGTCGGAGCACAGACGCTCAACTTTCTCATCCTGGTCTGGTTGATGAAGCGCTTTCTTTACAAACCTATCCTCCACGCCATAGATGAGCGCGAGAAGCGAATCGCCACAGAACTCGCGAACGCCGACAAGAAAAAGGCCGAAGCCCAAAAGGAGAGCGACGAGTTTAAGCACAAAAACGAGGAGCTCGACCAGCAACGCGCCGCGCTTTTGAGTAAAGCGACGGACGAGGCGCAGGCCGAACGTCAGCGGCTCCACGACGAAGCGCTGAATGCCGCCGACTCCTTGAGTGCCAAAAGGATGGAAACGTTGAGAAACGACGCGCGTAACTTAAGTCAGGCCATCAGCCAGCGCACCCAGCAGGAAGTATTTGCCATCGCACGAAAGGCGCTGACAGATCTCGCCACGACGAGTTTGGAAGAACGGCTGGCCGAGGTGTTCACTCGCCGCTTGCGAGAGATAGACGGCCAGGCGAAAGCAGACCTTGCCGAGGTCCTTAAGACAGCGTCTGACCCCGCACTCGTGCGCAGCGCGTTTGACCTGCCTGCGGAGCAACGCGAGGCGATACAAAATGCGCTCAACGAAACCTTCTCGGCTGAAATCCACATCCGGTTCGAGACCGCGCCAGACCTGATCAGCGGCATTGAACTCGCCACGAATGGACAAAAGGTGGCGTGGAGCATCGCGGATTATCTGGCGTCGCTGGAAAAGGGGGTGGACGAACTTCTGAAAAAGAAGGGCAAGCCTGAAGCCAAAACAGAGCCTAAAAATGAAGAGCCTAAGCCCGAAACAGAAAGCCAATGAAAATGGAACCTGAGAGCCTCCAGAACGTTTTCGACAGCGCGTTTTCCGGAATAAGCCAAGTGCGGGAAACATTCACGCCGCAACTGACGTCACAAGAGGTGGGCACGGTCACCAGTGTCGCCACCGGCATCGCCAAGGTGTCGGGTCTTCCCGGCGTGGGCTTTGATGAATTGGTGACGTTTCCCGGCGATGTGCTCGGCATTGCGTTCAACGTGGACGCGAACGAAATTGGCGTCGTTCTACTCGGCGAATACTGGCATCTCCGCGCGGGAGATGAAGTCCAGCGCACGGGCCGGGTCATGGACGTGGCCGTGGGCGATGGATTGTTGGGACGCGTCATCGATCCGCTCGGTCGGCCACTCGATGGCGATGGGCCGGTGGCCTCCAGCAAGCGCCTGCCCATCGAACGCTCCGCCGCGCCCATCATGGACCGCGCCCCCGTCACGGTTCCTCTCCAGACCGGCATCAAAGTCATCGATGCGCTCATTCCCGTTGGGCGCGGCCAGCGCGAGTTGATTCTCGGCGACCGCCAGACGGGCAAGACCGCCATTGCGATCGACACCATCCTCAACCAGCGCGACCACCATGTGGTGTGCGTTTATTGCGCCATCGGTCAGCGCGCGTCCGCCGTCGCGAAGGCCGTGGCAACCTTGCGGGAAAAGGGAGCGATGGATTACACCGTCCTCGTTGTGACCGAGGGCAACGACCCGCCGGGTCTCGCTTACATCGCTCCTTACGTTGCAACCAGCATCGCGGAGTTTTTTATGGAAGCGGGCCGAGATGTGCTTATCGTTTACGACGACCTCACCCATCACGCACGCGCTTACCGCGAACTCTCTCTCTTGCTGCGCCGTCCGCCCGGTCGCGAAGCATTTCCAGGCGACATCTTTTATATCCACTCGCGGTTGCTCGAACGTTCGACGCACTTGCGCGAGGAACGCGGAGGTGGTTCGCTCACCGCCCTGCCCATCATAGAGACCGAGGCGCAGAACATATCCGCCTATATTCCGACCAACCTGATATCCATCACGGATGGGCAGATCTACCTCTCGCCGTCGCTGTTCGAATTGGGCGTGTTGCCCGCGGTCGATGTCGGAAAATCCGTTTCGCGCGTCGGCGGCAAGGCGCAGCGGGCGGCCTACCGCTCGGTGGCCGGCGACCTCAAGCTCGCCTACGCGCAGTTTGAGGAACTCGAAACCTTTTCCCGGTTCGGAGCCCGCCTGGATGAAGACACCCGCAAGATCATCGAGCACGGACGGCGAATTCGCGCCTGCCTCAAACAGCCGGAATTCGCCCCGGTGTCCGTGCCTGCACAAATCGCCGTGCTGCTGGCTTTGATCGCAGAACTCTTCGACCATGTGCCGCTTGAACAGATGACGGAAGCCGAGCACATCCTGCGCGAGGCGGCGGCGGATATCCCGGCGGAGGTGCGCGAGGGATTAGATACCGCTGAAAAATTGAGCGACGAGGATCGTGAAACGATTATCCAAATCGCCCGCCAAGCGCTCGAAGAGTTCTCGCCCGATCCGGACTCCAAGTCTGAGCCGGAACAAGAGAACGAAGTGCAGCCCAAATCTGAAAAGAAAGCCAAGCCCAAGCCTGAACCCGAGGAGAAGACATGAGCGAGACCACGGCGAGTCTGCGCCGAAAGATCGGCGGAGCCGGGGATCTCCAATCCGTCGTCCGCACGATGAAGGCCGTGGCCGCCTCGAGCATCGGACAATACGAGAAATCGGTGCGCGCATTGGCCGACTACTATCGCATTGTGGAGCTGGGTTTGGGCACATGCTTCCGTAAAAGCGGGCCGGCGCCCTTGATTGCAGAACGGAAAAGACAAACAGTTGCGGGTGCGATTGGCGCGGTCGTGTTCGGTTCAGACCAGGGACTGGTGGGCCAGTTTAATGATGTAGTGGCCGATTATGCGGTCAAGACACTGGCGGCTCTGCCTGCCAAAACTGCGGTCTGGGCCGTCGGTGAGCGCATTCAAGCGCGCCTGTCGGACGCGGGCCTTCCGCTGATGGGACTCTTCACCGTGCCGAACTCCGTTAAGGCCATCACCCCGCTCGTCGGGCAGATTCTCATGGAGAGCGAGACGCGCCGCAGCCAGGGTGAAGTCACCGAACTCCACCTCTTCTACAACCGCCCCACGTCCGGGGCGGTTTATGCGCCCGTCAGTCAGCGACTGCTACCGCTGGACGAAAACTGGCGACGCAAGCTGGCCGAACTTCCCTGGCCGACGGGAAACTTGCCCGAGGTCATGGGTGGTGGCACCACGACCTTGCGGGCGCTCATCCGCGAATATCTTTTCGTCTCGCTCTTCCGGGCGTGCGCCGAATCCCTCGCGAGCGAGAACGCGAGTCGCCTGGCGGCGATGCAACGAGCCGACAAAAACATCGATGAATTGCTGGAGGACCTCAACAGGACATTCCATCGTTTGCGCCAGAGTGGCATCGACGAGGAACTGTTCGACGTCATCTCCGGCTTCGAAGCGTTGAGTCAACGTCCTTCTGACCACTATAAGCGCTAAGCGCAACCAATCCATCCTTTTTGGGTTGTAAGTTTGTCGTTCTTTCATAATTGGTCTTCTGTTTCTGGCAGTTTAGCTTTGTTGGTATGAGATTAAAGAAAACATTTCTTTGAAAAACTGTCCCGTCTCGTAAAAAGTGTTAAAATTCTATCTCACAATTTTGACACACCCGGCGGGATCAATACTCCCCACTGTTTCGTTTTGCTTTCGCAAAGCGTAACAAAACGGTGGGGGTCACGGGGAGGGTACAATGAGTAGTTTTAAGGATCGCATTATTCGCGCTGCTAAGCTAGATGTTAACCTGTATGAGGAGGTTGAAGCTGACAAGGGGGCAATGGGTCAGGCTATGGCGGCTGTTGTTCTTTCCAGCATAGCAGCCGGAGTAGGAATCATTGGAAGAGGAGGACTCGGCGGGATTTTGATAGGGACGATCGCAGCCCTTATAGGGTGGTATGTCTGGGCATATCTCACTTACTTTATTGGCACGAAATTCCTTCCAGAGCCTCAGACTAAAACAAATCATGGTGAATTACTGCGCACTATTGGCTTTTCGAGTTCTCCCGGATTGATTCGAGTATTAGGTATTATTCCAGGATTGGGAAGGATAGTTTTTATAGTGGCTTCAGTTTGGATGCTAACGGCAATGGTGATCGCGGTCAGACAAGCCCTTGATTATAAAAGCACATTGCGAGCTGTAGGAGTTTGCGTGATCGGCTGGATCATTCAGGCGTTGATCCTTGTATTATTGTTTTCTTTTTTGGGTGGTGGCACAAAACCAGTCTAATGCTTTTTCATGCAGCCGCCAACCATCAGATATTACAGCATAAAGAGTTTTAAAATCATACACCATTTCATCCAGCGGACTGTAAAGCTGCGCTTTCCAGCCGCTGATGCCGATGTTGGGCGTCACGAGCGGGAAACGTTTGCTTTCGACCTAAACAGATGTGCTTAATAAACAACATGCACTGTAGAGCTCTACATGCGAAAATAACGCTTGCCGGGCAATTTGACCACCGGAAAAGAGATCTGCAGAGGACCGTCATACCGAACTATAAGGGAGTAGAGTAATGGGTGATCGATTGAGGTTCCTTCTAAATCGCATCAGCGAGCGGCTATGGGTTAGGCCGCTCGCGATGTCCGTGCTGTCAACGGCCGCAGTGTTCCTTGCGAAGACGGTGGACGATACCGGAATCGGCCGGCTTGTTCCGGCGATTACTCAAGACTCAATAGAAACTTTACTTGCCATTATTGCCTCAAGCATGTTGGTGATCGCCACCTTTGCTGTCGCATCGATGGTTTCCGCCTATGCTTCGGCCAGCAACACCGCAACGCCGCGCTCTTTTTCTCTGGTCATCTCCGACGACGTTTCCCAGAACGCTCTCTCGACCTTTATTGGTGCCTTCATCTTCAGCATCGTCGCGCTTATCGCCTTAAAGAATGGCTATTACGATAAAGCAGCGCGTTTCGTGTTATTTGCTCTAACGTTAATGATTCTTGCCATGGTTATTGTTACGTTCGTAAGTTGGGTGGATCGCATCGCACGCCTTGGGCGCCTCGGGGGAACCATTGATAAGGTTGAGGCAGCGACTGCTGCTGCTTTACAGCGAAGGCGATGTGCACCCACCCTTCGCGGCGTTCCTGCGGGGCGGCGTCACAATGGGGGTCAGGCCATTTACGGGGGGACGATCGGATATGTACAGCGTGTTGATGTCACTGCGCTGCAGACGTTTGCGGAAAAATCGCGGGTACGAATCACGGTAGCAGCCTTGCCCGGTACTTTTTCTGCGCCGGGCCGCGCTCTCGCCTATGTGGCCGCAGACTCAGGTGATTTGTCTGATATCGATACAAGTCAGATAGGAAAGGCATTTCTGATTGGTGGTGACAGACAGTTCGACGAGGATCCCCGATTTGGTCTCATCGTTCTTTCTGAAATCGCCAGTCGAGCATTGTCACCCGCCGTTAATGATCCCGGTACGGCAATCCACATTATTGGAACGTTCGTGCGACTTTTTGCGCTCTGGAGTGAGCCTATCGAAGAAGGCGACTCACGAACTTCTGAATGTGATCGCGTGGAGGTGCCGAAGATATCTTTATGGGACATGTTTGATGATGCCTTCACCGCGATTGCTCGTGACGGGGCTGGTGGCATTGAAGTCGCGGGGCGGCTACAAAAGGCGTTTGAGTCGCTAGCATCGATCGGAGATGGCGCGATGCGGGACGCCGCGAGACACCATGCCCGCCTGGCACTTGCTAGAGCAGAAAATATGCTAAGCCTTCCGGAAGACCTGGAGGTTGTGCGAAAGTTGGCGAAATTCGCCAACTCTGTTTAAATTGAACGAGAAAAGAGACGCCTATGTGCAAAAGCTGAAAGCTCAATTGGACGAATGGAACGTCGATATCAACAAGCTGGAAGCTAAGGCCGATCAGGCAGAAGCCGGGGCGAAAATCGAGTATCACAAACGGATTGCTGATTTACGTGCAAGGCGTAAAGAAGTTGAGGATAAGATCGGGGAACTGCAACAGGCCGGCGAAGGGGCCTGGGAGGATCTTAAGCAGGGGCTTGAAAATTCATGGGAAATTCTCAAGGCAAGTTTCACAAAAGCCAAATCCGAGTTCGAGCAGGGATACAGAGAAGGCAGGGAAGATTCCTAAGGAGGGCATTCACATTCAACCGAACAAAAACCGAAGGAAGAAATTGCCTTCGTCTCTCGTGCAACGCTTAAAATTTAACGGAAAGGAACTTAAGAAGGTGATTATGATTTCTTCTTGTTTCATTCGGATAATGACCATTTTGAGTATTTTTTTGGGAGGATTGGCCATCGCTTCTGCGAATGCGAGTCCACCACCCGATTTAAAATTAAATAACCTCACCTGGACTCACCATTCATCAGGAATTCGTTCCTACTACTTCGTTGACGCTTATCAATGCGCGCTTTATCTCCACAACAAGGACAAGCCGATTGCATCCATTAGAAACCTCGAATATCCGGTTGCCATACGTATTAAAATTTTGACCTCGATGCTTCCTGATAAAATGCCGGAAGTTTGGCGGGAGACCATCGAATCGGAAGTCACCGGTAAGGCTTTCCGCCGATTCCAAAAAGGGTTTTTTAACCTGGACGAAGGCGACGTTTTATTATTTATGTATTTACCTGGGGAAGCGACTAGTTTATTTCTAAACGATAAGCTTCTATTTAAAGACCCCGGTCCGGGGTTGATGCAGGCTTTACTCGAACAGTGGATTGGCTCTCATCCGGTCTCAGAAGATTTGAAGCAAGCTCTGATTGGAGAGTAAATTTTTCGTTTTCCAAAATTTTTTTATAGGATTTTTCATTTTCAGCTTTTGCGGGCGATGTGCTTGAAGTTATCTATTTCACCGCCGAGGCGCTGAGGACGCTGAGTGAAATATTTTTTCACGTGCCGTTGACCCCGGTTAAATAGGCTATCGCATTTAACAGGGCAGGAAGGACGGCACCTGAAAAGAATTTCAGCCCTTCGGGCACCAACAACAGCAACCTATAAACCTCTCTACACATCTTATCATCTACTCTTACAAATAGCATGATTCCTTTTTGCCTTTCACCCCTCAGCGGAAGGCAAAAAAGTAACTTTGCGCTCTTGGCGGCGGTGAATAAGTCTTGCAGCTGTTGCGTATATTCCAATGTCTGAATCACATACCCTATTGATCGCGCTGAGCAGATTGGCCATTGGAGGATGCTGAACCACATATCTTAGCAGGATGCCAGACCGAACAGGGCCACAAGGACAGCGTCAATCCCTCTCCTATGAGATCCC
>Ga0272444_10005639_pt1 | contig 10798 bp, 7 predicted proteins | sample SSMForm13_FD_201033 | JGI IMG/M metagenome (GOLD analysis project Ga0272444, IMG submission 201033) | Marine sediment archaeal communities from Little Sippewissett salt marsh, Falmouth, MA, United States - SSM-Form-13 | ecosystem: Environmental > Aquatic > Marine > Wetlands > Sediment ... | reverse complement strand
CGTCTTGAGAATCTTTCAGCGTACTGCCTCGTCATGATAGCGTACTGCCCATGGAGGCACAACACCACCGTCGCGTTGAAGGGATGTTGGCATTCAGCTAGCACCAAAGCAAAGCATCGCATCGCATCGCAGCCCAGCGTTAGCGGTTCCCCCGCCCACCATCCGTCGGGCAGGTCGGTGCCTCCCCAAGAGAGGGTAATCGGACCCCAAGTACTACCCACGTTTGTAAGTGCTTCTGGCAAAATGGTTAACGACTGACATTACAGGACTTATGATGCTGGCCGAAGCGGACCCGAAGCCGCGCCGAAGGCGAAACGAATCTCCTTGTGGCGCGCCTGTTGCGCGCTTCGTCGCTTGGGTTGGTCAATTATGACGGCACCGCAGATACGCAAGGGCCGGTCGCCTCCAGGATCCCAGCCCTTGCTTGTTTGCCCGGTATTGCAGCCACCACCATTTAGCACAACCTGTGGAACGGCGCCGGGACTTTGGCGTACCGCCTCTCATCGGTGCTTGGGCCTGGTGGCGAGCAATCCGTTCAAGTAATCCGCCAATTCTTTGCTCATCCCAGGTTTGAGGCTGACGAACGTCTGAGGGGTTTTGCGCTCGCCCCGGATCCAGCGGGCTCCTTTGTCCACGTCAAAGTCCAGCCAGCCATCTTTTTGGGCCATTAGATACTCCCCGAGTCCCTTGACTGCGTAATGCACCGCGATCAGGTCCCAGCTAGGCCGCTGGTCGTCAAGGGTCTTCTTCTCCACGTTCCAGAGCCAGTCCCGGTAGACCGTCCGAACGATGTTCCCCGGCGGAGTCGTCATGAGCGATCTGCCGGTGTATACGTCGCTGCCCGCGGCGACGTAGACGACCGGCACGGGGCAGTTGTCGACCAGATATTTCGTGTATGTCGCACTTCCATTGAAACGGAAGTTCCAGTCCTTCCGGTACTGTCCTTCCTTGTTGTTGGCACCGAGCGCGCCCATGGCGATCCAGCGTTTGAGCTTCTTCTTGACCAGTTCGTGCCCGCTAAGCGGGGAGATGTCGTCGGGCCTGGAAACGAGAAGGTCATGGAATCCCTTCGTGTGCCCGACGGTCAGGTAGACAACGCTGTTGTCCTGCTTGCGGGCCAACAGTCTGCGATTGAGGGCCGTCATTTCCTCGGTGTCCCGGCTGTGGATGATCGTGTTGCCGAACGCCGCAGTGTCCTTCGCCAGTTTCTCGGCGGTCATCTTGTCGACCGGGTCGCCGACCTCGTCGTCGTGGGCGGCGCCAATGGGAATCTGCGGCCGGTCGTAGTAGACGTTGATCGCCTCGACGACCCCAGCTCCATAGGGGACTTTGCCCGAGCTGTAAATGCACCCGATGATCTCGGCCAGGCCGCGATCCGCATAGACGTGCAGTATCGCCAGCGCGCCGGCGTCATCGCAATCGGAGCCCATGTCCGTGTCGAAGATGATCCGCACCGGTTCACCGCGAGCGCTCGAACGCCAATTCGCAAACGAGCAGGAGAAGATCGCAACAGAAATCAACAGGTAGTGTGCTTTGTTCATCATCCGCCATACCTCATAGGCGTTACGAATCGTCATGCTCTTCATGTATCGGCTTCTATTGTGGTGAGCCAAGGCTCCCAGTTTACCTGTTCTCGATCTGCTGGCCGAGACTGAGGAGCAGATTCCTAAGTACCGATCCCATGATTTCACGGTATCTGGCGTCGCTAACCAAGCGGTGAAATGCTATTGCGTTTGGCTTATTGGCTCTGGGCTGATATTCGAGTTTGAGTTCATAAGGGGGTCGCGTGGGTTTGACGGCAACTGGGATGAAATCGAAGACTTTAACACACTCATCGGATAGTCCCGCTGCAACTGCGTCCTCAGTGGTCATAGCGACGTAATCGTCAGGGCCACGCCGATAGACTTCCCGTCCAGCGGCATGGCACAAGGGACCTGTGCACCACATCTGCCGCGTACCATAGGACCTGTAGTCTCCGCCGCTCGCAATCCTGCGCCGCCTGCTCTTGAGGAACTCGATCGGATCGTCCTGCGAATGGGTCAAACAGTAGACAAAGAAGTTCCAAAGAGAATGGGGCATATCTTCCAGCAAATGTACATCACTGGTATGGTAACTGGTAGAGTAGTCGCGTGGCACCGGTTCTTTGTCCCAATGCCAATCGCCCGGACGAGTGCCGCACCAGTAAAACGGCACACCCGTTTCGAACATTCGGAAGTACGCCCAGCGGTCGAACCGTACATTCCAGTCCGACTGCATCACGCTACCGTCCCCGCCAGTCCCCACGACACAGTAGAGCATCGCAACCTTTTCTTGGAAGAGGCCCGGCTCACGGTTGAATGCGGCCGCGAAATCTCGGCAACTGCCTGTCGACAGCAGCACAACCTTCTCCTTCGACTCGCGGAGACTCGACAGGATCAGTTCGACGCCGGCCTGAAAGCGTTTGGCTCTCTCCGGTTGCAATAGACCGGTATCCGTAGCGTCGGTGAGTGGGTCGGACAGGCCGGGCGCCCACTTCACTTCCCGACCCGTCAGATGCATCATTTGCCTTAACGGTTTCTCGCCTAACCGTTTGTATTCCTGTACCAATGGATTGTCGAGGATGATCGCGCGGATATCAAGTTCAGTCAGCGCGAACAGGGTTGCCAAGTCATATGTATCGTCCGGATCCTGCGGCGGGTGATACAGATCGGTCGAATAGATGATCGGCACACGCGTTCTCTCGCAGGATAGTTCGGCCGTTTCCCCCCACGACGCAACCACACAGGTCAGCAGTGATACCAAGAACAGGAAGACCACACGCAACATAGACGCTCCTTTCACAAAGCCATATGCTCGTAAATGGCTACAACCTCCAGTACAGGGCGGAGCCCGGGCATAAGGTGCATTGGCTCGGTTCGAGCATTCCCTACCTCACTGACCATACAAGCGATTCATGAGTTTCGCCGGATGCAGCACTGTCGTGGAATCGAGGTGTTCGATCTGCATTTTGCAGGCCGCGCATTCGGTGAGGACGTTGTCGGTGGGCGCAGCTTGCAGCGCGCTCTTGAGGCTCTCGGAGATCTGGTCGGAGAGGTCGTAGTTCTTTCGCTGCATGCCGAACGTGCCGGAGAGCCCACAGCAGCCCGCCTGGAGGTCCGTGACGTCGATGCCGAAGTGCTCTTGCAACAGCCGTAGCGTGACCGTGTCGTCGCCGACAGCGCATAGATGGCACGGCAAATGATAGACGAACGTATCCTCGACGGGTTTCACAGCCGGTTTGAGCTTGCCCTGCCGGCGGAGGTCGGAGAGGAAGTTCATCAGTTCGTGAGTGTTTTCTGACACCAGCGCTGCGTCGTCGCCTTTGACGTAGTGGCGCAGCTCCTCGCGCAGGCACAGGGCGGCACTGGGCTCGGAACAGACGATCTGGCAGCCGGCGCGCACCGCCTCGGCCAGGTGCTCGACATTGTATGACAGGTCCCGACGGGCGGTCTTGACATCGCCGTAGACAATGGCCGGCAGCGGCGCGGGCCGCTGATCGGGAAGGACCACCTCGACGCCGTTGTGACGCAGCACGTCGATGACGGCGAAGCCCAGCTCGTGGTCGTTGTAGTTGGCGTAGATGTCGATGAAATACGCCACCTTTCCCACCGGCTCGGCGATTGGTTCACAACCGGCCAGATAGGCACGGCCTGCCTTCAAGAACGACCCGCGACGGAAACGGGGCATGCTGCGCCGTCTATCGATGCCGACGGTCTTTTCCAACGCCCACTTCGACGGGGCCAGCCGCATGAACAGATTCGAAAGCGGCGCGAACAACCCGCCGAGCAGGCTCAGGTAGCGGTTGTGGCTCAGCGCGAATTCCGTCCGCCGCAGCCCCTTGCGCCGCACGTATTCCGCCCGCGCCGCCGTCATCAGGGTAGACACATCCACGCCCGAGGGGCACTGCTGCTGGCACATCTTGCAGTTGACGCAGAGGTCCAAAAACTTGCGAAACTCGGGAGATTCGAAATCTCCGTCCGTCAGTTGCCCGGTCGCCCAGTAGTTCAGCAGATTGGCTTTGGCCCGCGAACTGCCCAGTTCATCGCCCATCGCCCGAAATACAGGACACATGCGATTGGCGGAGTCCCTGCTGAGGCAGAGCCCGCACCCATAGCACTGCTCCAACTCCAGTTCCAGCTCGCTGTCTTTGAAGTACAACTGCGATTGCGCCCTCTCGGGCAGAATACGATGCTCTCGGCGGAGGTTCTTGAACATGACATCCGGGTCGTCGTTGAGGATCTTACCGGGATTCATCAAGCCGGCGGGGTCGAAGGCGTGCTTGACCTTCTTCAACAGGTCGTAATATTCGTCGCCGTACTGCCGCCGAACGTACGCCGCCCGCACGAGTCCGTCGGCGTGCTCGCCGCTAATGGAGCCTCCCAGCGACCAGGCCAGCGTGAAGACGTCTTCGGCAATGGCCCGCATCTTGGCCCTGTCCGCAGGATCGCCCAGATCGAGATAAGGGCGCACGTGCAGCTCACCGTCGCCCGCATGCCCGAAGAACGTCATGGTCATATCGTATTTCTTGCCGATCTTCTCCAGTCCCGCGATGTAGTCGGCCAGACGAGTGTGATCGACGCTCACATCTTCCATGAACTCGGCGGGATGCTTGCGGCTGCGGTTGCGATAGAGCAAGGGTCCCGCGTCCTTCCGCGACTTCCAAACCCGCGCCTGGGCGGCCGGGTCGATGACGATCGTACGCCCTTTGGCCCTCTTTCCCACGGCCAGGTCCGTCGCCTCGATCTTCTCGCGCACCGCAAGCTCCGACTCACCGGTGTGTTCCACGAGGAGCACTGCGGCGGCACCCGCAGGCAAGATATCCCGATACTCCGGAAGCTGGTCAATCGCCATATCGATGAGCGATTTCTCCATCAACTCGCACGCCGCCGGCGAGGTCTTGACAATGACAGGGACCGTCCGCGCCATCTGGTCGAGCGAATCGAATTCCAGTTGCAGCAGACCCTTCGCCGGCGGCAAGGGAACCGTCCGAAGCGCGATCTTGGTGAAGACCGCCAGGGTCCCCTCCGAGCCGGCCAGCAGACGAGCCATGTCGATCTGGCCGTTGTGACAAAGGCCGGCAATGTTGTATCCGCTGCGGTTGCGCTTGCTCACGGGAAGAGCCTTGTCGATGACCGCTTCGTTCGCCGAGAGCAGCGACCAGCAGGTCCTGGCCAAGCCGCCGGGGCGGTCGCCGGTAGTCTGCGCCGCGTCAACGCCGTTCTCGAACGTGACAACGCTGCCGTCGGACAGCACCGCTTCAATGCTCTCCACGTACCTGCCGATATGGCCATATTGCAGAGAATGGGCGCCGGTCGCGTTGTTCGCCACGCAGCCGCCCACGGTCGCCCGGTTGGCACTGGAAGGGTCGGGCCCGATCTTGCGGCCGAAGTCGGCGAGCCGCCGGTTCAGGTCGTCCAGCACCACCCCCGGCTCGCAAGTTACGGCCCGCCCGTCGTCGCTGATACTCACGATACCGTTCAGGTACCGCGTCATGTCCAACACGATGCCGCTGCAGAGCGACTCTCCGGCCAGGCCGCTGCCGGCCCCTCGGGCCACGATGGACAAACCTCTCTCGCCCGCGTATTGCACCGCCGCCGCCACGTCCTGGACATCTCGCGGCGCCGCCACGCATACGGGCACGATCCGGTAGATGCTCGCGTCGGTGCTGAACGCCACACGGTGGATGATATCGGTGAAGACGTCACCGCGAACGGTTCCTTGCAGTTGCGTCTTCGAACGTATTCCCATAGACGACGGTCGCACGAGCTGTGATAGGCCACTTTGCGAACCTGATTCTGCCCGCTGTAGTTTCTTTTCGTGCCGGTGCAATCGGCGCACATTACCGGATCGGGTAGCAGAGTATTTCTTACACTCCTCCTGCAAGCCTTGATGGGGTTCTTTCTTCATCAGCTCCAATTCTCAGTTGATTGCTGGACGCCCTACCCGCTTTTTTGATCTCGAACTCTCTCTGAACCGCCAAATTCGATTAAGGCTTTCATGAAGAGACGCCTGCCGGCGGGCTCAACAGGTATCTGTGTCGTTTTATACCGCCTCACTGGATGATGATTTCGACTTCCTCTCCTGACCTCTCAGCCGAGACATAGGCACTATAGATGACTGCAATACAGTCGGCCGCCAAGCTGCTGCCGCTCTCGACTGATTCGCCATACGCGACCGCGCGGTAGAATGCCTCGATCTCCTGTGGATAGCCGGTAAACCAATCCTCATCGGGGGAAGGCGTTGACCAGCCCTGCTTGGTGCCAATCTTCTCAACGACGTAAATGTCTTTGAAGTTGCTCTCCACGGGATTGTACGTCTGCATCGCCGTGTTTGGATTGATGTTGCATATGGTCCGGTGATTGTTCGCGGCAACCTCCAGCCAGTTGTGTATGCCCCCCAGGATAACGTCCGAAGCCACGATGGTCGCTAAAGTTCCATCCTCGAAAACAATATGCATCAAGGAGAAGTCGTCGATATCAAAGTAGTCGCAGCGGATATGTCCTTCGTCACGGAAGGTGGGCATCCGCGTCAATGCGTGTGCCCGAGCGGTCACCGCCTTGGGGCGAATCGGCCTACCCTCGCGGGTTCGTCCTTCCACGCGCTTAAGATACAGCGCCGCGGTTAGAGGATGGCATCCTTTGGCGATCATCACTCCGCCGCCCGAGTGCTTCCAATACCCATATGTCTGAGCGTGAGACCCTGAATGCGCCTCTTCCCCGTGAATCCAGAGAAGCTGAGCTTTCGTCTTCTCGATGATTTCTCGCTCCTTTTGGATCGCGGGGGCATATACCCAGTTTTCCGCATAGAGAATCCGGCCCTTACTCTTATTCTCGGCGTTCAATATTCGTCCGACACTGGCCAGCGCTCTTTCGAGAGCGACTTCCTTGGGAAACCTTTCTCCGCTGAAGTCATTCGAGCCATCACCAAAGCAGCCGGTCAGTGGCTTCTCGACAATGACGAATTTGTCTCGTTCTAACGCGGCGATAGCGACCGGTTCGTGGGCGTAAGCGGTGGCGCAGCAGTGAACGACATCAACATCATCAATCAGCCCTTCGAGCGTGTCGTACACCGCAATTCCACGCTCTCGGCCATAGGCCTGGGCGCCCTCCAGCGAATACACTCCCTTAACCTCGACATTCGTGCCGTAGACTTTGCCGATGGCTTCGAAATGAAACGCTGCGGAAAATCCGGCGCCCACAATACCCGCTCGAACGGTTTTCTTCATTTCGCATCTCCCTACGAGGTTCACACACCGCTGAAGGCAGAGAATCCACCATCTACGGGCACAACCACACCCGTGACAAACCTTGCCGCATCGCTAAGCAGCCACACGACGGTTCCGATCAACTCTTCTACGCGTCCGAATCGACCCATGGGTGTGTGTCCGATGATGGTCTGCCCCCGGGCTGTCAACTCTCCGTTGTTTCCTGAAGTTAGCAGGAACCGATTCTGCTCCGTCAAGAAGAACCCCGGCGCAATGGCATTGACGCGGATGTTCTTCGAGTAATACTGGCAGACATGCACAGCAAGCCACTGCGTAAAATTGCTGATGGCCGCTTTGGCCGCCGAATACGCTGAAGTCTCGGTCAGCGGTCGAAACGCGCTCATGCTGGATACATTCAAGATGACACCCGAACCATGATCAGCCATCCGCTTGCCAAACACCTGGGAGGGAAGTAACGTGCCGAGAAAGTTCAGATCGAATACAGAGCGGACCGCCTCCGGGGGCAGGTCAAAAAAAGAAAGATTGAGCGATGTCGTCGCCTCTTTCTTATTGCCACCTGCGCCGTTGATAAGTACATCGACCGGGCCAAGCTCGGCTTCGATTTCGTTCTGCGCGAGCACTATATGACTCTTATCGAGCACGTCACACTCGATGGCGATAGCCGTGCCGCCGCGGCTCCTGATCTCGTCGACAACCTTGTCGGCAGCTGACCCAAGTAGATCGAGAACCGCGACCCTGGCACCTGCTTGGGCCAGAACCTTGGCCATGGTGCCGCACAATACGCCGCCACCGCCGGTGATGACAATGATCTTGCCTGAGATGTCGAACAAGCTACGCATCACGTCCCCAAAAACACAGCCTCGATCATATGATCGTAGCAAGAACTCCCCTAACAAACCCGACCGACTCGGCCAAACCCGGCACGGGGTCTTGCGCGTCCTTCTCATATTCGAAAGCGACGACGCCGGAGTAATTGATCGCGACAAGAGTCCGAAGGATCTCCGGGATGGCAATGACGCCGCGTCCTACTTCGACGTCCCGGCCTGTCGGCGTGGCTGCGGAGACATCCTTCACGTGGACGTCGTAGAGCCGGTCGGCGAACTCCCGGATACAAGCCGATGGATCACCACCGGCACGTGTTGTATGGCCGATATCAATGCATAGACCGATCCGCTCGTCCAAGCCGCGGACCTTCTCGTATACCGTTTCAGGAAGCGGATAGACCTTATCACCAGGGCCGTGGTTGTGAATTGCTACCTTGATGTCGTATTGCTTAACCTTGCTCTCCACTAGCGGCAACAGGTTAGGCCTGGGCACACCAATGATGACTCTCATGCCAGCGGCCGCTGCGTAATTGAATGCCTGCTCGACCTGACTTTCATTATTCATATACACAACGCTGGCGCCGTAGAGATCCAGGCCTGCTTCCTTCACCTTTCGTGCGACTTGCTCGATATATTCTCGGCTACTCTCTAGCGGCAAATGGAAACTCTTGAAGGCGATGTGTCTCAGAGCCAACCGCTTCGCCGTTACCACGGTATCGTCAAGGTCGAGTTCTCTAAGAGTGTAAGACGCCAGTCCCAACTCGAACTCAGCTTTGTTCGAACGCTGATGCGAAACGGGCGCTGCTGCCTGCGCGTGGTGCCTGAAGATACCGCTTGTCTCTACCAAGGAAACCGTAGCTCCTACACCCGCAAGGTGCAGAAGCTCTCTCCTGCTCTGTGTTGACTTCACAACTCTTGTCTCCTTCATTGGGGTTGGACTTGCGTGGATATTATCGTGCAGCGCGCACCACATGCTGTGGGCACGGTGCCCGGAATCGATCATTCACGATGTGGCATTTGTCTGACCGCCGGGAACTGCAGGCATCTTTCTCACGCCCGCCAGGGACGCTCGCGATTCAGGCTGCCGTTCAGGATGTTCTGAGCGATGATAACGTCCTCGCGGACCTGGAAGTCAAACATGCCGGCGCAGATGAAGTCAGCTCCGTTTTCATATGCGAACTTGAAGGCGTCGCGGGGGTGGATAGCACCGGCCGCCATAACCTTATACGCAATCCAGGGCTTATTGACCGTCTTCATGAACTCGATGGTCTTCTCGGGCGTTGCTGACCAGATGTTGTCGTGCTCTGGCTTGGGCGCGGCGGACCAATACTGGTGGCTGTGCAGTGTCTTCATAAAGAAGTCTACATCAATCCCTGCTTCGACGACCGCCATGGGGACCGCGATTTGATGTCCCGCAAGGCCCGCAATCACACCCTGTCGCTTCATTAGCTCGACGCATTTGCCTAGGAGGTCCACCTGACCGGTGGCCACATAGGTGTCGCAATTGCCGCCGTGGACGTAAACACCGATGGCCCCGTGATCCACGGCATCGTTGATCTGGCTCAGATCGTCGGGCTTGACCTTGACCTGGGCGATCCATTGGATCTTGCCGCCGCGCTCGTTCCAGTAGCGATCGATGATGCGTTTGCAGTGGTCGTCGAGGCGCAGGATGGCGGTGTTGATCCCCATTTCTTCGCAGATTTCAAGCGTCTCCATCACCTTTTCGGCCGTGAAATAATTGCGCAAGAGAGACGAGACATAAATCAGGTCGCGACTGTGGGCGAACGAACTGATGAGATTTCCGCCGGTGAATAAGCGGCTGATTTTCACATCGCCGATTTGGCCCATAGGCATCCCGCCGGATCCGCTTGAGGTGGTCGGCGCGGGGCGTGCATTGGACTGCGCCAAAAGAGCCTGTTCCTCGAAGCTCAAACCGATGGCCCCGGCGGTGCCCAGGAGGGACTTCTTCAAGAATCCTCGACGATTCAGACTATTGGACATAACTGACCTTTCTCTCAAGTGAATGCGTTTGCGGGTGAGATCCGCGCGAAGCACGGCTGGGAGCACCGGAGGACGACTGTGCTCCCAGCCTTCTGACATCCGTTCACTACTCGATTGTGTTGGGCTCGGACCCACGAAGTTGAATATCGTCTATGTAGATCAAGCCATTGCCCCCAGGTGTCACGGCGTTCCGGTCACCTATCCGAATGGTCATCGTCTTGACGGTTGACATATCCACACCCAAGAACTCCTCATATGGGATATCCCAGGGCCTCCACTCAACCACGTTGACTGCCGCAGGGCCATCCGGATGAGCCACAACGGCGGTATGGCCTGCACCATCTTCGACGACCACGTAAAGCGGTTCCGGGTCAATGCTCCCGATCCCGATATCCTGGGAATTCGTAAACGCCCCAGCCGGACTCACATTACCTGTCGTCGTGACGTTCGAATATGTTGCCACGGCGAACTGGCCAGCCTGGTACGACGTCATGGCCAAACCCACGTAGACAGTCTCGGGCAGGATTATACCGACCTCCCCTGTCTCGGTGTCACCCGTGGGTCCCGACCAAGACACCCCGTCGGCCGAGTGTTCGCAGACTAAGATATTGCCCGTACGTGTGACTCTGACCCAATGCGGCAGGGCCAGTGCGTCAGCGCCCGTCCTGCGACTGGCGGGAGTGGCAGCGTCAGCCGTCGTACGGTAGCACATGTAGGCGCGATTCATGGG
>Ga0272444_10005638_pt1 | contig 10798 bp, 5 predicted proteins | sample SSMForm13_FD_201033 | JGI IMG/M metagenome (GOLD analysis project Ga0272444, IMG submission 201033) | Marine sediment archaeal communities from Little Sippewissett salt marsh, Falmouth, MA, United States - SSM-Form-13 | ecosystem: Environmental > Aquatic > Marine > Wetlands > Sediment ... | reverse complement strand
CGGTTGATGTCCGTGGTTCAACTGTCGTTTCCAATGCAGTGCAAATTTATCTGAATGATCCAATTGAAAGCCAGCGATATGCGGCTGTTGATCAGGGAGGCAGTGAGACAGCAGCAGATCTTGCCGATAAGTATCAGGTTCCCATTGAAGATATCCTGCAGGCGAACCCAACCCTGCAAGACCCCGGCGATGTAGCAGAAGGTGGTTTTGTACTGCTGCCGCTCAAGTTTAACATGGGTGATTTTTATAAAGTGGTAATTACACCACCAACAGATCCAAGTATTTCGGATGACCTGCTGCCCGGGATGGAGCTGCAGGATTCGCTGCTCAACCGGCTTAATATGTGGGTCAAAGATACCTTGAAAGCAGATGTAGAGATACCTGTGCAGCCATCCTTGACGGCTGCAGCACAGGGCTGTGATGTCCAGCTGTTTATTACGGATCATGCTAGCAACGAGGATGGCTTCCGGGTTTTCCGAACTCAGCAGGGTGAGTCTTCAGCAAGCCTGATCGCCACATTGGCAGAGAATCCCGGGCAAGGTACACTTGAATATCAGGATTCACCAGTGACTGGAAATGTGAGTTACTTTATAAGTGCATTTAACAGCGCAGGGTTTTCTGACAGCGCGCCTGCATTTGTAGCAGTTGACCCGGTGGTGTGTGGTAACGGTTCACAGGTTGCAAATTCCGAGGGTTTTAATTATGCAGTTGAACTCTCGCCGGGACTGATCTTAACTCAGGCAGGGATCATCCAGTTCCAGAAGAGCTATGATCTGGCCTATTTATATGTCACTCTGGATGGTAACAACTGGGAGCGCTTCCCGGAAACCGGAAAATACCTGCCGGGCGGGGGCGAGTTTGATCTCAAGGGATATGTCGAGTCGATGATCAATAACACCCCTGATCCTATGCTGGATGTAGAAATGGAGATATGGGGCTGGGAAGGCTGGCAGGTTATTGAGATCGGTAAAGTTAAAGTGCACATTGCACGCACTGTCTTGCAGGTTTGCAGCCAGATGGGCGAATCAGCCTGTGATATAAACTCGGACAGCGGTTGGGCAACGGAAATTAACTTACCCGTGAATATCATCACCAGCGAGCAGTACTATGCCGATCTGAAAGTCTTATTCAAATGGGACAGCGCGCAGACATCACCACAACATGGCTTCGTTTGGCAGGTTGCTCACCAACCCTATCCGGGACCGGAGGTGGCTAACACCCAGGGATTGATCGTCTCACGGGGTGCCTACACGCCCGACGAACAGAGTTTTGGTTTTAATTTGAATTACCTGAATGATGACGGCAAGGGTATCAAGCTGCCGCAGTGGTCCTCTTATGGGGATGATGTGAGCAGCAACTATTTCCATGAGATATATCCACCCGGGATCCCCTTCACGCTGTATGTGCGCGTATTACCAACATTGGGCGGCGGAGAGTATGGGCTGACCTCCAACACAGTGGTTCTGCATTACGATACGCCGCCAGAGCTAGTTTTTAAACCGGGGCAGGCGCTGGCATCTGAACTGCCAAATTTGTTTGGTGTTGAATTCATCGAAGAAAGCTACACAGAACCGGTCCTGGTGAGCAACAGCCAGTGGGGCTGTGTGATCTATGAACAGATCGTGTACCTGACACCATTTTTCAGTCTTTGGAATCCACCCGATGATATTGCCGGGTGTATGGATCCCAGCATACCAACCTGTGATTGTAAAAGTAAATTGGCAATGTTCTATCCGGGAGATAAACACTGTCCAGCCAGCTGGAGCCCGCCGCAGGGTGGCGGCTTGTGGGAAGATATTAAGGATTTGGCGGGTGGTATCGTCAACGGTTTCACGTCTTTCATCAGCGATCTGTCGCAGGCTTTGGAGGAAATCAAAGCAGAGCTTGCGGAACAGGTTGCGGAGATCATACCTGGCTGCAAATCAAACCCGACCTGCGTCAATGCGGTCAAAAGCGGGTTAGAGGCCGGCTTCACAGCCTTGACCGGCGTACCGCCCCATATTCCCAACTTTGAAGAACTCAGTGAGAAAGGCATCGCCTACGCGGTGGAAGTGGCCGCGGCGGAGATCGGTGCGGATTGTGACGATACCTGTAAAGCGATCCTGGAAAACGGCATTCAACAGGCTGTCAATACGGGAGCAAGCCAGGTTGTCTCACCGGGCTGTGTCAGCGATGCAGAGGCGCACAACCATCTGCGGGAGAAACTGTGTATCTATCCGGGGGTGAAATACCACCCGGCTCCCGGGTCGGTTTTCCAGCCAGCCACGATCAAGGTGAGGGTCACACGACGGCAAAATGTGGATGGGGAGGAGGATCTGACGATTGCTGATAGCAGCAAGTATGCCTTGTGGTTGAATTTTTCCGGAACAAACGATACACGCATAGGCGATTGGTTCCCGATCTGCGGATTCAAGGAAGGGTTGAACGGTGAAAATGCAACGGGTTACACAGACGCAGGGGGCGGTTATGCGGTGAAGCGGCAGATCAACGATCCTTTAGCGGGCGCATTGTATAGAAGCAAACAGGTCAAGCTACCATGGCTGTCGCCAGGCGAGTCGATCGAGATCCCGCTGGTATTGGAGCAGGAAGTCTTCTGGCGGGAGAATCATGGCTACGATGCAGCTAACGGCAATCTGGATCTGCAAACGATCCATGCCGTATGTGGCGATGATTGGCCCTATCTGTATTATGAAGGCAAAACTCACATGCAGGCGGCGGTTTTGTGTCTCAATGCAGAGAACAAAATGGTACCCTGCGGAGCAGAGGATGACTTCGAGATCCAGAACCCGGCACCTCCGGGTTACTAATTAGGTTGAATGTATGCTGCGAAAAATTTGGATTCTGATCACACTCGGTTGGCTGCTGGTTGGCAGCAGCGGCTGTAACTGGCCGCAGCCAATATCCATGCGTGCACCTTTACAAGGAGCACCGCGGGTGTGGTTCGATGCCCCCAGAGACGGCAGCAGGCTTCCCCTTGCGTCGTATGAAGTCGTATATCATGTTAATGCGCCGGTTGGGGTGGCGCGGATTGAATTAACAGTAAATGGAGAAATGCTTAACGAGACTACAGGCGCGAACGATATGTATCTGATGCAAACACTGAGAACGATGTGGACACCGCTAGAGCCGGGCGAGTACACGTTCAATCTGAGGATGCAGGACATCAATGGAGAGTGGAGCCCGTCAGCCGAAGTAAGGATTACCATCGAAGAGGAAATCACGCTGACACCAGAGACTGTTACTCCCACGGCAACAGCCACAGCTACGCCAACGACTACACCAACGGTTGAGAACGGGGGGGAGATAGCTTTCAATGCCCAGGCAAACCCCGGTGATGCCTATTATGGCAACTGCAATCCGCACCAGGTCACACTCAACCTCGTTCTGCAGAATGCACCGCCGAATGCCAGCGTGGTGGTCTTTACCCGCATTCAGGATAAAGCCAGCGGAAGCTGGACGAGCTGGGACAGCGGCACAGCCATGAATCCTGCTGGAGGTAACCGTTTCAAGCGGACGCTGGACATTGCTCAACTGGACAATGCCGATGTATATGACGAATCGAAGCTGCTGTATCAATTTGTGGTGGTCGAAAAAGGCGATGTGATCGGGCGCAGCCCGGTTTACCAGGATGTGGATCTGTATGCCTGCGGCTTCAATTTCCCATATCTACTTGAGACCAAGTCACCCGATCTGCCTTTTGTGACCAATACGCCGATCATCGTGAAATGACAATGCTCGATGTCAACGAATAGGGGAAAGGGCTAGTTGTCAGACAACCAATCTTCTCTTGAGTAAAGCATTCCTGAGTACATGTCGATAAAGGTAATCTTAGCCACTCGATTGCTGCTTATGAGCTATTAGACTATCATTCAGGTATTCAATGATCACAGCACATTTTGATCGATCAAGGCGTTCAATTAGCCTTATTGAGGAGTGAACAATGGATTTATCCGGCATTTATGCACCCATTGCTGTGCCTTTTACAGAATTGGGGCAAATAGATGAAGATGGACTTTCATTTAACCTGGAAAAATGGGCTTCCAGCGAACTTGACGGTATTGTCTTTCCCGGATCCAACAGTGAATTTCCTTTCCTAACTGAGCAGGAAAAATTAGCAATATGGAAAACTTGCATTGCCGCGATGCACGCAAAAGGTAAAAAGGTGATTGCCGGTACGGGTATGGAGTCAACGAGTGAGACGATCCGCTTGAATGACATTGCCATTGATCTTGGTGCAGATGCAGCCTTGATCATCCCGCCGTATTTCTATAGACCGGCGATGAGCCACGAAGTGCTTATGGAACATTATTTACGGGTCGCGGATAGCTCAAGCATGCCCATTTTGTTATACAATGTTCCGGCGTATTCCGGTATCGATTTTCAAGCGCAAACGATCCTTAAACTATCCGAACATGCCAATATCATGGGGATGAAGGACAGCAGCTCAAACGTGATCAAATCAAGTCTGATCCTGGCGAAAAAGCCCGCTTTCCAGTTGTTCTGCGGCACAGCTGGCTCGCTATTGCCGTTTTTGAGCATCGGTGCATTTGGGGGCATCATGGCGCTGGCCAATTTTGCGATCGGGCCCTTGGTGACTCTTTTTAAAGATTTCATCAAAGGAGATTTGGACTCAGCCAAAAATATCCAGCACAATATTAACGCCATAAACACGACCGTCACATCCAAGTTTGGTGTATCGGGTTTAAAGTATGCGATGAACCAATGCGGTTTTAAAGGCGGTTATCCACGCAAGCCGCTGCTGGCTGTAGATGATAACACCCGGGCAATCATTGATGAGCTGCTTGTGGAGGCAGGACTCGGGTAAATCAGATTGTGACCGGAAAAACAGTATTGCTGTAGGCCGCCTGTGGGTATGTAAATCCCATGGGCGGTTTTTCATAATCCGATTCAATTTTTAGCATAGAGAAGAGAGTGATGGGATCAAAAATGCCTGTTAATACATTCTGATTATTAATCAAAATCAGAATGTATTGCATAATCAGAATCTATTTGCTACAATTGTGCCATGGACGAAGACAACAAGATCGTACCCGAGAAAGAACAACCCTGGCAGCCATTGCTGCCCGGCGAACTGGCACAGGCTGCTCAGGCAGCCAACGAAGCGGCTGCACGGCACAGGTTCACGGATTACCGCATGCGGCGTGCAGAACAAACCCTACGCCGCCAGCAGGCAGACCTGGCGCTATTCAGTGAATTCCTGGCGGAGCTAAACCTGGAAAGCGGCAATTTTGCTGAAGACCCGGAAGCCTGGCGGGAGATCACCTGGGGTCTGGTAGAAGCCTTCATCAAGTGGCAGATCCAACAAGGCTATGCGCTGACCTCGATCAACGTACGTCTCTCAACGATCAAGTCTTACGCACGCCTGGCAATGCAGGCCGGCACGCTTAGCCCACAGGAATATGCCCTGATCCGTTCCGTGCAGGGCTACTCCGTCAAAGAACAGCGGCGCATCGATCAGCGGCGCGAGCAGCGCCGTCTGGGGCCGAAAAAGGAAGAACCGGTACTGCTTACCCCCGAGCAGGCACAGCTGCTCAAGATGCAGCCGGACACACCCCAGGGACGGCGCGATATGGTGATGATGTGTTTGCTGCTGGACCATGGCCTGCGGGTCGGCGAACTGGCAGCCCTGGCGGTAGATGAGATCTATCTTTCACAGGGTTTGCTGCGTTTCTTCCGCCCAAAGGTCAACAAGGAACAACTGCATCGTTTGAGCCGGGATTCACTCAAAGCCCTGCAAGCATACAAAAACTTTGGTGATATGCCGCAAAACGGCCCCCTATTACGACGCAGCCGTAAGGATGAAAGCTTACGAGAGACCGGCATGACAGACCGCGCCATAACGCAGCGCGTTAATGTGCTGGGCGAGGAAATCGGTGTGCTGGGATTGAGCGCCCACGACTGCCGACATTTCTGGGCAACGAGTGCGGCGCGCCACGGCACAGATCCTTTCCGGCTGCAGCAAGCTGGCGGCTGGTCATCATTGGCCATGCCGCGACGCTATGTGGATGATAATGAAATATCCAATGATGGTGTCATTCTGGAATGAGGTTTTTCAAACAATAATAAATAAAGGAAGCCATGATGAATTTAACTGAAAACATTGTACTCAGAGCCAGTGATGGAGAGGTGGCACTCGAAACAGCGGGCGGTAAAGGGCTCAACCTCGTGCGCCTGGCGGACGCCGGTCATCCGGTACCGCCGTTTTTTATCATCAACACAGCAGCCTATGAACAATTTGTCAGGATGAATAAACTGGGGAAAAAGATAAGCGATAAGCTGGTTTCTTTGCAGGATCCCGACCTGGCTGCACTAGAATCCGCAGCGGAGGTTATTCGCATGCTGTTCTCAACAGGCAAGATTCCGCAGTCGATCGAGAAACAGGTCATCCGGGCGTATTCAGAACTGGGAGAGGCAGCGGTCGCGGTGCGCTCCTCAGCAACCACCGAAGACCTGCCGGACCTGTCTTTTGCTGGTCAGCAGGATACATTTTTGAATGTGATCGGCAAAGATTCTCTACTGGATGCGGTCATCGGATGCTGGAGCAGCCTGTGGACGGCGCGGGCGATCGGCTACCGCATGCGCAATGGGATTTCGAACACAGACATTTCCCTGGCGGTGGTGGTACAAAATATGGTACCCAGTGATGTATCGGGTGTGCTGTTCACGGCCAACCCGGTGAGCGGTCTGCGAACAGAGACGGTCATTGAAGCTAGCTTTGGCCTGGGAGAAGCCCTTGTCTCAGGCAAAGTGGAACCGGACAGTTATGTTGTAGATTTGGAAAAAAGTCTGATCAAGAGCAAAACACTTGGTAAAAAAGGACTGCGTATTGAGAACAAACCTGGCGGCGGCACTCTTGAATTCAAACGGGACAGCCATGACGAGCAGGCGCTGCGGGATGAAAAGATCCTGGAACTGGCTCAAATCGGAAGCCAGATCGCCGAGGATTACGACAGCCCGCAGGATATCGAATGGGCTCTGGCGAACGACAGACTATACATTGTGCAATCCCGGCCCATTACCTCACTCTATCCCCTGCCAGGGGATATGGACATAGTGCCAATGAAAGTGATGTTCTCGCTGGCATCTGTCCAGGGTCTGTTCGAGCCCATGACCCCGCTGGGCCAGGATGCGATAAAGATGCTCTTTGCTGGCGGCGGGACGCTGTTCGGATATGACCTGGACCATGAGAACCAGTCAGCGATCCTCAGCGCCGGGGAACGCCTATGGGTCAATATCACCTCCCTGCTGCGCAACCGCATTGGCAGGAAAGTCGTGAACAAGGCCATTGGTCTGATAGAACCCGGCGTTCACCAGGTCTTGCAGGATTTGCAGCGTGAACCCGGGATGAAGTTGGGGTTGGGTATTATACGCCCGGCGAGGGTATTTTATTTACAGCGTGTGGCACGGATGGTAATGGACGGGATATTAAAGAACTGGAAAGACCCGGATCAACGCAGTGAGGAAATCAGAGATGAAGCCGAGGCCATGCTAATGAAGATGTTCGCAGAAACTGAGATTGAGGATGATATGTATGCCCGGCTCAATAGTGGTGTAGTACGTTTTCAAAACCTGTATGAGGCTTTTCCTGCGGCAGCATCGATCTTACTGCCGGCTGTGGTATCGGGCTTGCTTCCACTGAACCTGCTCAACCGATTCACTTCAAACCAAACAAATAATGAAGGTGAAAAATCTGATAAGCAACATAAACTGGGTTGGAAACTGACCCGCGGTATGCCCAATAATGTGACCACCGAGATGGACCTGTATTTATGGGAAACGGCAAAGCAGATAAAAAATGATGCTGTTTCCAATTCAATGTTTGCCGAAGTGTTAGCAAAGGAACTGGGTGCAAAATATCTTGAAGGCGCCCTCCCCAGTGTGGCACAGAAGTCGGTCGAAGGTTTTATGTCAAAATATGGCATGCGCGGCACTGGCGAGTTTGATATCGGGCGTATGCGGTGGCGGGAAAGACCGGAGCATGTATTTGAGCTGCTGCAGGGCTATATGAGTATCAAAAATGAGCAGCAGGCACCTGATGCTGTATTTGAACGCGGCGCAAGGGAAGCACAGGAAGCGTTAGATGATTATTGTAATACTATACGCAGTGCCTGTCTGGGCGCATACAAAGAACGATTCGTGCGCTGGCTGGCCAAACGCATGCGCACCTTTGCCGGATTCAGAGAATTTCCTAAATTTTACGTTATCCGTATCATGGGCTATATCCGGGAGTCACTTTTGAGATCTGGTCAAGAATTAGCCGCGGCTGGAATATTAGATAATGCGGATGATCTCTTTTATTTGCACATCAATGAGATCAAAACCATGGTTGAGAAAGAACAGCGGGATTGGAAAGGCCTGGTTGCTGAAAGACGACAGGCACAAGACAGAGAAGAACGGCGTAAACAGATCCCACGGGTGCTGGTGAGCGATGGCAGGACATATTATGAGGGCGCTCATGCGGATTCAGATGATGGTGATGATGTTATGCACGGCACAGCTGTATCACCAGGCTTGATCGAGGGTATTGTGCGGGTTGTTTTTGATCCGATCGGCGCTCATATCGCACCTGGCGAGATCCTGGTCTGCCCGGGTACAGATCCAGCCTGGACGCCTCTCTTCCTGACCGCAGGCGGATTGGTGATGGAGATGGGCGGGATGATGACCCACGGTTCGGTTGTAGCGCGCGAGTACGGAATCCCTGCAGTGGTGGGTGTGCACAAAGCGACCAGCAGGCTTAGGAATGGGCAGCGTATCAGCGTGGATGGGTCTGCCGGTCTGGTAACCATTTTAGATACGGTATAGAGGTTGATATACCAACTCGAGAGCAATAATGAGCGCAATAAATATACGGGTCATGTTTTGTAAAACAACCAAACGAGCAGCCCTATTGCTCCTTCTGGCTACCATTACAACAGCGTGCAGCGACTCTCATGATGCAACACCTGATTCATTTCTACCAGCCGTAAAAACACAAGAGGCAACAGCAAGGCCAGTATCGACGGTCCAGCAACCCTCCCCCGCTGCAGAGATGTCGGCATTTGCTTTCCCCGGTCAGATCGACCCCACAAAACGCTACCTGTTCTATTTACACGGCAGGATCATTGAGGACCAGGGAATCCGTGCAGTAAGTCCACGATATGGAGCGTATGAATACAGAGAGATACTGGAGGAATTTCAACGTCACGGATTCGTTGTTATAAGTGAACATCGGGGTCAAAATACCGATCCTTATCTCTATGCAACCAGGATTGTCAGACAGGTCGAGTCGCTGTTAAACTCAGGTGTGCCGGAGGGCAATGTTACCATTGTAGGAGCATCAAAAGGCGCCGTAATAGCCATCTTTGTATCTCATCTGCTTGAAATTCAAAATATCAACTATGTGATCATAGCGATCTGCACTCCTGATGTGAGAGAAGAATTAATTGAGAGCAATGTATCTCTCAGCGGGAATGTGCTGTCTATTTATGATTCGATCGATGAATTCGCCGGCTCGTGCGAAGAGCTATTTATCCTTTCGCAAGGAGAAGCTTTCGGCAAACACGATGAAATTGTGCTTGACCTGGGTTTGGGGCACGGCATGCTATATCACGCAATGGATGAATGGATGCTGCCTGTCCTCCAATGGACGGGAATGCAATGAAGCGGTTATTTTGAAGATGCTCCAAACTGTTTCAGGGATTTTAAGACGATCAGCACAGATCTACCCGGTTCTCGAGTTGGCGGTCAAAGAATAACAAACAATCCGGATCAAATGTTACCTGGATATTATCCTTCGGTTTAAGGCGTGAGATGCCGTTCACACGGGCAGTTACATCTCCACCCTGCCAACCGACGGTAACATAGGTGAACGGCCCCACGGGTTGTACCAGGCGGACTGTTGCAGGAAATCCTTTATCTCCCAGGGTTACATGTTCAGCACGGATGCCCATATCCAAAGCCTGATCTGGGGGTTTCAGTTTCTGTGGTAAGGGAATAGCAGCATCACCAATACGGTAAACCAATTTATTACCCTCTTTAGTAAAATCACCTTCGAAGATATCAATCTGCGGACTGCCGATAAATCTTGCAACATACTTGCTTGCCGGCATGGAATAGATATCTTCTGGCGTACCATATTGCTCCAGGTGTCCCAGGCGTAATACAGCCACCTGATCAGAGAGCGATAACGCTTCCTCCTGGTCGTGGGTCACAAAAATGGAGGTCACGCCGAGATGTTGGTGCAGCTCTTTGATCTCACCGCGTGTTTTCATGCGCAAGGCTGCATCAAGATTGGAAAAAGGTTCATCAAACAGGAAAATGGATGGTTCACGGATAACTGCTCTTCCGATAGCCACCCTTTGCTGCTGCCCCCCGGAAAGCTCGCGCGGTAGTCTGTTCAAAAGGTGCTCAAGCTCAAGCATAGCAGCTACTTCTCTGACGCGTTTTGAAATTTCCTGTTTTTCACGTTTGCGCAGGCGCATTGAAAAACCAATGTTCTCTTCTACGGTCATATGCGGATAAAGAGCATAGTTTTGAAAAACCATGGCCACATCTCGCTCAAAGGGTCCAAAGTCGTTGACAACCTTATCATTGATGCGGATCTCACCAGAAGTCAGTTCTTCAAGACCTGCAATGGTATTGAGCAAGGTGGTTTTTCCACAACCTGAAGGGCCAAGAAGCGTTACAAACTCACCCTCATTAACAAACAGGTTAAAATGATCCACTGCGGTGACGGAACCAAAACATTTTACAATATCGATCAGTTCAAGAGTAGCCATTATGCTTTTATTGCTCCTTC
>Ga0272444_10005637_pt1 | contig 10799 bp, 7 predicted proteins | sample SSMForm13_FD_201033 | JGI IMG/M metagenome (GOLD analysis project Ga0272444, IMG submission 201033) | Marine sediment archaeal communities from Little Sippewissett salt marsh, Falmouth, MA, United States - SSM-Form-13 | ecosystem: Environmental > Aquatic > Marine > Wetlands > Sediment ... | reverse complement strand
CCGCGCGGGCAAGCGACCAGTCGTCGAGATGGGCGAGCTTGACACCAAGAATGGCCGCCTGAATCGCATCGAGCCGGGAGTTGACGCCGACCATCCGATGGTAGTACTTGGGCTGCGCGCCGTGCACGCGAAGCAGCCGGACCCGATCCGCCAGCTTGTCATCATTCGTCGTGACCATCCCACCATCGCCGTAAGCTCCCAGATTCTTCGTGGGGTAGAAGCTGAAGCAGCCGAGGTCGCCTAGAGTGCCGGCTTTGGCCAGTCCACAGTCCGCAGTCCGAGGTCCACTGTCAGAAGCGGAACCGGTATAGACCGCTCCGATCGCTTGGGCGGCGTCCTCGACGACGGCCAGATTGTACTCGTCGGCAATTGCCAAGATCTCCTGCATATCGGCCATCTGACCGTAGAGGTGGACCGGGATGATGGCCTTGATGGTGGTCCGTGGTTCGTGGTCCGTGCTCAGAATCCTTCTCACATCTTCGGGATCGAGGTTGAAGGTCTTGGGATCGATGTCGCAGAACACCGGGGTCGCGCCGACGTTGTGGATCACGCCGGCGGTGGCGAAGAAGGTGAAGCTCGGGAGGATGACTCCGTCGCCCGGCCCGATGCCGAGGGCCTTCAGCGAGAGCAGCAGCGCGTCGGTCCCGCTGGCGACACCGATCGCATGCTTGCAGCCGCAGTACTCGGCTGCCTTCTCCTCGAACTCCTGCACGTACGGACCGAGGACATACTTGCCCGACCGCACCACCTCGAGAATCGCTGCGTCCATCTCCTCGCGAATCGATTCGTATTGGCGTTTCAGATCCAACACCGGAACGTTCAAGTCAGTCTCCTTAGTCATGTGGTCCGTGGTCCGTAGTCCATAGTCCGTGGTCCGTAGTCCGTAGTCCATCGTCCACAGTCCGTGGTCCATCGTCCACAGTCCGTGGTCCGTGGTCCGTGGTCCATCATCCACAGTCCGTGGTCCGAAGCGCGTGGTCCGTGGTCGGAATCCGGAATCCACAGTCAATCGAGTGTGGTCGCCGGCTGCGAGGGGAATCTGCTGCGCTATGCTTTGGGACTCCTTCCTTCAAGATACCAAATGAACCCGTTTAGCAGCTTCTTCACCGTCTGCGCCTGATCGTACAACCTTGCGAACAACTCGTCATCAGCGTACCCCTGATCGAGAGCAACATAGAGATGGGATTGGGTCTCGGTAGCTGATCGGTAGGCATAGCCAAGGAATCTACGGAATTCGAGGTCCGAACGGGCATCGAACCCTTCGGCGATATTCGCCATGACAGACACGGCTGCTCTCTGGATCTGATCTCGCAGCCCGTAGTCTCTTCCGAGCGGCGTCGCCTTGGAGAGGTCGTAGATAGCGGCCGCGAGCACCCGAGCAGCCTGCCATGCCTCTACGTCTTCGAATTGCTCGATTGCCATTGTCTCTGCCGCTCTCCCGCCTCGTCGATCAGCAACTGCATTTCACGTGCGCGCTACAGCGCCCCCGATCACAGACTCTGGACCACGGACCACGGACCACGGACTGTGAACTATGGACTATGGACCACGGACTGTGGACTATGGACCTCGGACCATAACCTACCCTCCCGACACCATCTCGACCACATCACCGTCCTTCTTGTACTTCCTTCCGCACGCGGAGCATGTTGCGTGTTCGTCGTCGAACGACAGCGGCTCGCCGCAGGCGCAGGCCCAGCCGTGAATTCGGGCGGGGTTGCCGTAGACGATCGCGTGAGCAGGGATGTCCTTGGTAACGATCGCGCCGGCGCCGATGAACGCGTGCTCCCCGATCGTGTGACCACAGACAATCGTGGCGTTCGCGCCGACGGTGGCTCCTGTCTTCAGCAGCGTCCGGAGGTACTTCTCGGAAGCGGTTGGGAACCCCGAGCGAGGCCGATCGACGTTGGTGAACACGCAGCTGGGGCCGCAGAACACATCATCCTGCAGTTCGACGCCTTCGTAGACCGACACGTTGTTCTGGACCTTCACGTTGTCTCCGATCACAGCGTTTGGGCCCACCAGCACGTTCTGCCCCAGGGTGCAGTTCCGCCCAATCCGCGTTCCTCTCATCACATGGGTGAAGTGCCAGACTTTCGTTCCTTCACCGATCTCGACATCGTCGTCGACGTACGAGGACTCGTGGACGTAGTACTCGCTCATTTCTTCCGCTCCATTCGAATCGGGATTCCGCCCTTATCCATGGACGCCTGTGCCGCCTCGAGAACGCGGACCACGCGCCAACCGTCCCATCCATCCGATCTTGGGGACCTTCCGGTTTCGATACTCGCCAGGAACACCTCGGCCATCGACCGAAGCGGCTCGGCTGCGTCGATCTCAACCGCTTCGTCCTCCCCGCGCTTCGGGACGAAGCGACCGTCTTCCTGAACCGCTTGCTTGTGATGCAACACGAGTCTCGTCTCGGCCGTGTCGTCGTACACGGCCATCGCCTGATCGCCGGCTACGGTAAGGCATCGCGTCCTGACCGGATCGAGCCAGCTCGCATGCACGAAGGCGATTGCCCCGTCGTCGAACGTCATCGTCACATGCGCAACATCGGGGATACCCGGCTGCAGATACGCCGCACCCCGGGCGCTGATCGATACCGGATCCTGGTCGAGAAGGTACAAAATGACCGAGATGTCGTGGGGCGCGAGGCTCCACAGAGCGTTCTCCTCGGTGCGGATGACGCCCAGGTTCAGCCGCCGACTGGTCAGATGCAGCACTCGTCCGAGGCGCCCCTCATCGACGAGTGCCTTGAGTCGGACAACTGCAGGATGGTACTCGAGCAGATGATCGACCATCAGGACACGATCCCGATGTTCTGCGAGTTCGATCAGCTTCCGCGCGTGGTTGGAGCTCAGTGCGATCGGCTTTTCCACCAGAACGTGGATTCCATTCCCAAGGGCCTCGGCCGCCAACTCGTAGTGGAGTGCAGCCGGCGCGGCGATGATGACCGCATCGTACGAGGGCCATGTTGGTTTGGTGGCCGTCCCGACGCCAGGATGCTTCGACTCTGCGGCGCCTCGCCGAACCGGATCCAGGTCGACCACCGTGACGTTCTCGTTGCCCAGTAGCGTGCAGAAGACACGCACCAGGTTCTTGCCCCATCCGCCTGCGCCGAGGATGGCCACTTTCGGGTTCGTGGAGTTCATAGGGTTGGTTGAGTTCGTAGAGTTCGTAGAGTTCGTGGGGTTCATCGAGCCGACCTGGTTGCGGATGTTTGGGTTGGGTTACGCACACTTTCCCCCTGTTCTTGTAGCAACCCAGCTGCATGGCTCGCTGGAGATGTGCTCTCAGCGACTGCTGGCTGCCCCGATTCTACCGGTTGATCCGGTGCGGTCCCACAAAGAAGCACGACCGGACTGATCATGACTTACTGCTACGTGTGCATCCTCCTGCGACCTCGCAGACTCGGCTATCAGAGCTTCGCTTGGGCCATGATGCTCCCTCACCCACCGCTTCTCTGACCGGATCACGAAGAAGGGACACTTTCTCCCGCGAAGCAGAGAGGGCCAAGATCCTACCGCCTCAACGGGTCAGAGCAGCCAGGTCTTCGCCAACGTCCAGACGCCAAGGACGATGACAAGGAGCCCCAGACTGACTCTGATCCGCCGCTCGGATTTGAATCGCGCCGTCAGAAATGGCCCTACCAAAGCACCTGCGATGGCGCCGATCCCCAGGAAGACGACGAGGCTCCAGGACTTGATCCCGTTCATCAATACATACGTTACGAAGCCGGCAATGCAAATCGGGGCTTCCGCCAGGGTCGTGGATCCGACGGATTTCGCCCCTTCCCGTCCGGAGACTATCTGTCCGGCCGTCACGATCGGTCCGAATCCGCCGCCGGAAAGGCCCTTGTTGAATGCGCTGATCGCCCCAATGCCTAACACTCTTCGCCAGGAGAACGTGAACTGCTTCCGGCTAACCAACAGCGTCCCCATGAGCAGGACGAGCACGCCGATGTACGTGTTCAAAGCGGTCTTCGGGATGTTCGTGGCCACGAAGGCGGCAAACACCGATGCCATCACCCCAAGAAGCGCCACGACAGACGTTACCTTGAAGTCCTGCGTGGTCGCGTGTCGAAAGGCCCGGAGCCAATCCTTGGAATCCGTTCCCTTCAGAACTCCTCGGTCCACGCGAAAATCCACGTTGTGCAAGCGATGATGCATGAACGCGGCAATCAACCCACCGGCAGCCTGCGTCAGCAGGATGGAGGGAACGACAACCAACGGATCGTAACCAATGATGATGAGAACTGGGGAAAGGACCGTCCCGTACAACATCCCCAGAGACGAATCGAGCAGCTCGCCGACGAACCCGCACACAAGCAACAGGACCATACTCGCATCCATCGCACCACCCTCCTCGGCCCCAGACAACATCGTAACGTTTTCGCGCGGCTCCTCCTCCAGACTCTAGCCCGCTCCCACGACATCGCGCGCCATCCCCTTCCCGTCAATGCAATGGACGCCGGCGATGGCTACGCACGAGAAACGACTGCACCGCTTTCATCGCACGACGCCGCGATCTTTCAGGACCTTGAGCACCGCGTCGGTGAGATCCTCTACGGTGTCCACATCGGTCCGAACGATCAGCTCCGGCTCCTTCGGCTCTTCGTACGGGGAAGAGATCCCCGTGAACCGTGGGATCTCTCCGGTTTCGGCCTTCCTGTAAAGGCCCTTGGGATCCCGCGCCTTGCAGGTATCGAGACTGCACTGGGCGTAGATTTCGAAGAACCGACCGTCCGAAATCAACGAACGTGCGAAGGCGCGATCCTTCTCGAACGGCGAGATGAATGCACACAATACGATGTGACCGGACTCGAAGAAGAGCTTCGCCATCTCGCCAACGCGGCGGATATTCTCGGATCGATCGACGTCGGAGAAGCCAAGATCGCCGCACAGCCCGTGTCGCAACGTGTCCCCATCCAGCAGCATCGTCTGGCATCCACCATCGAACAGCTTCCGTTCCACCGCCTGTGCCAACGTGGATTTTCCCGACGCGGAGAGACCGGTGAACCACAACACGGCCGCCTGGTGTCGATTCCGATCCTCTCGCCGCGCTCTGGGGATGTTCCAACCGGCCCACACCGTGTGGGGCGACTTTCCGGTCTGTGCCGACGGCCTGGAGAGGGGCCCGATCAGATCATCGACCGTTTGAACCGGCCCTCGGATCATGCCCGCTCCGACCGTGTTGCTCGTGTGTGGGTCGATCAGGATGAAGCTCCCCGTGCCGTGGTTGATCCGGTAGCTGTCGAAGAACAACGGTGATGACGCCCTGATGGCCACCCGAGCGATGTCGTTGAGGGTCAACGTGTCCACCGGCTCCCGATGGAGCGTGTTGACGTCGATCCGGTACAGAATCTGCGGGAGATACGCTCGCACCGTCTGTGTCGTATGCTTCAACAGGTATCCGGTCCCGCGGTCCAGCGCCTCGTCATCCATCCAGCAGAGGATCGCCTCCAGTCGATCGCTGACCTGAGGGAGATTGTGCTTGCGGACGATCATGTCTCCGCGGCTGATGTCGAGTTGATCCTCCAAGGTCAGGACGACGGATTGAGGCGCGAACGCTTCCTCGAGTTCTCCGTCGTACGTGACGATGGATTTCACTCCGGAGGTTCGACCGGACGGAAGAGCGACAACCTCCTCGCCAACACGGATCGTCCCGGAGACGATCCGTCCGGCATATCCGCGGAAGTCGAGGTGCGGGCGAATGACATACTGCACCGGGAAGCGGAAGTCGAGCAGGTTCCGATCCGCAGCCACGTGGACCGTTTCGAGAGTGTGTAAGAGCGTCGCCCCATCGTACCACGGCATGTTGTGGCTCTTCGTCGTGACGTTGTCTCCCTCAAGCGCCGAGACCGGGATGAAACTGATGTCGTGGATATCGAGCTTTCCGGAGAACGCCTCGTACTCCTCGACGATCTCCTGATATACGTCTTCGGAGTAGCCCACCAGATCCATCTTGTTGATTGCCACAACCAGGTGCGGAATCTGAAGCAGCGAGATCAGGATCCCGTGACGCTTGGATTGGGTCAGCACGCCGTTGCGAGCATCGATCAGGATGACCGCCAGATCGGCCGTCGACGCGCCGGTGACCGTGTTGCGGGTGTACTGCTCGTGCCCCGGCGTGTCGGCGATGATGAACTTCCGGTTCGCCGTCTCGAAGTAGCGGTACGCCACGTCGATCGTGATCCCCTGTTCTCTCTCCGCGGACAGACCGTCCAGCAGGAGCGCGAGGTCGGCGCCGTCTTGTCCGCGCCGCCGCGAGGTTCGTTCGACCGCGGCATACTGGTCTTCGAAGATCGCTTTCGATTCGTAGAGCAACCGCCCGATCAGCGTGGATTTCCCGTCGTCGACGCTGCCAGTGGTGGCGAAGCGAAGGAGGCTCTTCTCCCTGGCGGGCACTAGAAGTATCCCTCCCTCTTCTTCTCTTCCATCGCCGCATCGCTGCTCAAATCGATCACGCGGTTCTCCCGTTCGGATTTCCGCGCATGGACAACCTCCACGATCAATTCGTCGAGCGTCGTCGCTTCGCTGGGGATCGCGCCGGTACACGGGATGCATCCGAGGCTGCGGAATCGACAGCTCACCGTTCTCGTTTTCTCTTCGCGCCTCTCGCGAGCCCCATCCTCCACCACCGAAACCGTGGAAAGCGGGATGAGAATGCCGTCCCGTTCGATGACTTTTCGCTCCTGAGCAAAGTAGATCGGGACAATCGGGATGTTCTCCTGCTTGATGTAGGTCCAGACATCGACTTCCGTCCAGTTGCTCAACGGAAAGACACGAACGGTCTGGCCCTCATTGAGCCGGGCGTTGTACAGATCCCACAACTCCGGGCGCTGGTTTTTCGGATCCCACTGCCCCAGCGCATCGCGGACCGAGAACACGCGCTCCTTGGCTCGGGACTTCTCCTCTTCTCTGCGAGCGCCGCCAAAGGCCGCGTCGAATCCATGCTTCCGCAGGGCATGCAGCAAGCCCTGCGTCTTCAGATACCAACAGCATTTCTCGGTTCCGAGCTTCAGTGGATGGGCGCCCTTGGCGATCCACTCCTCGTTTCGCTCGACGATCAGCTCGGCCCCGATCTCACGACAGAACCTGTCGCGAAACGCGTACATCTCCGGGAACTTGTACCCCGTATCGACGTGCAGCAGCGGGAAGGGGAACTTGCCAGGATGGAACGCCTTCTGCGCAAGCCGCACCATCACGCTCGAGTCCTTCCCGACGGAATACAACATGACCGGGTTCTCGAACTCGGCGACGACCTCCCGCAGGATATGGATCGCCTCGGATTCCAGCTGTTTCAGATACGACAGGCGATATGGCGACATCGTCTCGTTCGGCCTTCTCTCACTCCTGGCATCGTCCTGAGTCTACAGACATTGTCATATTGTCCGGTTCGAGCACGCTCCTGCAAGCTTTGCCCATTCATCGAATGCGGCGGCACGGAAACGCTGCCCCATGTACAGCTCGCAGCCGTGTGGGGCTGCTGTACCCTGCGGGACTCCGAGAGCCTCTGCACGACGCCGTCCATCTCTGCCTGGTTCACGACGGTTCGAACCTTCGGGCAATTGCCTTTCCTGACTCCAGCTCAGTCCCTATAATGAGCGCACCGGAGAACATGATGACGGCCGGTGCGGAAGGGAGCCCCTACGAATGGACGAGCCAACAGTTGAACTGATCGATTATCTTCGCGTCATCTGGCGACAGAAGTGGATTATCTTGATCACCTTCGCCGCCGCGATCGTCGCCGCATGGAGCGCGGGCCAAGCGATCACCCCTTCCTATCGAACGCAGACCAGCCTGCTCCTGCTCCCCCCTCTATCCTCCGAGCTGGATGCCGAGCCGGTCGGCAGTCGTCTCGCCCCGGAAGCCTACGAGACGCTCGCCGTGTCAACGACCCTCCTCGCAACAGTCATCGAGCGGGCCGGCCTCCCTGACAATGTCACCGTCGAGGACCTCAAGAACCGCTTCTCCGTCTCGGTGAAGCGGCTGAGTTCGGGCGGCGAGTTCCTGTTGACTGCATCCATCCGTAATTCGAATCCACAGAGGCTGTCCGAGATTGCCCATGCTTGGACGATATCCTTCACGGACAGCTACGCCGAGCTCTTCCAGGACCGCACTGCCCGATCGTTCACCTACGTCAGCGAGAACTTCGCTTCCACGGAATCGGCGCTCGAAGCCCTGATCGAAGCGCGGACCGCGTTTCTCGCCGAGTACGCGATCGACGTCTGGAAGGCCGAGACCGAAGCTCTACGAAGCCTGTTGACGTCCAGCCACCAACGCTTGCTGGAAGCCCAACAAGAGGCGGGGATCGTCGAAGCCTACTTGGCCGCGCGCGGTGACGAACCCGTCGAGGCACTCTCGACCTACGTGCTCACCAGCGACATCGCTCCGAACACACTTGCCGGGGCGCTCGCGTTCGGCCTCACTGCCGAGCAGTACCGTATGATTCTCGATACGGAGATCTTGGAGCTGGAAACAGCGATCGCTCAGATCTCCGAGGACCTCGCCGTTAAGCAACAGCGAATCGAGAACGCCGAAGCCAGCCTGCAAGCGATGGACCGCAGGATCGGACTCCTCGAGAGCAGCTACGCCTACCTGTCCAACAAGCTCCAGGAAGCCAAGATCGCACTCGCAGAGAGCCCCGATCCAATCCGGATCATCGATGCGCCACTCGTCAGCAGTCCGATTGCACCGAAGAAGACCACGAGCATAGCGATTGCGGGATTTCTGGGGTTGATGGTCGGGACACTGCTGGCGTTCCTTGTGGACTACCTCGCGCGGGTCCACGAACAGGAACGACCGGCCCACCCACTAGAAGGCCGTCCTTCAGAACCACTTCGCGGCCAGGCCTCCGATCAGAAGGCCCAGGCCCAAGGCGGAGAGAATGGGGACGATTCGCCAAAGCGTTCTTGAAGTCATTGATGGATAATCGCGAACGGCGATGAGGAAATCACGGGCCCGGCGTGAAGGGTCCGTGTGTGTCGGTTGACTGGCGGAGAGCTAGAGCACCTTAGTAACCAGGTGGCCAACAGCATACCCAAGCACGACTGCCGCCAACAGCGGGTAGATTCGATAGAGTATTCGTTGGGTCATCATACTTCGATCATTGCGGAAACCTGCTGGACCGACCACGATCTTTGTAATCCAGGTTACAGACAATGGTCCTGTCGCAAGGGGTCGATTGTCGCATCCATCGGAGAACGGAAAGGGTGAACCGCTTCGGGTATTCCGGAAGCTTCATGGCTTGAGTCCGGCGACCATCACCGGAGCGTCCTGGTTCTCGCCGTTGCTGACAGTCCATCTTCCTGCGAACGGCAGGAGGAGTTTCTGTCCCCGATCCGCTCCGCCGGGCGCTGGTGGTTGGGTTGACTCACTCGCTTGAGTGTCTCGCCGTGCCCTTCATGCTGCGCCGCAAAACCCCTGGAAGAGCCGGCGCAGATCGCTTCGCAGGTTGAAGAGCCATCGGGGACAGACTCCCGAAATAGGACCATCAAGCTGCACGGACTGCTTCTCAGAAGGGATTCGAGAGAACCACGACCACAATCAGGCCGATCACGGCTCCGGCTACCACTGCGAGAGCAAAGCGCAATGCCCGACTTCCGGAGAACACACTTCCTCCTCTCCTACCCGGTGCACGCCCCCCCTCACTTGTTGCCGCAGGTTATCGCATCCTGAAGACTACGTCAAAATGACAGCGAGGGTGTTCGCCTAGATCATTCCCCTTTGAGTGAACAGCGTGCCGCCCATTCATTCCTGGAGTAGAGCGGTCTTCCGATTCTCTCTCATGTCCCCATTGAGCGGGCAATCCCCGCGGATCGCTAGTATCTGCTACTGGAAGACACCGATCGCATGATCGACATCAGATCATGTTTCACGGCAAGTCCGTTGTGCGACCACCGAGAGGCGGTTTTAGCCCGTGCTGTCGGCCGGCAAACGTCATCGCCGTCGTGTTCTATGTGCTCTTCAGCCGATCCTGGCAGGATCCGCCAGCGAGGTAGGGTCCTCGTACCCAGCGCAAGGCAATCTGGCTCCTCGATTGCCGAACGGACTTCCTCCCTATACCATCGAGGCACCATGAATCAGACGAGTCCCATAGATCAGCTTGCCGCACTCCCGCAGGATGCCGGCAGCGTTTGGCAAGGGGGATTTACACGCTTGCCCATCTGGACCGAGGACCCGGAGAGGGGGCCGTTTCGTCCCTTGGCCTTCCTCTGGCTGAACGTACAGGAAGGAACCTTCGGACCCGTCAAAGGGAACATCGTTCCGGATGAGGAGAGAGCGCGCTATGCGATGCTGGATACGCTGGTTCGGTTCGCGACCGATGATATGGGCGGCTGCCGCCCTCAGCGACTCGAAGTGAGCGATGAGGATCTGGCGGGGTACCTATCCGATGCCCTCGACGGGCTGGAGATCGAGGTTGTCCATCGGGCACGTTTGGTCATGTGGGAATCCGAACTGCGTTCGCTTTGGAGGACGATCCTGGGGCGGGATCCGCTGCCCGGCTATCTCGACGGGAAGGACGTCACCATCGAACGACTGCGCGCATTCGCAGGCGCGGCGCAGGCTTTCCATGGGGGGAACCCGTGGCGGCTCTTGGGCAACGATGACCTGATCAAGTTGGACTGTCCCCGACCCAGTCGTGCCCCCAGGTATGTCGTCGTGATGGGCGCGGCAGGAACCGAATTCGGTCTTACCTTCTGCCAATCGGAGGACGACTTCTGGAGGTATCGGAGTGCCGACGACACGTTCGCCGAGACGGTCTTGGAGAACGGGGTGTGGTCCGTGTCGTTC
>Ga0272444_10005636_pt1 | contig 10800 bp, 8 predicted proteins | sample SSMForm13_FD_201033 | JGI IMG/M metagenome (GOLD analysis project Ga0272444, IMG submission 201033) | Marine sediment archaeal communities from Little Sippewissett salt marsh, Falmouth, MA, United States - SSM-Form-13 | ecosystem: Environmental > Aquatic > Marine > Wetlands > Sediment ... | reverse complement strand
GTGCTGGACATCTTCAAACACACCCTGGGGGTGGACGTCTGCTACCTGATGGACCGCCACGGCGTCACCATCGCCTCCAGCAATCGCAATGCATCCGACAGCTTCGTCGGACAAAATTTTTCCTTTCGCCCCTATTTTCGGGAGGCGCGCCAAGGCGTAACGGCGACCTATATGGCCGTGGGCACCACCTCCCACAAAAGAGGCGCCTATTACAGCCACCCGATCTTCGCCCGGGATTATGAAACCCCCATCGGCGTCGTCATCATCCCGGGATCGTCTGGGGCGGACCGACGACCAGGCATCCGAACGGGCGCTGACCATGTGCCGCCTGATCGATAAAACCATCGAAGAGGTCCGCAGCATCGCCTTGCGGCTGCGCCCCGGCATTCTCGACAACCTGGGCCTGGTCGCCGCCCTGGAGTGGTATACCGCCGACTTCGAGCGGCGCACCGAAATGGCCTGCGTCTTCGATCACAAGCGGGTGCCCGTCATCGATGACAGCATCGCCACCGCCGCCTACCGCATCGCCTAGGAAGCCCTCACCAATGTGGCCCGCCATTCGTTGGCCACCCGTGTCGACGTCAGCCTCCGGGCCCGGGACGGAGAAATCACGCTTTCGGTCAGTGACGACGGCCGGGGCTTCAACATCCGCCACCTTACGGAATCCGAGGGCCTGGGCGTGGCCGGAATGCGGGAACGTTCGAGTATCGTCGGCGGTCAGCTGGACGTCGTATCCCGTCCCGGCGAGGGCACCCGGGTCTATTTCAGGGTGCCGCTGCCCAGTGACGACCAAGGAGACGCTTCAGATGATTAGGGTCCTATTGGCAGATGACCACAGTATTGTGCGCGCCGGCCTGCGGAGGCTGGTTGAGGAGAGCGAAGAGATGACCGTGGTGGCCGAAGCGGCCGACGGTCGGGAGGCGCTCAAGCTGGTGCAGCAGGCAGATCCTGACGTGGCCGTGATCGACATTTCGATGCCCGGCCTGGACGGCCTGGAGGTCATCCAGCAGCTGGCCATCCTCAAGCCCGGGCTGCCGGTTTTGGTGCTTACGATGCACGAGGAAGCCCAATTCGTCATTCGCGCCATCGAAGCCGGCGCCATGGGATACATCTCCAAACGCTCGGCCCCCGAACTATTGGTCCAAGCCATCCGAAAGGTCCTCGGAGGGTCGCGTTTTTTGACCGAAGAGGCGGTGGAATCACTGGCGCTACGGGTCGCCCGGGGCTCCAAAGCCAGCTCGCCTCTGGACTCTTTGTCGATGCGCGAGCTGCAGGTGCTTCGGCGGCTGGCCATGGGACAAACCAATCGTGAAATCGTCCAAGCCTATCACATCAGCATCAAGACGGTGGACACCTATCGCTTTCGGCTGCTCAAAAAGCTCAATCTGCGCAACAATGCCGAAATGTCCCGTTTTGCCATACAAAACGGTCTGATCGAACCCTGACCCCTCTTTCCCATCCGGCCAGAGTCTTCCAAAGCGACGCTATTCCTCTAAAAACTTCGGTATGATAGGGGGCAAAACACAACATTTTGTGGTTTTTTTTTGTTTGACACACTATCGAGAATTTTCTATATTTTTAAACGGTTCGTCAACCTCCTCCATCTGATCCTGTAAAAAACGGCATAAATCGTTACGCAACCATACATAGCATGCCCCATGTTTGATTCAAACCGGCCCCAAAAAGACCTTTCATCTCTGAAAAAGCGGCCCATCCTGCCGCCGGCGATCAAGGAACTGACGCGCTTCTGTCGCCCGGGGGGCCGCCCCATCGATCCCGCTGCGATATTAACGGACGACGAACCGTTGACGGCCAGAATCGTTCGCCTGCTCAACGCCCCGCTGTTCGACCACGCCTCCCCGGCGGCCTCCATCGAAGAGGCCATAGGCCTGGCCGGCGCGAAGGGCGTTCGGGATATGGCCGTTTGCCTGGCCGTCTACGACAGCTTTGAACGCAGGCCGGCGGGCGAGGCGTTCGAATATGAACATTTCCGGCGCCACAGTCTGATATGCGCCATCCTGGCCGGATTGCTCGCCCGCCAAATCGACTACCCCCAGCGGGAAACCGTTTTTGCGGCCGGCCTTCTGCACGATATCGGCAAGCCGGTACTGTTCGACAACTTTCCGGATCAATACCGGCGTATTTCGCAGATCTATGCCGCCGAAAGCGAATTGCTGTCCTGGGGGGAATCTCGCCTGGCCCTGCCCCACGGCGACCTGGGGGCCCGCCTGCTGGATGACTGGGGATATGATTCTCTGACGGCCGATGCGGTCCGGTACCACCATGAGGCCAAAAGCCGGATTCTGGCGGCCCTGCCATTGGTACAAATCATTTACGTGGCCAACCGCCTGAGCCATGTCTTTACGAGCGGTGATCTTCGGCAGGAATTCAATGCGGCCGACATCTTCGAATTGAGCCAAGCCGAAACCCAGGACCTGATCGATCGCGCCATCGACAATTGGGAAATACTGGCCCGGCCTCTGGGCCTAAAAAACCCCTCCCCTCCCATCCGGCCTCGTCAACGGCTGTCCGGCGGTGACCACACCCAGCCCCTTGGGAACAGCGCCGGCTTGCTGCGCGACGCCCTCGATCAGCTGAGCAAGGCCGAAGGCCTGCAGGCCATCCTGTCGGTCCTCGAAAAGGGATTAAAACACCTGTTCGACTTCGAAACGCTCTTCTGCTTTCTGGTACAGCCGCACCGCAAGGCATTAATGGGCTACACCGTGCTGCCCGATCGGCGCTGCGGCAGCGTCAAGGCCCTGACCATCCCGGCCGGCGCCGCCGACAGTCTGGTACTCGAAGCGCTGCATAAAAAAACGCCCCGATGCTCCTTCGAATGGCCCGACGGCCATATCCCGGCCATACTGGACGAACAACTGATTCGCATCGGCGGCGCGCAAGGCATCCTTTGTCTGTCCCTGTGTCACCTGGACCAGCCGGTCGGCGTGCTGGTTCTCGGACTGGACCGTCACGACTTTGCGGCCCTCTTGCCGAAGATGGATCTGGTCACATGTTTGGCCAATCAAACCGCCATGGCGCTACGCTTGAATTCCGCGATGCAGACTTCGGCGCAAGAGCCCCGACGAGAGCATCAAGCGGCGCCGGTGGCCCTGGACCGCAAGATCTACCATGAAGTCAACAATCCGCTGGGCATCATCAAAAACTATCTCAAGATTCTGGCGCTCAAACTGACCGAGCAAAAGATCGAGCACCGCGAAATCAGAATCATCAACGAAGAGATCGATCGCATTAGCGCCATCCTGAGGAAACCGCAATCCGCCGTCGCTCCCGACAAGCTTTCCCGAGAGCCGGTGAATATCAATCGCTTGCTGGCGGATCTGATCAAGCTCATGCAGAATTCCGTCGTCGGGGCAGCCGGGATCGACCTGCACATGGATCTGGATCCATCGAATCCGATGATTTCGGCTGAAACCAACAGTCTCAAGCAGGTATTTATCAACCTGATCAACAACGCCGTCGAATCCATGCAAGACGGCGGCAATCTGCACATTCAAACCCGACGGGTTGCCAAACAACGGCACGCGTCGATCCCCGACGAAGACGATCGCCCTCTGCAGCAGGTCGAAATTGTCATCCGGGATGACGGTCTCGGCATACCGGAAGCCATCCGCTCCCGCTGTTTCGAACCCTCTGTGAGCACCAAAGACGGCGATCATTTAGGGATAGGGTTGGCCATCGTAAAAAATATTCTCCGGGAATTAAACGGCTTCATCACCTGCGACAGCAAGGTCGGAGAGGGGACATCCTTCACCGTGACCTTTCCCCTGCTGGACCGCGGCAGGATTTAGCTTTTGGAGATCACTATGCTTGACCATCCGAGAATTTTGATTGTCGATGATGAACCCCGCATGCGTGAAAGCCTCGACATTCTGTTGAGCAACGAGGGCTACGCGACCCAAGCGGCCCAATGCGGACAGGAAGCCATCGAAATCCTGTCCCACCACGAATACGACGTGGCCCTGGTGGACATGGTCATGCCCGACATGACCGGCCCGCAACTCATGGACCACATCAAGACCCTGCATCCCAAAACGTTCATCATCGCCATTACCGGCCACGCCTCCCTCGATTCGGCGTTGGGGGCCTTGCGCAAGGGCGCCTATGATTATCTCAAGAAACCCTTCGAGCATGAAGAACTCATCAATACCATTCAAAACGCCCTGAACCAGGTTCGGCTGACACGGGAAAAGCAGACCATGCGCGAGCAGTTGAACGTCTCTCAAGAACGGTTCGAATACCTGGTTCAAAACTCTCCGGACATCATTTACATGCTCGACAACCAGGGAAAATTTTCCTTTGTCAGTAAAACCGTCGAGCGCCTGCTGGGGCTGAAAGCGGATCACGTCATCGGAAATCATTATTCGGTGCTGATCTATGGCCGAGACATGGAAAAGGCCAAATTCGCCTTTAACGAACGGCGAACCGGTCCGCGGGCCTCGACCGGCGTGGAGGTGCGTTTAAAATCGCACTTGAACGGCCACCGGCAGCCCACGAGCGCCAACGGCTACCTGACCTTCGAACTCAAATCGACCGGTGTGTACGGCAAAACGTCGAGCCAGAGGGAGAAAAAATTCTTGGGGACCTACGGGGTCGCCCGGGACATCAGCGCCCGCAAAAAGCTGGAGGCCAAGCTCTTGCAGGCCCAAAAGATGGAGGCCATCGGCACGCTGGCCGGCGGTATCGCCCATGACTTTAACAATATTTTGATGGCCATCATCGGATATGCCGAACTGGCGTTGAACCGCGCTGAACCGGCATCGGCCCTTTCCAAATACATCGACAATGTCCTGACGGCAGGCCAGCGCGGCAAGGCGCTGGTGCAGCAGATTCTGGCCTTTAGCCGTCAACCCGAAGAGGGACGCCGCCCCCTGCAGGCCAGTCTGTTCGTCAAGGAGGCCCTCAAACTCCTGCGCGCATCATTGCCAACCACCATAGACATCCACCAGGATCTGCGCAGTCGATCCATGGTGATGGGCAACCCCATTCACCTCCAGCAGATCGTCATGAACCTGTGTACCAACGCCGCCCATGCCATGCAAAGCCGGGCCGGAAAGCTGAGGGTTCAGCTGGTCGACACCGAAATCGAAAATCGGGCCAGCGGCTCCCTGTCCCATCTGAAACCGGGCCTCTATATCCGATTGAGCGTCAACGATTCGGGCTGCGGGATGTCTCCCGATGTGGCGTCGCAGATCTTCGACCCCTATTTCACGACCAAAAAAAAGGGCGAAGGCACCGGTTTGGGGCTATCGGTGGTCCACGGCATCGTCAGCAGCTACAAGGGCGAGGTCACGGTTCAGAGTGAACCCGGCAAGGGGTCGACCTTCAATGTCTACCTGCCGCGCATGGCCCACGCCGAGCAGGCGGCACCGGAACCGGGAGAATCGTTTTGCGAAGGGCGGGAACATATTCTGTACATCGACGACGAACACACCTTGGCCGAAATGGGCCGTGAAATTCTGGAAACCTGCGGCTATTTTGTGACATCCATGACCAACAGCATCAACGCCCTGGAATTGTTCCGCTCGTCTCCCCAGCAGTTCGATCTGGTGGTGACCGACATGACCATGCCGGATATGACGGGGGATCAACTGGCACAGGCGATGTTGCAAATTCGGCCCGATATCCCGATCATCCTCTGCACCGGCTACAGCCATCATATCTCCCAGAAACAGGCCCGCAGCATGGGAATCCGCGCCTATGTCACCAAACCGGTATCCATGAAAGAGATGGCCCGCATCGTGAGAAATATATTGAACGGCCAGCAGGAGTAGGCGGCGGTCGGAAGGGAATATTGGGAAAGATGGCGCCCCGCTTGGACAGGGCGGCCCTACATACCGGTCTTGAAAAATGCCTCCGGTTCACTGATGTCATCCGGCTTCCTGGTATATTCCGTCGGAACGGTCCCCTCCTTGAAGCATTCGAAGATGACCTTCTTGGACTCGGGAATCGGCAGAAGCCCTGTGTTGGCGTCGATTTTCGAAAAAACCACCCCCTCCGGCACCGGGAAAACCCGGACCGCCTTGTCGGCCAGGACCCGCTTCATGTATCCGAGCCAGATGGGACTGGCCGCCCGGGAGCCGGTCTCGGACTTGCCCAGAGAGGCCTCTTCATCGAATCCGACCCAGACGCCGGTGACCAATCGCGGCGTATATCCCACGAACCAAGCGTCATATAGATTGTTGGTGGTACCCGTCTTGCCTGCCGCCGGCCGGTTCAGGGCGCGAACCCGCCGCCCGGTGCCTCTTTTGACGACCCCCTCGAGCAGACTGGTCATGATGTAGGCGGTGCTCTCTTCGATCACTTTTTCCCGAACGGGTGCGGCCTCCTCGAGCACATTGCCCTCCCGATCGAGAATCTTGGTGATGAACACCGGTTCGATCAGATACCCCAGGTTGGCAAATACCGAATAGGCGCTGACGATCTCCAACAGGGACAGTCCGGAGGATCCGAGGGCGCTGGACAAATTGCGGCTGATATCGCTGGTAATGCCCAGACGGCGGGCATAGTCGATGGTATAATCGATGCCGATGTCCCTCAGGATCTTGATGGTCACCACATTGCGGGATTTGGCCAGCGCATTGCGCAGCAGGGTGGGACCGAAGAATTTTTCCTTGTAGTTCTTCGGCTTCCAGATGAAATCGCGGTCCTCATCCTTGAAGACAATCGGAGAATCGATGATGACGCTGGCCGGGGTGTATCCCTTGTCGAGTGCGGCGGCATAGATGACCGGCTTGAAGGCCGAACCCGGCTGCCGGCGAGACTGAAGGGCACGGTTGAATTGGTTGCTCTTGAAATCATTGCCCCCCACCATGACCTTGATCCGGCCGGTTTCCGTCTCGCAGCACAGCAAGGCCGACTGGGCCTTGGGCGTCTGCTCCAGGGTCAGCACCCAAAGATCGTTTGCGCCGGCCCGGGCCTTGAGTTTGACCGAAATCACGTCACCGACCCGCAGCACATCGGCGACCCGTCTGACCCTGTCTTCGTAATAGGCGATTTCGGGATCGGGTTTTCGCGCCCAGCGCATGTCCGCCAGTTGGATCGTGCCCCGCTGATCACCCATCCGGACCGTCACAAAATTGGCCTGGGCATCGACCGCGATGACGACGCCCTCGACGATCCGCCCCTCATCCAGGGGATGGTCATCCAATTTCGCCTGCAGCTGCCTGGAAAAGGGTTCGATGTCCTCCGGCGCCAAATGCCTCGGCGCACCGCGGTATCCCTGCCGCTTATCCAGGGCGTAAAGCCCCCGTTCGATCTCCTCCCGGGCGATCTTCTGCATCTCAATATTGACCGTCGTATAGATGCTGAGACCGCCGGTATAAAGGGCCTCCCGACCGTAGGTTTTTTCGACGGTGCGTCGGACGTGTTCGGTGAAAAACGGCACCTCTTCGATATACCAATTGCGACGAGATTTGATATCGAGCTGGGTGTTAATGGCTTCGGTCGCCTGGATGTTGGTAATGTAACCCTCCGCCACCATGCGGTTTAAGGCATAGATCTGGCGCTCTTTGGCCCTGTCGGGATGCCGAAAGGGGGAATAGCGGCTGGGCGCCTGGGGCAGTCCGGCCAACATGGCGCACTCCGCGAGGTTGAGTTCATCCACGGATTTGCCAAAATAGTTTTCGGCGGCGGCTTCGACGCCGTAGGCCCCGTGCCCTAAATAAATCTGATTCAAATAGAGAAATAAAATTTCCTCTTTTGTAAAGGAGTTATCGATGCGGTAGGCCAAAATGGCCTCCTTGAGCTTGCGGCGATAGCTTCTTTCGGGGGTCAAGAAAAACGATTTGGTCACCTGTTGGGTGATGGTGCTGCCGCCCTGAACGATGGCGCCCGCTTCGATGTTTTTGAAAAATGCCCGAATGATGCTGAAAAAGTCGATTCCCCTGTGTTTGAAAAAACGGGCGTCTTCTGCCGCGATAAAGGCGTCGGTCAACATTTTCGGCATTCGCGACAGGGGCACCACAATCCGGCGTTCTTTGTAGAATTCGGCGATTTTGCGGTTGTCATCCGAATATACCGTTGTGATCACCGGGGGCCGGTAGTCCTTCAGGGAGGAGATCCTGGGCAAATCTTCGCTCAGGTAAAAATAGACCCCCATGGCGGTCAGAACCGTACACACGGTCGCTGCGGCAAGCAACCAGAATGCCCATCGCAGCAGGCGGCCGATCAGGCGGCCCTTGCGGCGGCGGGTTTCGCGGGCGGTATTAGAGGAAGGCTTTTTTTGTGTGGCCATGGCAGAATTTCCATTATTGCCCTATCACGGCGTTGCATTTGGGCGCGACGGATGCTAACAAATATTTCCGAGCGAAGCAAGAGCGTCACTGCGTTTTAAAAAGACATTGACGTTGCCCAATGGAATTCGTATGTTAGCGCTTTTAAATGATTCGGTCGGCGCTGGTCGGCAGACGCAAGGCGTCGAGAATGCCCGGCGAAGGGGCGCGACGCAAGGGGAAGGCAAAGCAAGATGATCGAACTCGATTTTGGCAAAATGGGCGGCCTGCTGCCAGCGGTGGTGCAAGAAGCCGACACCGGAGAAGTGCTGATGGTCGGCTTCATGAATGCCGAGGCCTGGGAGGCGACATTGGCAACCGGGCAGGCAACCTTTTTCAGCCGCAGTCGGCAGGAGCTCTGGGTCAAGGGGAAAACATCCGGCAACCTTCAGCTCGTCAGGGAAATACGGATCGATTGCGACGAAGACACCGTGCTGCTCAAGGTGCAGCAGATAGGAGGGGCTGCCTGTCACCGAGGATATAAAAGTTGTTTTTATCGCAAGGTTGAAGACGGACGGATCACAATCGACCGGTCACCGGTTTTCGATCCCAAGGAGGTATACCCCGCATGAACCGGATTCTGAAGCTCGGAATTCCCAAGGGAAGTCTACAGTCGGCCACCATTGCGCTGTTCAAGCGCTCCGGATGGAAAATCAACGTCAACGACCGAAGCTACTTTCCCGAAATCAATGACCCGACCATAGAATGCGCCATCTGCCGGGCCCAGGAGATGTCCCGTTATGTTGAAAACGGCACGTTGGATGCCGGTTTAACCGGCAAAGACTGGATCGCCGAAAACGCTTCCGACATTCACACGGTCTCGGATCTGATCTACTCCAAGGTCAGCGCGCGGCCGGCTCGTTGGGTGCTGGCGGTGCCCTACGACTCTCCGGCCAAAACAATCGAAGATCTGCACGGCTGCAAGATCTCAACCGAACTGCTTGAATACACCAAAAAATACTTTGCCGAACGCCGCATCGAGGTAGAGGTCGAGTTTTCCTGGGGAGCGACCGAGGCCAAAGTCGTATCCGGGCTGGCCGATGCGATCGTGGAAGTGACCGAAACCGGTAGCACCATTCGCGCCCACGGGCTGCGCATTATCCACGAACTGATGCAGACCAACACCCAACTGATCGCGCACCACGCGGCCTGGCAGGACCCGTTCAAACGGGCAAAGATCGAGCAGATTGCGCTGCTGCTCAAGGGGGCCCTGCTGGGCGATAAATTGGTGGGCCTGAAGATGAACGTTCCGGAAAAAGATCTGCCCACAATCGTGGCGCTGCTGCCGAGCCTCAACGCCCCGACCGTGGCACCGCTTTACCAGTCCAGCTGGTTTTCGGTGGAAACCGTGGCCAGCTCCGATATCATGCGTGATTTGATTCCGGAACTCTTGAAAAGCGGCGCCGAGGGCATTATCGAATACCCGTTAAACAAGGTGGTCTGATCGATGATTGCGAAACGTGCACAGGAGATGAGCGCCTTTATCGTCATGGACGTCCTGGAAAAAGCCACGTCCATGGAGCGTGAAGGCATCCATATCGTTCATCTGGAGGTGGGCGAACCGGATTTCGACACGCCCCAATGTGTCAAGGAGGCCGCCAGCCGGGCGCTCTACCAGGGCCAGACCCACTATACCCACAGCCTGGGCATGCCCGAACTCAGGGAAGCCATCGGTGAATATTACCGAAACCGCTATGGAGTCGCCGTCCATCCCGATCAGGTGATCATCTCTTCCGGAACCTCTCCGGCCATGTTCCTCCTTTTCGCTTCCTTGCTCGAGAAGGGCGAAGAGGTCATTATTTCGGATCCGCACTATGCCTGCTATCCCAATTTCATCAAATTTTTCCGGGGACGCCCCGTGATGGTTGCGGTTCAGGAAGAGGACGGATTTCAATACCGGCCCGACGCCATCCGGGACAAAATCAGCGAACGAACCAGGGGAATCTTCATCAATTCGCCCTCCAACCCCACCGGCAACCTGCTCTCGGCCGACCGCATGCAGGCCATTGCCGCCTTCAGCCCTTGGATCATTTCGGACGAAATTTACCACGGCCTGGTTTACGAGGGCCGCGAACATTCTATTTTGGAGTATACGGACCAGGCCTTCGTGCTCAACGGCTTTTCCAAATTGTACGCCATGACAGGCCTGCGGCTCGGCTATCTGATCGCGCCACCGGCCTTCGTGCGGCCGATTCAAAAAATCCAGCAAAATTTTTTCATCTCCGCCAACTCAACCGTGCAAATGGCCGGCATCGCGGCCCTTCAACAGGCCGATCAGGATGTCGAGCGGATGAAGGCAACCTATGACAAACGACGGCAATTCATGATCGGACGCCTAAAACGGATGGGGTTCGGCATCACGGTCGAGCCCACAGGCGCTTTTTATGTCTTTGCCAATGCCAAACATTTTGCGTCAGATTCTTACCGTTTGGCCTTCGACATCCTTGAAAAGGCCCACGTGGGAGTGGCTCCCGGAATCGACTTCGGACAAAACGGCGAGGGATATCTA
>Ga0272444_10005635_pt1 | contig 10801 bp, 8 predicted proteins | sample SSMForm13_FD_201033 | JGI IMG/M metagenome (GOLD analysis project Ga0272444, IMG submission 201033) | Marine sediment archaeal communities from Little Sippewissett salt marsh, Falmouth, MA, United States - SSM-Form-13 | ecosystem: Environmental > Aquatic > Marine > Wetlands > Sediment ... | reverse complement strand
GCCTCGTCCTCCCTCCGTCCCTGGCGCCTCAGGGCTACCCACTGCAACGACCGTTGGACGTGCTCCACTACCGCTTCCACCTCACCCTCAGCGACGCCACCGACGAGATCCTGGGCACGGCTGAAATCACGGCAAGCTTCCTCGAAGGGGGCGTGAGCTCCTTCTCCCTGGACCTCGTGGGGAAGGGCTCGGAGGGGGAAACCGGCATGGAGGTCCTTCGGGTCACCCGGGACGCCGTCCCTCTGGATTTCGTCCAAGAAGACGACCGCCTCACCATCTCCCTTCCATCTCCACCGGAAATCGACGAGCGGCGCACCTTTGCCATAGCCTATCGTGGAGTCCCTGCCGACGGCCTCATCATCGGAACGAACATGTATGGGGACCGGACCTTCTTCGGGGACAATTGGCCCGACCGAGCGCGCCACTGGCTGCCCACGGTTGATCACGTGTCGGACAAGGCAACGGTAGAGTGGATCGTGACGGCGCCGAGTCGCTACGAGGTCGTGGGGAATGGCCGTTTGCTGGAGCGTAGCGACCTGGGGGATGGAAGGGAGCTCACCCATTGGGCGACCCTGGCGCCCATCCCGCCGAAGGTCATGGTCATCGGTGTGGCTCGCTTCGCCGTGAGGAACAGTGCCTTCGTCGAGGGCATCCCCATTCAAGCCTGGGTATACCCCCAGGCCCGGGAGGCGGGATTCCACGATTTCGCCCTGGCCGAAGGGGCGGTTCGCTTCTTCCAGGAGAGGGTAGGTCCCTTCCCCTACGCCAAGCTTGCGAACGTTCAATCCAAGACTCGATACGGAGGGATGGAGAACGCCAGCAATGTCTTCTACAGCGAGCGGGCGGTCCGGGGTGACCGGCGAAACGAAGGCCTCATCGTCCACGAGATCGCCCACCAATGGTTCGGGGATTCCGTTACCGAGCTGGACTGGAATCATCTCTGGCTGAGCGAAGGGTTCGCCACCTACTTCACCCACCTGTACAACGAGGCGCACTATGGCCGGGAACGTCTGGTGGAGGGGATGCTGCGGGACCGCCGCACCGTCGCCCGGTTCTCTTCCGAGAGGCCCCGCCTGGCCTTGGTCCCCCCCGGGTATGACGATCCGAACCAGATGCTGAACTCGAATTCCTACCAGAAGGGATGCTGGCTTCTGCACATGCTTCGGCGGCAGCTGGGGGACGAGGCATTCTGGGAGGGCATCCGAGCCTACTACCGACGGTATCGGGACCAACACGCTCTCACAGAGGACTTCCGGGAGGTTATGGAAGAGGCGGGAGGCGGGACCTTGGAGTGGTTCTTTCGCCAATGGGCGTACCGGCCCGGTCACCCCGTGCTGGAAGGGGAATGGAGCTACGACTCGGGTAGGGAGGAGCTGTTCGTGACCCTCCGGCAGGCCCAAGACCAGGGTGAGCCTTTCCGCTTCCACCTGGACATCGGAATCGAGGGCGACGACGGGACGGTGTCACTCCTGGAGACAGTCGAGGTATCCGAGCGATCCCATACCTTCACCCTTCCCCTGGGAACGGAGCCGGCTGATGTCCTTTTGGACCCCGATACGTGGCTCCTCTTCGAAGGCGAGCTGACGAAGCGGGAGCGTTTGATCAGGAAGCCGCAATGAATATTCTCCAGACGATTCTCTCCAATTGGGCTCCCCCGGTCGGGGTGCTGGCCCTGATCGTCCTCTTGCTCTTCATTGCTCAGCGGTTCCTTGGGTCTGGGAGGCCCGGGCGTGACGGCTCCCGCTACCGCGTACAGCTCCTGAGCGTCGCCATCGGTCTGGTGGGTGTCCTGGCCCTCGTCCTCGTGCTACCCTTGAGCTCGGATCTCAAGGGGCAGCTCCTCAGCCTCATCGGAATCCTGCTCAGCGCCGCCGTGGCTCTCTCCTCTACGACGGTCCTGGGAAACGCCCTGGCCGGTCTCATGATCCGGTTCGTTCGGGGCTTCCGAATCGGCGATTTCATCCAGGTCAACGAGCACTTCGGGCGAGTCACGGAGCGAGGGCTCTTTCACGTGGAGGTTCAAACCGAGCAGCGGGAGCTGACGACGTTCCCGAATCTCTACCTCGTGAAGCATCCCCTGACCACGGTGCGATCCTCCGGGACCGTCGTCACGGCACAGGTTTCCCTGGGCTATGACGTTCCTCGCTCCCAGGTGGAAGCTCTTCTGAAGAAGGCAGCGGAGGAGACGGGCCTGGAAGACCCCTTCGTGCACGTAGTGGACCTCGGTGATTTCTCCGTAACGTATCGGATCGCGGGGCTTCTCGCCGAGGTAAAGGGCCTCATTACCGCTCGGTCCCGCTTGCGGGCTGCTGTCATGGATGCCCTCCATGAAGGGGGAGTAGAGATCGTATCACCCACCTTCCTGTACCGCCGCTCCGCCGAGGGCCGGGACTTCATCCCCGAGGCGGACCCAGCTCCCCGGCCAATCCCCGACCCAGGACAAGCCGAGGACGTGGTATTCGAAAAGGCCGAGGCCGCAGAGTCCAGGGAGGAGAGGATTCACCTTCTCACCCAGCGTCTCGGAGAGATCGAGGCGGAGCTGGGCAAGGACGTCCAGCGAGAGGAAACCGAGAGATTGAAGGGCATCCGGGAGAGGATCCGGGGGCAGTTGGAGGGCCTGGCCAAGGAGTCGGCCGATCAGGAAGATTGAAGACCGATCGGTTCAGGAAGACCATCACCCCTTTCATCGAAGGACAGAGAAATGCACCCATCGAGCCTTACCTGCATCTTCCTCGTTCTGTCGATTTGGTGCCTTCTGACCGTCCCCTCCCTATCGGCTCAGAGCACGTTTGTCGTCGAGGTGGAGGGGGGACCGGTATGGCAGAGCCGGAACGAGGTGCAGATCCCAAATGATGAGAGGGGAACCCGGTTCTCCCTGGACGGAGTCGTGGGCCAGGGCCCGTGGCCATCAGGACGTCTCTACCTGACCTGGAACATCAACAGGCGGCACGGGCTCCGCGTTCTCCTGGCCCCCCTCTCCATCACCGAGACCGGATCCCTTTCCAGCCAGACGGGCTTCGCCGGGGAGACCTTCCAGGCCGGCGAGGCGGTGGAAGCCACGTACAAGTTCAACTCGTGGCGGCTCAACTATCGCTACCGCCTGGCCGATCGGGAAAAACTCCGCCTGTGGATCGGTTTCACGGCGAAGATCCGGGATGCGAAGATCGAGCTTCGACAGGCAGGGGTCTCGGCAAAGGATACGGACCTGGGCTTCGTTCCCCTCCTGTACCTGGCTGCCCAACGAGAGCTCAACCGCGATTGGGATCTCCTCTTCGATTTCAATGGGTTGGCGGGGGGGCCGGGCCGAGCCTTCGACGCTGCCCTCAAGCTCAGCTATGACGTCACCGATCGTTGGGCCCTTCGTCTCGGGTACCGAACGCTGGAGGGCGGGGCTGACGTGGAGTCGGTGTACAATTTCGCCTGGTTGCACTACGCTTTGATTTCGGCAGCTTATCGCTTCTGAGGCCAACTCACTAAGGCCACAGCCATCGTCGGGCCGGGGGCCCGCTCTCACCGTAGCCGGAACTACGGTAAGGACGGCGGTTATATGCTGCTTCGTATCAACGCCGATCCGAAGGGGAATCCGTGAAGCTGTCAGACACATCCATTCGCCGTCCCGTCCTCACCAGCATGGTGAGCCTGGCTCTCATTCTCTTCGGCGCCATCGGCTATTTCCGATTGCCGGTGCGGGAGTTCCCGGACGTGGATCCCCCCATCGTCTCCGTCAGCACGTCCCTGCGGGGAGCCAACCCGCGGGTCATGGAGACCACCGTCACCGACATCCTGGAAGAAGAGCTTAGCACCATCCCCGGCCTAAGGACCCTCACCAGCGCCAGCGCCGAGCAGTCCAGCAACATCACCCTGGAGTTCACGCTGGACCGGGACCTGGAGGCCGCCGCCCAGGACGTCCGGGACAAGGTCTCCCGGGTTCGAGGGCGACTGCCCCAGGATGTCCTGGAGCCTGTGGTGAGCAAGCAGGACGCAGATGCCCAGCCCTTCATGTGGCTGGCCCTGTCCGGTGACAACTACACCCTCCTGGAGCTCTCCGACATCGGAGATCGGATCGTCAAGACGCGCCTGCAATCCCTGACGGGTGTGGGGCGGGCCCAGGTGGCCGGGGAGCGGCGCTACTCCATGCGTATCTGGCTGGATCCGGAAGCGATGGCCTCCCGTGGCCTCACGGTCCAGGACGTCCAGAACGCGGTTCGCACCCGAAACGTGGAAGTCCCCGCCGGGCGAATCGAATCCTCTCGGCGGGAATTCACCGTGCGGTCCCTGGGTGAGCTCAAGACACCGGAGGAATTCCAGAACCTGGTGGTGGCCAATCAGGGGGGTCAGCTGGTGAAGCTTCGGGACCTGGCCCGGGTGGAGCTCGGGCCAGAGAACGACCGTTCCATTCTTCGCTACAATGGAACCACCGCCGTGGCTATCGGTGTGATCCGGCAATCCAAGGCGAATCTCATCCAGGTCTCCGACGCGGTCCGGGCCGAGCTCCCCTCCATCCAGGAGGCCCTGCCCCCGGGGATCGAGATCACCGCCGCCTTCGACGGAGCCAGGTTCGTTCGCCGCTCCATCCAGGAAGCGAAGGAGACCCTGGTCCTGGCCGGAATCCTGGTGATCGTCATCATCTTCCTCTTCCTGCGGAACCTTAAGGGCACGATCATCCCGGCTTTGGCGATTCCCACCTCCATCGTCGCGACCTTCGGGCTTCTCTACTTCCTGGGATTCACCATCAACAACCTTACTCTCCTGGCGTTGATCCTCTCCATCGGCATCGTGGTGGACGATGCCATCATCGTCATGGAGAACGCCTATCGGCACCAGGAGAAGCTCGGCGAAAACCCGGAGCAGGCAGCCTTGAGAGGCACACGGGAGATCGCTTTCGCTGTGATCGCCACGACCATTGCACTGGTAGCCGTCTTTTCTCCACTGGCGTTTCTCCAGGGAACGACGGGGCGCCTCTTCAACGAGTTCGCCCTCGCCATGGCCAGCGCCGTGGTGCTGTCGAGCTTCGTGGCCCTGACCCTCACGCCCATGCTCTGCGCAAAGGTCCTCCGGGTCCCCGAGTCCCACGGCAGGCTCTTCAACCTCTTCGAGCGAACCTTCCAGACCATTACGGACTGGTACACGGCGGTGCTGACCGGCGCCATACGACGCAGGTGGTATATCGTGGCAGGGGGTGTCGCCGCGGTCGCCCTGGCGGTGGTCGTCTTCCAGAATCTCAAGCGGGAATTCGTGCCCCCGGACGATCGGGGCTATTTCGTGACCATCACCGTGGCTCCGGAGGGAGCATCGGCGGCCTACACCGACGACTATCAGCTCCGGGTGGAAGAGATCCTCTCGCGCACAGAGGATATCCAATCCTACTTCTCCATCGTGGGTTTCGGCGGCCGAGTGAATGGCGGCATCCTCTTCACCCAGCTCACCGATTGGGATGAGCGCACCCGATCGGCCCAGGAGGTCATCAGCGAGGTTCAGCCCCAATTTTTCGGGATCCCCGGAATCTTTGCCTTTGCCAACAATCCGTCGGCCTTCGGCGGATTCGGGAATCCAGTCAATTTCGTGGTTCGCCACCCGGACTTCGACTCCCTGGTGGTGGGGATGTCTCGCTTGTTGGACCGAGCCCAACAGATCAACGGCCTCGTCAACGTCGACTCGGACCTCAAGGTCAACAAACCGGAGCTGACGGTGGTGTACGAGCGGGACCGAGCGGAAGATCTGGGCGTTCCCATCCAGGACATATCCGCGACCCTTCAGACCATGCTGGGGGGGCAGCGGGTCAGCACCTTCACCCGGGAAAACAAGCAATACTACGTAATCGCTCAGCTAGCCCCCGGGGACCGGGCAACACCCCGGGACATGACGGGGCTCTACGTCAGGGGCCGGGAGGGAGAGCTGATCCAGCTTTCGGCTCTCGCCCGCATCGAGGAGGGAGTCGGGCCCCGGCAGCTGAATCACTTCAGCAGGGTCCGATCGGCGACCCTTACCGGCGGCCTCGCTCCAGGGTTCACCCTCGGGGAAGCGCTGGATTCCCTCTACGCTGCCGGGGACGAGGTGCTTCCTGCTGGAAGCAGCATCGCTCTGGCAGGGGAGTCCAGGGAGCTGGTAGAAAGCGGGAACGCCCTCTACTACGCCTTCCTCCTGGCTCTCGTCGTGGTCTTCATGGTTCTCGCGGCCCAGTTCGAGTCCCTGGTCCACCCCTTCACCGTCATCCTGGCGGTTCCCCTGGCGGTCACCGGGGCCCTCGTGGCTCTCCTGGTCACGGGCTCCACCCTCAATCTTTTCAGCCAGATCGGAATGATCCTCCTGATCGGCCTTGTGACGAAGAACTCCATCTTGCTCGTGGAATACGCCAACCAGTTGAAGCGAGCCGGGAAGAACGCAGTGGAAGCCATGATCGAATCCGGCTCCATTCGGCTTCGCCCCATCGTGATGACCTCCGTGGCGACGATCATGGGAGCCATGCCCATCGCCCTGGGGCTGGGCGCCGGCTCGGCCAGCCGACGACCCCTGGGATATGCCATCGTCGGAGGAATGCTCTTCTCCACGGTCCTGACCCTTTTTCTCGTGCCGGTGGTGTACGTGCTTCTCGACGGTTTGACGGCAAAGCTCAGTTTGCGAAAACGCGAGCCGAAGCTCGCTGCGGCGGAGGGTGACTGATGCTACCTCTCTTCCTGGCCTTACAAATGTCCCTGGCGCCTGTGGGTTCCGGCCAACCCCAGGACACCCTGTCCCGAGTCACACTCGAGGAAGCTCTCCAACGTGCGGCACAGCTGGACCCAGACTACGTGGCCGCGGTCCGACAAACGACGGACGCCGCCTGGAGCCGCCGTGCCGCCAGGACAGCCTTTCTCCTCCCGGCGGTGACGGCTCAACTCTCCACCACCCGTTATTCCAGCGAGTTCTTCAACATCGGTACCGGGGAACCGGCCTCCACCATCGTGGACGCACGGATCGACGGGCAATTGAACCTCTTCGCAGGCCTTTCCAAGCTCCATGAGCTTGCAAGGGCCAACGCCGAGGTGGAGGGAGCGGAGGCCAATGAGCTGAGGGCCCGCTTCGCCACGGCACTCCTCACCGAAACCGACTACTACGATGTCATCGCCCAACGGGAGCTGACGCGAGTGGCGGAGGAACGGGTCCGTAGGGCGGAGGAACAGCTGGCCATCGCCCGGGCCCGTGTCATCGCCGGAGCGGCAGTCCAGACGGACTCTCTTCAACTCCTCCTGGAAGTCCAGCAGGCTCGAGTGGAGCTCCTCAGACAGGCTGCCAGGCTGAAGGTCTCCCGCTACCAGCTCGCCCGCCGGATCGGATCCTTCAGGCCGGCGGATGCGGCAGAGGAAGATCTCCTCCCGGCGCCGGAGCTTCCCCTGTCGGAAGAGGAGGCCATTCGGGAGGCCATCTCCTCCAGCCCCGAGGCCGTCTTCTCCCGGAGCAATGAAGGTGCCGCCGAGGCGCAGCTTCGTTCGCTGAAGGGAGACTACCTTCCCAGGGTCGACCTCTTCGGGCGAGTGAGCGCTACAGACGAGACCTTTTTCCCTTCCGCAGCGACCCGTTCTTCCTTCGGAATCACCTTCAGCCTGCCCATCTGGAATAACGGCCAGAGGGAGATCGCTCTTTCCCGGGCCGTCACCGCCCGAGACGTCGCACGGGCGGCCCGAGGGGATGTGGAGTTGGCGCTACAGCGTGATGTCGTACAAGCCTATGAGGCTTACGAAGCAGCGAAGGCCGCCTTCGAGCTGGCTTCCCAGTCCGTCGTGGTCGCCCAGGAGAACCTGAGGGTCCAGGAGGAACGGTACCGCTCCGGCGCCACGACGATCATCGATCTGATCACGGCACAGGTGAGCCTCTCCGAGACCGAGGCGGAGCTGGTCCGATCACGCTACACCACGCGCCTGGCCCTCTCGGGTCTGGAGGCGATCTTGGGAAGGCGGCTCTTTTGACTACTGGAAGGAAGACGAAGGCCATGCGAAAGCTGATCCTGGGAGTGACCCTGCTGGGAGTGGCAGCTTGTGGTGAGGAGGAGGGAACCGGGGGCGGTGGAGGACCACCTGCCCGTCCCCCCTCCCCCGTGGAGGTCGTGGTGGCAAGGAGCGACACCGTCGTGGATGCGATCCTGGCCACCGGTACCATCGAAGCCATCCAGTTCATCGAGCTCCGTCCGGAGGTCCAGGGGCGTCTCACCGAGATCATCGTCAGGGAGGGCACGGAGGTACAGGCAGGAGCGCCCCTCTTCAAGGTGGACGACGCGGAGCTCAAAGCCCTGGTGGACCAGCTCACGGCCGAGCGGGACCGGGCCGTCCGGGCTCTGGAGCGCACCCGGGAGCTCCTGGCCCAAAACGCCGCCGCTCCGGCAGATCTGGAAGAGGCCGAAGCGAACGCTCGAAGCCGGGAGGCCCAGCTGGAGCTTCAGCTGGTCCGGCTGGAGCGGACCACGGTGCGGGCTCCCTTCTCCGGCGTGGTGGGGGCGCGATCCGTCAGCGTAGGGGACTACGTGACGCCATCCACCACGCTCACGACCCTCCAGACCGCCGACCCTCAGCGGGCGGCCTTCCGGGTGCCGGAGCGCTACGCCGAACGGCTGGCCCGAGGTCAGGAGGTGACCTTCCGGGTGGCTGCCGTGGATCGGGAGTTCACCGGCACGGTGGACTTCGTGGATCCGGTGGTCCAGGTCCCGGCCCGGACCATCCTCATCAAGGCCAGGGTCCCGAATGGGCACCGCCTCCTGAAACCCGGGATGTTCATCGAGGCCCGCCTGGCCACGGAGGTGAGGCCCGACGCCATCGTCATCCCGGAGGATGCCGTCCTTCCCCTGGAGGGGGCGGACTACGTCTGGGTCGTCGTGGACGGACGTGTGACCCGGCGACAGGTGAGTCTCGGGGTCCGACGGCCGGGGTTCGTGGAGATCAGCCAAGGCCTGGAGGTCGGAGAGCAGGTCGTGGTGGGAGGGCTCCAGCGGATGTTCGAGGGAGCCCCGGTGCAGCCGACGGTGATCGAGCGGTAGCGGCGGGCTCCCGTGCTTCGGGAAAACTCCATCCTTGTGGATCCCGGGGGCATTCTGAGTCCCTCACGGCGGGAGGCGTGTTCATCGACCTGACTACGCCGGGATCAACCGGCAGCCGCGAGAAACACCTCGCGCCTTGTCGAGGTCAGAATCCGGCGCTAGGGGCCTGACCAGAAACGACCGGTGCAGGGTGGTGGTCTCGGAAGGAGCAGTGAGGGGGCACCGCTTCCGTTGCTTCCCGCCGGGAGAACCCTGAGATTCCGCACATGGAAGGGCGCTCCTCGATGGAAACGGAAGCCCTGCGCAGCATGTCGGCGGCTGAGAAACTCGCGGCAATGACCTCCCTGATCCATGAGGCTTATCGGCCGAAAGGCGCCTGGATCCGCCTACACGAGCCCGGACTCTCGGAGCAGGAGGTCCTTGAGAGGGTACGGGAGGCAATGGCCGTTGACTGAGGCGAATCTGGTGGCCTTGTTCGTTGCTCCCCTCGAGAGAATGGGTGTCGACTACATGATCACGGGAGGAGATCCGACGTCCCCGGCACGGCCACTTCACCGTCATCCATCGGGACACGGCGCTACGGGGGGGGCGTGTACCTTCGGGGAGACGATCCCCTCCATGCCTGGGCCTTCGAGCGAAGGGTGCGGGTCCCGCTGGAGGACGACGCGGAGATCTGGCTGGCCCCACCCGAATACGTCGTGGTCAGGAAGCTCCACCGCCTTGGAGAACGCCCGGTCGTTCGACCGGTAGCCGCCGACCTACCCTTCCCTCGACACCGCCGACGCCCACGTCCAACTGGCGGTTCGGCGGACATGCCGCCCCCTCGATCTCGACCGAGGGTATTGTCAACTTGAGGAGCTACTCGGCAGAACCTCTTCCGGTTGGGACGGCATCACCCACGGTCAGAGACGGATCGGTTCTTACGGGATCGGTCTTTTCGGGATTGGCGGAAGGCAACGGCTGGTTGGTCAAAGACTATCGCTGAAGCGGATTCTCCCAACGGAGCCCTTGAAACCGTGCAAAGTCTCGGTCCGTGGTCTGCAGAATCAGACCGTACTCCATGGCGAGGGCCGCCAGGTGAGCGTCGGGAACGAGATCGGCCCGCCCGGCATCAGGAATCAAGGACTCCATGATGCCCGGGTGCCGGTCCGTAGGTGTCGGCACCCAGGTAGCCGAGAGACTGAGCCAATCCTCCACCTGCGCCCATGCGTCAGCCACGGAGAGAGGCCGCCGGAACACTCGCGGGTTGGAAGTCAGACGTACGAATGCCAGGAGGCTGGGCCAGGGCAGCGCCACTCCGGTGGGTCCATCGAGGCGGTCATCCAACCACTCTCGAGCCGCACCGTGCTGCGGGAAGTCCGACACTTTGGCGTAAATCAGAAGGTTCGCGTCCAGCAGGATCACAGGAAATCCTCCCCTTCCGCCAAGCTCAGAGCCCCGGCCACATCATCCAGGTCAGGGAGGAGGCATCCTCCGAGACCGGCGGCCGGAGTCTGGTAGCGCGGCGCCTTTTCCGATCCCTCTTCCACCGGCGCCAACCCCCTCCGTAGGGCATCGTTGACGATCTCTTTGAACGATCGCTTGGTGCTTTCCCGGGCTTGCTCGACGAGCACGGCCACATCGGGATCCAACGTCAATGTCGTCCTCATGCGTCAAAACATCATTTATTTGATGTATTGATGTCAAGATAATTCTCGGCTGGCAGGGGCGTTGGTGCACGGCTCGAAGTCGAGGGCGGATTCCCCCCTCCCCCCGGCCGGTCCTATTCCCCTTTGATACTGTCAGGCATCCCGAGAC
>Ga0272444_10005634_pt1 | contig 10802 bp, 6 predicted proteins | sample SSMForm13_FD_201033 | JGI IMG/M metagenome (GOLD analysis project Ga0272444, IMG submission 201033) | Marine sediment archaeal communities from Little Sippewissett salt marsh, Falmouth, MA, United States - SSM-Form-13 | ecosystem: Environmental > Aquatic > Marine > Wetlands > Sediment ... | reverse complement strand
CCTTCGAAGAAGAAGTACTCCAATCCGAAATCCCGGTATTGATCGATTTTTGGGCTCCCTGGTGCGGCCCCTGCCGCATGGTAGCTCCTGTGGTGGAGGAGCTGGCCAAGGAGTATGACGGTCGGGTGAAGATGATGCAGCTGAACGTGGACAATAATCCTAATACGGCTCAGAAGTATGGGATCTTCAGCATTCCCACCATTTTGATCTTCAAGGGCGGGCAGGTGGCCGCGCAGATCATCGGAGCCATGCCTAAGAAACAATACGTAGACAAGCTGAGCGAATTATTGTGAGAAGATATCGATGAAGGAACATGATTGTATCATCATCGGAGGTGGTCCGGCCGGATTGACCGCAGGCATCTATGCTGCCCGGTCGCGGTTGGATGTCCTCCTGTTGGAGAAGCTGATGCCCGGGGGTCAGGCGGTGACCACCTCGCTGGTGGAGAACTACCCCGGATTTGATGAGGGCGTCTCGGGACCGGACCTGATGGCCCGAATGGATCAGCAGGCTCGAAGGTTTGGATTGGATGTCGAGATCGCCCTGGTCGAGCGGGTCGCTTTGGACGGCGGGCGCAAAAGGATCTTTGCCGATGATAAAGAATACTTGGTCAATGCATTGATCGTGTCAACCGGCGCCCAGTCGAGGCTGCTGGGGGTGCCCGGTGAACAGGAACTCAAGGGGAAAGGCGTGTCCTATTGTGCCACCTGTGACGGCGCCTTTTTCCGGGAGAAGAGAGTGGCCGTCGTCGGAGGTGGCGATTCCGCAGTGGAGGAAGCCGTCTATCTGACGAGATTTGCCGATAAGGTTTTCATCATCCATCGCCGAGATCAGCTCCGGGCGGCCAAGGTGGTTCAGGAACGGGCTCTACAGCACGACAAGATCGAGATTCTGTGGGATACCGTCGTCACCAGGATCAATGGGGAGCAGTTCGTTCAGTCGATTGATGTCAAGAACGTGAAAACCGATCAGGAGAGTCAGTTGGATGTGGCCGGAGTGTTTATGTATGTTGGTGTATCGCCCAATAGTGATTTCTTCGATTTTCCGATCGACAAAGACGCCGGTGGTTTTCTGATCAGCGATCAGAACATGCAAACCTCTGTCGAGGGAATTTATGCGGCTGGCGATGTACGCTCAAAGACCTTTCGGCAGATCGTCAACGCCACCGGTGAAGGTGCTATGGCCGCTTTCTCTGCGGAAAAGTACCTGGAGAACCTGAAGTCTTGAGCTGACGGGGATAATGAACCCGGGCCGAATGAAATTCCTGGCCGATGTGATGCTGGGTCGTCTGGCCAAATGGTTACGTATTCTCGGCTACGATACCCTCTATTTTCGGGATATGGAGGATCGGGAACTCATTCGCCGGGCTCTTCAGGACGACCGGGTCTTGCTGACCCGGGACCGGGAGCTGTCGCGACGGGATGGATTTCGGGTGCTGCTGATCGACGCTGAAGATCTGGAATCCCAGCTGGCTCAGATTCTCAAGACCATGAATGTGGAGCCCCGGATCGGAGACGAGATCCGATGTCCTCTCTGCAACCGAGTCCTGGAGGATATTTCCCGTCAAGATATTGAGGATGAAGTACCACGGTATGTATGGAAAACGCATCGGGAATTTTCCCGCTGCCCCGGTTGCGGAAGGATTTTTTGGAAAGGAACCCATTGGGACCGTATCAGAGAACGTCTCCGCCGTGTGGGGTACCATCTGACTGCGGATGATTGATCAAAATGGATGGCGGCATACAGCACAAGCGGATAACTAAAAAAACAAGGGGGCAGCATGTGACATGCTGCCCCCCTTTTTATCTCTTTCTTCGGAGCTCAGGACTGGATCAACGCCTGGTAATCCACCGGGGCGATATTGAACCGAAACATCTGTTTGCTTTCCTTGCGAATCTCCTGCCAGTCGTAGGTAGCTCCGACGGTGCCATACAGGATGACCGGTTTGGCTTTGAGCATCGCCACTTGGAGATTGAGCAGCACGAAGGTATTGGCCGTGGTGATCTTGATATATCCATCACCGGCTTGGAGATAGAAACCATCCTCCTCTTCGAGAAGCTCACCCTGCAGTGCGACTTTCTGATCTCGATATTGCTCCCAATCCTTTTTACGATCGTGACGGAAATTTCCGGCATCGACCGATTCGTATTCCTGCAATGCTTCACCGGTCAGGTATTCGGGGATTTCGATAACTGCTTCTGGAGGAGCTTGATAGAGCACGATACCCTCCGAGTTCTCGATCTTTCTGATGGCATAGAAATCGGTTCGGGAGGTATCGATCAGGCCGCCATAGAATACATTTTCCGGTTTGAATCTGGTCTCGACTTCATCCGGGGTCAGGCCATACACGAGCGATCCTGCCTCGGTCTCGAAAACAGCCATGTTCGATCGAACAGCCAGGATCTTCCCCAGATTTAGAGGCTCCTCCTTGATAAACAGCTGGCCGAGTTGATCACGCAGAAGAATGGCTGCTATACCCAACACCACGATCACGAAGACGATGCCGATCCAGGAATTGGATTTGACTCTGGTGGCCTCCAGTTTGCCCTCTGGAACGACCAAGGGTTCGGATCTCTGGAACCTATCCAGAACGGCCTGCCGTTCAGCGGTGATCTCCATTCCGGGAACCTTGACCCTGTATGCTTCAGGTATCTCGGATGAGTACTGAAATCCCTGGCGCTCCATGGCGTTTTTGGCATCCTGCCAGAGATCTCCCCAGAAACGGACGAAGACCGTCTTTCCGGTCTCGACCGGATGAATCTCAGCGAAACGCTGTTTATATCCCTTGCGGGTGAAATCGGCAAACAGATAGTGATTGTGGTGCTCCTCCAGGTAGCGCCCGGAGGCTCTCAGAGAAGGTCTCTCCGGCCATTCTCCACCCACCTTTTCAGCCAACAGCTGGTGGACCAATGTGACAACGGTACCCACCTGATCGGTGGTCAGTCCGATCCAGAAGTGACCGTCATGATCCCAGTCCATGGAGTAATCCTGTTTGTCATCATTTACTCCACCCCAGAAGGGAACCGGGATCTTTCCGCCATGCTTTCCTTTGTCTTCAGTGTTCTCCATCGTGTTTTTAACCCCCGCTGGCGAAGTGAAAAAGGCTTTTCTGCGTTCTATGCGCAACCTATGAACTTCATACTACATCAAAACAAAGAAATTGTCAAGAATTTTTTCTAAATCTCTTGACAGCCTAAAGAATTGGGTCTATAATGGAATGGCTTGGTGCCTCTTCCGATACGTCTGGCACCGTCCCATTCATTAAAAACAGGGGCGCTGCATGCCCAAACGAATCATAGCCGGCCGTTTTCAACTCGGTCGAAAGTTGGGTTCTGGGTCAAGCGGGGAGGTCTATCTGGCACATGAGATGGACGATGACCGGCCGCTGGCCCTGAAACTCCTCCGAGCCGGATCGGACTCTTCCGAGGGCGCCCGGGTATTCCGGCAGGAATTTGCTCTGCTCAGCCGGCTGGATCATCCTTCCATCGTCAAAATCTTCGACTATGGAACCGCCTCACAGGGGCGGCCTTTTTTCGCCATGGAGTATGTAGAGGGGCCGCGTTTTCATGTCTCCCTGATGAAGAATCTGTCAATGACGGATCTGTGTTCCATCGTGGTAGATGTTTGCTTGGGGCTGGAGTATCTCCATGGATATGGACTCATTCACCAGGACATCAAGCCGGACAATATTCTTCTTTCCCCCGATGCCTCCGGGCGTTTACAGGCAAAGCTGAGTGATTTCGGACTGACGGCGGTCATCGGATCGGGGGATGTCAATCATCTTTCCGGGACACTGGAGTACTTCTCGCCCGAAGCTATCCGTGGAGCCCATCTTGATCGCCGGACCGACCTTTATTCTTTGGGAATCACCATCTATGAGGTCCTGACCGGCCGGAATCCCTTTCGGTCTCAGAATCCCCGAGAAATTCTTAAGAGACATTTGGAGGTCCACCCTGATTCCTTAATAACGCAGAACGAGGAAGTCCCGGTTGCCCTGGAGAAGATCATCTTCCGGATGCTGGAAAAGGATCCTCTGGATCGATTCCCTACCGCCACCTCGGTGATCAACGCGCTGTGTGAAGAGATGAATTACACGTTGTCGAAACGGCAACAGCAGATCTCGGGCATGCTGCCGCCGAGCCAGTTTGTCGGGCGCCGCAGGGAGTTGGGCCGTCTCAAGGAATGGTATCGCCAGGCCCGGGCGGGACACCCTGTGGTGGTTTTTCTGGAGGGTAGGTATGGAATTGGCAAGACACGGCTGCTGAAGGAATTCAGCATTCATTGTCAGCTTGAGGGCACAGCCGTGCTGGGGGAGAGCTGGCTGAACAGGTTCATGCCCGTACGGGGTCGGAAAAACGGGGAGAGCGCCGAAAGGACCGGCGACTATCAGAACTGGGAGTTGATCTCCCGGCAGATCAGTCAATTCTCCTGCGCTCCTGTCCTCATCATTGAGGACCTGGAAACCGCGAATCCGTTGTTTTTGGACTTCCTGCAGTATCTGCTGAAACGTCTTGCCCGGCAATCCCTGCTTGTCTGCTGCAGCTATGATGCCACCAAGATCGGTGAATCCGATCTGTCCTGCTTGAAAGCTGTAAAAGGGAGGGATGGAAAAAACAGGATTCATTCTCTTTCTGTCCATTCTCTCAGCAAGACGGCCGTGACACAGCTTCTGCAATCTCGCCTCCGACTACTCCGTGATCTGGACCGGTTAGCCGATTCAGTATTTCGGTCATCGGAAGGGAATCCTCTCTATGTGAATACCATCGTTTCTGCCCTGGCCGATCAGGGAGTGCTGACGTATCGGGCCGGTCGGTGGCTGTTGCAGAGAGAGAAATTGGAGACGATCAGGTTTTCAGAGATCCTCAAGGGTGTTGATAAAACGCATGCCGGGCGCATCGATCAGAGTGCGAAAGACGTTCTGAGAGCTGCTGCCGTGTTCGGCGAATCTTTTCGGCCGGAGGATATTGAAGCGATCGCGCCGGTCACCGGGGTACTGCTCTACCAGAAACTGGCCCAGGCCCTGCAGGCCGGCTGGTTGGTCAGAAGAAGGGATGTTAAACAGGAAGCCCGGTATACATTCTCTCAACCGGGTTTGAGAGAGCATCTGTATCACTCGGTTTCTACCCCCGTGCGGAGAAAATGGCACCGTCGTTTGGCTCACCATCTGGAGGATCTGCCGAAAAACAAACGCAGCCATCTCGACCTGGCTGAACACTTCTGGCATGGTCAGGTGTGGAGTAAGACGGTGAGCTATTCGCTGCTGGCCGCCCGGGAAGCCATGGAATCTTCCCGCCCGGAAACGGCTTTGCGTCTGTTCACGAAGGCTCTGCAGGCCGGGAAGAAACTGAAACGAGCTCCTTCCCTGATCGACGCATTAGAAGGTCAGGGGGATGCTTGTGCATTGACCGGAAGATATTCCGAGGCTCTCCAGGCTTATGATCAGGCGCTCACCCGTCTGAGCACAGGGAGGTCCCGACGGGGGCTGGAGATCATTCTCAAGAAGGCTGTGCTATTCCGGCGGCAAAGCCGCCATGATGAGGCTTTGAAAATATTGGATAAGGGACTGGCATTGGCCGGCTCGAGTGGTTTCCGCCTGCAGCGAGCCCGCCTGCTGACTGAGAAAGGCTGGTCCCAGAGGATGAAAGCCGATTATCAGGCCGCCGAAGAGACGTTAGGTCAGGCGTTGAATCTACTGCGCTGGCAACAGGATCGGGCGGACACGGCCAGAATCTTCAACAGTTTGGGAGTGATCACCTGGACCCTGGGACGCTACCAGGAATCTCAGGCCTATTATGAGCGGTCTTTGAAGATGTACCAGGAGCTTGGCGATCAGGATCGCATTGCTGCACTGCTGGACAATCTGGGGCTGGCTCATCTCGCGCAGGGACATCTTGAGAGAGCCGTGGAACATTTTCAGGAGTCGCTTCATTTGAGGAAGACCACGGCCGATGTTTTTCACGAGGCCAAGGCCTGTCATAATCTGGCCATGGCCTACGGGGAAGCGGGACAATGGGAGGAAGCCATTCTCTACTATCAGCAGAGTCAGGCGATCAAGGAGCGCATCGGCGATCTGGATGGATTGGCCCTGACTCTTAACAATGTGGGAATAATCTACATGCATCAGGGGGTCTGGGAAGAGGCGGGCCGCAGCCAGAAAAGAGCCCTGGAGATCCGAAAAAAATTGCACGATCGCTATGGACTGGCCGGCTCGTATGATAATCTTGGAGATCTTGCCAGGTTGAGAGGCCGATGGAGAGAGGGGGAGCAGCATTATCGAAAGGCTCTAGAGATACGCCAGAACATCGGAGACCATCTGGGTCAGTGCTACTCCCAATTGAATATGGGACGTCTGCACCTTGATCGGGAATACATACAGAAGGCCCAAACCTCTTTGACGAAAAGCAGGATCTGCTTTGAGGATTGTAAGGATCTTGTGGGCCTCATGCATGCTGACTCAGCGCTTTCCGAACTGTGGCTGATTCGCGGCGAGCTGGAGAAAGCGCGGCAGCATGGTCAACGCGCTCTTTCTCAAGCCTCCCGGGGAGGCAATCTTTTGGCCCAGGCTCGGGTCCGGCGCACCCTGGGCATGGTGGAGATGCTGTCCGGGGATGAATCGGCGGCGGAACAATTACTGCTGCAGTCGGCAATGGATGCCCAGGGTCTACAGGCCCGTTATGAGTTGGCCAAAACCCATTTTTATCTGGGACTCATCAAACAGAAGGGGGCTGCATCCCGTCAGGCCATCCATCATTATCGGGAGGCGCTGATGATGTTCCAGAAACTGGGGGTGAAACGGTATATGTCGAAAATCGAGGAACAACTGCGCAAGCTGGAAACATCTCTGGAGCGCCAGGAAAGTTCGGAATTGTTCACCCTCTATACCATGAGTCAGATTCTCAATTCACTTCGAGATGTTGATGTTTTACTGGAAAGAGTATTGGATCTGGCCATTGAGTTGCTTCATGCCGAGCGGGGGGCGGTAATCCTCTATAAAGCGGAGCAGGATGAGTTCGAGATCAGGATAGCCCGCAGCATGGAAAAGCAGACCCTTTCCGATGCACTCCAGATCAGTCGCAGCACAGTGAAAAGCGTAACCCGTGATGGAAAACCGATGGTTGTTGACAATGCATTACAGGATAAACAGTTCAATCGGTGGCAGAGTGTCACTATGTATAACATCATGTCCATTCTCTGTGTGCCGCTGAGCATCAAGGGAAAGCTGATCGGGACGATCTATCTTGATAACCGAACGGTTCCCGGTATTTTCTCCTCCCGGGATGTCTCCTTCTTGGAATCATTTTCCAACCTCACCGCTTTGGCCATCGAGAACGCCAGAATGTACCAGGAGCTGCATGGTCAGAATGTCTATCTAAAAGGTGAATTGAAAAAACAATACCAGCACGAGAACATCGTGGGCAGCAGTAAGGTCATGCAGGACATCTTCAATATCATCGATCGAGTCTCTCCGACGAAAGCCAATGTGCTTGTTCTCGGCGAGAGCGGCACCGGGAAGGAGCTGGTCGCCCGGCTGGTCCATTATTCCAGCCCTCGAAAGGAGAAACCATTTCTCAAGGTGAACTGTGCCGCCCTCACCGAAAGCCTGCTGGAGTCGGAGTTGTTCGGTATTGAGGAGCGGGTGGCTACGGGGGTGAAAAGCCGGAAGGGGAAATTCGAATTAGCCGATGGGGGCACGATATTTCTGGATGAGATCGGCGACATGAGTCTGTCCACACAGGCGAAGGTTCTTCGTGTTCTGCAGGAAAGAGAGTTTGAGCGAGTCGGCGGAAGCAAGCCGATTCAGGTGGATGTACGTATTCTCTCGGCCACCAATCAGGATCTGCAGAACGCCATCGCGGAAAAATCGTTTCGGAAGGATTTGTTTTATCGACTCAACACCGTGGCCATCAAACTACCTCCGCTCAGGGAGCGCAAGGAGGATATTCCTTTCCTGGTGGATCATTTTATACAGAAATACTGCAGCGAGAACGAGCGGGACGAAGTGGTCGTCTCTGCGGAAGCGATGGAAGCTTTTATGACGTACCATTGGCCAGGCAATGTCAGGGAGCTGGAGAACGTGGTCCAGAAGGGCGTTGTGATGGCCGAGGGAAAATCTTTTCCCATTGAATATGTTCCCGCCATCTCAGAACATGAGGGACAGGAGCTATCGGTCCGTCTTTCGGCGGGTCAGGTACATCTGGCCGATGTGGTTGGTCTTGTGGAGCGCTCGCTGATCGAGAAAGCGCTTCAGGAACATGGTTCCGTCCAACTCAAGGCGGCCAAAGCACTGGGCATCAGTGAGAGCGCCTTGAGGTATAAGATGAAGAAGTATGAGATCTCGAATTGATCACCGGAAGAAAACGAGTTGAGGCCATCGGCTGCCATGGAATGATCATATTTGAGAGGTCCGATATCAGAATATGAAAAATTCTCTCCAGACATTCAGCACCGTCTTTCATTTCTTGGGTTCGATTCTGCTGCTGCTTGGCATTCTGTTATTGCTGCCGGTGGTCGTGGTGATTCTGGCCGGTGAGATGGAGCAGGGTCCTGAGACCCTGCTGGCTTTTTTAGGGGCCAGCGCGACGGCCATCGTCGTTGGGATACTCTGGAAACGGGTTTTTCCAGCCGGTGACCTGGGCGAAGTACAGGCCATGCTTGTCTGCGCTCTGGGTTGGATTTTCTGCTCGGCCATCGGCGCCATTCCCTTTGTGATCAGTGTCAAGGCCGGCTATCTGGAAGGTTTCTTCGAGACCATGAGCGGCTTCACCACCACCGGGATCACCATGTTCACCGGCTTGGAGCAGTTTCCTAAAAGCATCCTGTTCTGGCGCAGCTTTACCCAATGGCTGGGCGGCCTGGGCATCCTGACCTTTTTCCTGGCCGTCACCTTCGGAAGAAGGGGCGCCTATCGTCTGTTCGGGGCCGAGAGTCACAAGATCGACATGGGGCGGCCAGTGCCGGGGTTGGCCAATACGCTGAGGATTCTGTGGACCATTTATGGCGGATTCACCATCTTTATTCTGATCAGTCTTGTGCTGGCGGGCATGTCGGTCTTCGATAGTGTGTGCCACAGTTTCACCGCCCTGTCGACCGGCGGATTCTCCCCCTATGATGCCAGTATCGGCCATTATCATCTTATCGGGCACGCCCATTTCGTCTGGATTGAATATATCCTCATCCTTGGCATGATCATGGGCGGGACCAATTTCATTATTCATTATCGGCTGTTCAAGGGGGAGAGGCGGGCGTTATGGGACACTTCGGAGATGAAGTACTGGTGGGGTTTTATCGCCGGTTTTATCGTTCTTATCCTCATCGAGCGGATCGTTTCCCTCGATGCCCTCGAAGGACTGCGGCCCTTTGGCGGTATGATGTTCTGGAAGCGACTGGAAGAGAATTTCCGACAGGTGTTCTTTCAGACAGTGGCCATCATCACCACCACTGGTTTTGGAACCGAAGATATTGGCAGTCCGTTTTTCGGACACGTGGCGAGGCAACTTTTTCTGATTATGATGGTCATCGGTGGGTGTGTCGGCTCCACCGGTGGGGGTATCAAGGTGCTGCGGGTGAATATCCTGGTTAAATTGATTCGCCGCGAGGTGTTTCGATTAAGGACGCCTCCCAAAGCTGTTTCCACCGTCCTGTTGGATGGCCGCCCGGTGCCGACCAATGAGGTGTACAGAGTCTCAGCGCTGTTTTTTATATGGATCACCATGCTGGTGATCGGCGGAATCATTACAGCGTTTCTGTCCGATCAGACCGGCTTCCGCTCATTTTCCGGGATGTTCAGTGCCATGGGTAATATCGGCCCCTGTTATATCCCTGTGGCTGAGATGGGATCGCTCCACCCCGTGATCAAGGTCGTCTATATATTCGGTATGCTGGCCGGACGATTGGAGATCTTGCCCGTTTTGATGCTGTTCAACAGAAAAGCCTGGAGAACCTGATAGGCTGAAGAAGGAGTGACTGGATATGTATGTGATCATTGCTGGCGCGGGGATCATCGGCCAGGAGATTATCAAGATGCTGGTGGAAAACAAGCATGATGTCGTCGCCGTCGATGAAGATGAACAAGTCTGTGAGACGGTCTATACAGAAACCGGAGCCCTGACGATCAACGGTGACGCGACGGATATCCATGTCCTGGAACGAGCCGGTGCTGCGAAGTCCGATGTATTGGTTTGTCTGATGCATAATCCGGCAGACAACATCGCCTGCACCTTGGTGGCAAAAAGTCTTGGTGTACCTCGAGTGCTGGCTCGCTTGAGAAATCCATCTTATGAGGACGCCTATAAACTGGCCGGAGTGACGTCGATTATCAAGATGGCCGATCTGCTGGTAAATGAGTTGATGATGGAAATCGAACAGCCCAAGATCCGAAAGATCGTCACCCTTGGCGGAGGAAGAGCCGATATCTATGCGGTGAAAATACCCAGGGGGGCGAAAGCCATCGGCATGTCGGTGAAGGATATCGCCCAAAGTAAAAGTTTTCCTGAACAATGTGTCTTCGTCGGTAACTACGATGAAGATAAGGAAACATTTCAGATCCCCAGGGGGGCTAATGTTCTCCAGAAGGGAGATATCGTTTTTCTGGTTTCCAATAGTCAGCACATCAAACAGGCGGCCGATTTCTTGACCAGATTAAAATAGTGACGCTGGCTATGTGTAGAGTGACTGTCTTCCTCTGCTGCAGCCGTGTTTTTTAGAAGATTAACATGCGGCTGAAAGAGGCTGCAGCCTGAGATGGAAATTATGGATGAAAATAAATTTCAACTTGACAAAAGAAAGTGGATATGATAATATGG
>Ga0272444_10005633_pt1 | contig 10802 bp, 7 predicted proteins | sample SSMForm13_FD_201033 | JGI IMG/M metagenome (GOLD analysis project Ga0272444, IMG submission 201033) | Marine sediment archaeal communities from Little Sippewissett salt marsh, Falmouth, MA, United States - SSM-Form-13 | ecosystem: Environmental > Aquatic > Marine > Wetlands > Sediment ... | reverse complement strand
AGCATCACGGGATTGCCAGATGGAGTGACTCCGAGTGTGTCAGAGTGGACGTGGACGCTGGGTGACGAGAGCCGTGTGGTGAGGTTCTCCGCAGACTCAGATGCACCGGCTGGGACCTATGATGCCACCATTCGCGCGACGAATGGGAGCCTCGTGCGGAGCTGCACGTTCACTCTGACCGTGGATGAGCGAGCTCAGGCATTCGACTTCTCTGTCTCTGCGAGTCCGGTATCTTCTACCGTCAAGCAGGAGGGATTGGTCTCTACCACGATTCGAGGATGGAGGACTGCGGGGCCGGATACGCAAGTGGACTTCAGCATCACGGGATTGCCAGATGGAGTGACTCCGAGTGTGTCAGAGTGGACGTGGACGCTGGGTGACGAGAGCCGTGTCGTGCGGTTCTCTGTGGGCTCAGATGCGCCGGTGGGTTCCCATCGAATCACCATTCAAGGAACAGGTGGACAGGCAACTGGGAGCGCGACATTCATGTTGCGTGTGGAAGCGGAAGAAGCTCAGAAGGAAGCCGGTGAGGTCTACGCGCTCTTCGTGGCGATTAGCGACTACAAAGGCGAAACGGACGCTGATTTCAGCTGTCCGGTCATGCAAGACACAGCCCAACTGATCCAAGATACGCTTGGTGACTACTTCGACCATACGAAGCAGTTGGACGATGAAGAGGCCACACGATCGAAAATACTCGATGCGATTCGAGATTTCCTCGGGCAGGCTGGTACGAACGATACGGCCTACTTCCACTTCGCAGGACACGGCCTTCAGGTTGACGATGAGAACGGTGACGAAGCTGACGGGAAGGATGAGGTCATCGCGCCATACGATTTCCAGTGGATCCTGGATGATGAGATCTGGGAACTCGTCTCGGAGCTCGATGCCGGAACAGCAGTTCTCGTATTCGAGAGTTGCCACAGCGGAACGGCATATCGCGGGCTGTTTTCGAGCCTAGTTTACTCCCCTCCGGAGGGCACTCGAGACGTGGGGCCAGGTGGGACCATGGTCGACGATCTCCATGCTGGTTCGCGGAGCCCCTCCGGCCCGTCACTCCTAGCGCTTCAAGCGGCATCTGCAACGGAAAGTGCATGGGGCCGATGCAGGATTGATGGGACTTCGGGAGTCACGTTCTTCGCGGAAGCTCTGGCGCAGGCGTTCTCCGAGAAACAGGGGGAGACGGATTCGAACGGCGATGGTTGGCTGTCGTTCCAGGAGGCCTTTGAGCGCGCGAAGGTCCATCTAGAAGACAGTATCGGAGACTCGATCACGGCCGGAGTGCTTCCTGAGGGAACGGTGCAAACGCCAGAGATGTACGATGGTGTCGGAGAACCGGTCAATGCTTTGCAGATCGAGTAGAAGATGATCACTCGGAGAGGGACTATCGGGGCCGCCAGGCTTGAGAGAAGGTTGGTGAAGCCATGTGCTGCAGCAACTGGCTAGGAGAGAAGGCATGGTCTGTGCTCTTCGTCTTCATCACCGTGTCCGTTCTCGCAGGCGTCGTTGGCGAGGCGTCCAGCGGAATCGAGTGTCTGACACCGGAGGAGGAGAGGGTCGCAGGGACGCCAATCCAATTCGACGCCACATGGGAAGTCGGCTACCCTCGAACCTGGCGCGTTCGCCGGTATGGTTCGATATCTTACTTGGACATTGAACTCGTATCTGATTCTGGTGTGTACACCGCGGTATTCCCGGAGCCGGGCGACTTCGTCGTTGAGTGCCACTCCGTAGACTGGCGAGGCACCTCTACGGTTCACAGGGTCGGTGTCACGATCTTGCCTGCGGACGACCTTTCGACTGCACCCCCTGAGATGACAACCGCTTCGCGGAACTACTTCGAGGATTTCTCGAATGCAGAGGCATGGTCGGAGGGCAGCAACGCGGAGTACACCTGGGGCACGACAAGCGGCAAGTATGCGATCGCCGTACGGAAGGAACTCTGGAACAAGTGGAGCTGGGCACCGTATGAGTCATTCGATCTGGATGATGTGACCATGGCAGTCGACATCTCTTTGACAGCGGAATCGAATGGGTTTGGCGGAATCATCTGGGGCACCGACAACGAGAATTACTACAAGTTCAGCGTAGATGGCGACGGTCGTTGTTGCTGTAGCTGGCAGAAAGACGACGAGTGGGAGCCTGCCCGTATTCCGTGGACCGAGCACTCCGCGATCAAGCAGGCTCCCGCAACGAATCGCCTCCAGATCACGGTACGCGACGACTTCATCATCCTCTCGGTCAATGGGGTCGTCATCGAGACGCTGGAAGGGAATCTCCACCATGAAGGGCGAATCGGCCTTGCCGTAGGAACCTTCTCGGGTAGCGAGCCGTTCTCCGAGGCGCATTTCGACAGCCTGTCCGTTCAGCCTGCGCCGGAGAATCTGGCTCCCAAAGCCACGTTCACGTATGAGGGTTCTGGCAGCTCCGGAAGAGACATCCTAGCGGGGAAGAGCGTCCGCTTCGTTGCTAGCGAATCTAGCGATCCCGATGGCACAATCGTAGAGTACGCATGGGATTGGGATGGGGACGGAACGTACGACAGAAGGCACCAAGTGCCGTACATCTTTCACGCATTCGATAGAGCGGGCCGCTACACGGTCAAGCTGCAGGTGACCGATAACGAGGGCAGTACAGACACCATGAGCCACACGATCGTGGTTGAGGAAGCCAACGCCTCACCCATCGCTGGGTTCACGTGGCAAGCCGTATCCTCAGATGGATCGCGCCTTGTCGTCGAGCCCCGCTCCGGGGACCGCATCGAGTTCAACGCGTCCGCCTCTTCCGATCCCGATGGCGAGATTGTCGAGTACGCCTGGGATTGGGATGCCGATGATTCCTACGACCTGACGACTAGCGGCCCGGTTACTGCGCACTCCTTTGACACCGGTGGCTCTCATCGCGTGAGGCTTCTTGTGCTCGACGATCAGGGAGCGATGGACTCGGTCACGAACACCGTCACGATTCGCGAGAACCAGCCTCCGAGCGCCGGATTCGGTGTCTCCCCGGCGCAGCCTTCGATCCTCGATGAGGTCGCGTTTACCGATACATCGACGGACGCGGATGGACGTGTCGCTTCTTGGGACTGGAACTTTGGTGACGGATCCGACTCGACCGAGCAGCACCCGACACATCGCTACAACGTCAAAAAGACCTTTAATGTCTCCCTGACGGTGACTGACGACGAGGGACAGACGGATACGGTTCTCCAACAGCTAACCATCGTGAACCGCTCCCCAGAAGCGGCGTTTGCGCTTCACCCTGACACAGGCCGGGCACATCAAGCCATACAGGCCGATGCCTCCGCTTCGTTCGATCCGGACGGCGACATCGTCAAGTACAACTGGGACTTCGATGGAGATAGTGCACCCGACGCGACAGGAAGAGCGGCCGAGTGGTCCTACGCGGAGCCCGGTACCTACACCGTCGCCTTGACTGTGACGGACAGCGATGGGGCGACTGCGAAGACCGAGCACCTCATCACGATCGAGGCAGCTGCCCAGATTATCGAGCCTGAGAGAATCTGGGCCGTAGTCATCGGCGTCTCCGATTACCTCCACGTGAAAGACCTGCAATACGCCCGTGCCGATGCTGAGGCGTTCACCGTTTGGTTGCTCGATGCGAACGTCGATCCGCAGCACATCGTCTTGCTGCTGGATGAGGAAGGCACATGGCCGCAGCTGCAGAGCATCGCCTCGGAACTCGCGACGATGACGAAGGTCCGCGCCGCGCTCGATTGGCTGCGCCGCATGGCTCGGCCCGACGATCTGGTGTTCGTCTTCTTCGCCGGCCACGGCTACCAGGGCGAAGACGACAACGGAGATGAAGCGGACGGCGTAGACGAGTTCTTGGTCCTCTACGATACGGAGAAGACAGCGTTGGAGGCTACGTCATTGCGCGATGATGAGTTCGGGCGGTTCCTCGACCGTGTCGAGTCGGAGCACGTCATGGTCGTGTTCGACAGCTGTCACTCCGGCGGCCAGAGCCGTAGCCTGTCCGGGGGAACCCGCCCGTTGGGAGATGGATTCGATCTGTTCAACGACTTCTCGCTCGAGGGGAAGCTCGTGCTGGCCGCCGCTCGGGAGGATCAGGAAGCGCTGGAGCACGACCAGCTGGGGCACGGCCTCTTCACCCATTTCCTCTTGCGGGGCCTTCAAGGTGAGGCCGACCTGAATCTCGACTATCGAATCACAGCCGAGGAGCTCCATAGCTACGTCAGTGCGGAAGTCGAGGAGTTCGCTCGGCGCGAGCGGGGCCGTATCCAGACACCAGAGCTAACCGGGCGTGGTTCGGTTGGCATCGTGCTCTCGCACACGAACCAGCCGCCGATCGCCGGATTCACCGTCGCGCCCCGTCGCCCCTATGCCTATGGCGCGACACGGTTCTTCAGCACGTCGACCGACGATGATGAAATCGTCCGCTGGACTTGGTCGTTCGGCGATGGTGGCACGGCCAATACGCCAGAGGCTACCCATGTCTACGATGCGGCGGATACATACGCCGTGGTTCTCACCACGGCAGACCGAGAAGGACTAGAGTCGACCGTCCAACAGGAGATCACTGTCCGAGAGCCGGGCAGCGTCACGGCGCTTGCTGACGACCGAGTGATCATCTCGCTGGGGACGGACCATGGGCTTCAACCGGGTGAGCAGCTCGAGGTCTTCCGCCGGTTTGTGCTGTCCGACGGAACGGCTGTAGACGAGCGGAAGGGGACCCTCGAGGTCATCGCGCCTCTTGCGAGCGATCGCACAGAGTGCCGTATCGTGGACGCGCAGATCCCTATCGAGCTCGGCGACATCGTTCGGCCCGTCGCAGCCTACGACGAGTAGCGCAGGTCAGTATTGGGAGCAGCGCCACTGACCTTCACTCCTTGATCCGATCCACAGGTAATCCCTGGATCGACATGGGTGAACCTGCCCCAGCTCACCGGGGAGAGTCGAAGGCTCAAGAGGATTCGAACTGGATAACGCAGAGCAGAATAACAGATCAGGCAGCTGTTACCGCTGGAGGACTACTTTCGAACTCCGTTAGGTTTCCTATGAAGCTTCGTGTCTCGGACGGGATGATACTGCATCCGAGAGAGAGCTTTGCCACAAGCGAGGAATTGGCCCCTCAACTCCAGATGGCTGAACAGGCCAACCGAGGCTGTCTAGGCCCATCGTTGAGGTCCACGTTAGTTGCTGCTTCCTTGCTGGACCCCGCCTCCTGACTACATGTAGAAGCTTTGCACTGAGCTTGAAGGAAACCATCTCGGCAAGTATGGTGGGGGCATGGCTCGCGGCTCTGTCAATACTCGGGTTGGGCAATCCGTTTGGCGATTCTTGTCAGACGAGACTACATGCGATTTGCATTCACTGATTGAGCCAAGTGATCCACATCCCGTTGCATTGGCCAAGGAACCGACTGCGAAGGCGGAACTGATGCAGTCAGCCAAGTCGATTCGCCCGCAGAGGTGCGTCCAAGGCGATAACGAAGGATCTCGCAAGTGTAAGGAGGCGGTACTGTGAGAAGAACGCTCTTGGTTCTATCGGGTCTACTGGCTGCAGGGGTGCTGTTGGTTGGCTGTGCTGGCCCTCTAGGTCTTACACAAGGCTATGTGTCAGAGGACCTGGCTCGGAACAGCATGTCGTTGCCCCTTGGGGCATCGGATCGCTCTATGACCTTGACCTTGTGCGCAGGCAAGGCCCTAGATGTTGGGACTGTCACTGTGCGGCCTGACGGTGCGAACCTTTGCGTTGAGTATGCCACTGCCAATGGGTGGGCGCTGTTCGAGTCGCACTTGGCAGTTGCATGCTCAGTCGACGAAATACCCCAAACGAAGAAGGGCAATCCGAAGCTGGGCCAGTTCTCATATAAGGTCACGCACACTCCTGGGACGACCTCCCATGTTTACGTCGTTCCTTTGGAGCCCTTCGTCTCCGCTGGATTGGATCTTGTCGTCCTGGCTGCCCATGCCGAGGTCCATCTGGCAGACAGAGATGGCGTTCTCATACAGGAGGAAGGCGCCTGGGCTGAAGGCACGTCGTTCCCAGGAGCAAACTGGGCGATGTTCTTCGAGTTTTCGCTTCCCTCTTGCTCTGATCTGGAATGGGCGCTGCACACAACAACCAATGAGGGAAAGCGGCTGCACGAGATCTCAATGGTAAGTGCCACCGATGGCTGGGCTTCTGGCGACCGCGGCCATATCTATCACTACGATGGAGGAAGGTGGGTACTACACTCTCAGATGCCCCAGAAGTCGACTCTCCAGACCATTGAGATGGTTACGGCAACTGATGGCTGGGCTGGTGGCGACGAGCGTCGCTTCTATCACTACGATGGCACAAGCTGGACGCTTCACACAGAGATCGGCGGTTCCGCAGTTCGAGGAATCGACATGCTGTCCGAGAGCTCTGGCTGGGCTGTCTGCTACGGCGGGCACATCTACTACTACGATGGGGTCTCCTGGACGCTTCATACCAGCACATCAGAAGGAACTCAACTCTACGCGGTAGACATGGTGGCCGCAGACGACGGCTGGGCTGTCGGCTATGGTGGTCGAATCTACCACTATGACGGGTCTACATGGACGCTTCACACTGATACGCCCTGCGACTGGTTCTTGGCATTGGAGATGGTTTCGGCTACGGAAGGTTGGACCGTGGGGCAATCGGGCAAGATTTTCCACTACGATGGAACGAGCTGGACGCTTCATACTACGACTGTCGAACGGGAGAATCTGTACAAGATCTCGATGGTCAGCGAGTCGGATGGCTGGATTGTGGGAGAAGGAGGAGTGATCTACCGCTACGACGGCGCAAACTGGTCGCTGCACACGCAGACCCCTGAGGGATCCCGATTAGCCGGCATTGAGATGCTGTCAGGTTGCGAAGGTTGGATTGTCGGCAGTGCAGGCCGGATCTATCACGGATCCCCTTAGCAACAGCAGCAGGTGGAATTCGGGCAATAGCAGGTAATCCCATCTAAGAAGCGCATTCGAACAGGGCGCGAGGAAGCTCACCTTCTTCGCGCTCTTGTTCATGTGCCATGTCTCTCAGTCAATCCGCCCCTGAGAAGTTGACTGGTTCTCATCCCCAGGGCCTGCCCAGACTTCGTATCGCGATCAGATGGAAAAACATCTGCGAGTATTGCACGGGCAATCGAACGAGCTGTGATAACGAGATCCAACGCAACACCCGGGGCGAGCGCTGACCCCACGGCTGAGTTCTCCGAGACGTGGGGCAACACTCATCGTGCAGACGCGAAACGTCCTCTCGCCCCTCGCGAGCTAATGCCCTTCACAAGTCCCGTTGGTTAAGGCGGGAGGATTTGCCGTCGAAGCCCATTCGCGGCTTCTACGACAGCTTGGAGTTTGCTCCGATGAGACCGCTGCAAACTCCCATCGTTGAGCGGAACTCCTCACCCCACAGCCCTAACAGAAGCCCAAGGGGACAAAGAGCCCCTTGGGCTTCTGTTACCGCTGGAGGACTACTTTCGAACTCCGGTGGGTGGCGACTGAAGGGAGCGAATCAAGCATCCCCGTGGTGGGCAGGGCCATGTACCAGTCAGGCGATTTCCCGCAGGGCGCTTTTGTGCTTTGCGTCCAGAGGCACGATCTCATCGCAAACCAACCTTCACATACGGGGAAACGGAAGACTCTGCTTGCGCACGGCTGGAAGGCCGCTACTGTAGAAGCACCTTCAACACAAGCGAGGGAAGCAAGTGCAATCGGTCTCTTCATGCGTATGCCGTCGGAGTCTCGGGAGGGTATCGGTTCGAATTGCATTCTCGGTTGGTGCTCTGATCGTCTCTCTGCTCGTCTTCAGTGGCATCGTCACCCGATCAGCTGTACCGCCAACGGAAGGGATTGGAGCACCCGTTGCATCTAGCCCGATTGCCCCAACGTACTCGCTAGAAGCTCTCCAAGAAGTGGCGATGCTCAAGGCGGTGCGCCTTTGGGGCCCTGTGACTTGTGGCACACCACTGCCGATGTGCGACTCCGAAGGACGCCTTATTGCCTACGAGTTCCCGTTTCGACTTGGTGGAGAGCAGTTCCCTTCCTGGGAGGAGACGCAGACAGAGATAGAGGCAGGCGCAGCTCTTCGAGCTGCGCTTGCTCATGGGGCTGCTTACCGAGAAGCCCCGGAAGATGCTAATCGGACAGCCGGAGCAGTCGTCAGTGTGGGCACACCCGCATCGTATGGGCAGACCTATGCTTCAGGCTTCAGAACCACCGCAGAGTCTATGCGATGGGGCATAGGGAAGTACGGGACTGTGCTCGTGTCCGCGATCAGCCAAGGTGCTCCCGTTCTGCGCTACAGCAACTCTCTGCCCTACTACTACTCGAACGGGATCCGTGCCCGGAGAAGAGCTGCCCGAGAGGTGGGCGTGGATCCTCTCCTGCAGAGGATCTTCCACGGCAGGCTCCTAGGCGATTGGTTCGAGTTTGCGAGCGCAGCAGGAGAGACCGTCTACGTCCACTCGGGATCGCTCAGATCCACTAGTGAACTGCCTTTCGCAGTGGAAGTGAATCGGACGAGAACATCCTCGGACGCCAATCCAAGAGAGCTTGGCGAGGCGCTTGCCTCAGGAGCGCCCACAGGGGCAGAGCACCGGGTCAGCGCGTGGCAGCTTGTCGAACCCTATGAGTGGATCTACGGCTGCAGCCCGACTTCTGCGGCAATGGCCCTCAGCTACTGGGACAATTACGTTGCCGGCGTTGGCAAGCACTTGGCATTCGGCAAGCTAATCCGGAGGTACGCAACGATACAGGATCCCTGCTTCGGGGACACATTCTCAGTTCCATCGCTGATCGAGGATCTCAGGATGGACATGGGAACAGTCATCGCGCTCTTCGGCTGCCCGGACCCGAACAACACAGACTACAGCGGGACCCACCCCGATAACATTGGGCCTGGAATTGAGACGGCAGCTTCCGAGGTCGGTTACCCCTTCACCTCCAATCGTCACAGGGCTGTATCAGACGACTGGCTATGGGGCGTAGTCACAGGGGAGATCAACAACAACCGCCCGTTCGTATGGTCCCAGTGGTCCGAGAACGATGGCCTCGGGCACTCGATGTGCGCATTTGGATACACAGATGACGGATACGTGTTGGTCTACAACACCTGGGATACTGTAAAGCACTTCTACAAGTACAACATGTGGTTCGATGACGAAAGCGAAAGCACTGGGTTGAGCGGTGTGCAGATTGACACGGTGGAGTGGGGAGGCGGAACACCCGGACAGGATATCCGTCTCGACTACCCGGCAGGCGGGGAGCTCCTGGAGGGGGGCGTCCCCGTGCAGATCGAGTTCTATCAATACGGCAGTTCCATCCAGAGGGTCGACCTCTTCAGCTACTTGGAGGATGAGTACATCTCGTTCTCCGAGATTTCGTCTACACAGCACTTGGGAACCGTTTGGACGGGAGAAGAGGGCACCCACCAGTTCACGTGGACTCCTCCAACGGTGGCGGAGGGTACGGAGTTTAGGATCTGGATCAGCGGCGAGAACTCGGGCGTGCAATATGGCCTTGATAGCACGTACTACCCCTTCACCGTCACTCCTCCTACGCCATCTGCTTGTGTCCCCTCCAACATCTCTCCATCTGACGGAGAGGTAGGCACCAATCTCAGCCCCGTGCTCTCGTGGGGCTGCGCGGGTGGCGTTGGCTGGGATAGTTTCGACATCTACTTCGGGACTTCTTCGGATCCGCCTCTAGCCGTCAGCAACTGGGCTCTGATGCTCTGGGAACCAGATGAAGTGCTTGACCTGGACACCCGCTACTACTGGAGAGTAGTGGCCAAGAAGTCTGGCTTCGACTCCTCGACATCCGACATCTGGACATTCCAGACAGTCTCTTGCATCGCCTGCACCGCCAGCTTGCCTTCGCCGAGTTCGGCGGATTGAATGGTGGTGCTCAACCCGACGCTCAGTTGGAGTTGCAGCGGAGACGGGGGCTGGACGACTTTCGACATGTACTTCGGCACTACTGACGACCCGCCACTTGTTGTGGAATGGCTTGGGGCGAGTTCTTGGAGCCCAGGGACATTGGAGAATGACACGCTCTACTACTGGAAGGTGCGCACCAGGAGCAGTGGATGCACAAACTCTACAGGACCTCTATGGTCGTTCCGAACGACGGACATCGTGGATACTGCATCCATCTTCCGAGTTGATGCAGCGGGGAATGCGTTTGCCGATCGAACCTTGCACGCGGAGCGCCTCAGTGCAGGGGCTGCGGATATCGCCGAGTGGGTCAGCACAACCCAGACGGTCCAAGCGGGCGATGTCCTCGAACACGATCCGGATAGCCGAGTCTCATATCGGCTGACAACCAAGCCGTGCTCGACGCTTGTCGCTGGGGTGGTCTCATCGGATCCAGGCGTCTCTCTGGGCCAGGATCGCGTAGCCGCATCATCCATGGCGCTCCTAGCACTTGCAGGTATCGTACCCGTCAAGGTGACGTGTGAAGGAGGGCCAATCAGCCCCGGGGATCTACTCGTGACTTCATCGACCCCCGGGCACGCAATGCGTTGGGCAGGGCCTGAGGCATGCCCTTGCTCGCTTGTGGGCAAGGCTCTTGAGCCGATGACTGAAGAGCACGGTGTGATCCTTGTGCTCATGACAGCGCACTAGTTGACTGATGACTGGATGAGAGATATCGTGATGTTTTGCTGTTACGTCTAGAGGACTACTTTCGAACTCCGTTGGGTGACTGAACTTGAAGGAACGGATCTACATGGGCATGACTGCGCTCTGGTGCTGATCTTCACATGCCGACTTCGATGCAGGAAAACCAGCAGTCTTGCATGGGGCGG
>Ga0272444_10005632_pt1 | contig 10802 bp, 11 predicted proteins | sample SSMForm13_FD_201033 | JGI IMG/M metagenome (GOLD analysis project Ga0272444, IMG submission 201033) | Marine sediment archaeal communities from Little Sippewissett salt marsh, Falmouth, MA, United States - SSM-Form-13 | ecosystem: Environmental > Aquatic > Marine > Wetlands > Sediment ... | reverse complement strand
GTCTTGCCCGCCCCGTTGGCGCCGACGAGACCCGCCCATCCCCGCCCGACGTCGAGTGAGACGCCTTCGAGGACGCGGCGTGCCGAGGTATACGAGAACGTGAGATCGGAACAGTGGATGGAGGTCACGAAGGCTCCCTTCGGGCTGTCGGGACGCGAGGCGGCCCGTGCGTCGAGTGGGGTTCAGCCTTCGATGCGCATCCGTGCTCCGGTGGGACCGGGGACAGGGTAGCCGGCGGGAGCGCGGTCTTGACCCGCTCGTGTCCTTGACGTACGGTTGACACATGGCCACCAGGCTCACCGATCTCGATCCCGGCAGCGCCGCGGCGGCGATCATCGAGCGCACCCCCGAAGAGTGGCTCGACGCGTTCGTCGCCGCCCTCGATCGGCGTCGTGCCGGGGACGGGCTGCGGCGCGTCCTCGAGGTCTGGGGAGTCAGCCAGGCCGAGTTCGCCCGGCTGAGAGGTGTGTCGCGCCAGGCGGTCGGCAACTGGCTGTCGCACGGGCTGCCCTCGTCGCGCCTGCCCGAGATCGGCGACCTGGCGGCGGCGACCGACCTCCTGGAGCACTACCTGCGGCGCGACCGCATCCCGGCCGTGGTGCGGCGTCCTGCCGAGGCGCTGGGAGGTTCGAGCCTGCTCGACCTGGTGGCGGCCGGCCGACACGAGGACGTTCTCGCCGCCTGCAGCGCGATGTTCGACTTCCACGGTGTGTCCGGGTGAGGACGGAGTATCTGCGCGACGGCCATGAGTGGCTGCGGGTCGCCGACCCGGAGTGGGACGATCCGCTCGATCCGTCCTACGCCGCCCGGCGCGGCGGGCGATGGAACCCGCCGGGCAGTTTCCCGGTGTTGTACTGCGCCGAGGACGTGGTGACCGCCCGGCTCAACGTCGCGGAGTTCGCACGCCCGTGGCCCTACCAGCCCGGTGACCTGCGCCCCGATGCCGGGCCGGTGCTGGTGTCGCTGATCCTTCCCCGCCGCCAGCGGGTCGCCGACGTGCACTCCCCGGCCGGGGTGCGGGCGGCGGGCCTCCCGAAGGGCTACCCCCGCGACGATCTCGGCAGGCCGGTCGGCCGCGAGGCCTGCCGGCCGGTCGGGGTCGCGGCGCACGACGCCCGGCTACGGGGCGTGCGCTGCCGGTCGGCCCGCTCCCCCGAGGGCGCCGGCCGCGAACTCGCCTGGTTCCCGGCAACGAGTCGAAGCCGGGCGACGCCGGTGCGGGTGGAACCGTTCGACGATTGGTACTGGGCCTGACCGTCGCGGCCGCGAACCCGGGGGCGCGCCGGGTGATCACCGTTCGCCGGACTCGACCTCGGCCAGGGCCTCGAGGACCAGGCCGTGGGCCCTCCCGTTGCTGGCGAGCACCCCGCGGTTGTGCTCGAGACGCGCCCCGAGCGTGAAGTCCAGGGGCCGGCCGTCCAGGTCCGTGACCATGCCTCCTGCGGCGGACACCACCGCGGTGCCGGCGGCGTGGTCCCAGATGCGCTCCCGGTAGTCGGGCCGATTGCGGGGCCGGAGGTACACCTCGGCCAGTCCGTCGGCGACCGCCCCGTACTTGACCTGGCTGTCGATGCGCACCATGTCTCCGCCCAGCCCGGCATGCTCGATCACGGCAGTCACCAGAGCCGGGTCTCCGTGAGCCGACTCGACGCTCCCCAGCACGCGAACTCCGGCGGCCTCGGCCACCGTCGACACCGCGATCGCCCGGGCCGGCCCGCCCGACAGCGCCTCGGCGTAGGCCCCGTCGCCCACCACGCCCCAGAACAGCACGCCGCGCTCGCCGGCCGGATCGGACGGGTCCACCGGGAAGTGAGGACATCCCAGCACGCCGGCGGCCGGAACCCCGTCGACGAGGACGCCGATCGCCACCGCGAACTGGTCGCGACGCAGAAAACCCTTGGTGCCGTCGATCGGGTCGATCGCCCAGGTGATGCGATCGGAGCCGCCGGTGTGGCCGATCCATTCGAGCACCTCGTCCAGGGTGACGTCGCGCCCCACCGCCTCGCCGACCAGGCGCACGACCTGGGCGGCCGCCTCGTCGCCGGCATGAGTGGCGAAGTGCTCGGCCCCCTCCTCGGCGACGACGCCGTGGTCCGGGAACGCCGTGCTCACCACCTCGAGGATCACCGCCTGGGCGGCGTAGTCGGCCACGGTCACCGGTTCCTTGCCGAGCTTCGCCATGGCGTCGGGAGTCTCGGGGGCCTCGGCGAGCACTCCGAGGCAGGCGCGGGAAGCGGCCCGTGCCGCGCTCTTGGCTGCGTCGAGGATGGTGGGATCGATCACGCCCGGGAGTCTACGGTCGGTGCCGGGCCCGCCGGCCGTCCCGCACGACGCCCGATCCCCGCCTGCTCCCGGCACGGCGTACCCTTTTGCTCATGGCGAGCATCTTCACCAAGATCATCGCCGGGGAGATCCCGGCTCATCGGGTGTACGAGGACGACGTCGCCTTCGCCTTCCTCGACATCAACCCCCGCAGCCCCGGCCACACCCTCGTCGTGTCGAAGCGGGAAACCGCCTACCTGTTCGATCTCCCGCCCGAGGACTACGACGGCCTGATGAGGGCGGTGCGCACCGTGTCGCAGGCGCTGCGACGCGCCACGAGCACCGACCGGGTGATCGTCATGATCTACGGCGACGAGATCCCACACGCCCACGTGCACCTCATCCCGGTGAACGACCCCTCGGGATTCCCCTGGCCGCCGGTGGTGGACCAAGCCCCCGAGCAACTCGCCGCCATGGCCGGTGCGATCCGGGCCGCCGTCGAACCGGTCGCCTTCGACCCCGCCACAGCGCTGGTGGTCGTAGACGTGCAGAACGACTTCGCCGATCCCGAGGGCAGCCTCGCGGTCGCCGGCGCACCGGAGGCGATTCCGTTCATCAACCGGGCGGTCGCCCGCGCCGAGCACGCCGGAGCGACCGTCGTCTACACCCGGGACTGGCATCCCGAGTCGACCCCGCACTTCCGCAAGGACGGCGGCACCTGGCCGGTGCACTGCGTCGCGGACTCCTGGGGGGCGCAGTTCCACCCGGATCTCGTCGTGGCCGACGACGCGGTCTTCACAACGAAGGGCACGGGCGGCGAAGACGGCTATTCGGGGTTTTCGATGCGCCGGCCCGAAGGGGGCGATCCGATCCCGACCGGCCTGGAGACGCAGCTGCGCGAGCGCGGCATCGAGCGGATCGTGCTCGCCGGGCTGGCCACCGACTACTGCGTCAAGGAGACCGGGCTCGACGCCCTCCGCCTCGGCTTCGAGGTCACGGTGCTGGGCGACGGGGTCCGCAGCGTGGATCTTCGCCCCGGGGACGGCGATGCGGCGCTGGCAGAACTGCGGCGGGCCGGCGCCGAGGTGAGGTAGCGCGGTGCCCTGGGTCGACGACGGCTCGGCGGCGGCCCTCACCGACCTGTACGAGATCACGATGGCCGCCGCCTACTCGGCAGACGGCACCACCGCCCCGGCCACGTTCGAGCTGTTCGTGCGGGACCTCCCGGAGGAGCGAGCCTTCCTGATCGCGGCCGGGCTCGACGACGCCCTCCGCTTCCTGGAGGAGTTCCGCTTCGAGCCCGGCGCCGTCGAGTACCTGCGCTCCCTGGAGAGCTTCGACGACTCCTTCCTCGCCGACCTGTCCGAACTGCGTTTCCGCGGCAACGTGTGGGCCGTCGCCGAGGGGACTCCGATCTTCGCCGGGGAGCCCCTGCTGCGGGTCACCGCCCCCATCGTGCAGGCCCAGTTGGTCGAGACCTTCCTGCTGAACACGATCGGCTTCCAGACCCTCATCGCATCCAAGGCGGCCCGGGTGTGGCTGGCCTGCGACGGCCGCCCCTTCGCCGACTTCGGGGCCCGACGGGGCCACGGCGCAGACGCGGCGCTCAAGGGAGCCCGCGCCGCCTACGTGGGCGGCGCCGCCGCTACCTCCGTCGTGCTGGCCGGGATCGAATACGGGATCCCGGTGACCGGGACGATGGCCCACTCCTACGTGCTGAGCCACCCCGACGAGTACTCCGCCTTCACCTCGTTCGCCAGAACCTTCCCCGAGGGCGCCGCGCTGCTGATCGACACGTTCGACACCGTCGAGGGCGCCCGGATCGCGGCCCGGGTCGCCGCCGACCTGGCCGACGAGGGGATCACGATCCGGTCGGTGCGGCTCGACTCGGGCGACCTCGGCGCCCTGGCCGCCCGGGTGCGGGACGTGCTCGACGATGCCGGGTTCCCCGAGATCCGGATCCTGGCCAGCGGCGGCCTCGACGAGTTCCGCATCGCCCGCCTGCTCGACTCGGATGCCCCCATCGACGGCTTCGGGGTCGGCACCGAACTGTCGACGAGCGGCGACGCCCCCAACCTCGAGGTGGTCTACAAACTCGTCGAAGACGACGGGGAGCCGGTGATGAAGACCTCGACCGGCAAGGTCACGCTGCCCGGCGCCAAGCAGGTGTACCGGACGACGAGCGGCGACGTGATCGCCGGAGACGTGATCGCCCTGGCAGCCGAGGATCCGCCCGACGGGACGCCCCTGCTGGAGCGGGTGATGAGGCGGGGCCGCCGCACCGTCCCCCCGGAGGGCCCCACCGCGGCGCGCGCCCGCACCCTCGCCGCGCTGGACGCCCTGCCCGAGGGTCTCCGCCGGCTCGAGGGCTGGGACGACTACCCGGTGTCGACCTCGAACGCGCTGCACGATCTGGCAGCGCAACTACAGTCCTGGCGTTGACGCAGGATCCGACCGGGACGAACATCACCCGGGACGCCGGAGGGACGGATGGCTGACACCGAGGAGACCACCGTGGATCAAGCCGAAGAGGCCGAAGCGCCGGTGACCGGACCCGAACCGGCGCCCATCGCCTCGCCGTTCGGCACCGCCCCGCCGCCGCCCGGGGGCATCGAGCCGTTCGCCCGTGCGGTCATCCAGGCCAACCAGGCCGAGTTCCTGCGCGCCGCCCGGGGCCAGCGCTTCGCCTTCGCCACCATGAAGTGGCTGTTCCTCGTGGTGTTCCTCATCGCCCTCGGAGCGATGATCTCGGCGATCCGCATCGCCACCGACATCCCCGAGGAGGGCTACGACTGGGCGCACGCCGGCGTCGTAGGCGGCATCGCCCTCATGGCGATCGTGCTGTTCGCGCTCTTGCTCTACATGCGTCCCCTCGCTGCATTGGAGCGCAACAGCGTGGTGAACTCGTTCCTGTCGGTTGTGGTGAACTCCTACTGGACCCGCTTGCTCTACGTCAAGGAGTCGAGCGACATCGACGTCCACCTCGAGGACGCCACCGCCTACACGGTCGAGCACCTCGGCGCTCTGCTCGACCGCCAACTGCTGGGCGCATCCCGCTACATGGATCTGGTCCGCCGGGCCCAGGACGAAGCCGGCCAGGAGCCGGGCGCCTACGCCACGCCGCTGTAGCCGATGAGGCGCCTCGCGCCCGCTGCGCTGACCGTCTCGCTGTCCCTGTCGGCGTGCGCCTTCGGCGCCGGGGAGGCTCCCCCCGCCACCACACCGCGCCCGCTCACCACCGTGGCGTCCTCCACGACGACGACCACCACGGCCCCGACCACGACGACCACGACCACCACGGCCCCGACCACGACGACCTCCACCACGACCACGACGACGACCACGACCACCACCACCGCCCCGCCCGAACCGGTCGCCTCGCTGGCGCGGGCCGTGGTGCTGCCCGGTCTGGGAGGCACCGAACTCGACGACGACACCGCCGCCCACCTCGCCTCGGGCGGGGCCGGCATCTTCCTGCTGGGCCACAACGTCGTCGACGAGGGCCAGTTGCGCGATCTGACCGGTGCGGCCGCCTGCGCCGCCGACGGACCGATCCTCGTGGCCGTCGACCAGGAGTTGGGGCCGTCGGTCCGGCGCTTGCGCGGCCTGGTGACGCCGATGCTCACCCCCGAGGAGGCCCGCGAGGCGAGCCTCGGGATCGTCGAGGACTCCGCATACCTGCTCGCAACCGAGATGCTCGACCTCGGGATCAATGTCGACCTGGCCCCGGTGATCGACGTGGTCACCGGTCCCAACCCGGTCCTGGAGGGGCGGCATCTCGGCGGCGACCCCGCCGTCGTGGCCGACATCGGGGCCGCGGTGATCCGCGGCATGGGGCGGGCCGGAGTGATCGCAGTTCCGAAGCACTTCCCCGGACACGGGCGTTCCGTCAGCGATCCGCACCGCGGAGGCGTGGTCATCGACGCCGACGCCGCCGCGCTCGCCGAACTCGACTGGCCCACTTTCGAGCGGGTCTTCGCCGAAGGCGCCGCCGCGGTGATGGTCGGCCATCCCGTGTACACGGCCATCGACGACACCCTGCCCGCCAGCATCTCGCCGGTCGTCCTGGCCCTGCTCAGGAACCGCTTCGGCTTCGACGGCGTGGCCATCACCGACTCGCTGAGCATGGCGGGCGTCGCCGACGGGCGGACTCCCGGAGAGGTCGCCGTCGCCGCGTTGGCGGCCGGGGAGGACCTGCTGCTCGTACAGGACCCGAACCGGGTCGCCGAGACGCTGGCCGCCATCGAAGCGGCCGTCGCCGACGGCACCCTTCCCCGGGCACGTCTCGAGGAAGCGGCCGCCCGGGTCAGGGCACTGGCCGCCGCTGCGGCCCCGATCGAGTGCCGGGGGTGACCGTCTCGCGCGCCGAGGTGATCGATGCCTGCCGCGACGCCGTCGAGCCCATGCCGACGGTGCTGGCCATGTGGGAGGCGGGATCGACCGCGTTCGGACGCGCCGACGAGTGGTCCGACCTCGACCTGTACGTCCTCGCCGAGGACGAGGCCGTAGACGACGTGCTGTCCGCCCTCGAAGGAGCCCTCGACAGCACTGCTGGCATCGCGGCCGCCCACCGAGCCCCGGAGCCGACCCCTCACGGGCACGCCCAGGCCTTCTACCGGCTGACCGACGCCGTCCCCTTTCTCGTGGTGGACCTGGTGGTCCTGCGCCGGTCGGTGCCGGAGCGGTTCCTGGAGCGCCAACTCCACGGAACCCCGGTCGTGCTCTTCGATCGAACCGGCGAGATCGTGGCGACCGAACTCGACGGCGACGCCCACCGCGCCGCCCTGGAGCAGCGCCTGACCGCACTTCGAGAGCGATTCGAGGTCTTCCAGGCCTTCGTCACGAAGGAAGTGCGCCGCGGCAACGCCATCGGAGCGATCGAAGCGTTCCACGTGCTCACGATGCGCCCTCTCGTCGAGGTGCTCGGGATGCGCCATGTGCCCGAGCGCTCCTCGTACGGCGCCCACTACGCCCACCTCGACTATCCGCGGCCGGCCGTCGACCGCCTCGCCCGGCTCTGGTACCCGGCCGGCGTCGGCTCCGTCGAGGCGCACCGCGCCGAGGCCGAGAGCTGGTTCTATGAGGTCGCCGACGACGTGGCCGACCGGCTGCGCGGGCACTGACCGGGCACGGCCCGGCTCGATGCGCCAGGATGGGGAACGGAGACGCCCATGGATCATCTGCTCATCGACCTGGCCTCTCACGACCTGGGGGGACGGGCGCTCGAGGCGAGCGACGAGTCGCTCGGTCCCAAGGAGAGGATCCTCGACCCCGGGGCGCCCCGGCCTCCCGATCCGTCCGGCGGCCCACGGGACGGCTGGGAGACCAGGCGCCGCCGCGACGGGGGGCACGATTGGGTGATCGTGCGTCTCGGTGTGCGGGGCATCCTGCGCCGAGTCGTGGTCGACACCACGTGGTTCGAGGGCGACGAACCCGATGCCTGCTCGGTCGAGGCCATCGACCTGCCCGGCAAGCCGAACATCGTCGAGTTGGTGCGGGATCGGCACCGATGGTTCGAAGCGCTCCCGAGGGTCCCGATCGACGGCGGCGGACGCAACGAGTTCAATCTGCCGACGGATCTTCCCGCCACCCACCTGCGGCTCGTCCTCTACCCCGACGGTGGTGTGGCCAGGTTGCGCGCCTACGGCGAGCCGGCGCCCGGTGACGGCCCGTGCGCCTCGGATCGGGTCGCCGACCTCGCCGCCGTCACCGCTGGAGGCAGGGTGATCGACTGCAGCACGATCGGCGGCTCGTCACCCAACGGGATGCTCGGGGAACCGGGCGGCGCTGCGGGATGGCTCACTCCCAGGCGGCGGCAATCGGGGCACGAGTGGGCGGTGATCCGCCTGGCGGGGCCGGCGACCCTGGAGCGGATCGAGATCGACACCTCCGGGTTCCGCGGCAAGGCGCCCGAAGCCTGTGCCGTCGAAGGGCTGCTGGCGAATCACAGCCCTCCGGAGGCCCTGCGCTCCGCGGCGTGGCTCCCCCTGATCGGCCCGTCCGAAGTCGACGAGGACGGCACCACACGGTGGTCGGACCTGGCATCCGAGGGCCCCTTCAGCCATCTGCGGCTCTCGGTGCTGCCCGACGGCGGGATCCGCTCGTTCCGGGTGCTGGGCCGGTGCCGGCAGGCCTGGCACGAGGGACGGTAGGTTTCCGTCGTGCCGTACACCTTCGAGTGGCGCGGAGCCTTCGACGACGCCGAGGTCGAAGCGCTCCACGCCGAGGGATTCGACCACGAACCACAGGAGTTCGACTGGGGATCGCACCTGATGCGCCACAGCCTCGGTTGGGTGTGTGCCCGACACGAGGGCGATCTGGTCGGGTTCGTCAACGTCGCCTGGGACGGCAGCACGCATGCCTTCGTCCTCGACACCCTCACCGCGCGCCACGCCCGTCGGCGGGGTGTCGGGACCCGACTGGTGGCCGTCGCGGCAGCCGAGGCTCGGGCGGCCGGATGCGAATGGCTGCACGTGGACTACGACGAAGATCTCGAGCCCTTCTACGTCGGCGCCTGCGGCTTCTCCCCCGTTCCGGCCGGCATCATCCGGCTCTGACGTGATGCTCCCCCACCGGGGCTCTCTCAGGCCGAGACGCGTTGGCGCAGTCTCCCGAACGCGGCCCATCCCGGCGCCGCCGATACCCACAGCAGGAGGGTGATGGCGATCGCCGAGGTGAGGCACCAGGCGCAGGTGGCCCCGATCACGAACGGCTCCAGGAAAGTCAGGTACACCGAGAAGACCGTCCCGCCCAGTGCCACGCCCAGGATGGTGAGCCGCGCCACGTCGGCGAGCAGCCCGTCTCTGAGACGGGTGACCGCCCAGGCGGTCAGCAGGACCGCGTAGCCGACGATCCCGATCACCCCGATCGGGATCCCGAACAACTCGGCGTACTCGCTCTGCTGGACGGCGTTGCAGTCGCCGACCGGCCCGCAGGTGGCGGTGGACCCGCTCACCTCGACCGAGGCCAGGTAGATCGACACCCCGAGCCCGACGATCCCGAGCAGCGGCACCGCCCAGGGTGCCCCTCCGTTCAGGCTGCCGCGCCGCACCATCAGGTGCACGGCGACGAGCGACGCCACCATGGCGGCCAGCACCGCGATCGCGATCCCGTTCCCGAGCGGGTCCCGGCCGATCCGGTCGGTGATCGAGTCGCCGTCGCCGGCCACGGGGATGACCGATCCACCGTCGCCGGGGTCGGTGGTGGTGGTCGGCGCCGCGGTCGTGGTGGTCTCGCCGGGCTCGGTCGTTGCCGGGTCCTCGGTGGTGGTCGGATCGCCGGCTTCGGTGGTCGTCGCCGCCGGATCGTCGGTGCTGGTGGTCGAGCCGTCCGGGTCGTAGGGATCGTCGGGAATGGTCTCGAGGGCCGCCTCCAGCCCGGCGATGTCGGGCCAGTCCAGGCCGCCCGACCCGAGCGCCTCGGCGATCACCTGCGGGTAGACCTCGGGGATGTCCACCGAGCCGACGAGATAGACGTCGCCGACGATCATCCGGGGCACGCCGCGCATCTCGTCGGGGATCTCGAACGAGTCGGTGGACGCGTTGTACATCGCCTGGCCGTCGCTCACCGAGGCATCCACCACCAGGAGCTCGAGGGTGCCGTTGGCGAGCATGTAGAACGACACGTCCTCGGGAGGCAGGGTGTCGTCGAACCTCAGCTCCCACTCCCCGCCGTAGGTGTCGAAGATCACCGGAAGGTCCTCGTTGATCACCTTGTGGCAGTGCCCGCAGGTGGGGAGGAAGAAGAGCACCGCCCGCACCACCGGCTCGTCGCCGCTCTGAGCGTCGGCCGGGGCGGCGGAGCCGAACGCCAGGAGCAGCACAGCGGCCAGAGCGGCCAGTCGACGCACGGTTCGTCTCCTTGTCCGGGTACGGCAGATTGCCACGGTTCGCACGGTACGGGACGGAATCGTACCGTCCCCGCGGTGTTGTCTCGCGACCCCGGTCAGTCGCGGCGCAACGCGCAGATGTCGGGGAGCGTGCGGTGCCGCTCCGCGAAGTCGAGCCCGTATCCGACCACCCACACGTCCGGGATGTCGAAGCCCACGTAGTCGACCGGGACCTCGACCTCGGCGCGATCGGGCTTGCGCAGCAGCGTGATCGCCTGGAGCGAGGACGGCTCACGGGCCGCGAGCAGCCGCAGCAGGTAGGCGAGCGTGTGGCCCGTGTCGACGATGTCTTCGACCACGATCACGGGCTTGCCGGCGATGGGATGCCGAACGTCCATGATGAGGCGCACCGCCCCCGACTCCTCGCTCTCACGCTCCCCGTACGACGACACCGCGATGAACTCGGTGCGCAGGGGGACGGTGACGTGACGCGCCAGGTCGGCCAGGAATACGAACGACCCCTTGAGCACCCCGATGAGCACGATTTCGTCCGCTCCCCGGTGGTCCTCGTCGATGCGCTCGGCGAGTTCGACGACCCGGCGCTCGATCTGCTCGCGTGAGATGAGGGTGGAGAGGGTCTCGGCCACGGCACAGAGGCTAGCCCGATGGCGGCCGCCGCCCGGATCAGGGGGCCGATGAGGTTGACACCCTC
>Ga0272444_10005631_pt1 | contig 10803 bp, 7 predicted proteins | sample SSMForm13_FD_201033 | JGI IMG/M metagenome (GOLD analysis project Ga0272444, IMG submission 201033) | Marine sediment archaeal communities from Little Sippewissett salt marsh, Falmouth, MA, United States - SSM-Form-13 | ecosystem: Environmental > Aquatic > Marine > Wetlands > Sediment ... | reverse complement strand
CCCCCCCCACAGGAGCTAAGGGAAACCACGGCCAAGGCCAACACCAACACGATGGCAAGCAGGCGCTTCACGCTGCCCTCCTCTGCTGATAGTCCGTTGCGGGGACGATACCAGATTAGGGTGTCGGCCCGAAAAGATAGCACTTAATCCCATTTGTGACAATGTATTTGTCGGGCGCGGGCTCTGGCGTCTTGCAGGGCGGGCCCGGGCAGGCTACACTGGGCCCCGGAACCCCGCTGGAGTGCAAAGTCTTGGGCCGCCGTCCTCCGCTCCCCCTGCTGCTGTCGTGCATCATCATCCTGGTGGTGGCCGGTGGGGCGGGTCTGATCTTCAACTTGGTCATGCCCCAGGGGGTGGGCTGGCTGCCGTCATACGTCAGCCGGCCCCTGTGGCAAGAGGCCGGCCTGTCCGAGGCGGTCCGTCTACAAAAGCAGGGCGCAATCCTGGTGGACGCCCGCGACGCCAGCGATTACAAGCTGGCCCGGGCCGCCGGGGCGGTTAACCTGTATCCCGCTGAAATCAAGCTGCTTTGGCCCCTGCTCAAGCAGACCCTGAGCGCGGCCCCGGCGGTGGTGGTCTCTGGCCGCTACACCAGCCGCTGGCCCGCCGCGAGGATCGGCCAGTTCCTCAGGGAGCAGGGCCTGGCCAAGGTGTATGTGCTGGACCAGGGACTGGACGCCTGGCGGGCGGCCGGCCTGCCGGTCAAGACTCCCCGGAGGGCCCGGCCATGAAAGTGCTGGCCGAGCTGATCTCCCTGGCCTGCCGCCTGTTCCTGGCAGGGCTGTTTTTGTGGGCGGCCCATGACAAGGTCTGGGACCCGGCCTCCTTTGCCGAGGCGGTGGCCCGCTACGACCTGGTGCCCCTGTGGATGGTCAACGTGGGCAGCGTGCTCATGGCCTGGCTGGAGCTGGTGACCGCCCTGTGCCTGGTGTTCGGCCTGGCCACCCGGGCGGCGGCCCTGTGGATAAGCGCGATGATGGTCTTTTTCACCGGGCTGATGGTCTACGCGGGGATCACCGGGGCTGGCTTTGACTGCGGCTGCTTTCCGGGCCAGAACGGCCACCCGGCCGGGTACGAGGCCGCGTGGCGCGACTTTTTGATGCTCCTGCCCGCCCTGTGGCTGCTGGCCTGGCCGGGCCGCTGGCTCACCCTGGGGGGCACCGCCCCCAAGCGCCAACGCCTGGAGCTCAAGCTGTAGGCAGCCCGATCAGTCCGCGTATTTCAGGTTACGATTCGCACCCAGGCCTGGCATCGGTTCCTTCCTCCACTTAAATAGCGATACCTTGTCGGAAAGGGACTCATCTTTTCTCTTTTCAAACTAGATTCCGGGTGGCCTCGACAGCTCGCCTGTCGAGGTTGCGGAGCGAAGCGGAGCAACAAGAGGTTTGGTACAGCGCCCCGCTATTTGACAAGGTTTCGCGTGAAGCGCAACCGCCCGCCGCGCCTTTTGCCGCTCCGCTTCGCTACGCGTCGCCTGATAGCCGAGCTATCCGGCGCCATCAAAGAATAAAGTTCTCTTTTTTACCGAACTCTTTTGGCTTGTGCGGGCGCGGGAGGTTCGGCACGGCGTATTGCACACCGACGCCATCTGACCCAAAGCACACCTATCCGCCGAGCCTCCGGACGTGGATAAGCCCCTTGTTTCTTATGAAATATGCTGCTCAGGCGAGTCGGCTTCTCAGCCGCGTTTGTCTTGCCGGGCCGTGGCCAACCACCACAACAAAGGCGGCGCGGTAAGCAGGATCAAAGCGGCCAGGCCGATCTGCCGCCCGCCGGTGAACATGGCCGTACTCCAGGCGACCAGGGAGTAGACCCCCAGGGCCGCGCCCAGGATCACCGCGATCATGACCGCCCTGCCGCTTCGGGTCTGTTTTGCCGGCTGCCTGCTCATCCCTGGCTCCCTGTCACTGACCCATATTAGCCCGCCCGCCGGGGCAGTGCCAACAACTTTGGCCACGGACCGGTGGTACGCCAGGGCCTGAAATCCTAAATTGACCACATGGGCCCCGGCGGGGCAGACTAGCCTGGATATTTCATGAAGGCCGTGCGTCCGGCTGTGCCGGGCCTGGATACAAACCGCACCTTGGCAATGCGAGAGCTTTTATAATGGTCCTATGAATGTTATATCGTAGCCTAATGCCGCCCAACCCTCACGAAACATCTAGGCTGGGTCCCATGCGTCTGTACCGAGCCATATGCCTGGCCGCGCTGCTGCTGGGCCTGCTCCTGGCCCCGCCCGCCGAGGCCGGCGACATCCGCCTGACCGTGGCGGTCACCCCCCGGCTCAGCCAGGGCATGCTCAAGGTGCGGGTGAAGGTGAGCAACAAGGGCGGCGAGGCGGCCACCAACCTGCTCATCGCGGCCCGCTCCCTGCGCCATTCCACCGAGATGGTGGGCGCGGACCGGCTGGAGCCGGGCGCCTCGGCCACCCGGGAGCTGGTCCTGCCCTTTATCGCCCGGCTGCCCGGCACCTATGGGGTGCTGGTGCGGGTGGTGTACCACGATGTCAACGGCTACCCCCTGAGCGCGGTGTCCTGGGGCCTGTTCCACCACAAGCGGCCCACCGTCTCCGGGGTGAAGCTTCGGGGAATCAACGGGCGGCCCTGGCCGGGGCTTCCGCCCTCGTTTTTGCTGAGCAACGACCAGGCCGGGGAGCGCAAGGTCAGCCTGGAGATACTGGCCCCGGCCGAGATGGTGCCGGCCCAGAGCTCCTGGGAGCTGGACCTGGCCCCGGGCGAGAAGCGGCGTCTTCGGGTGGAGATGACCAACCGGGGCGGCCTGGAGGGCTCGGCCTATCCCGTGGCCGCCCTGGCGGGCTATGTGCAGGGCGGCCGCCACTACGCCACCGCGGGCATGGCCCTGGTGCGCATCGTCCCCCTGGCCGACGCCCTGGCCCGCTGGCGGGGCTGGCTGTGGGCCCTGGCCGGGCTTTTGCTGGCCCTGATCGTGGCGGCCTGGGTGATCCAGCGCCGGCGCCGCCCGGCGGCCGGGTCGGACATGGACCGCTCCATCTATTGGGAGCTGGGCCTGGTGGGGGCCTGCTGCCTGTACGTGCTGGCCCATCTGGCGCCCCATCTGCTTTTGACCGACACGGTGACCGCCGGGGGGGACACGGGCAGCCACGTGTACACCGCCTGGTATTTGAAAAACGTGCTTCTGCCCTCGGGCCGCATCCTGGGCTGGTGCCCGGGCAATTTGGCCGGATACCCCATCTTCCAGTTCTACTTCCCCCTGCCTTTTTTGGGCATGGTGGCCCTTTCCTGGCTGGCGCCGCTCAACGCGGCCTTCAAGCTGGTGACCGTGGGCGGCGGGGTGCTCATGCCCCTGGCCTGCTGGCTGGGTCTGCGCCTGGCCCGCGCGCCCCGGCCGGCCCCGGCCCTGGGCGCGGTGTTCAGCCTGCTGTTTTTGTTCAACGAAACCAGCTCCACCTTTGGCGGCAACCTGCCCAGCCTGCTGGCCGGCGAATTCACCTACTCCTACAGTCTGGCGCTGTTGGTGGTGTTCATGGGCGCGGTGGCCGGCGACCTGAACCAGCGCCGCCACCCCGTGCGGGCGGCCCTGCTCCTGGCCGCCACCGGCCTGTGCCACGGCGGGCCGCTGCTCTTTGGGGTGCTGGCCGGAGGCACCCTGCTGTTCAGCCGCGAGGCGGTGGGCCGCGCCCTGTATCTGGGCAAGGTCTATGCCCTGGCCTTTGCCTTCATGGGCTTCTGGATCGTGCCCCTTTTGGTGTTTTCGCCCTATAACAGCCCCCACAACATGGTCTGGATCATCAGCAAGTGGCAGACCGTGCTGCCGCCCCTGCTTTGGCCCCTGATGGCCCTGGCCCTGGCCGGCTTCATCCTGGCCCTGGTGCAGCGTATCCGGGGTAAGTCGGTTCTGGGCGAGGCCGCCTTTTTCGGCGGCCAGGTGGTGCTGGCCTCGCTGCTGTACATGGTGGCCTTTCACATCAACGTGATCGATATCCGCTTTTTCCCCTTTGCCTGGCTGAGCATAACCCTGTGGGCCGCCTGGGTCCTGGCCGTATGGCTGGGGCGGCTGCCGGCCAAGGGCCTGGCCGCCCTGCTGGTGCTGGTGCTGGTGGTGCTGGGGGTGGGGGGCAAGGTGGTCTACATCCCCCGCTGGGCCGCCTGGAACTACAGCGGCTTCCCGGCCGCCCCGGGCTGGGAGGGCTTCCACCGGCTCAACAAGTACCTCAAGGGCAGCCAGGCCGATCCCCGGGTGGCCTACGAGCACTCGCCCCTCAACCGTCGGGCGGGCACGGTGCGGGCCATGGAGAGCCTGCCCCTGTTCTCGGGCCGCTCCACCCTGGAGGGTCTCTACATCCAGTCCTCGCCCAACTCGCCCTACATCTTTTACCTGCAGTCCCTGCTATGCACCCGCCCCAGCACGCCCATAACCGGCTATAACTACGCCGGGTTCGACCTGGACCGGGGCCTGGCCCGCTTGGACCTGTTCAACGTGGGCCAGTACGTGACCATCAGCCGGGATGTGCGCCTGGCCACCCTGCGCCACCGGGGATTCACTCCCCAGGCCGCCCTGGGCCCTTATCACGTGTTCGCGGTGCCCGGCGGGGGCGAGGGCTACGTGACGCCCCTGAAGTACAAGCCGGTGCTGGTCACGGAAGGCAACTGGAAGTACCAGGCCTTTGACTGGTTCCGCGGCGATGAGCTGGAGGTGCCCCTGGTATTCGCGCCACGGGATAGGGCCGGCGATTTGAGCCGCTTTGCCGCGGTGGGGCCGCGGCCCCCGGACAAGCTGCCCCGCTCGCCGCTGCCCTTGGCCAAGGTCGGCTCGCGGGTGGGCTGGCAGGAGATCGAGATCACCACCGACTCGCGCACCCCCCTGCTGGTCAAGATGTCCTATCATCCCAACTGGCAAGTGGAGGGGGCAAAGCGGGTGTTTTTGGCCTCCCCGGCCTTTATGATCATCTTCCCCACCCAGGACAAAGTGCGACTGTACTTTGGCCAGAGTTGGCCCAACTATCTGGGCCAGGTGCTGTTCGTCCTGGCCTGCCTGGCCGGGTTCCTGTGCCTGCCCGGGGTGCGCCGCATGGCCTGGGCCCAAGCGGCCCGGGGGGCGGTGAACCGGCCCCTGGGCTCCTTGGTCGGGGCCCTGGACACCGTCCTGGCCCGGCCCCTGGCCTGGTGCTCGCGCCGCTCGGGCGTGCTGGCCCTGGCCGGGCTGCTGGTGGTGGCCGGCGGGGCCGGGGCCTATGTGGGCCTGGGGCTCAAGGCCGACGCCACCGTGGCCTTCAACCGGGGCATCGCCGCCTACAATGACCATGACTACCAGCGCGCGGCCGAGCTTTTCGCCGATGCGGCGCGGCGCTTCCCCCGCTCGCTGATCATCGACCACACCCTGAACCACCAGGCCATGAGCCTGTATCTTTTGGAGCGCTACGCCGAGGCCAAAGCGGTGTGGGCCGGGCTGCTGGCCAGGCTGCCCGAGACCCGGCTCAAGGCCCAGACCTGGTACCACTTGGGCCTGGCCGACCAGCGCCTGGGCCACCTTAAGCAGGCCCGGCGCTGGTGGCAACGGGTGGTGAATGAGCACCCCAAGCACCTCTATGCCAAGCACGCCCGGGCCCGCCTCAAGGAAACCGCGCCTCCGGGCCCAAAGAACCCATAAAGAGCCACGGGCCGCGCGGGCCCGGAGGGTGGGCGAACTTGCGATCCGCTATCTTGCGCGCCTGCCGAAACGCCCACAAAAAACCCCGGGCCGCATGGACCCGGGGCGTGGTGTAGTCGGTTTGGTCGCTTGGTCTAGCGCACCTGCAGGCTGGCCAGCCGGTTGTTCAGCTCGGTGCTGGGGCTGGCCGAGGTGGTGGTGGTCTCGGTGGTGGAGGTGGTGCTGCTGGTGCTGGTGCTGGCCGTGGTGTCGGTGGCCGTGGTGGCCGTCTCGGTGGCCTGGGTCTCGGTGGCCTCGGTTTCCGTGGCCTCGGTTTCCGTGGCCTCGGTCTCGGTGGCCTCGGTCTCCTCGGCCGCGGTGGTGGCCGTGGCCAAGGTCTGATCCACGCTCTGCTGCACCTGCTCGGCCTGGTCCGGGGCCGCCTGACTCACCTGGGTGGCGATCTCGGTGGCCTGCTCGGGGTTGGCCGTGGTGGCCGCCGCCGCGATGTCGGCTGCCTGATCTCCCTGGCCAGCGTTGACCGCCGACTCGGTGGCCGCCTGGGCGATGTCCGCCGCCGCATCCTTGTTTACCGTGGCCGCGGCTTGGGTAATCGCCGCCGCCTGGTCCGGGGCCGCCTTGGTCACCTCGCCAGCGATGTCGGCCGCCGCGGCCGGGTTGGCCGTGGTCGCCGCGGTCGTAACCACGCTGGCTTGGTCAGGCGCGGCAGTTGTCACCGCGCCTGCAATCTCGGCCGCTGCCCCGGGGTTGGCCGTGACCGCGGCAGAGGTGATGGCTGCCGCTTGGTCCGGAGCCGCCGCAGTGGTCTGAGCGGCAATAGCCGCCGCCTGGGCCGGGACTGCTGTACTTACTGATGCCGTGATCTGGGTCGCTTGGGCCGGGTTGGCCTGAGCCGCCGCCGCCGCGATCTGATCGGCTATGTCAGGGTTGGCCGTGGCCGCCTCGGCGGCGATCTGGGCCGCCTGCTCCGGGTTGGCCGCCAACTGATCCAACACCGACTGGGGCACCTGGGCCATGACCGGCTGGGCCAGCAGGGCCAGACAGGCAAGGGCCAGGAGCAAAGCCGTGGTGAAGCGTATATTGGATCTCCTGGTTGTCTTGCCTGATATCGTGGGTTTGCATATACGGTTCATAAGCTCTTCCCCGCGCCACTGGTTTAACCCGATTAATTACTGTGTTATTTGACAAAAATCCAGTGGGCGGAGATAATCCGCCCCACTTTTCCCTTTTATCTTCGCTTTTATAAAAGCATGTAATACCAAGGAAAGGCAACTTTTTTTTTGGGTTGCCGCAAAATAAAACTTGCTTTGGGGCTTGATATTTTGCTAACTAGTAATACCAAATCACGGACCTGCATTAGTAAAGCAGTCCAACTAAAAACCTCTAAAATGAACAAGACCAATTAAGGCGGGTGGGCCCCATGATTTCCAAACGCAATAGAATCTCACGCCTAGGCATGATACTGCTTTGTCTCTGCATGCTAAGCCTCCCCTCTGTGAGTTTCGCTCAGTCCGGCCCGGGCTTGTCACGCGAGACGGTTGAGGAGACACCCAGCGAGACCATGGGAGGGACGTGGCTCAGCCGCGGGCCCTTCAAGATCAAGGGCGGCCTGGAAGTGGGCTGGCTGAACCGCTCCAACATCTATCTTTCCGAAAACGACACCGTCTCTGACAACATCCTGCAGTTCATGCCCTCCCTGGGCGTGCGGCATGAGTTCACCCAGACCAGCTTCTGGTCCCTGGAGTATTACGGCACCTATGCCTATTACCAGGAAAACGACGAGAACGACTGGGATTCCCATTATGTTCCCTTTGACTTCTTCCTGGGGGGCAAGACCGGGCCCTTTGTGGAGGTGTCCAACGATTTCTGGCGCTCCTCGGACCCATTCGGCAGCGAGGACCTGTATAAGGTGGGTCAGAAGACCTCCCGCACCCAGAACGACGCCTATCTCGCGCCGGGCTGGACCTTCAGCGAAAAGACCAAGGCCAAGGTCTACGGCCGCTACATCATCCTGGAATACGACAATGATGACGACCGCTACCAGAACCAGCGGGAAATGGACGTGGGCGGCATCTTCTACTACAAGTTCTGGCCCAAGACCTCCATGCTGTTCCAGTACACCTACGTGAACCGCGAGTACTCGGACCAGCCCAGCGCCTTTTCCGAGGACCAGTACCGCCACGAGTTCTACGTGGGCCTGACCTGGGACGCCACCTCCAAGCTGCAGGGCGAGGCCAAGCTGGGTTACGGCATCATGAACTACGACAACGAGTTCAACACCGCGGGCCAGAAGTACGAGGAAAAGAACACCTGGCTGGCCGAGTTCAATGTTACCTGGCAGGCCGCCCCCAAGTTGATGCTGCTGGGCACCCTGGCCCGGGCCATCCGTCAGTCCACCCAAGGGGTGACGGGCACCAGCTTCCCCAACAACTATTATGTTGACACCTACGCCAGCGTGGGCGCCCGCTGGAACTTTCTCCGCAACCTGACCGCCTTTGCCACCGTGGGCGCGGGTCTCAACGAGTACAACTCCCTGGACGGCACCGAAGCCCGTGATGACGACATTTTCAAGGGCCAGGTCGGACTGGAGTACGCTTTCCTCAAGTACCTGTATGCGCAGGGCTACTATCTCTACGATTACAAGAGTTCCAACAAGCCCAACCTCGGCTACACGGACAACGTGTTCTACGTGGGGGTGGGAGGCCGCTTCTAAAGGCCCCTGCTGAAAAACATTTAGATGCGGGGCAGGGCAAGGTTCCCTGCCCCGCATCTTGTTGCAACTTCCCGGGCGGCCGAGTAATATCATATAAAACAAATCGATAGGCTTCGCCCCTGGTAGAGCGCGCAAGGGGGATTTGTGCAACCAACTCGCATCTTGCTGTTTATAATTTGCCTTTTTGTAATGTTTGCAGGACTATTGGCCCCATTGGCCAACGCCTTTGACGATCCCTCCCGGCGCAGATTATTCGATGAACGGTCTGCGGGACCCCCTCCCGCCAGCGTCCAGCCAAAGGCCAAGCCAATCTCTGGGCAGCAGGCAACCACCGCGCAACCAGCGGCCACTGATCAACCGGGCGGCAAGGCAGCCCCACCGGCCCGCAAGGACACCGTCCAAACGCCAATTCCCCCCCAGCCCCCCAAGGAAGACCCTCTTACCGCGGTGGTGGCCCAGGAGTTCGAAAAGGCCCATCAGATGACCGTGGCCGAGTACCTTCGATCCTATGGCGTGCCCAAATCCGGGGCGGACTACAAGGTCGGTCCGCGCGACCTTTTGAACATCAATGTGTTTGAAGAGCCTGATTTATCCCGGGAAGACCTGCGGGTGTCATCCCAGGGCAAGATAACCATGCCCCTTATCGGTCAGGTGAAGGTGAACGGTCTTTCCACCCGGCAGGTGGAGACCTTGCTGCAGAGACGTTACAAACAGGAGGGCATCCTCAAACATCCCCAGGTCTCGGTGCACATCAAGGAGTTCCGCGGCAGATGGGTGCTGATCCTGGGCGCGGTAAACTCGCCGGGACGCCATCCCATGGAGAGCAACGAGCGCCTCATGGAAATGTTGGCCAAGGCCGGTGGCATAAAGTTCGACTCTGAAGGTGATGTCGCAGCCAACAAGATTCGCATTCTGCGCCCGGTTTCCGTGGCCGGCGCCAAGAAAAAAGAACGGGTTTCCATGGAGATCGACCTGGAGTCCATGACCCGGGGCGATCACCCGGAGTACAACCTGTCCATGCAGCACCGCGATGTGGTCTATGTCCCCGAAGCGCCGCGCTTTTTCATAACCGGCGAGGTGCGCAGGCCTGGTTATTACAAAATCAAGGACCGCGACATCAGCGTGGTGGAGGCCATAACCATGGCCGGCGGGCTCACCAGGATCTCGGCGGGAAACCGCACCAAGCTGGTTCGTTTGAAAGACGGCAAAGAGGTGACCATAAAGGTCCCGGTTGAAGACATCCTGGATGGCGACAAGAGCGCCGATATCAACGTGCAGCCCAACGATGTGATCGTTGTGCCCCAAAGCTACTTCTAAAGAGCAGGCAATCCATGATCGGCTCGGGCCCGGACAAGTCAATCCACATCAGGGATTATATTGACGTAGTAAAACGCAGGCGTCTGCCGATTCTTGCGGTTTTTTTGGTGATAGTCGCTCTGGTGGCGGGCTACACCTTTTTGGCCACCAAACAATACACGGCCACCACCCAACTGCTCATAGAACAGGGCGCGCAGCGTTCTTTTTCCTTGCAAGAGGCCCTGGCGGTCGATGCCTCGGCCATGGATTTCTACCAAACCCAATACCGCCTTATTGAATCCAGGGCCTTGGCTGAGAAGGTGGTCCGGTCCTTGAAGCTCTACGATTTGAGGGAGTTTGGCAGGCCCGCGCCCGGTGAAGAACCTCCCCAAAAATTGACCATAGAGGACCGTATTAGAAGTGCGGTAGATATTTTTTTGAAAAAGATTCGAGTGTCGCCCATCCGGCAAAGCCGCCTGGTCAATATTTCCTTCACCTCCACGGACCCCATACTGGCGGCCAAGATCGCCAATACCATAGCCAAGGCTTACATAGACTACGTCCTGGATCGTAAGCTTCAAGTCAGCCAAATGGCTGTAAACTTCTTGGGCCGGCGCATTGAGGAACAACGGCGCAAGCTTCAGGCCTCCCAAATGGCCCTCCAGCAATACATGGAGGACAAAAAGCTGGTCAATGTCATTTCAGATAATTACAACACCATAACTTCCCAAAAACTGGCGGAACTTAATCAAAAACTGATCGAAGCGGAAACCAGCCGCAAGGAGGCTGAAACCCGCTACAAATTGGCCTTAAAGGCCCGTAGTGATGCAAATAGGCTTGAAGGCATCAGAGAGTTTTTGGACAGCCCGGTCATCCAGAAAGTTCGGGAACGTGAGTTGGAGTTGTCCAAGCGCGAGGCCGAACTATCCCAAAAATATGGGCCCAGGCACCCCAAGATGATCGCCCTCCAAGCCGAGAAAAAGGCAATTGAAAAGCAGCGGGTCGGTGAAATAAATCAGATTATCAACTCTCTGGAAAACCAATATCAAATAGCCCTGGCCAAGGAAAGGGCCATTAGGAGCGCTCTGGCCAACCAGCAACAGCAGGCGATGATAACGCGCAAGAAGGCCATTGGTTTCAATGTAATCAAAAGAGAAGTCGACACC
>Ga0272444_10005630_pt1 | contig 10804 bp, 7 predicted proteins | sample SSMForm13_FD_201033 | JGI IMG/M metagenome (GOLD analysis project Ga0272444, IMG submission 201033) | Marine sediment archaeal communities from Little Sippewissett salt marsh, Falmouth, MA, United States - SSM-Form-13 | ecosystem: Environmental > Aquatic > Marine > Wetlands > Sediment ... | reverse complement strand
ACTTCAACTTCGACCCACAAACCCTGGCAGTCGAAACCGTTTTGGAAGCGCTGGTCGCGACCTTTCATCGCGTAATAGCGCTGGAAGAAATCTTTCAGGGTGCGACCCCAGGCATGGTGCACACCCATCGGGTTGTTGGCGGTAATGGGGCCGTCTAAAAACGACCACGGCTTGTTGCCGCGATTTTTTTCAACCAGTTTTTGGAAACACTGGTTTTCATCCCAGAATTTGAGAACTTTGTGTTCCAGGTCGACCACATCGACCCAGGATTCAACTTTGCGGTACATCTCGACTCCCGATCATGTTCGTCGTACCATCGCTGACGCCAAGAAAATCGTAGAATATCAGCGATTTATCCATAAACCGTTTCCGGTTGATCCGCCGCTTTCAATGGCGGAAGTCCGTATTTATCACAAAAGAAAGCGCTTTGCCAATAAGGACTTCCCTGATCAGGGCGTAATTTGCATGACGGCGTAAATGCCGAAGTGGTCGCTGCACATGATGCCCTGGTAGGGTTGGTCGCCGAACAGACCCGCATTTTCCACCGTCAGCAGGTTGCCTGATTGCCGATAAAAGATGTAATCCAGGCGACGACGCATATGCACCACCATTTCCTGGAAGTGCTCAAACAAAAACTCTTCGTATTCATGGGCCGGGACGAAATCGGCGACAAAGTGCGTGTTGGGATTGTTTAGCGGATCCCAAGTCAGCAGCAGCTTATTCGGATCATCATCTTCAGTGACGGAATGAAAACCGATCTCGTTGGTCAGCCAGGCCAATTCGGACGCGTCGGGCGAAGCGTTGAAGTCGCCGGCGAAGATCGTAGGCATATTGTTCATTCCCAGTTCGTGGGCGAAGGCAACGGCGGTTTCCAATTCGCGGCGTCGGCGATCGGGCGAGATACGACTGATCGCCATCACTTCGTCGGCGCGTTCACGGTTGACTTGGCCCTGGGCGACCAGGCTTTCAATGGCATCACGGATCTCCGGAGTCAGTTCCAGGCCGTGGTGTAGGTGTGTGTTCAGTAAAAGAACAGGCTGGCCGTTTACCGTAACCTCTGCGGCAAGGACATAGCGGAATTCAGCCGTTTGCAACGATAGCGCCCTCGTGCAACCGCCGCGCGGTCCGGAAAGTTTCCTGCCGCCCAACTTTTTTAAATGCAGCGATTTTTTCGTCAGCGTCGTCAAGCCGGAACGCAGGTTGGTCGGAATGCCCAGCGAGCCGATTTTCAGCCCGGCATTGTCGATCAGATAAACGTAGTCGTAATCCAATTCCTGGGCGATTCGTTTGGATTTGCCAGGCGCCGGATTGACTTCCTGCAAAAAAATGATGTCAGGTTTTATTTGGCGTACCTGCTCGAAAAAGCCTTGCAGACGGGTTTCCCGCTGTTGTTCGGTTTCGTATTCGCCGAAGCGAAAAACACTGCTTGGATTCAGCCCGTGCCAGATGTTGTATGTCAGGACCGTGAGTCTGGTTTGTTTCATTTCCGAATGCGATCCGGTTGAAATGAATAGTACGCAACCGACGGCGAGCAGCAGCAGAATCGGTCGCCGGATTTTCATAACACTTGTTTACCTAGCATCCGCAACCGTCGTCGTTGTCATCGTCATCGTCGTCGGCAACGTCGTCATCGACGACATCATCATCGAGTGTGTCGTTGTCATCATCGTCGTCGTCGGGCGTGGCGTCGTCGTCGCTTGCTTCGGTGACCGGTGCGTTGTTGCTGATGCGCGAGATGTTGCCATCAGCGTCGATGGTCACAATGGCAAAGACGGCTGCGTTGTCGGCTTCAACTTCGAAAGTCTGTTCTTGTCCACCGCTCAGCGGGGAGGGCACATCTTCGACAATCGCTGCCACGGCAAATTGTTCCGGGTCGGTCAAGTCGGCCGCCGAATCGGTAGTGTAGCGAACGCTGTAGCGCGCTGCCATTCCACACTGCCAATCGTTGCCAGGGGCGGTAAACGTCAGGCGGATGCGGCCGTTGTCGAGTTGTTCGGCGATGAGGTCGACGATCCGGATGGGCGGCAGGTTGTCATAGCCGTAAAAACCGGTGTTGTGCTCGTCGTGGTGGAAACGACGCCAATCGGAGTTGGGTTGATTGTCGACGCAAGCCTGACCTTCGCTTTCCCAGGCAAACAGAACGCCTTCGCGGGTGTGAATGACGACTTCGAGTTTGCCGTCGGCGTCGAGGTCGCCCACCGCCGGGGCAGCCATGATCCACTTTTGCGTGTACTTCGGCCAACCGGGAGCTTGATTGTTATCACCAAGGGCAAAGGCGTGAGCCAGGTAACCGCCGGATCCGGCGACTACCTCGCGGGTACCGTTGTTATCGAGGTCAGCGGTGGTCTGGGTTACCAAAACCGGCATGTCTTCAACACGCCCGGTTAGGACCAGATCATGCGGCTTTTCAACCTCCATGGCCACGACCTTGGAGTTGAATAGATTGACGCCCAATTCGTCGTATTTCAACACGCCCAACAAAGGCGCGACAAGTTGCAACGTACCGTCGTTGCGCAGAGACGAGAAACTGGGCGAACCGACCGCGTTGACGCCCTGAAATTGGATTAGCGTGTCGACATTGGTTTTGCCGTTGGCGTATGTCACGATTTGCGGGAACCAGGCCATGCTGCCGACGCCGATGTAAGTAGCCTCGGGCGTGACCGCGACGGCGGGCGAAGAAGCGGCTCCGACCAAAATCGGAATCGGAAGCGCATCGCCTAGCGGTGCAATCGGATTGACCGGCCAACCAGGCAGGAACGGCCCGTCCTGTCGGCTATCACCGTCGTGGTAAATCGCGTAAACGCGGGTGTCTGGGATCAACACGCCGTCACAGGTTTCCGTAGTGGCGACGATCACCGAGGGGTATTGGCTGACGTGCTCGTCGTCGCTGTTCGGATCGATAATGCCGACCGCGGGCGTGCCGAGGATCAAGCTGGGATTATCGTTGCCCTGACAAACCTTGGCCGGCGGTACGCTGCCTTCTTCGCTGCGGCACAGAACCGGCCAACCGCTCATCAATTGAGGTGTTCCTTTATCGCCGACCAAACGCCACACGTAGACGTATTGATCGAAGGAGGCGGCGATGATTTCCAAGCGGCCATCCAGGTCCAGGTCGGCCAAAACCGGCGAGGCGGCAAAGCTGTTGCCGTGGCCAAAGGCGAAGGCGCTGGAGTTGTCCGGTTCTTCAGCAGAGACGGGGAAGCCATCCAGCACGGTGGCGGTTTCCGGATCGATGGCGTAAACCTTGCCGCGCATGGTGGCGGCGACGATTTCCGGCTGCCCGTCGCCGAACAGATCACCGATGGCCACCGACGCGAAAATCGAATCGGAGACCCACGCATCATCGCCGGATAGATCGATCGGGAAGCCGTCGAGGATTCCCCAGGTTTCACTTTCGTTGTTGTATTTCAGGGCAACTACTGTTCCGTCAGCGGTGCCGAAAACAATTTCCAAACGTTGGTCCTCAGCACCGTCCAAGTCATACAGCATCGGAGAGGATTCACCGGAAGCACCGATACGCAGCGGGAAGCCGGGAACCATGCCGGTAGCCGGATCGTCATCGGTGTGCAGGTTAATCGATTTACGCGCTTCGCCAAGCACTTGGCCTTTGAGGTCATCTTGATAGTACGCACGCAGGCGGATGGCGAATTCGAAGGAATATTGGTTTTCCGGAACGCCTGTCGTTTGCTCGGCAGTGAACAATGAGTCGACCGGAATAGTGGCAATCAGATCGTCGACCGGGCCGTGTTCGCGGCCGGTCGCGACGGTTTCCCATTCGTTTTCCTTCGGCTCATGGCCTTTGGCGATCTGTAACTCCCATCGGTACGGTGTTACACGGCTATCCATTTGTCCGTAAACGGGCAGGTTTGACGTCTGTGCCGGGTCGATATCTTCCCACCATGCAGGCGAGGTGATGCGTACTGTGGGCGGAATGGTCGGGCCGATGCCGAAATCCGGGTCACCAAGCGAAAGCATCGCCGCTTCCAGATTCGGTCGCCCGTATCCGAAGTGCATGTCGTAACCTTCCTGACAGACGCCAAGCAGATTGACCATCGTGGCGCAGTGATTTTTCACGTCGTCGGCGGTCATCGTCAACAATTGCTTGGCTTCATCGGCGGTCAGGTCGATCCCCTGTTCGTGGGCGTAAGAAAGCAGGAGCGCCATCATGCCGGTCGTGTTCCCGGTGCTGTCGGAGGTGCAACCGGTTTTCGCCGGTACCGACAGATGAGTGTGGGTTCCGTAGTTGGTGCAATAGGTTTCGGTGAAGCCGAACATGCTGAGATTGAACATGTCGATCAGGTCGACCGGCACCATCGGGAAAATAGTTTTAACGCTGATGACGTCTTCGCCGGCCGCGGGCATCCAGTGGTGGAAGGTCATTTCATCGCCCGATGCGGCAATGGTAACAGCTTGGCCGGTATCGTAGGCGTCGACGAAGCCTTGGTGCGATGCTTCCGACCAGGTGAAGTTGACGCCGGCGAAGTTCAGAATGCTGGCGCCCATGGACAACGCATAACGCACGCCGGCGGCGACCGTGTTGTAGTCATAAATCAAAACCGAACTGGCCCGAATCGGCAACACCATGCAGTCGGGGCAAATGCCGGGGATATTGCCGCTATTGTCGTTGGCGCGTGAAACAATCAGTCTCATTTCACCATCGCCGTGCGTACCTTCTGGAAAGTCTTCGACGCCGAGGGCGACGTTCGTGTTGCGCATGAAATCCCAACCGGAGATGTCATCGACGAGTCCGTTGTCATCTTGATCGATTTCGTCGGAAAAGGTTTCGATCAGATCGGTCGCAGTGACCGGGTCGCCATGATCGAGCCGGTCGTCCTGGGCGTAGTCTTCGACGTCGAAACGGCCGTCTTCGTTGCAATCATATTCGGTACAGGGCGTGCCGGCCACGTTGGGCAGGGGAAGCTCGCCGGCATTGAGAAAAAATGCGCGCCGGATTTCCGCGCGATCGTAATCGCGAACGCCGTTATCAATGATAGCCACCAGCACGTTCGGATTGCCGTTGGTGTATTTCCACGCGCCGGTTACGTTCAATCCGGGAATTTCCCAGGGCTGAGCGTCCGCTTCGGGTTCCACCGGATTGAAGCCCATCAACACCGTGGAGTCGACGAACATGCCCAGCGGATCTTGAGGGTTGAGTACCGGGATCTCGAAGTCGTTGGGAATATTGGCGACGAAAATACCGTCGGTGTCGAGTACCTCGTTAAACGGATCGCCGGTGTTGCTGGTGACGTCACTGGTGATGTGTAACTGCAGACGTGTGGCCCACGGCCAGTCGGCGGTGGCGGTAAAGACGACGGTATCGTTGGTCAGATTGGTGGTTTCGATGTTGATGTTGCCGTCAATATGATCGGTGTCACCGAGCAAGGTAACATAAAATGAATCATCGTCGACGGAAGAGGTGTCTAACGATTGATCGAAAATAACGATCATCGGATCGACCGTCAGCACCATATGACTGACAAATGTCGGGAATTGATGAGTGATCGACATAGCCGCCGCGATGGTGGGCAGCGAAAGCAGCATCATCAGAACCAGCAGGTTTGCCAAAAATCTTTTCATAGTCCCGTACCTCTCTTGCAGGCCAAGTTTCGAGGCGACATCATAGCATAAAATTGTTTCAAACCTATAAGCGCTATAAACCCGCTGATAAGTTTTCGAATCGTGTGATTTCTTTGTTTTTGTTCGCTTTTTTTTTGAATCATGATTATAGGGTAAAAAGAACGAAACGACGGAGAAAGAAAATGAGTAAACGATGGATGATCTATGGAGCCAATGGTTACACCGCTACCTTAGTAGCCGAACAGGCTGTCGCTTTGGGGATGCAACCTGTTTTGGCCGGGCGCAACGCAGAAAAAGTACAGCCAATCGCCCAACGTATGGGCTTGGCTACGAGGATCTTTCCGCTGAGCGATTTTGCGGCAATGGTCGATGCGTTGCGAGATATCGATGCCATCGCCCACTTGGCCGGACCTTTTTCGCAAACGTCGCAGCCAATGGTCGAAGCTTGCCTTGAAGCCAAAACCCATTACCTGGATATCACCGGTGAGTGCTCTGTGTTCGAAGCGGTGCTGGCGAAAGACGAATCAGCCAAAGCAGCAGGTGTGGCGCTGATTCCCGGCGTTGGCTTTGATGTCGTGCCGACCGATTGCCTGGCCGCGAAGCTGAAAGCATTGTTGCCGGATGCCGTGGAATTGGAAATGGCCATCGGTGGCTTTGGTGGAAATTTCGGCTCGATCAGCCGCGGTACATTGAAAACGATGGTCGAAAGCATTCATCAATCAAGTTTTGTGCGCCGCGAAGGAAAAATTGTTGAGGTGCCGTTTACCTGGCGAACTCCGCAAATCGATTTCCCGCATGGTACACGGCAATGTGTGACTGCACCGGTAGGGGATATTGTTACCGCTTATCGTTCAACCGGTATTCCCAACATTGCTGTGTATTTCGAAGGTGCGCCCCGTGTGTTCGCTGCCTTGTCGACCATGCAGCCCTTGTTTAAACCTAATTTTGTGCGTCGGGCGCTACAGCAGATTGTACAATGGACAAAGTACGGGCCCGATCAACAAGCCCGTGCCAAGGCTCGTTCCTCATTCTGGGGTCGGGTGACCAACACGTCTGGACAATCGGCGACGCTGACCATGAACGGCCCGGAAGGTTATAACCTGACCGTTGCCGCTACGATAAAGGCGGTGCAAAAAGTGTTGTCGGGTAGTGTGGCAGCCGGCACACATACGCCGTCGACAGCTTTCGGCGCCGGATTCATTGATGATTTGGATGGCATCGAAATCCACCAGGTTTAGACCGACAAACCTTAGATAATTCAATCCCGGATAAATTCACCTCATAAGTAATTTATCTCTGGCCCGTTACTCGATAAATCTGTTATTATCGCATTGTTCACTGATTGCAGATTCGGAAGGACCGCTTTGGATTTGCGAGAAAAGCTGCTGGCGCGATTCAAGCTAGTGCGGCTGGGTCGGGTAGCCGTAGTAGTGTTTTTACTATTAATTCTGCTGGATATCGGCATTCGGCATGTGGAATCCATCCCCGGACTGATGCTGCGTAACGAAGGCCAGACGCACATCGCCATTCCCTACATGTTTCGCCAGATGGAGTTAACTCGGGATCGACCCGTGATCGCATTTTTCGGCGCTTCGGTCATGCAGGGCGTACTGAACAATACGCCGGAAACGACCATCCCGATGCAGGTGCAACGGACATTGGATGAACACGAGGTAGCCGCGCGTTGCTTCAACATGGCGGCCATCGGGAACAACCTCGGTGACAACCTGGCGTTGGCCTACGAGGCCAGCAAACGCGGGGCAGACCTGCTTGTATTTAATCTTCACTATAAATTGTTTTCCAATAAAGGCTCATTGAACTTTATGGTGTGCCACCGGAATACGATTTTTTACCTGCGCCGACATCCGGATTTTCTGCATATCCGTACCCAAATTGCGATGATGCCGCGTCGCGAGTTTCTGGATATCCGCCTGGAAAAGGGCATGGAAAATGTCTGGGCGTTTTATCGCGAACGACGTTTGATTGCTTATTGTCTGACCGGCGATATCGAGCCGTTACCGGCGCAGATGCGGAAATGGATCATCCAAGCCGGCAAGACCAAACCGCAGACGGCACTTGATTTACTTGGCACACCGGAAGAGCGCAACGTCAACAACCTGTGGCAGCAGCAGCCCGAGCATTACCACCAGAGCAACACCGAAGCGTATAAGCAGATTACGCTTGATTTGGAAAACCGACATTTTCAGACATTGCAATTGATTAATGAATTGTCGGCGATTACCGACGCGAAAGTGCTGTTCTATCTCACACCGCACAATCGGGTTGGTAACAACACTCATCAATATTTTGCCTGGGAGGACTTGGCCGAGTTCGCAACAATGACCCGTGAAATGGCCGAAGCGCACGGTAATTACTGGTTTGACATGACCGATGCTGTCGATTCCCGACACTTTACCGATTGCGATCACATCAACATCAACGGTGCTGCGCAGCTCGCGCAAGCGCTGGCCGAACCGATCACCCAGGCGCTAGCGGGGGAACAGCAATGAATGCGTTTTCCTGGCCGGTTTTGCTGTTCGTGTTGATCTTTTACGTGTTGGCTCGTTACGTGTTGCGTCCAGACCAGCGCCACACGCTAATGACCGTCGGCGCAGTCATCTTTATTTTCCTGCAAGATGCTCCGGTTGCATTGATGCGTTTTCTATATCTGGCGATTACCGCGATGGTGTTGATCTTCGGTTGGAAGGCCGGACAGTGGACGGAAAAACGTCGCGGCGAAATGACCAAAGGATTTTGGGCCGGTTGCATAGGCTTCATTTTGGCGCCGTTGGTGTTATTCAAATTCGTGCAAGCCGTGGTGCCGACGCACTTGATCGAAGTGGCAATGGCCACTCGCGGCAACATGAACATCGGTGCGCTGGCGCCACTGGGCATCAGCTATTTCACGTTTCGTGCATTGGCTTATTTGATCGAAATCCGCAAGGGTTCGATCGAGCCGGTCGGCTTCTGGCGCTACCTCAACTATGTTGCCTTCTGGCCGACGTACATGGCTGGACCGATCGAACGACCGGGAGCGTTTCTGTCACAAACGGCTGAGGACGGAAAGATCACCGACGAAGACGTACGCATCGGCGTGTTTCGCATCTTGGAAGGGCTGTTTAAGAAGCTTGTTGTCGGCGGCATTTTTTACCAGATCTGCAAGCCGTTCATTTTGCTGCAGGGCGTAAAGCTCAGTCATTTGGAAAGTTGGAGTTGCTGGCAGTTGTGGGCCTGCCTGACGGCGTATTATCTGTATCTGTACTGCGATTTTGCCGGCTATTCCGATGTGGCGATCGGCGCGGCGCGTATTTTCGGTTATCGCATTATGGAAAATTTCAACTGGCCGATTCTGGCGACCAACGTTGCCGATTTCTGGCGGCGCTGGCATATCTCGTTGACCGGTTGGATCACCGATTACGTTTACATTGGTCTGGGTGGCAACCGGCAGGGTCTGAGCAAGGCGGCGAAAAATACAGTAATCGCCATGTTACTGGTCGGCATTTGGCACGGGCTGAACATCCATTTCGCCTTGTGGGGTGTTTATCATGCGATTTGGCTGAATATCTATCGCCGGTATCGCAAGGAACGGAAACAGGATCGACCGAAAACCTGGTGGCGCACAGGATTGGCCTGGTTTATCACCTTCCAGATCATCAACCTGGGTTGGGTGCTTTTCCTGTTCCGTCCACGAGTGGCGATTGCGGTGTTCATGAAATTGTTTATGCTTTCGTAAGGACGAAAAAATGAAATCATCACTGATCAACGATATTCTGTTCGGCATCGGCATTTTTGCTTTGATTGCCCTGGCCATGCTGCTGGGCGGTCAGATGCCGCAATTTGTTTATGTGATGTTCTAACGACTGAGAGGAAGGCCCTATGAACCAAGGAAACGTCTTGTTGTTTACCGCCCACGCCGACGACGCTGAATTTTTCGCCGGCGGCACCATCGCCAAACTGGTCGCCGAAGGGTACGACGTCTACGAGGTGATTACCACCAACAACGAACGCGGCAGTTTCGAGTTGGATCGCCAGACTTTGATTGCCGACAGTCGCGATCGCGAAGCGCACGAGGCAGCGAAAGTGCTGGGTAAAAAGGAAATCTACTTTCTGGAATACCCTGACGGCTTCCTCGGCGATACACCACTGAACGAGTTGCGCGAAAAATTCATGAAATTCGTACGACGGTTGCAGCCAAGCATCGTGATGACTTTCGATCCCTGGGCGCCTTACGAATCGCATCCCGATCACCGCGCGGTCGGCATGGCCGCCGTGGAAGCGACAGGTTTTGCGCATCTGCCGCTTTATCACCCCGAACATCTGGAAGAAGGGCTGAAACCGCACATGACGCCGGAGTGCTACTACTTCGCGAAAAACGGCGAACGCTGTAACAAGATCGTCGACATCACCGACTTCATCGATAAAAAAATCGACGCGCTTTGCGCTCACGACAGCCAGATGAAAATGACCATCGACGATATGCGGATGTCGTTGGAAGTCACCGGAAAGGATCTGGATAAACTGGTGATGCTCGACCGCGAAAACTACCGCCCTGTGTTGGAGATGGGCATTCGCGCTTGGGCCGAGCAAGTCGGCGCCAAGGCCGGTTTTCAATACGGTGAAGAGTTCCGCTACGAAGCGGCCGGCGATTTATTTTCCGAGTTGATGAACGAGTGATCGATTACTGTGGAGGATCTTCGTACCGCCAGAGGGCGGGGTAGGTGTAGCCGTTGCTGACCACGTCCAACATGAAAAAGTCAGCTTCCCAAATTTCCACGTGATCGGCGGTCGTTTCGACCATGTGTCCGCCCGAACCGGTGACGATAAAAGTATTGCCGTTGTCCAGCCGTTCGCAGTTGCCGATGGAGTTGGAAAAGTCCGTCCGGTGTTCCCAAACCTGCCGTACCGTCATGTTGTCCTCGTCGATTTCCAACTCCAACGCTCGCGACCAGGGATTGGTGAAGCAGTTGAAGCCGTAACGGCAGTTGCTGTTGTCGAAGAGCAGAAGGCGGTTGTCGCTGAGCCAAAGGGGATCGTGTTGGAAATAGAACCAACGGTCGCGAACCGGTTCGTTGCCGAGCCAGGTGAAGTCGAGCCCGTCGCCTAGTTGCCAGATGATTTCACCGGTCGTGCGGTCGATTTTGATGATGCGGTGCAAGTGCCGCATCGATAATAGAAACGTATCTTCGTCCGGTGTCGGATGTACTTTGTTTCCGTGGGTGTAGTCGAT
>Ga0272444_10005627_pt1 | contig 10807 bp, 8 predicted proteins | sample SSMForm13_FD_201033 | JGI IMG/M metagenome (GOLD analysis project Ga0272444, IMG submission 201033) | Marine sediment archaeal communities from Little Sippewissett salt marsh, Falmouth, MA, United States - SSM-Form-13 | ecosystem: Environmental > Aquatic > Marine > Wetlands > Sediment ... | reverse complement strand
CTCACTTCCGGTCTGCCGGGCTCAGCTTTGACCGTGCGGGGCTCCCACCCGCTGGACAACTCACCAAATTTCCAGAGGTATCGCCACCTCCTTTCCATCGGACCAGCATTGACTGGTCGCTTCCAACTATAGGGTTAACGGCGCTCCTGCAAAGCCGATTCAAAATAAAATTTCTTAAAAAGCACAAAGCGATGTGCCCCCTCCTCTCTGCGGGACTGACTTTTTACACCAATCAATATAAAAGGGTATATGATAACAAATTACATCTTTCCTTTTAAATAAGATTCCATTTTCTGATTTGATAATGCCACATCTAGAGGAACAGCTTCATCGTTGACAAAGACGCTTGTGGAACCTTTGATCTCAACTTCTTTGGCTTCTTCCGAGTCATTTGTATAAATGTTTAAATCGATCGAGTCTTGGAAACGCTTTTTTATGTTTTTAGCCACACCTATGGCCGCTTGACAATTTCTTCAAGCAGGATTTCCGCTATGGAAAACAACAAGTTTAACCATTTTAATCTCCTTTCTGTATTGTTTAAGAAAAGTGGCCAACCGTTAATTGTGCTTTCTTGGCAATACATAACATATTACGTAATATCAATAGGTTGCAGCGTCATTTAAACCAAGAGTCAAGGTTTGAGCCCGTTCACAGGGCTTTTTGGCCGGATTAATGGTCATCGGAAAGATTGAACCACCTCTGGTCTGCCAGAACCACCGACGTGTCGATCTGACGGTCGGAAATTGACCAGTATGTCTTGAGCAATTGCGTTTTTTACTGGGGAGTGACCCGTCGAAAGCTGTGCTTCTCATAAAAGCGAATCGCCCAAACAGCATCCGCCCAGGTACTCACCAGCGTCGGGCGAATGAGCTTCCGGCAAAGCTCGGATAAGAGTTTTCCTTTTGGTCCCTTCAGTCCCGGAATAACCGAGTTCCCTGACACCGATCCACGACATGGCACGCCTGGCTTTCACGACTGCCCTTCTTCGTCTCCCTGACCGAAGTTTACCCATAGAAACATTGTACCTTTCAGACACCTTCTGGGCAAGTGCTTTAATATCGATTCGTTGTCCGGACAGTTCTCGCAGTTTCTTTTTTTGTGATTTGGTGTATGCTTTTCATTGCCGTTGTTCACACGATATCAGAGCGGAATCGATCGGCATTTACGGTGAATTCTGAGTCACCGCCTGCTGAAAAAACCGTTTTGCATCTTCAAAAAACACCTCTCGGCTCGGACCGTGAATGTAGAACATGTGTCCTCCTTCATAGACCTTCATAGTGAGATTCGCAGCAATAGCAGGGTCCAGCGACATTTGACTTGTTACAACTACGGAGCTGAAATAAGGGGTGACGAGATCGAAAACCCCGTGGGCGATGAATGCCTTGAGGTCTTTATTCATGCTCATACTGCTTTTCAGGCTCTCGGCCACGCCGACAAATCCCTGTTCCCATTTCAACCCTGACTTCCAATTCCATTTTTGCGACACTTCTTTGTTCAAAACCTCATAGGATATATCCGTTTCAAATTTGAGCTGTTCACGAACATAGCTGTTCATACCCGCTGTAAGAAGCGTGTTCATCTGAATCAGCAAAGGATCTTCTTTCGCTGGCAAGGGACTTGAGGGATCCGGGTCAATTGCAGAAAAGCTGCCATCATAAAGGCTGATCAAACGACCCGCATCCCGTAAAAGCGTTTTGGCATACAGAGAGCAAGGAATTCTGGCTTTCATTCGAGCTACCTGATCAGCCGAAAGACCAATATACACGCTCAGTCGACCATGAAGTGCTCCCGTGTTCCCTATGGCCAGAGCCGGTAATAGCTCGTTAAGAGCAAAGCTTTCGACTTCTTTCAAAGCAGTTCGCAGGTTCTCTTTTCCTGAAATTCCTCCCTCAGCCATACCATGATACCGGGCCGTTGCATTGTAGGAAGGAATATTTACTATCCAGGGCAGCAAGCTGTAATCACCCCCTCTCAAAAGACCGAACTCCAGTGCAGGTGAAACCATAACCACACCGTTCAGTGCGATGCCATACTCTGATTGCAGCAGATCCGAAAGCGCCCCTACACGAAAACCACCGTAACTCTCCCCCGCAATGAATTTCGGGGATAACCAGCGGTTGGTTCGGGTAAGATAAAGACGAATGAATTTTGCAAGGGATGTCAAATCCTCACGAACTCCCCAGACTTTGGCTTCCGCATCATTCTTCTCAGGGCTGCATTTCGAAGGAAGGCACCGACTGTATCCCGTGCCCACCGGGTCTATGAAAACGAGATCCGTAAACCTCAGCCATGTATGAATATTATCGATCAAACCACCGGGGGGTGCCGGAAAACTTCCGCTCTCGTTCAGCATAATGCGTTTCGGCCCCAAGGCGGCAAGATGAAGATAGGCCGATGATGCGCCCGGGCCTCCATTGAATACAAACACCAGCGGCCGGGAGACCTTTTTTTTATCCTCCACATCATAATTGATAAAGAAAATTCGGCATTCAGGGTCTCCGTTTCCGATATTAACCGGGAGGACGCCGGTGTTTGCTGAATATCGAAGTTCCAAATCTCCGCTTTTCAGAACATGTTTCGTTTTGGACCATTCATTCAATGGAAGTACGTTTTTCAGGTTCACTTCTCTATCTTTGGCTTCTTTGCGAGGCTTTTTTTCCGGAATTTTATTTTGTGCATTGGATTCCGGAATGCTCGCAACCACAAATATGGTCAAGAGAATCATCGCCAATGATTTAAATCGGACAGTCATTATCCTCCTCCTCGACTTTCGTTATTTATTAGATTCGATTTTTAGGTCATGTAATGAGTTTCTTAGTCCTCTTACTTAAAATCCGGGTTTTTACGCTTCTGATCCGGGTATGAGGGCTCTCAAAATATCTTCTTTTCCCACGATTCCCATATGCGTCCCCTCGTCTACCACCGGAATGGTATGAAAATTATTGTCAACCATGAGGGCAGCCGGTTCCTCAATGTCCGTATCGGGCATGACGGAAACCGGATTTGGTGTCATGGCCTGGGCCACGCTAATCGTTGCGATCTTCTGAAACTGCCTTTCGAACTGTTTCATGGAGGTCAGACGAATTAATACATCTCCGTCTCCGCCGAAACGGTGATTGGATTTTTTGTCATGATGTCTTTTCGTTTAAGCATAGCATCTCCTGAGGAATGTATTTCGTCGGTGCCAGTGAAGGTTATTCTGTTCCGGCCAGAACTTCAAAATCTTTGGCAAGGCCATGAACCCTGAAACTATGAACGCTTACCTGTATTTTATACTTCTTCTTGTCGGGCCGACTTGTCACGTCGAAGCTCGCAGAGCGAAGTCGGAAGCTTTCAGCAAAGGCTGATAATCAAGGATCAAGGGTTAAACCCAGGTCTCGCAGGGTGTTACGCCCCATATCCCACAGGCAAAATCAGCAGGGGGTCATGGGATCTTCTGATTTTCATGACCCGGATCACATCATTGTCATGAAAAGCACCCACGATCCCGGCTCTCAGACCCAGTGCCTCCGCCTGGAGAAAGATATTTTGCCCGATATGACCGGCCTCGATCATCGCATACCTTTCTCCTCTGGTGCCGTATTTGCTCGTAATCCGGCTATATTCTGAAGTGATCACCAGGTTTAGGGGAGCGCCGGCCATCCACATCTGTGAGAACGCTGTCCTGGCCACATCCTCTCTAAAGTCCCCTTCCGTAATCAACACTGCAGAATGTTTATGAGGATCATAATGATAAATACCCGCCTTTAGTCCTTCAACGCCATTATCACCCACTACCGCATAGATAGCCATAGGGTATAAAGCCCCTCCGGACGGGGCCGACCGTTTGTAGCCCCTATCCTCGGTAATACCCTGTGCAGCCCAGCAAATCTGTGAGAGCTGTTCCAGGGTTAACGGCTTTGATAGATATGAGCGAATGGTTCTACGATGTTTAATGGCCTGCTCGACGGAGATTTCTCCTTTTAATCTGGGTTTAGGTAAGTTCATCCGGCGCTCCATCCTCCCGTTCGTGCCATCTGCCTTTCCGGCCATGGCCTTTTTGATAGAAAAAAAAGGCATAAGAAAAAATGCCACAAGATAATGGGTAATCTTTTTTAAGATCTCTCTTCTTGTAAGACAGCTCAGCATGTGGTGCCTTTCATATCCCTTCATATTTTCCTAATTCATATCAATTAAAGCATGATGAACTCGTAAAAAGTCCGATTTAGACGGTTTCGTAAAAAGTTCAAATTCAAGGCGCGCAAATTTTGCAATCATGAGGCGTACTTATCGTATGTTGAATGATTGCGAAATGCAGCACAACGCAGAAGTTGACCTTTTTACGAAACCTTCAAGATTTATGACATTTAATTCGAATATTATTTAACTGTTACCTGAACCCGTTATTTTTTTAAAAGTTATGATGAAATCATTTTCAGCTATCCCGAATCCTATCCCTAATTTTAGGGATATATTTTGGTAGAAATTATTTTTGAAATTCTATTAGCAGTTCTATTAGCATTTTTTGCCAATAGATCGCTAATAAATTTTAAGGCAAGTTATATCCTTTATCTTCTAATAATTGACGCAACATTTTAGAACATGGGCCAGATAACCGTGTTGGGGGAACCCCGATCAAAGGAACATTTGGCATCTCTTTTAAATGGCCTTTAAGTTTGCCTTCTTTGGCTAAAGAAAGTTTATAATCGGGATCTGTGTCTGAGCGTAAGGCATTCCAAGCGTTTTTCTGGAAAGCAACGGCAACACCTTTAGGTGATAAAAACTGTTTGGCACATTCAATTACCCTGAGACTTTCTTCCTTTTCAAGCTCCCTCATGGCTTTAGCGCCTATTAGCTTTTGAACGCCAGCTATTCCTGACCATTTTCCACTGGGAGCACTTGGCATGGATGTAAAAACACAAAGTCCGATTTGAAAAGGAGAGTTATAGTCTATATTCAATAATTGTTTTTTTCGTTGTTTATTTAATTCTGCAACAGATAGGTTTTCATCATATGAAAGTTTAACAACACCTGCTTTTGCGAGGATATCTTTCCAGAAACGATGCTCTTTTTTATTTCCTTCAAAAGAAAAAAACATGCCTTCTTTGACAGAATGGCTGGCGGGGTTTCCCAAAACAAGTAAAAGGGGAGTTCGGCGATCCTCAGATTTAGATGGGATAAGCTGCTCGGATTCATATTTTAGCACATCTCCTTCTAATTTGAATATTTCATTATTGTGCGGGTCGGATTCGAGGAAAACATCCCATTTTTTTTCAAATCGTTCTTTTTGTTTCGGGGCAGGAAGAAGTTTTTTGAGATCAATTTCACATAAGAGTTTTACCGAATCTTCTTGGTTATAAGAGAGTATGGACCTTGTCATAATGGAAGTCCTCATTGATTCTGGTTTATTAAAATATTACACACATACAGTTTTCAAATATCAATCTTTCAACATCATAATCTATTTTAAAGGCGATAAAGTAATAATCAAATGGATGTCGCCAAGATCATTTGTGGTTTTACAGCGGTCAAAATCCGGACAACAGTGGCGGAACGCTCATTTTTTTCTATGGTGAGATTCTAAGCGGGCTTTTAGGCCTGCTTGCGCGATGCTTCACCAAGAGAAGGGCGGTGCTTTATGGGCTGACATTCTTTATGTGGAACACCGTGTTGATGATGATCGTGATTTTCTTTCCTTAAAAAAGATCGGAATTCACGTAAGGTCATCCATTAAAATAACAAATATCAAACTCGGACTGTAAATATCAAGACACAATTATTTTTTTAAAGATATCGTTTTCATAATTCGTGCATCGTTTAAAGTGAATATCTGGGAGATATCTCACAATTTCGAACCTTCGAAAAGCCTGCGATCTATAGCAGATACCACACGCCGCAAAAACCATAAGGCAGAGCCAAATTAATGACCATGCCTTTAACAGAATATTGGTTTTGATTTCGAATTAAGCTTACGGACAATCAGTCCTGCCCCAATCCTCACCGAACAGCAGCCAGTCTTGCATATCACATCGGCCATCGGCATTCAGATCACATGCACAATCGTTTGGATCATTGCCGCTACCCGGGGGTGTACCACAGTCCGTTCTGCCCCAATCCTCGCCAAAGAGCAGCCAGTCCTGCATGTCACATCTACCGTCATGAGTCAGATCGCACTCGCACACTTCAGCCACAGCAACCGTGTACCAGAATCCAGGTTCAAGACCATAGTTTGTAGACCATGGAGGGTCAGACGGATCCATCAACGGTGACGATTGTCCCAGGGTGGCATCTGTTTGATAATTAGTCGAGCCTGTGGGAGCCCCACCTCCTGAAAAAACAGACGTGGGAATGCGATAGTTGTCGCTTTGCATTTCAGCAATAACCGTCAAAACACAGGCAAGTAAAATGATCTGGGCCAAAACGAAATAAGATATCTTCTTTTTCATGGCGATCTCCCTTATTTTCATGCGTTTATGATGATTGTTGGCCTTTGAGTAGCATTATTAAGCCATAACCGTATCGATCCATGTCTAAAAACAGCAAACTGTTTTTTTTATTTATTGGTCTTGCCAAAGACTACCAGCTACCCAGTCGTATGTGCCTGAAGCATTTCGGCTATTCCCTCCGCTGACTGACGAAGCGGTACCTTCCGCAGAGTTGTCCACCCCACCGCTGATTGTTGAAACGGCACCAGAAGTCATATTCCGACGACCGCCCAATATCGATGAGCCATTAGAGCTATAGCCTGTTTCGTTATCATCACCACCATGAATCGATGAATACTCGCCAAAAGCTTCGTTGCCATAGGCTGAATTGTCAGATCCGCCACCTGTAATTGAAGAATAAGAACCCTTGGCAGAATTATTTTGCCCGCCTGAAACTGATGCTCCTACAGCACCAGCCCAATTATCAATACCTCCACTTACATTTGCATATTCAGAACCTGAGTTTGGATCACCAAGGACACAGATAAAAGGAATAGTACTATTATTTTTGCCTCCAAGGATTGATGTTTTATGGCCTATAGCCGAGTTAGATTCACCGCCGCTGACGGAAGCATAATCACCGCTGGCTTCGTTGAAACTGCCCCCGCTGACGGAAGCGTGAGCGCCGCTGGCAGTGTTTAATTTGCCACCGCTGACGGAAACGTGAGCGCCGCTGGCGTTGTTGTAATCGCCCCCGCTGACGCTGGAATAAGGCCCTGAAATCTGATTATAATATCCAACAACCAGACCACCGTAAGAGGAATAATTCAGACACGACCCCACAACTATGTTATGAGAGCCCGTGCGATTATCGAACAGACCCATGGGGTCGCCAGATCTAAAAGGAAAAGGGTCTCCACGTTCTTCATTATAGCCCACAATCAGATTACCTAATCCATTAGGCGTACCATCCGTAGTATGCGTACCGTTAACAATGTGAAGATTAGCACCGCTTATGGTGATATCATTGCCTACCCTAGTAACATTCTCAAGAAGGGTTGTAAGTTGAGTCACCGATGTCTGCAAGCTGGTAATTTGACTCTGCAGACCGGCCACCAGGGAGTTCACTTCAGACTCAGTATAGTAGCGACCATCATGCGTGTGAGTTGAACTCGCAAAGGCCGAAGCGTGCTGACCATCTACCATGTCTGCATCATCGGCAGTCGCTGCGTTGCCTGCGATAGTGGCATGTGCTGCAGTGGCAGCAGTGTCGGCAGAGTCGGCATGTGCTGCAGTGGCAGCAGAGTCGGCAGTCGATGCATGATTGATCGTGATACTATCGGGTACCTGAGCATCGGTAGCCGTGCCCGATATATCTGAAAATGAATGGCTGTGAGTGGTTTCGGAAAATTCTGTCGAATCCCTCCCGTCCAGAGTGTCGGCATTTTCGGCCTCTTGCGCTTTCAGGGTAAAAGCCGTTGAGGTGATCTTTTGCCTCGGAGTCATCTCGTCATCCGTATCCACGGATACGCCCAAATAACGATCACCGTCAAAGTGATGAGGATATAGCTTGTTTCCCGGCTGCCCCAGGATGACGTTATATATCCCGTTTGTCACCGTTACGGTTTGTGATTCACCCCATAGCACATTGCCTTCTGTCGGATCATCGTAAATTGCAAATGAAATATTATAATTACCGTCAGGAACCGCCTTGCCAACCGAGTCTGTCAGATACCCCTGATAATTGACCTCATGCGGGACAACTGCCAAGCTCGCTCCAGGTAAAACAGTTAATAACAACAATAGGCCAACACAACAGGTAATCAGCAATCTCGATTTCATTCTTGCCTCCTTTCAGTATTGAACATTCGGTTGAAATTATAGGTTTATATGGTATGTCCTGAATAGAACCTGTATGGCTTTCCGTCACCCAATTGCTCAGAGTTTGGCTTTTTAAGAATTAACAAATAGAGCTATTGACTGATCTTTGTATGCAATATTCATGAAAATTCAGCAGGTTATAGTATAAGGCATTATAGGCCAAGCATTATCGATTCCTATTAAAAACTATGTAATTGTGGGGTAAATTACATAAAAATTATTACATTATTTACATAACACTGCGAAATAAATTAAATGGGCAAATATTACATTGTGGTATTATTTGGTAAGATGTTCGAATGCATATCTCTTGCCAAAAGTGCAGGTTCAAAAATCTCAATTTAAATTTCATATATCGTATTTTTTACAAAAATGCAAAAAAGGTAAAGCCCAAAAATGAGATTTGCCTTTCTGATATCCGAAAACACAACTTTCAAGGTTTTTAGCCAAGGAGAGGATTTATTGCAGTATAGTGCAACCTGTAAAAATTAAGGCAGAGCCAAATTTATAACCCTGCCCTTATTTTATGGAATAGGACAATCCGTCCGGCCCCAGTCTTCTCCGAAGAGCAGCCAATCCTGCATGTCGCACGTGCCGTCAACGTTCAGATCGCATTCACAATCAACTCCAACTTCATTGCAATCCGTACGCCCCCAATCTTCACCAAACAGCAGCCAATCCTGCATGTCACACCTACCGTCAGTGTTCAGATCGCACCCGCAGGGATTTTCAGTGATTATCACTGCGTCAACAGTCCCTTGGAAATTCACGGTTTCAGCCTGAACCATTGCATAGCCCATGCCACCGTCGGCGTGACTGGAGAAACCGGGAGGATCATTCGTGTAAGGCTGGGTGCTTAAGCCCCCACCATAGCCCCCCACCGCCTGAATTAAACCATCTATCCCAAGGGTAATAGTATCCGCGAAAAACTCAATGGCTCCTCCACTCCCTCCACCGCCCGGGCCTCCGCTCGCAAATACATTGGCAAAGGCCCAGGCTCCGTTGGCCCCGTTCGCTAAAATGCTACTATTGATAGTTATGTCACCTGGGGTAGATATCTGGATCGCACCACCACCACCTCCACCGGAACCAGCATCGAGCGGTACGCCATAGAAAAATCCTACAGAACCACCACCTCCACCGGAACCGCCACGTATTGGATCACCAAAAGCCACTGCTGGCCCGCCCAGCGCAGGCGTTGGGCCATAACGATCAGCTGTTCCACCTGGAGTAGCATTACCTCCACCACCACCAGGTGATCCATTGCCAGCGCCCCCATTGCCACCTCCAGGACCCCCGCCCGGGTTTCCTTCAGGATTAGTCGGCGTACCAGGAAGCCCACCATCAAACCCTCCAGGACCGCCCCCGCGTTTCGGTAGTTCAGGGAATGCAAACTGAGGATTTGCGAGATCTGTAATCCAGGCTGAGACTTCAATAGTCCCATTTATCACTACGTCACCAGTCGCCGCGAAGTAAACGGGCGTATTGGCAGTATTGCGAATAAATCTCACTGTTGTTCCTTCTGGGATGTTAACGGTGGTAAAGTTAAAGATGCCATCTTCAGGAAGATTGAGTGTAACCAATCCCCCGCTTGGGTTGAAAGGTCCGTCAGAGCCATCCGAGATGACTGCTGCTGCGAAGCATGTCGTCCCCCAGCAAGCGGCCAACAGTAGTGCAGCCAAATACCCACTCCATTTAAGTATACTTTTCATATCACACTCCTTAACCAAATTGTAACACTTTAAATTCAAAACATTTCACGGACAATCCGTCCGCCCAAATTCCACGGCAAATACAGCCAAATCGCTACCATCTATGTCATTGTCGCCATCAAAACTTCTAATAATAAATTAATAATAATAGTCCCTTTTCAAGAGCGGAATAGGAGAAAATTTAAAGTTGTATGCTACCATCAAATGCATCGAAATATATAGTGGAACCGAAAAAAACAGCAATTATAATCTCCTAACCGGCTTTTCAAACTGAATCGCCCCATTTGGGGCAACGCATGCAATATTTGAAAATTTCCTTCATTTCAGCATCCGTCAAAGTCGAGAACACTTAAAACAAAAATCGGTGTGATTTTGAGTATTATTCTTAAGATAAATATGCAAAAATCGTGCAAAATTAATGGGTTGTAGCACATTCTGCTGAATATCAAGTGGTTATATAAATTGTTGGATAAAGTCACACAAGATAATTCATTAAAAAGCTATGTAATTCTGGAGTAATTTACATAAAAATTATTACATTTTTTTCATAGTATTGCGGTATAATTAAAATGGTTAAATATTACATTATGGTTCTAATTGGTGGGGTAACTCGATGGAATTTGGGGGTGTAGTCGATTGCAGAGATCTTGCCATTCTATGAAATTTATCAAAACTAATAGATATCAAATTCGAACTGTAAATATCAAGGCCAGGTCGTTTTTAAGATATCCATTTGTTACCTCAATGCTGGCACCAGTTGTGGTATCTTATCGTTATCCAACCAAAAGAGAAACCCCACCTCTCTATGAG
>Ga0272444_10005626_pt1 | contig 10808 bp, 13 predicted proteins | sample SSMForm13_FD_201033 | JGI IMG/M metagenome (GOLD analysis project Ga0272444, IMG submission 201033) | Marine sediment archaeal communities from Little Sippewissett salt marsh, Falmouth, MA, United States - SSM-Form-13 | ecosystem: Environmental > Aquatic > Marine > Wetlands > Sediment ... | reverse complement strand
GCGCTGAAGAACCTTCTCGGCTCGCTCGAAATCAAGGAGAAGCTCGGCGACAAGCGCGGAATCGCGGCGTCCTCGATTAATATCGGCGAGGTTTATATGAAAATCGGGAATTACGATAAGGCGGAGAGTTTTCTTCAGCAAAGCCTCGACTACGCGAAGGAAATCGGTTCGCGCGCGCTTGCCAGAGACGCCAACCATGCCTTTTGCGACCTGAACACCCTGACAGGCGATTTCGAGAAAGCGCTGGAGTTTTTCAAAAGCTACTCGGACATCAAGGACGAGATTTTCGACGAGGAAACGGGCAACAAAATCGCCGAGATGCAGACGGTCTATGAGACCGCGCAGAAGGAGAAGGAGGCGGAGATTTACCGGCTGAAGAACGTCGAGCTTGCGGAGGCGATTGCGCAACTCGAGGAGACCGAGCGTGTGCTCGAAGAATACCGCGACCGGCTGGAGGAGAAGGTCGAGCAGAGGGCGCGCGAGCTTCAGGAGGCGAATGTCTCGCTCGAAAAAGAGGTGAATATCCGTGTCAACGCCGAGAACGCTTTGAAGGAAAGCTACGAGCGCTTGCAGGAGACGATGGACGGCATCGTGCTGACGATGGTGAAGCTTGTCGAGACGCGCGACCCTTACACGGCGGGGCATCAGCAGAGGGTGTCGAAGCTGGCGACCGCAATCGCGCGGGAACTCGGATTGTCGGACGACCGGATTGCGTGCGTGGAGACCTCGGCGATACTGCACGACATCGGCAAGATTTACGTGCCCTCGGAGATTCTGACCAAGCCGGGCAAGCTGACCGATTTGGAGTTCATGCTGATAAAGAACCACGCCCTGACGGGCTTCGAGATACTCAAGTCGATTCGCTTTCCGTGGCCGGTCGCGCAGATTGTGCTTCAACATCACGAGCGGCTCGACGGTAGCGGCTACCCGAACGGGCTGAAGGGCGGGGATATTTGTATCGAGGCGCTTATAATCGCGGTCGCGGACGTCGTGGAGGCTATGGCATCGCACCGGCCGTATCGGCCGTCTTTGGGGCTCGAAGCCGCGCTTGGGGAAATTAGGAGCGGGATTGGAAATCGCTACGATCCCGATGTCGCAGGGGCTTGTATGAGCGTTTTCGAGGGGGATTTTAGTTTTTAGGCGAACGCGGCAGGCATGGGGTTCGAAGTTTATTCTAACGCCGGTTTTTTTAATTGCAATTAGACGGCGATAAGTGTAGATTTGAGGGTAGAAAGGGGATATATGGGAACCAGAGGTATTCTATTTGTAACAATCGTTGTGCTGATTATTTCCTGCGAAGCCGTGGTCGCCGGGCCGATGGATATTTATGTGGATTGCGAGGGCGAGAACCAGCTGGATATTGTGTTTGTGATAGATACATCAAGTAGTATGACAACATATTCCGTAGTCGATAGCATTATTGCAGTATGTCCAGATATTGAATATATATTAAGACTTTGGGATATCCAATGGGGAGTTGTTACTTTTGCAGATTCGGTTTTAGGTTCCCACGACTTCGATCCAACCATTCCTGGAATAGACCTTGCGACTGAACTCACAGATTTTGAAGACGATATAATTGATATTGTTTGTTATCATGGAGGGAGCATTCCCGAAGAGGATCTCGATGCTCTCTGGGTAGCGGCACATTGCATTAACTGGCGTCCGGATGCCATGCATGTTGTATTATTATTTACCGATGCCGTTTTCTGCGAAGTAAGCGATTCCTGTTATGATTGTAACAGTAATTTAACTAAAGAGGAATGCCTCGATACTCTTATGAATCACGAAATTATTCTATATCCAATTACCCCAAATCCGCTTCGCCTTCATCATTCCTGTGTTCCGCCACCGCCATATCATATTGATTTCTTTCTCCATGCCGCAGATACTACAGGCGGATCTCATTGGGATATAGACAGCATGTGGACGGATAGTCTTAGAAATTGGGCGGATTCACTCGGCGAAACTATTATCGGAGAAGTGGCAGTTAGAAACAACCTACTCGCCTTAATCGATGCCGTATTGAAACTCAAGTCAGTTAGCGGTATAGAGCTACTCGATACGCTTTACGATGTTGGCACTATTGCCGTTGGCGAAGATTGGGCAACTGAATTTCGATTTGTTATTGACGATACGGCGACTAAACCCGCGTTTCACGTTATCGGGGATTTCGACGGTGGTGCTTATGTCGAGACGCTGCTGGTGACGCTGGATTCTTGCGGCTGCCACGAGGCGGTGGTCGAGCTTCAGCGCGGGTGGAATATGGTCTCGTTGCCAGCGGAGATTGCCTCGGTGCCGGTCTGGTATTTCCCGACCGCAATCGGCGACGCCTTTCTATATAACATGTTTCTCGTGGACTACGAAATGACGGACATTCTCGCGCCGGGATTCGGTTATTGGATACTCAGCGATGATAGCGCGCGGATTATGTTCGGCGGCGTGCCGATAGACGATTATTTCGTCCCGACCTCGCGTGGATGGAACCTTCTTGGCGGGGGCAGCTTGCCATTCTTGCCGGGCGAGGGGATTACCGGCGGTTCGCCAATCTGGCCGATGTTCCAATATAACGGCATCGATTACGCCCCGGCGGATGTAATTGAAATCGGCAAAGGGTATTGGCTACTGGAGAACGCGGCTGGAACGTGGGAAGCACCGTGAGATGACGAATCGAACAATTAAGTTGATTTTAACCTGAAATAGGCTATTATATAAACGCTCGGAGTTTAACAACCGGAGGAATGATGGTCAAATTAAAAGAGAAAAAGCTGATTACCGACGACGGGCGTGAGGTGGCGGTTCAAATCGATATGGACAGTTTCCGCGAACTCGAAGAATATATCGAAGACCTCGAGGATTCTCTCGCACTTGCAGAAGCGATAAAAACCGCCGAGGGATTTCGCCTTTGGGAGGATTTCATTGCGGAACTTAACGCCGGATAATGAGTTATCGGATTATAATAGAGCGCCGTGCGGAAAAAGAGATTCGCAAGCTGAAAGCTAATCTCCGCGAGAGAATTATCAAACGAATTTTCGATCTTGCCAAAGAACCGAGACCTACCGGTTGCCGCAAATTGATGGTTCTCGATGGATTCAGAATTCGTATTGGAGATTATCGCGTTCTATATTCCATAAACGACACGCAAAATAACGTGACCATCTTCAGAGTTATGAAACGCGAAAAGGGATATAAATGAATAAATCCCCCGACCGCCGTTTTGCGTTCTTATTATTGCTACTTCCAGTTCTGGTTTTCTGTATAGAAAGAGCCGTTTATGTGCCCGAACCCGAAACTCTATCCATAGAACCCATAGAGATGATAATCGACTCCCCTTTTTTATTACCAATTCCACCCGAAATTAAAAAAAGAGTAGAACCTTGCTATCCAGATTCCGCATTTATTGCGAAATTAAACGGGCAGGTATTAATCGAGATTATCATCGATTCGAGTGGTAGTATTATCGAGGCGAGAGTTAGTGCTTCACAACCGGAAGTAATTTTCGATTCTGTCGCCTTGGATGCTGCATGGCAATGGAAGTTTCTTCCTGCACTTATGGAAGATAAACCGGTGGAAGTCCGATATCAAATCCCATTTATATTTAAACTTGATGGTCGGTATAAAAGATGCAGCGAAGTCAAAGAAGGTCAGCATGAATAAATCCTCTGACCGCCGATTCGCATATTTGATGCTCCTACCCGCCGCGCTTATCGTGGTTGCGGTGGTGCTGTATCCGTTTATCTACAACCTAATCATCTCCTTCTCGAACATGTCCATGCGCCACTTCTCCGACTGGAAAATAATCGGGTTCGAGCAATACGCCAAGGTGTTCGGCGAGAAACTCTTCTACTCGGTCTTCGCGAAAACGGTTGTCTGGACTGTGGTCAATGTCTTTTTCCACGTCACGATTGGTGTGTTTCTCGCGATGCTCCTCAACCGTTCGCTGCCGGGCAAGGGCATTTTCCGCACACTGCTGATAATCCCGTGGGCGATGCCGCAATATATCGCCGCGCTGACATGGCGCGGGATGTTCAACTACCAATACGGCGCGATCAACCTGATAATCACCAAATACCTCGCGATGACGCCGGTCGAGTGGCTCAAATCGCCGTTCGAGGCCTTTTCCGCGTGCATCCTCACGAACATCTGGTTCGGGTTCCCGTTCATGATGATTATCGCGCTTGGCGGCCTGCAGTCAATCGACAAATCGCTTTACGAGGCCGCGGAGGTCGATGGCGCATCGCGATGGCAGCAGTTCTGGAAAATAACCGTCCCGCTCCTGCGCCCCGTGATGGTGCCCGCGATCGTCCTCGGCACGATTTGGACGTTCAACAACCTCAACGTCATGTGGCTGGTCTCCAACGGCGGCGAGCCTGCGGACCAGACGCACATCCTCGTGAGCTACGTCTACAAGGCGGCGTTCAACCTCTACCGCTACGGCTACGCGGCGGCGTTCAGTGTGGTCATCTTCGTGATACTCCTCGTCTTCTCGATCCTCTTCGTGAAACGCACGAAGGGGACGGAGGCTGCGTATTAAATATGTGCAAGATAAATCCAAAATGGAAAATGCTACCTGACGATTTTGATGGACACGCAACTCCTAATCTAATGATGCGCTCTTTTCTCTCTGTAGTTCCCCATAATAGGATATTGGAGGCTTGGAGTTGGCGGTCGGAACTTAAATGGACTTGTGATTCGATAGACCTTGTCTTGGGCGTGTGTTGTAACAAATCGAAAATTCTTCTATTCGAACCTTCGGAAAAACAACATGATTTCGCGAAGACTATCGAGAAAGCTTTTTTCTTTAATTTCGGCGTGATATTAGCGCAATCGTTATGTGATAAGATCCTCTGGCAGATTAGAGTTTTTTTCGATGTTAAGTTAGATGCCTCAGACCATATTAAAGCGGAACCTGTAATCAGCTTTTTAACTGAGAATAATTATGGAAACCTTCTTTCTTCGCTCAATGAGTATAAGAAATCAAAAGAGTATCAATTTATCGAAGATAGAGCTAACGATATAAAACACTCATGGACTGCTCATTACGTTGGATACAAACCTAGAGTAACCGATAAAAATGTTTCTTCAGAGGGAATACCTCCTTTAAGAAACGGTAAAATACCAAAAAAGGTTTTTATCCCACCATCCGGTAAACCCGAATTTAATATTGACGAACATATAGCCATGCTTATTTCGGCAAACGACAAGCTAGTCGATCTAATTTTAGAGATCAATGATGTTTTGTTTAACGAGATTTCCGGATTAGATCAAATTAAGATAACTGGGAATAGTCTATTTTCTCCTCAGTGAATCTTCAGAATACCCTTTAGCACAGAAGCGGCATATTAGAACATTTTGCGAAAGGGGGAATTTGTTTGGGATGATATCCGATTTACCGCAAAGAAGACCGACGCGATTACCAGATCGCGATTATTCGTCGCCCGGCGCGTATTTCGTGACGATATGTTGCCAGAATCGAATCAGAATATTCGATTTCGCCCCGGCGAGGACCATGATTGAATCTGTTTGGCGCGATATTACGGCCAGATTCCCGACCGTAGATATAGATCAATTCGTGATAATGCCCGACCATTTCCACGGGATTCTCGTTATCAAACCGACCGATTTCGATTTATCCGTAGGGGTGATCCCTTGTGGTCGCCCGTCGCCGAATGAGGAAAAATCCCCCATGAACAAACATTTATCAATTGCCGATTATTCCGTAGGGGCGATCCCTTGTGGTCGCCCGTCGTTGGATGAGGAAAAATCCCCCATGAACAACCATTTATCAATTGCCGATTTATCCGTAGGGGCGATCCCTTTTGGTCGCCCGTCGCCGAATGAGGAAAAATCCCGGAACAACTATTTATCAATTGCCGATTTATCCGTAGGGGCGATCCCTTGTGGTCGCCCGTCGCCGAATGAGGAAAAATCCCGGAACAACAATTTATCCCGTGGCCGCAAACGGGAGGACACAAGGCCCTCCCCTACGGTGTCGGATGTCATTTCCGCATTCAAATCGGAAACGACATGGCGATGGACGGTAGGCGTCAAAGAAAAAGACTGGCCGCCATTCGAAAAACGGATATGGCAACGCTCCTTTTACGACCACGTCATCCGAAACGACGAGGATTTGCGGATTCTCCGCGATTACATCGAAAATAACCCAAAAGCGTTGGAGATGGGTGAGTGATTAAATCTCGAATAATCTTTTTTCCTGCTCGTAACACAGCTCCAGCTATGTTATGCCCTTGTCTTTGGAGCTTTGCTTCATCTTCTCTCGAAGCAGAGCTTCGGAAATCAAATGTGTTGCGCAGCAGGAACTGCGCATCGAGAAGAAATAATTTTCAGGTTCGATTTCATATTATCTCCAGTTTTACTTATTCGATTGATATTTATTCGCAAAATTTATAGGTCCGATTGGATATTGATTCCCAAATAGAACAGAATATTTTTAAAAGGGCGGCTGGGAGGCCGCCCTTTTTTATTTAATCGAAGCGAGTCGGCAAATACTTACATGCCGAACATCTCGATGATTTCCTTTTTGCCTTTGCCGAGGATGTCGTATTTCTTGCCGACCTCGATGAAGGCCGCGAGCGCTTTTTCGAGGTGGTGCCGCTCGTGGGCCGCGGAAATCTGCGTGCGGATGCGCGCTTTGCCCTGAGGAACCACCGGGAAGAAGAAGCCTATCGCGTAGATGCCCTTCTCGTATAGGTCGCGGGAAATGTCCTGGCTGAGTTTCGCGTTGTAGAGCATCACCGGGACGATGGGCGTTTCGCCGTCAACGAGGTCGAAACCGGCTTTTTCGAGGCCCGCGCGCCAGAATTTGGTGTTCTCTTCGAGCTTGTCGCGGCGTTCGGTCGAGGCCATGATGACATCGAGCACCTTGTTCGCCGCTGCGACGACCACTGGCGGCATCGCGTTCGAGAAGAGGTATGGCCTCGCGCGCTGGCGGCACATATCGACGATTTCCTGCCGACCGGAGACGCATCCGCCGGATGCTCCGCCGAGCGCCTTGCCGAGCGTGGTCGTGATAATGTCGATTCTGCCGAGGACGCCTTTGAGTTCGTGCGTGCCCTTGCCCCTCTTGCCGAGGAAGCCGGAGGAGTGGGAGTCATCGACGAAGACCATGGCGTCGTATTTTTCCGCGAGGTCGCAGATTTCGTCGAGCTTGGCGGTGTCGCCGTCCATGGAGAACACGCCGTCGGTGACGATGCAGCGGAAGCGTTTGTCCTGATAGGTCTGGAGTTTCTTTTCGAGGTGCTCCATGTTCGAGTGTTTAAAACTCTCGTTGAGCGCGCTGCAGAGGCGCATGCCGTCGATGATGGAGGCGTGCACGAGGCGGTCGGCGATGAGGACGTCCTCGTCGTTGAACACGGCCTCGAACACGCCGCCGTTGGCGTCCATGCAACTTGGGAAGAGGATTGTGTCCTCGGTCTCGAGGAATTTTGTGAGTTTGTTCTCGAGGTCGCGGTGGATGTCCTGCGTGCCGCAGATGAAGCGGACCGAGCTCATGCCGTAGCCGCGCGCTTCGAGGCCGTCATGCGCGGCTTTCACGACCTCGGGATGGCTCGAAAGCCCGAGGTAGTTATTCGCGCACATGTTGATGACTTCTTTTTTCGCCGCGCCTGCGGGATATTCGACCACGATATCGGCGTCCTGCGGACTGCAGATGAAGCGCTCCTCCTTGAAAAGCCCGTCGTCCTTGATGCCTTGCAAAACGCCTTGATAGTGTTTTCTCGTCCTGTCGCTGTAACCCATTTCGCCTCCTAAATAATATTAGTTATGAATTTCGCATCGTCGCGCATCGATAGACCCCTATCGTCGCATATCGAACGCGTAAGATTATATATAAATCAAAATTTGGATGTCCGCAAGTAAAAGAAACAGTGAAAGTTCAGCTAATTAGTCCGCCCACTCCGGCATGGATTTCATATAGTGCTCCGCGCGTTCCAGAACCTTCTCCTCGCTCATCGGCGGTTGCCATTCGCGGATAAAATAGGCGATTCCCTGCTTTACCTCTTCGCGCGATTTAAGGTTGCCGTCGGCGTCGGTGCAATATTTGCAGTAATTTTCCGCCGGGCCGGCGAACTCCTCGTTTAAAGGCGCACCACACGAGTGACACATTTTCATGATTTCTCCTTGTTTATTATTCGGAATAAAACCCTTATTTAAACGATTGAGATTACCTATGTATAAGTCTTGACATCTATTTTTCAAGAAAAAAATTAACTCTCGAATTAGCCAGCCTACAACAACGGCCGAAATCAAAAACAAATACAACCACGGCGGCAAAAACGGCAACGGCTCCATTTTTGCGAATACAATTTTTTCCATAACCCTTAAATCAGCCCGAACACCTTGTCCAGCTTGATTGTGAACATGATTCCGGTATCCGGTTTTTCGAGGTCGCCGACTATCTCTTGGATCGTATCGATCGCGTCGAATAGAATCTCATCCGAGCGGATTACCGCAAATAATGTCTTGTTCGTGTAATTGCCCTTGCGGAGCTTCTCTTTGACCAATTTCCCGACCGTGGAATCCTTGCCGTATTGCGCCAGAAGCCGCCCCATGCCGACGGAATTAAGCACAGTAGTTCCGGTCACTCCAACATCGTAGAGCTTTTCGAGGATATCGGGTAAAACCTCGTTGCGTTCGAGAACCAACACGAGCAAATGCATATTAACTCCAGTTGTAATTAACAGTTAGCAATACAGATAGACTATTGACGCCGGAATAATTCCGACTCCAAGTCGTTCAATGAAATATTATAACAAAATCCGCCGCGAAATCAATAGCGCATTTAATCATTTTCGTGAATCCCGAGTCGGCGGGTTCGCAAATGCGGTTCGTTGTCGAGGTCGATGTAGAGGCGGGAGTCGTAACGAAGAGGACGTGTAACCGGTAGACTATCGACCCCAAAAATAGCGTCCACGCCACTTGTATCGATAATTACCCGCGGCTTAATATCGAAGGAATACGTATCGGCAACGACCTCGATATAATCGAGGCTATAAACCGTTCCGAAACCTATTTGCCAAACATATGTATATTGCCTTAACGCCTTATATAGCGAATCGGCCATAAAGACGCAGCCAATAGTATCGCAGGTTGTATTCGATAAATCCCATGTTTTCATCAAAAGGGAAGTAGCCTGTTTATAGTTACTTCGTATATAGGTATCTTCCGAATCCCCATGAATCACCTTTACCGGCTCGCCCACTACGAATCTTGAGTCGGGCGTTATCAAGAATACCCTCGAAGAATCGGGTATCCCGATAGGGTTTCTTTTTTGAGTTCTTGGATTATACGATTTAAAACTATAGATTGCTCTTTTCCCCGAATAAGTATCGTCGATAATGAAACGACCATCATCTAATGGCCCCCAAATGCCTTCTACTCCGGTTAGCCCTATTGCAGTATCTCCCCTATCGACCTGACCGACCATGCCGTAACCCGTCGGAACCCAAAAATCCAGCAAGATAAAATCATTATTTCCATATATAACACCGTATTCGAGATAGTAATCGCACGCGGTTTTTACATAGCCGAACGTATCCGTAATCCCCGTTTGCGGATAAAAATACTCGACTCGATAAAGGTCATCGCATGGATGATAATACGAGATTTCCCCTGTTCGCGAGATCGACGTATCCAGGATAGCGTTAAAAACGGAATCGGCATAAATAATCGCTGCACAGATTGTTTCGGATTCAATCCAACCGCCCATAGGGGTGAGGAAATGCTCGATGTCCGGTTTAGTATATTCTATGATGACTCTATCCAAAGCGGTATCGACTATCGAAAAATATACGCTATGGTCAGCGTAACTGTGACCGGACGTAAGTCTATATTTTCCCCGATAGGTTTCTTTCGTATATCCAAAAGACGCCCCCGCTATTCCGATTACAAGAATCGCTATATAAATCGATATGCCACGTATGTTTAGTCGGATTTGCCCCTCCTATCCGAGATTTTCTGCCCATTTCACGGGATGGGGATTATTCGCAAACCCCCATCCCGCAATCCTAAATCTACAATCATCAAGCCTAAATTCTACCCCTGTATCTCGCGAACTCGCGCAGCGATACTTTTCACGGTGTCGAAATCTTCCGGAGTCGCCTTGTCGTCCGGGATAGAAATTTTGAATCTTCTTTCGAGGAAGGTCTTCAGGCTGACCATGCTGAAGCTATCCACGATTCCCGACGAAATCAGCGGGGAATCCACACCGATTTCATCCTCGTCCTCTTCCTCGAGATATTCGTCGATAACGTAATCGAGGATTGTCTGTTCCAAATCATCCATTTGATTCTCCTAACTTTTTTAATTAAATATGAGTTTCTTTCCGTTTTCAAGCGATGCGGTTATAAGCTTATCTTTATTCGAATATTCCTCTGGTGTCAGGGTAATTAAGTCGATTGGGATATTAAATTCCCAGATAGTTTTAGCTACCGGCGCTGCAACCATTTCGGCCCTCTCATAAAGGTCGTTGCCGTTAAAAGACGGCGAAACTAACGCAAGGTCGATATCGCTGTCTTCAGAAGGGCTTCCCGTAGCATAAGAACCGAATAGGATTAATTCCTGTACCTTGATGCCCTTCGCTAATAACAGAGATTGGAGGTATCGTGCTATCTCTGAGATATTAACCATTCATAAACCTCCCACGATCTTTGGAGTATTTCGCTCGTGCGTTTTTCATCGAAGGAACTCTTTGAATCCAATAAGTCTTCCGGGTATCTCGTAGGGATTGACAATTCGTTTATACTGGATAAAAATAAATAACGTTCGTTATTCTCATCTATAATTATCCC
>Ga0272444_10005625_pt1 | contig 10809 bp, 10 predicted proteins | sample SSMForm13_FD_201033 | JGI IMG/M metagenome (GOLD analysis project Ga0272444, IMG submission 201033) | Marine sediment archaeal communities from Little Sippewissett salt marsh, Falmouth, MA, United States - SSM-Form-13 | ecosystem: Environmental > Aquatic > Marine > Wetlands > Sediment ... | reverse complement strand
GCTATCATAGATTACCAAAGGCGGGAACGGCGGTTCGGCAGGTTGCCGCGTAAGAGCTGATGAACGAGTTGTTTACACGGATCCTGGTGGCTGTTGTAGCTATCCCATTGATCGCAGCCATCATTCTTTTCGGCAAAATTCCATTACTGCTATTTGTCAACATTCTTATCTGCATCGGTCTCTGGGAATATTACAGGCTGTGTGGTTTGCGGATTATGTTCTTTTCCCAGATTTTGATTATGATTCTCTCTGTAATTATCAGCTGGTTTGCATATTACAGAGGTGAACCCGCCCTGTTTTATGGCATTTTGATCGGATTCTTTCTGATCGGCTTATCCAATATCTTCCGGCGTGACTTTGCGCTGGCTACCACCCGTATGGTCAATATGTTTTTTGGCTTTTTTTATCTCTCTCTGTTCAATTTTATGATCATGATTCGGGAGTTGCCGCATATTAAGTATTACGATTATCGGCTGGGGGGGTACTGGATATGGTTTATGTTCGCTGTGATCTGGATTTGCGATACAGCCGCATATTTTGTCGGCAAGCCGCTTGGAAAAATCAAGCTTTCGCCCTCGGTTTCACCCAATAAAACAGTCGAGGGTTTTGCTGCCGGCCTGGTGTTCGGCACCCTGGCCGCCTATGTCTTCTCGCTTTTTGCTTTTCATGATATACCCGGGTTAAAGATTGTCGCCGCAGGATTTATAATCAGCCTTACCGGTCAACTGGCCGATCTGATTGAATCTCTTTTTAAAAGGAGAATGGGTGTCAAGGATTCATCGACTATTATACCCGGGCACGGAGGCGTATTGGATCGTTTCGATTCTACATTGGTCGCGCTGCCAACTTTATATTTCCTTTTGAAATATTTTATATATATTGACTGAAGTTTTGGATGCGGGTTTTGTGATGATAAACTGTGAGATTTTGCGTAAACATGCCGACCCTATATGGGAAGCCAATTTCAAACATCCCTTCGTTCAGGGTATCGGAGACGGCAGCCTTCAGATTGATATATTCAAGCATTATCTCAGGCAGGATTATGCTTATCTGATGGGTTTTGCCCGCTTTTTCGGAGTCGCCGCCGCCAAGGGGGAAACCCTGGCTCAGATGCAGACTCTTGCCAAAATCCTGGAGACGACATTAAACGTGGAAATGGATTTGCATCGCCAAATATGTGCCGACTTCGATATCAGACCGGAGGAGCTGGAGGCCACCCGCCCGGCACCATACTGTCAGGCCTATGTATCCTATCTTCTGGCCAACGCATACCAGGGAGATATGGTGGATATTTTGGCGGCTTTATTGCCCTGCAGCTGGGGTTATGTCGAAATCGCCAACCGTCTGAAGAAAATCGGTCTGCCCGAGGAAAAACACTATCGCCAGTGGATAGAAACCTATAGTTCGCGCGAATTCTGGGATCTAAATGAATGGCTGAAATCCGAGTTCGATCGTCTGGCCGCGTCGGTTTCCGAAGAAAAGGCCCAAAAGCTTCAGGATATTTTTAGCTACTCATCACTATGGGAATACATGTTTTGGGAGATGGCTTATACTAGGCAGGGATGGCCCATAGCATGGGAATAATCCGCCGGACATGATTATGGATTTGATGGTCTGGTAAAGGTATTAAACCCTATGAAGAAAATACTCGACTATATATTTTTCTTGCGGCCGATGCTGATTATGCCGGCCTTGACTGTCATTATTCTGGGCATACGCGCCGCCGATCTGGGCGAGGGAGCAAGTCCGTTTCATATAATTCCGATTGCTGAAAATATCGGCGATGTTCTTGTTTTACTGCTTTTATCCACTTTGATTGGCGGTGCAGGTTTTATTTATAATCAGATTCATGACATCGAATCGGATCGCAATAATGGCAAGGCCTTCTTTCTGCCGGAGAAAATGATCAGCATTTCCACGGCTTATGGCATGTTTGCGGTTTTAAGCCTGATCGGTTTGGTGGGCGCATTTTCGATTAATACATCCCTGGGCTTTATCTTTGCAATCATAATCTGCCTGGGAATATTGTATTCACATCCAAAGATCAATTATAAAGGCAAGCCCGGAAAAGCACTCTGGTCGAATATGCTCGGTATTGGCGTTTTGCCCTTCCTGATCGGCTGGATTTACATAAATGACAGCATCTCGCTGGAAGCGGTATTAAAGTCGTTACCCTATTTCTTTGCTGTCGGCGCAGTCTATCTCAACACCGCTCTTCCTGATCGCGAGGGTGATAGAAAAGCCGGAAAGCAAACCTATGCCGTAATCTGGAAAGTCCCTCGTTTGCAGTTGTCAGCGCTGATGCGTATGATTACCGCAACTATCTTTGCCTGGATGGCCGGCGATGTGGTTATGTTCATAAGCTCTCTATTGTCTCTGCCTTTCTATATTCGAGCCGTTTATACAAAAATGATCGCGCATTCGGTGCTTGCCACAAAAATCTCGATTCTGATTCTGTCTGTGTTTGCCTGCATTTATTTCCCGCCCTACATTGCCATAATCCTCCTGGATATATTGGGCACCCGCCTGTATTATCGCTGGAGATTCAATTTGGCATACCCTAAAATCTGAAATATGTTTCCGATAGTATCCACTCCATATCTGCAAAACATCATCCTGAGCCGCAGCCGAAGAACCCTCTGAATACAAGGCGTCATCCTGAGCCGCAGCCGAAGAACCCTCTGAATACAAGGCGTCATCCTGAGCCCCAGGCGAAGAACCCTCTGAATACAAGGCGTCATTCTGAGCCGCAGGCGAAGAATCCCCATGAATTGGCATAGTCTATAACCACAGGCATTCGCCTTGAGCAGGGGATCGATTCGCTGCACCATTGCCTTTCGGCAATGATTACGCTCACGATGACGAAACAGCCCCGCCCTCGTCATCACCAGGAGCAACCAGGCGTCGCGATCTCCTGCCCTTCCCATAAATATCCCCTGCCATCAACTGGAAATCGCCTGCAAGCCACCCTCTTCCTTTCCATCTCATCTAAAAATTTTAGTTGCCAAGCTTTTGCGCATGCAATATTATTGAAAGATGGGTGATGTATGAGATACCTGATATTGCTAATTGCACTGTCTGTTATAGCCTGCCAATCAACTGTAAGGTATACAAGTAACCGGGCTTATAGCGATATTTATGTAGATGACGGTTCTTCGGATGGTTCGGTGATTGCCGCACGAATGGGCAGGGTTATTGCCGGATATCTGCATGTGCCCTATGAAAAGGGCGGCCGCGATAAATCTGGAATCGACTGCTCCGGACTGGTATCTGCAATATATGACGAATATAATGGCACGCGTTTGCCGCCCAATTCTCGTAAGCTGTATAATAACCTGAAAAGCGTTGAATATCGAAATATCAAGTATGGTGATCTGCTATTTTTCAGCTTGAATGGTTCCAAGATTTCACATGTGGGAATCTATGTTGGCAACGGCAAGTTTGTACATGCCTCCGAATCCAAAGGTGTGATTATATCATCTCTGAAAGAAAGCTATTTCAAGAATTCCTTTGAGGGAGTGCGTCGGGTTTTCTGGTAAGGGTTGAGCCATGACTGAACGAGACAAATTCTGGATAATATTCCTTGTCTGGGGCATAATTCTCTTTGGAGCTTTGATATTCACCCGATTTGTAACTCCGTTTGCGAAGGTTACTGAGGGAATAAATTATTATGAGCAGGCGCTCTATGCCTTGATTTTGGCCCCCTACCCCGCCTTTCTTGTTTACTGGACAAATAGAAGATGCGAGAACCCCCTCGCCTTCAGGCGGTTGCTTCTGGAGGTGGCTCCCAAGATATTGATAATATTCACTTTGCAAATATTGGCTTTCGTTCTTTTCGAAATCCTGGGCAAAATCAATCTGCCGGTTGGCTCGCAACTATATGATATCTCTCTGGCAAAACAAATTTCCACTTACTCGCGCATACCTCTCCTGTCCCATTTCATCGGCATGTTTCTGTTTTTGGCCGCATATATCTCCAAAACCGCCGCACCCGGCGCTAAACCTGCCCCTATTATGGCATTCGGTCTTCTGTTTTATTTGCCCTACCTGGTCGGTTTTGTGCTCTGCCATATGCTTTGGAAATCATATCTTCTCTCGCTTTTGCTTCCCCCCAACAAGGTTAATCTGTTTTTATTATTCGTTCACTGGCTTCCAACCGTATATTTTCTGGCGTTGACCTATACATATTCGGTCATGCATAAGAAATGATTATGAAAAATTCCGGCGAATTAGAGGTTAAACTCAAAAACCTGCCCGATAGCCCGGGTGTTTACCTGATGAAAAATGCCCGCGGCAAAATTATCTATATCGGCAAAGCGGTCAATCTAAAAAACCGTGTGCGCACATACTTTCAAAAAACCCGCCCCGTCGATCCTAAGACTGATGCTCTGGTTTCCAAAATCAGGGACTTTGAGTTTTATGTCACCGATTCCGAAATAGAGGCCCTGATCCTGGAATCTAATCTGGTCAAAGAACATAAACCGGTCTATAACGTCAATCTCAAGGATGACAAGCGTTTTCCATATCTTAAGGTTACCGTTGATGAGCCCTTTCCACGGGTACTGGTTGTAAGGCGTTTGAAGAAAGATGACTCCCGCTATTTCGGTCCTTTTACTGAGGTTAAGAAGATGCGTGAGACTCTCCGTCTGATTTTCAAATATTTCAAGATCCGCACCTGCAATTATCTCATCCCCGATCCCAAAGGCAGAAATATCGATCTTTGCCTTGAATATCATATCAAACGCTGTCCGGGACCATGCCAGAACCTTATCAGTGAAAAGGAATATCGCAAACAGGTTGATGATGTTATCATGCTTCTTTCGGGACGGTCGGGTAAGCTGATTGAGAAACTGACCGAACGTATGAGATCGGTGGCCGGGAGGGAAGAGTTTGAAAAGGCTGCCGTTATCCGCGATCAGATTCAGGCTCTGGAATCAATACGGCAAAAGCAGCGGGTGATGGCTGAGAAATGGATTGACCGCGATATCATGGCATTTGCCTGTGCTGCTGCCGATGCTTCCTGTGTGGTCTTGAAAATCCGAGAGGGTGTGCTGATCGGGCGCCAGCATTTTTATCTTAAAATCAGCCCCGATACATCCCAGGAGGAGATCGCCGAGACCTTTATAAAGCAGCATTATCTTTACAATGCTTCAATACCATCCGAAATTTACATCTCGGCTGAAGTGGGGGAGAGGAGGCTTTTGGAAAAATGGTTGAAGGAAAAAGCACATAGGGCCGTCAAGATATTCATTCCTCAAAAAGGCGAGAAGCTTAAGCTTGTCGATATGGCCAGGTCGAATGCCGAGCTGCTTTTAAACGAGCTTCTGCTCCAGAAACAAAATTACCGAGATCGTATGCCTGAATCTGTTTTACGACTGCAGCAGGATTTAAGATTGGAGAAAACCCCCGTCACCATGGCCGCTTTCGATATCTCTAACCTGGGCCGGGATGATATGGTTGGCTCGCTGGTATTTTTTGAAAAAGGAAAGCCGAAAAAATCGCAATACCGCCATTTTAGAATAAAGACTGTCGGGAAGCAGGATGATTTCGCCTCGTTAAGAGAAGTCGTACACAGATATTTCCGCCGGCTTATGGATGAAGAATCCGATTTTCCCGATCTTTTAATAATTGATGGAGGTAAAGGCCAGTTATCGGCGGCGATGGATGCTTTGCGCGAGCTTAAGCTTGAAAGTCAACAGGTAATCGGGCTTGCCAAAAAACTGGAGGAGATATTTTTCTATGGCCGCAAAGAGGGGTTGATGATTCCCAAAACCTCACCATCGTTAAGGCTTTTGCAGAGAATCCGCAATGAAGCGCATCGTTTTGCGATTGAATATAACCGCAAACTTCGAAAAAAACGAATCATCAAAACCGAATTGCAGCAAATCCCCGGAATAGGCCCCAAAAAATCCGAGGTGTTGCTAAAACATTTCGGATCGGTCAAAAAGATAAGGTCATTGTCCTTAGATGAACTTGTTTCTGCCCCAAATATCGGCAAATCCGACGCCCAAAAAATTATCGACCATTTCCGCCGCCAATAATCCATCCCGGCTTCACTCATAACTGGACCGGGTGGCCCGGCCTAACTGGTTAGGCCGGGATGTGTCTCGTGCCCGGCAGACGTCTCGTCTGCCGCGAATATGCATATATAAAATTGGGGGTACCCCACCAAGAGGAATTTCTCGAAAGAGAAATTTCGGCTGGTGGGTTCCTATAGTAGTCCTGCTATCTATGATTCAAAGAATCAACAGGGTCGCGCGCAGCTTGCTGCGGGTCAAAAACGATTTGCCGACTTCTAAAATGTTGAATCCCCTCTCCAGAGGGGTGCCCGAAGGCCGGGATGTGTTGCATTGAGAAATCCCATTCCCATGAAAATGGATTTATCGCGGAATATACCCCTTGATCCGCCTACTTCGAATTAATATCCCAACCCCGAATAATACTCTTTATCGCCCCGGCCACCATCTCCTTGACTTTAACTGAATAGACCTTGCCTTTTTCGTAATCAAAATCCGGTTTACCTTCGCCCTTGTCATTATACAAAAGAATTGTGCCCGGCGCAGGATAAACATCCGTAGCCGGGATATTTTCATAAACCAGATCATCGCTGTAATACTCTTTGTTTGCAAGACCGGGATCGATCGAGACAACATACCCTGTTTCATCGATTCCGGCATGACCGCCCTCCTGGCCATATACCTCTTTAGTGATCTCCGAACACATAATCCACCAATGGATCACGGCCACTTTGAGGCCATATTCCCGAAATCCCACCGAAGCGCAATCCTTTAGGATGCTGTTGTTGCCACCATGACCGTTCAGGATGATAACCTTTCTGAAATCATGACGCCCGAATGATTTCAAAAGATCCAGGATATATAGCCGAAAATTATCCGGCTCAATTGTCAACGATCCGGCATAAGATAATAGCGAACGGGTAATGCCGTACCAGACCGGCGGGGCAAGTATAAAATTGAATTTTTCGGCGACATATTCGCCGATGTCGACCGGAATAAATACATCTGTGCCCAGGCAGGCCGCTCCATGAGCCTCCATAGTGCCCACAGGCAAAATTATCGTATCAATTTTTTCGGGAACAAGCTCTCTGACCTTTTGCCAGAGCATTCTTTCCAGATGATAAACCATCAGGGCATCTTCTTCAAAATCTCGCCAAGCACTACCTCCGTACTGGAGGCGGACTTTTCATCACCGACTTGACGGAAAAAGTTTATATCACGGATCAAAAACTCGAAATCCTCCGGCTGCCTGAGATCATACCATAAATCAAGCTCATGCCATTTCAGTGAACCTGAGGAAACAACATTCACCATCTGACTATATACCGCCTCATCACCAAACCAGTCTATATTGTCGAAAACATCTTCCTGCATCTCACTCAACCCGATCAGATAATAGCTCCCCTCAAGCGTAGGCCCAAAGACCACATCGCTTTTCTTAAGGCATCTAAAGGCGTTTTGCAACGTTTTCTTCGAAAGCGTTGGCGTAACACATCCAATCAGAACCACCGGCGAAAAACCTTTTTCGAAAGCCTGCTCAAAAGCATGTTTCAGCCTTTCACCCTGGCTTTCCCCTTCGCTCATGATGGTTACTACATCGCCCCCGTTAAGAGTTTTTTTGAGACGGGGAGAAAGCCTTTCTTTCAAACTTTCTATCGAATTTTTAACTATTTCCAGAGCCTCCTCCGATGGGTAGTTTACTTTTAGAACAGTGTTGGGCAGATTTAGACATGTGAATATTGTGTCCTCAAGAAAAGCGGTGTAAAGTCTGTCTTTTTCATTATCAGATAGATTATCGGCCAGCCTGCTATGTATTTTGTCACGGTTGGTATCATCCAGAAATATAATCAATGCAGACTGCGCTTTTTTGGCAGACATAATTCCCTTCTACAAAGAAATCAATTTGTATCTTTGAATGCCAATATAAGTATCAGAGAGGAAATTTCAAGGGAAAATAAGCATTACCTTCTAAAAATCCTCTAAGTAAATGACTTTGCCCACTGCTCCAGCTTTCCGAAAAACATCAGGATCGCAACAGCAACAAGCAATAAGCCGCTGATGATTTCTATCAGACGGAAATGCCTTTTGACCCATCCGAAAACACCCAAAAGCGAGTTTAGGGCTATGGCAGTCAGCATGAAGGGAATAGCCAGGCCAAGCGAGTAGGATGTCAAGAGAATTACTCCTTTCCAGATTGATGTCTCGGCACCGGTTCCCGCCGCAATCCCCAATACGGCAGCAAGTATAGGCCCAACGCAGGGTGTCCAGCCAAAAGCAAATGCAAGCCCCACAAGATAAATACTCAGATAATTGAGGGGTTTTACTCTGGCATGTACCTTTTTCTCGAAGGCCAAAAATTTGAAACGATATATGCCCAAAAAATGAAATCCAAAGATCAAAATTATCACCGAAAATATTTTCGAGATAATGTCCTTATATTCATTAAGAGCCTGTCCCATGGCGGTAGCTGTCAAACCCAGAATAATAAAAACAGTGGAAAAACCCAGGATAAATATGAAAGCTGTAGAAACTGTCTTAAGAAGAATCTCTCTGCGATTCTCCCGAGATTGCAGCCTGTCAAGAGAAACACCGGAGATAAACGACAAATAGCCTGGAATCAAAGGCAATACACATGGAGATAAAAACGAAAGCAATCCCGCCAAAAAGGCGGCAAATAATGTGGGATCTACGCTGGTGGGACGAAGAGGCTCAAACTCCCCAATTTGCAAAATAGTAGTAAACCTGATCAAAATTTCGCCAATATCCATACTGCTCCTTTATGCCATTGGAATTTTTAAATTGCATTGTGCTAGGAAATGTTCCGAGTGTCAATACTTTTTTAACTCAAAAAGCACTTCCTCCAGCAATTTGCGAAGATCCTGGCGGGATATCTGCTGCATAAGCTTATCTGCCATTCTGGCGGCCAGCTCCTTTACCAGAAGCTTTTCAGCCAGCACAAGTTTGCCCCCCTGAAATTCATCTCTGTTATCCATAAAATCGGTCTCACCCGGCGAAATCGAGTCGCCAAAACTCTCCACTTTCGGCTCCTGCTTTGATTTGGTGGTATCAATTTTCGATGTGCCGATCTCCTCTACCATGAACTTTCCCCCGGCTTTGTCATCCTTTTTGCGAGAAGATACCGGTTTTGATGGTTTCGGCTTGGTCTTTTCCGGTTCCTGCGGTTTACCATCAATCTCATTTTTCATCTCACGTATAAACCAACTATAATCATGAGGTACTTCCACTTCGGGCGGTTCAAACGGTTCCTCCAACCCATATTGGTCATCCGCCAGACGAATCGTGTCATCCTGCTCAGATTCATCCGATTCAGGCTGCTTATCTCCTTCAGTACCAAAATCCTCGTCAGGTACCGATTTGGACAATTGCTCCTCCTTCTGGGCGGTCGATTCCTTTTCGTCGGATAAAACATCCATCATACGAATATCCTCAACATCGCTTTTTTTCTCCGAGTCCGAGAATATCGATTCAAAATCGATCTCCCTTGCATCTTGATCCTCACCCATAGCCATCTCCGAAACTGAATTTGAAATAACTTCGATATTATCCTCTCTTGCGGCCCCAAATTCCTCACCAAGAATATCACCGGCTTTGCTTAAAAGATCCGTTGGAGAAAACGGTTTCGTTAATGTACCATCAGGCCGTGATATAACCAACTGATGCTGGTTGACTATCTCGGACTGAGAAAGCATTAAAATAATCTTGGTCCTCGCAAGAGTGGAATCCTCCTTGATAAGCTTTGATATGGTGTAACCATCCATACCGATAAGAGAAGAATTGACAATGGCCAGGTCGATTTTTCCGCTCTTAAGTATCTCCCAGGCCTCCGCACCTGCCGATGCTGTCAATACCTCATGACCGCGCTGCCTGAACAGGTTAACCGCAATAGACCGAATAGCATCCGTTTCATCAGCTATGAGAATCTTTCCCGGCATCTATTCCTTTCTCCGAGAGAGAGCGTCAGAGGCGCGCTCCAGGATTTTTTTCTCCTTTTCAGTCAGGTTTTCATAGCCCACTTTGGAAATCTTATCCAGAATCTGATCGACCTCTTCCATTAATTTATCGGTTGATTCCTGCTCTTTCTGTTGCTTTTTAAAGCGTCTTTCCGCTTTTAACCCCTTAAACCTGTTTTTCAGCGCCCCTAACCTCCAGTTGGACTTCATATATAGAAAACCGATCAATGCTCCACTTAAATGCGTGAGATGGGCTACCCCGCTGCCCCGGCCTCCGGAAAGCGAAGCCAATAGGTCCAGTCCCACAAATATCATAACCAGATACTTAACCTTAATCGGAAACAGAAAATAGACATATACTATGCGGTTGGGAAACATTACTGCAAAAGCCACCAAAACACCCAGTATCGCGCCCGAGGCCCCTATTACCAGCATCGGTACACTGAAAAACGCTATCGCTGTGATTATCCCCGCACCGGTTCCGCATAAAAGGTAAAAACGCAAAAAACGCCTGCTGCCCAGCGTCATCTCCACCTCAGTACCGAACATCCAGAGCACAAACATGTTAAAGAAAATATGAAAGAATCCGCCATGCAAAAATTGATAAGTGAAAACCTGCCAGAAAGCCGGTAAGGTGAAAACAGCACGGGGTGAAAGGCCGAATTGTTCGGTAACATACCCGCTGCGATCAAGAGCCTGGATAATGAAGACCACAGCGTTAATGATGATCAGCCATTTGATAATCGGCGTAAGACCGCGTCCTAAGCCTAAACCCATCTTGGGATAACGTCGATATGCCATATTTATATTATCGGATATTT
>Ga0272444_10005624_pt1 | contig 10809 bp, 7 predicted proteins | sample SSMForm13_FD_201033 | JGI IMG/M metagenome (GOLD analysis project Ga0272444, IMG submission 201033) | Marine sediment archaeal communities from Little Sippewissett salt marsh, Falmouth, MA, United States - SSM-Form-13 | ecosystem: Environmental > Aquatic > Marine > Wetlands > Sediment ... | reverse complement strand
TTCATGGACCATTGGAGGGCAGAGCGATTGTCCCCAATCAGCGATTCACTTACTGAAGAGTGGAAACAGGCCTATAGGCATGCTATCGCGGAGGTTGGCAAACCGGACCATCCAGACCTTCCTTTCTATCACGAGATATTCCGCTTCACGAGTCCGTTGAAAAGAGAAGAGCTCAAGAAGATGACGGCAGATCGTATTCTCGAATACGTGGTCACGTGGCAAGAGCCGCCGGACTGGCGAGCACCCGATGGCACGCATTTCAGCAAGCTCGAGCTTGCGAGAGCAATTGAGCGCGAGGTAGAAGCGAGGCCCAAAGAGCTCATGGAGCTCGCGGGACGGCTTCTCGAGGCCGATGCTGATCCCATCTACTTGTCCCATGTACTCGGTGGTCTGTCCAAATCTCTCCGGAAGAGTACTGACGTTTTCTGGTCAGATCTGTTGCCAGTATGTGAGCTTGTGCTTAAGATGCATCCCCGGCATTTGGATCAGAAGAAGCATGGCGTCTCAGACGCCACTTGGCAGGACGTGAGGCGCGACATCGCAAGGCTGCTGGATGAGGGCCTCCAACCGGGCAAGTGCAGCATGGCGTTTGACCTCCGCAAACAGGTATGGTCGGCCCTACTTGCCCTTGCTGAAGATCCGGAGCCAGACCAGGCTTACGAAGAGTGCTACGGCGGCTCAAATATGGACCCATATACATTGTCGATCAATACAGTCAGAGGATTAGCAATGCATGCCGTGGTGAAATACGCTATCTGGTGTTACAAGAACGCTGAGAATCATGCTGAGGGAAAACGAGGGCTCGACGGGGAGGTTACAGCCGTGCTCGAGAGACACCTTAGCGCGTCGCACGATCCCTCACTGGCAGTGAGATCGGTCTACGGAGGAAACCTCCCTAACTTACTCGCAATTGACGAGCGATGGACAACGGACAATCTCGGGTTAGTTTTCCCGTCGGATCCTGCCGAGTCTGAACTCTGGCTCGCAGCCTGGCATGCGTACCTCTGCTGGAACCAGCCTACGCCGAGCGCCAAGGTCTTGCTGAGAGAGCAGTACCTTCGGGCTATCGATTACTGCCGTGGCTTGGAGAGCCGGGGACAGCCATTCGGTGCCGAGCCAAATGAACGACTGGCCGAACACATCATGATTCTCTATTCGTATGGGAGTGAGCATCTATCAAAAGAAGGATCGTTGGTGACCGAGTTTTTCAATAGTGCCTCAACGGAGCTACGGGCACACGCGGTCCGCTTCCTAGGTGATGCCATGAACAAGACTGCCCCGAAAGAGCTCCCCCAAGGTGCGTTGGCACGCGCGAAGGCCCTGTGGGAGAAGAAGATTCTTGGGGCAGAAGAGGAATCCAACAGAGACAGACTCCTGCCAGAGCTTGTCGAATTCGGTTGGTGGATTCACAACCCACACTTCCCTACTGAGTGGGTCCTTGCGCGGCTGGAAGACACTCTTGGGTTGACAGACGGACAGATCAACGCGTATGATTCAGTCATCAAGACTTTGGCGAAACGTGTGCCCGACCTGACGTCGGCCGTGCTTCGATGCGCCGCTCTGCTGGCGCAACCATACGCCATTGCGTGGGAGTTAGAGCTTACAAAGAAGGAATGGCTGGTAATCCTAAAGGAAGGTCTGCAGTCTTCAATTCCAGAGGATAGGCAGCTTGCTGTGAAGATCATCAACCGGTTCGGCGAGCTGGGATTTCACGGGTTCCGTCACCTTCTGGATGCGACGGATTGATCCATTTGTGAAAGGACCAACTCAGCTCGGCTTCTTTGCGATGAAGTCGCCCATGACAAGGTAGTCGAAATGCGTGCTGAGGAAGCACTTGATGGCGTCTTCGGGGGTGCAGACTATCGGCTCGCCTCGAACGTTGAAGGATGTGTTCACAACGACGGGTACGCCAGTGAGCTTCTCGAACTCGTCAATCAGCTTGTAGTAGCGAGTGTTGACCTCCTTTGAAACGCTCTGGACGCGGCCAGTTCCGTCAACGTGGGCGGTCGCAGGGATAACGCTCAGCTTCTCAGGCCTGATGCGATAGACCTTGAGCATGTAGGGCGCCGGGTCGTCCGATTCGAAGTACTCGCTGAGCCTCTCTTCCTTGATTGACGGGGCGAACGGACGGAAAGACTCGCGGTGCTTGACCTTCTCGTTCAGGATGTCCTTCATCTCGGCCTTGCGAGGGTCAGCCAGAATCGACCTGTTACCAAGCGCTCTGGGGCCGAACTCCATCCGGCCCTGGAACCAGCCAACTATGTTGCCGTCAGCTATAAGCTTGGCCGTCTCCTTCTCCACCGCTTCGGACCTTCGGTAGCCAAGCTCCGACTTGGCAAGCGCCGCCTCGACCTGCTCATCCGTGAACGACGGCCCGCCATAAGCGTGATTGAGCGGGACTCGCCGTGGATTCTCTGCATGCTCGTGGTAGAGATACATCGCCGCGCCCAGTGAGGAGCCGGCGTCGTTCGCGGCGGGCTGGATAAAGACGTTCTCAAAAGGCGTATTCTCCAGTATCTTGCCGTTGGCCACGCTGTTTAAGACCATCCCTCCGGCGAGGCACAAGTTGGGGCACTTCGTTCGCTCGTAGAGGACGTTTAGCATCCTGAAGTAGTGCTTCTCGAGAGACTGCTGAAGGCTCGCTGCGACGTCCATATAGACCTGTTGAAACTCGCTCTCGGGCTTACGGATCGGAGCGGTCTCACGGATGAACTTGTCGGAGACCGTCTTCAATAGACCATAGTGCTGATAGCCAAGATAGCTAAAATCGAACTTGTACTGTCCGTTGTTAGTTGGCAGGACGATCCTGTCAAATAGGTCTTCGTATTTCGGCTCACCGAACGAGGCGAGCGCCATGACTTTGCCCTCCCCGTTACATATCTTGAAGCCAAGATACTCGGTTATAGCGCCGTAAAGCTGGCCGAGCGAGACGGGGAACCTGACTGTCTCGAGCCGGTCGATCGTGCTGCCACGGCCGTACGCCATAAGCGTGCTGTTATCCTCCGCGTAGCCATCCGCCACGAATATCGCCGCCTCGTCAAACGGTGAGACGAGGTAGCAGCTGGCGGCATGCGCCTTGTGATGATCGACGAAATGAAACCGGGGCGCTGTTCTCTTCGTGCTGCCGTCAAAGAGCGAAAACAGAGCCTTCTTTGCGAAGAGCATTGAGGTGATCCGCTTCATAAACGGATTGATAGCAGCGTTTCTCTTGAACAGGGACAGCGAGTATGGCATGAACCGGAAAAACGGGACCCATTTGTACAGAATCTCCTTGTGTGGGTTCCAGAAGAACCCCACTTGGGCAACCTCTGCAAGCTGGATGCCCGCGAAATCCAGACAGAAGCGGACAGCGTTCTCCGGGAACTCGAACGTGTGCTTCTTGCGGGTGAAGCGCTCTTCCTCCGCAAATGCCAGCACCTCGCCGTCCTTGACGATGCAAGCCGCCGAATCGTGCAAGTAAGCATTAAAGCCTAAGACATACATAACAACCTAGAGACTCCCTTCAACTCCATTGTGCCTGCGCCTACTCTGCGCGGCCGGGCAACGGCCAAAAACTATATTCGAGAATTGGGCAACAAGGCAAGCGCTTTGTCAGATCGGGCGACTCTGCTCGAGCCGTAACGCCAAGAACGGAAAGCGTCCTCCTCACTGTCCAACGTACCAAGTGCCGAGGGGCGTGAGATGGAAAGGCGCATTCCCTTCTGTGAGCGATTCGATAGCTATGAAGTCCTGCCTGAACATCTCTAGCAGCAACCTCTCAGGCACGACGCTAGGGTGCTTGTCCGCCAGCAACTGGGTCGCATCGCTGACCGTCAGAACATCGCCTCGCGCCTCATGCTCTTTCATCTCCTTGAGCAGCGCTGCCTCAGCCGCCGCGTAATCGCTCTCGGAGGACTTGAGCGACATCAGCAGTCGGCGCCGCGCCCGGTCGCCCACGTCGTCGAGCAGCTCGGCGAGCTCCTTGGGGCCGCGGACGTTGACGCTCGTCTTCTCCTCTGTGCCCGAGTTCCGGACGAAGACCGAGGCAATCGTCCTCGAGCCGCCCTTTTTGGCCAACGAGACGAAGATCATGTCTCTCTCCTCGGCGAAATCTACTCGTTTGACATCAAAACCCGATGCAAAACAAGCCAGGCATTCTTGCTCGAGCCAGCCTGCAAACTGCTGCCAGTAGCGCTTGCCGGACGCGAATTCCTCCTTCCGCGTGTAGTATGCATAGAATGTCCGTTTGAAGCCGCGCATGAACGGCGCCGTCATCACCTCATGAAAGACACTTAAGTCCCTGGGCTGGAGAATCGTCTGGGTGGCGACGAAGGTGTTTATGGCTGCTTTCAGGCCATTGCCGGCAAAGAACAACCGGTTAGTAGTCGGCAGTTGGCTCGCCGCGCCGCGAATTGGCAGTCCCCGGTGTAGGGCGGGCTTTCCAGCCTGCCCCGCGGTTGGCGGTCCCCGGCGTAGGGCGGGCTTTCCAGCCTGCCCCGCGGTTGGCGGTCCCCGGTGTAGGGCGGGCTTTCCAGCCTGCCCCACGGTTGGCGGTTCCCGGCGTAGGGCGGGCTTTCCAGCCTGCCCCGCGGTTGGCACTTCCCGGTGTAGGGCGGGCTTTCCAGCCTGCCCGAAGTTCTCCGCAGTCGAGGATCCGAGATCCGGGGTCAGAGGTCCCGTCGCCATGCGGCGCATCGCGCTGGTGATCCCAGCAACCGGGAGGATAGCGGGAGCTATCGAGTGACCGGTCTCCTCAAAACCGATTAGGTACGGGATTGCGCCCGGCTTGAGGAGGTCCTCTTCCATGGTGGCAATCTGGTCAGGGCTGCAGTGCTTCCGCTCAATTGAATCGACCTGCCACTGAAGGTCGAAGTATCGCTGGCTGTCGTTTGACCGGGGCGAACGGAGCGTTTCGAGCGACTTCCGGGCCAATTCAAGCTCCCTTGCCGCCTCTTCGTGCCCTTTTCCCACGAAGCGCGCTTCGAGCAAAGCCATTCGCCCCTCGAGGAGCGACGCGAACGCCTCGTAGAGCACCCATTTGTCGCCGACGGCTGTCATGACCGGGCTCACGCCGAGCGATTTCTCCGCGAAGGCGCCAACGTTGATATCGCTCTCTACTGTATGCACCATGCGAGGGTGACCTGACACAGGCTGACGCTCTACTAAGTACTTCGCCTGCAAGAACCCCGCCTCATCTCCGGAAGAGACAATCAGCGAGTCTTGATGAGGCGCGTAGTCGAGACGGAAGAAACGGTCGCCGTCGGCGTCGAACACCGCGGCAACGAGCATCCGACTCCCGTCCAAGAGGTCGTCTTTCAGCTCGTCGGCGAGGCGGAACATCTCGAGAACGGCCCTGTGGTCCGAAAACGGCGAGCTCCCGCTGCCGCCACGAGCGAAGACATCATCGCGCGCGATGATCTCGGTTCCCTCGAGCGCCGCAACCCCTCCACCTTCATTCACGTCCCCAGCCTCCGACGTGTTGACCTCGTGAACACTGCCAAAGCCCCACTTACGGAAGAGCTTTCCGGCGAACTTGCTGAGGCACCCATTGGCCGTGTCAACGACTAGCTCGATGCGTTCAAAACGGAGGCGCGCCGCGGCGTCTTCTGTTGGGGCCAGCCAGCTGTTCACTGGATGGAGCATGAATCTCTCGAACAGCGAGGAGGCGGCATCGTGATGGTCTTCCAGCCCACCGGTCGGGTCTAGGCATTTAAGATCAATACTGTCGGCAAGCTCGAGAATGACAGCGGTGAGGCGCTCGTCGTCGGAGGGAAGGTACTTGAGGCCGTGGTTCGCCCAGAAGAGCTTGACGCCGTTTTGATCCTTGAGGTTGTGGGATGCGGTGATCATTGCCCCGGCCGCCGCGCCGATATTGAGCAAATATGCCGGGACAGCAGGAGTTGGAACAACGCCGACTGAAAAGACAGTGGCGCCGGCCTTTCGGACGCCTCGAATGAACGCCTCAATGAAATCGCCGTTCGGGTCCCTCGGGTCCCAGCCTACGACGACAGGCTCACTTGGTGCAATCCTCTGGAGCCTAAGAAGATCGACTATGAAAGAGTAGGCATAAAGCTCCATGAACTGGGGCGTGATGAGGCCGGCTTTGAGAAAAACTCCGAGGGGCTTGAGGCCTTGAACACGGGAAGAGCTATCTAGCGCTGTTGGCCGACGTATTCCGTCCGTTCCCTGAATCCGCATCTTATTAGAGGAAGGCAGGCTAGAAAGCCCGCCCTACAGAAGACCGACTCATCTCTGCGATGTATTTCTCGGCCAGATCAAGGTCCTTCATCGTGTTGACACCAAGCGCCTCCCGGCTATCCGCAACCTTGCAGAGATGCACCCGATTACCCCGAGCCGCGAACAAACGGACCGCATCCGTTAGGTAGTATTCGCCCTGCGCATTGTCCCTTCGAATCTCGCCGAGAAGGTCAAGAAGGCCACGGTCTCCCGCTAAACAATACGCGCCGATGTTGATCTCATTGATCTTTAGCTCGCGCTCGCTGGCGTCAGCCGCCTCGATTATCGCCTCGAAGTCCCCGTTTGGCGTGCGCTTTATCCTTCCCAGAGAACCGGGCTCTTCGACATCCGCAGTGGCAAGAACCAATCCGGAGTCAGTTCTCATCTGGTCATCTATCATCCTGTTCAGAGACTCGAAACTCAGAAGTGGGACATCGCCGCTGAGGATCAACAGAGCGTTTTTTGAGTGAGCTAAACGGGGCAGAGCTTGCGCTACAGCATGGGCTGTCCCCAGCTGCTCCTCTTGAAGCACGAATTCGATCAGGTCATCCTGCCCGGTTTTGCCCAAAGCGCCGTGCCAGTCACTTGGTTTGGCCTCCCAATATGATCTCCCAGCATATTCTTTGACTCTGTCCGCCCCGTGACCAACCACGACATATATCTTGCGCATGCCCAGCTTGGCGACAACGTCAAGCACGTATCCGAGCAACGGCTTGCCGTGGGCCTCAATCAGGACCTTGGGATCGTCGCCGACCATCCGCTTGCCCTTCCCGGCGGCGAGTATTATGCAATCCATCGAGGTGATTACCCCGTATTTGTCCAGGCAATCGAGAAAAACATCGACAATATCAGGATCGAACTGTGTTCCTTTATTCTTCTTGAGCTGATCGATGGCCGTCTCAAGCGTCATCCGCTTTCTGTAACTTCTGGTGGAGGTCATCGCGTCGAATGCGTCCGCCACGCAGAGAATCCGTGAGAGGAGCGGTATCTCCTCGCCGGCGAGCCCGTCAGGATAGCCTTTACCGTCCCAGCGCTCGTGATGATGCCGAATCAGGACTCTCTCCTTGGACAAAAAGCTCAGTGGCTCAACCATTCGCGACCCTTTCTCAGGATGCTCGCGCATCACTAGCCACTCTTCATCGGTGAGTCCCTCTGTCTTACATAGCACCTCTTCGGGGACACCTATCTTACCGATATCGTGGAGGTTGCCTCCTATCTGAAGCGCAATGATCTGTTCTTCACCCAGCTGCATCTCGCTCGCGGTTCTGACTGAATAGTCGGTGACGCGCGATGAATGGCCCTGGGTGTAAGCGTCCCGCTCCTCGAGCACCACTGCAAATGACTTGATTACTTCTAGGTAGCTTTGCTGCAACTCGTCCTGAGAATCCTGGAGCTGTTTGGTTCTCAGCTGGACCTTCTTCTCGAGCTGCCGGTTGAGCTCCGTAAGCTCCCTGGTCAGCCGGATATTCTCGAGCTTCAATCGCCGCTTGTCCACAACCGTCTGCACGGTATGGAGCAGTTGCTCGATCTTGACCGGCTTGGTGAGATAATCGTAGGCGCCTTTCTTTAGCGAGGAAACCGCAGACTCGATAGTCATATATGCAGTCATTAGGATGACCGCGGTCTCAGGCTCCCTATCCATTGCCAAGATGCGGTCCAGAAGAGCTATGCCGTCCATCCCAGGCATCCTGATGTCGGTTATGACCACATCGAAAGGACTCTGGGCGAGAGCCTCGAGCGCGGATTGACCGTTGTCCGCGGCCTGAACGTCATAACCACCCATTGAGAGCGCCTGAACTAGAAGCTCCCTCAGGTCGGTCGAATCCTCTACAACGAGAATGGAAGTGCTTTGCGCCACGAATTCACCCTTGAATGAAACACCGCAAATCAGAGCAGTAGGGCATCTAGCTCTTCAGCTCCTCAGGCGCGGGACTTACTTCTTTCGCGACTTGCGGCTTCTGGTATTTGCTAACCTTGCCAGCCTTGAGACAACTCGTGCAGACCGTTAGTCGTTTGACCTTGCCATTGACGTTCGCGCGAACAGTCTGCAAGTTCGGCATCCATCGCCGATTGCTCACGTTGTGAGCGTGGCTGACTTTGTGTCCGAACATCGGCTTTTTGCCGCATATATCACATACTCTTGCCATAGCAAAACTCCTTGGCGTATTAACCTATTGACCTCTTGACCCAAAAGGCCCTGTCTTCTCGCGGGCTGCAGAAACTACCCCACACGGCCCGCCATAAGGTGACCTATGTCACCGAGGACTTCACTCTGGATGTCCACAAGGCGAGATATCCCGAGCCTCGCAAGTGACAGAAGCCCATCGAGTGACTCTCTATCAAAAGGTTCCGACTCAGCGGTTCCTTGAATCTCAACAAACTCACCAGTATCCGTCATGACTACGTTCATATCGACTGCCGCTGATGAATCCTCAGAGTAATCTAGGTCCAAAAGGGACTCTCCTGAAACGATCCCGACGCTCGTCGCTGCCACGAAGCCGGTCAAGCATGGTAATCCCTGCTCCCTTCCGGCAAGAGAAGTCAGCGCATCGCACAGCGCCACAAAACAACCCGTTACCGACGCTGTTCTTGTCCCGCCGTCGGCCTGGATCACATCACAGTCCATCCAGATCGTCCGGTCCTTAATCAACGATAGATCGACAACCGCGCGCAGGGACCGGCCGATCAGCCGCTGTATCTCGTGCGTCCGACCCGATATCCTCCCACGGTTTGCCTCCCTGGGTATTCTATTAGGCGAAGAACGAGGCAACATGCCGTACTCACCAGTAATCCACCCCTGCCCCGAGCCTCGCAACCACGGCGGCAGCTCCTCTTTGACCGTAGCCGTACATAACACCTTCGTGTCACCCAGTGTGATGAGCGCCGAGCCTTCTGCGAACTTCGCGAAGCCCCGCTCAATAACGACTGGACGACCTTCGTCATTCTTCCTACCGTTTGCCCTCAACTAAACCAAGCCTCCAAAGCGATATCCGCCGGCGAGCCAACAGTGTGCCAGACCCTACCTACGAAAACTCCAATTGTCACTGCCATACTTCTCTTGCGATAGCTTATCGGCGAGCGCGCGCTCGCTTTCGCTCAAATTCGACCTTTCAACAGACGTTCCCAAATACTTGGCGAATCCCTCGACTATTGCGCTCTTGACCTCATCGAACGTCAGGCGCCTGCCCACAGCGTCCTCGAGGCACGCAGGCCCCGGGTCCTCAACTCCGGTAGCAGCTTTTGCCGCCATTGCAGCCCCGGCCTCGTTAGATGGACCCAACTTGTCATCCACGCGCATTACACTTAGCGTCAGCGGCATGTCAATGCGCAGCGGGATAGAGCCATGCTGCACAAAGACATCCTCCCCCCGTTTCTGAGCGCTGCCTATTAGCTTCCGGCCCCCGACGAGTATCTCATACGCCGAAGCCATCATGAAACAGGCCGCCGACGCGCTTCCGGCTCGAAGGCCCTGGCCCGTCACGACCTCAATATCATCACGGCGAATCCCCAGTAGCTCGCAACCCGCCGAAAGGCACGCCGCGATAGCCTGGTAGCATTCAAGCAACCGCCCAGCAAAAGGCCCCGTCTTCACCGGGGCAACTACACAATACGTAACCTCCTGGTCGTGCAGAACCGCCCGACCGCCGGTCACCCGCCGAACGATATCGACGCCTTGCTCTTTACAGGATGCTCTTTTTACCGCATCGTTGGCCCTTTGGAAATAGCCCAAAGAGACGCATGGCCTCTCCCAACGATAGAGCCTGAGCACGGGGCCGTCTGTGGACGGATCGAAACTCGAAAAAAGCGACTCGTCAACCGCCATGTTGAAGGCGGCGGAGCAAATCCCCGAATCAATCAGCCGCAAGAGAAAACTCTCCTAGTTCTTGCATATTGCCAGCACACGAATGGGTCAAGGACTGTCGTGGCGCTTCGCGTCGCTTGTGGGCATATCCTGATAATATCAAGGCTGTCGCACAAGTCAGCGCTGGGCTTTGGGAATGCGGCTCAAGAGCCGCCCTCAAGGCGCGATCGCCTAAACGCCAGATACCCCACGAGCAGACCCACAATCAAAAGGACAATGCCAAGCCACAGGTATGGCGTCATGCAGAGCATTATCGTGCAGCAGACTAGAACGAACACGCCCGCCAAAAGCACTGCCATGCCCCAACGCCTAATAAGTGACCCAACAATGCAAACAAACGAGAAGACATATAGGGCAAAAAGCACGATCGTTGCGCTAATCTGTGAACCTTCATACATCCCATGCTCCCTACCACAGCCCAAAGCGGCAGCAATCAGGCAACATGCGGCAATCCCCATGAACGGTTGAGGTCTCATGCTCTTCTCTCTTCTGAAGCCGTCCCAGAATCCCCAGTAGCCAGCTCGAACGCCTCCAATACGTTTACAGCATTATCCGCAATCTTCTCCATGTTGGAGATTATATCATTTGATATAACCTGCCCCCAGAGTTTCTCCTCGGTCTGGCTTTCGCCGCGCTTAAATGCAACGTATCTGTCCCTGTTTCGCTTACGCAGGCTCCGCTTCATCTCGTCGATTTTCACCTCTTCGTCAAGCGCTGCTTTGGCCAGGCGC
>Ga0272444_10005623_pt1 | contig 10809 bp, 11 predicted proteins | sample SSMForm13_FD_201033 | JGI IMG/M metagenome (GOLD analysis project Ga0272444, IMG submission 201033) | Marine sediment archaeal communities from Little Sippewissett salt marsh, Falmouth, MA, United States - SSM-Form-13 | ecosystem: Environmental > Aquatic > Marine > Wetlands > Sediment ... | reverse complement strand
CACGGATCGCGCGCACGTCCGCGTGCGCATCCCGGGCCAGCCGGTTCAGATCCGCGTGGTGCCCGCGTTCGCGATCGTACCTCCTGGCGAGACGATGACGTTCGACGTCGTCGTCCTCGGTCCGAACGGCGAGGAGATCGATCTTCCAGTCAGCTGGCACGTGCGACCGGAACACCTCGGCGTGATCGGCACCGACGGCACGTTCACGGCTTCCGACACCCACATCGAACCGGGCTCGTGGCAGCGTCCCAAGGGGACGATCGTCGCGGAGATCCGCCTCCCCGGCGGACAGGTCTTCCGCGGGATCGCGATCGTAATGATCGATCTCGCCGATCCGGAGATCACCGTGCGGATATCACCCAAGTCCGTCACGGTCACGGAGGGAGGCTCGTTCCAGTTCGGGGCGGAGGCGTTCGAAAGCGACGGGACCCCGGTTGCCCTCGATCTCGAGTGGCGCGTGGCCGATCCCGTGCTCGGGAACGTGGACGGAGCCGGACTCTTCACCGCGTCGCCGTCGGTGCCACAGGGCCATCCGAGGCGGACGACGGTCACCGTGGGCGGCCTCTACAACGGACGCCTCTACTGGGACTTCGCGACGGTGCGGGTGACGGAGAACTGACCCGGGATCGCGTCGCTTTCGATGTCTGTCGAGGCCGCCGGCTCACCCGGCGGCCTCGGCGTCTCGGCTCCCGCTGCCCCTTTCCCGTCGCAGGGGGCCGACCGGCTCGCCCGCGACGATCCCGCACTCAGCGCCAGACCGCCCAGCGGGCTGGCGTCCGCCTCGCCGCTGATCCGATTCCCATTGACAGTTGCGTGACGCAGGAACATGTTCATTTGCGGCTTCTCGTCCGGGTTCGAACGCACTGCCGTCGAGCCCGATCGGGAACGAGGGATTGCGGAGTGGACGTGAACCTGATCTCGGGAGGTGAAGGGAATGAGGAAGATCATCGTTGCCGTGGCGGTTCTGATCTTGTTGTCGGCGACCGCGGGCGCCCAGAACGTGTCGATCACCGACTATCGCGTGCCGGTGAGCAGCGCGAAGAGCCTGAACGCGAACCTCTTCTACAACTACGCGACGAAGGGTGACACGACCATCGCCGACGTCGGGACCGTCGGGCTCGTCTACAAGCACTTCTACTCGTCCCTGCCGTTCTCCTGGCGCATCGACGTGAGCGGCACGGGAACCAAGCTCGAGGACGACACGAGCCACGCCGTGGACCTGGCGACGTACGTTAACAAGTACCTGGCGGACGACAGCAACTTCTTCGGATACGCCGGCCTCACCGCGTCGCACGTCGAGGGCTACAAACAGATCGACTCGAGAGGATCGGTCGGCGTCGGGTACGGCCGCTTCATCGCCGCCACGGCCTTCTACAAGGCGATCCGCATCGACCAGTTCCTGCTCAAGGAGGGCGTGATCACCGGCCACCTCTCGAAGGCCAACCTCATCAAGCTCGGCAACATCATCGAGCGCGAGGGTGAGTTCAGGGACATGCACGGCTCGGCCTACAGACCGTACTGGTACGAGGCGATGGAGGATGTGATCACGGCCTCCGGCAAGTTCACGGGCGACGGACTCGGAGCGATGGGCGTCCTCAGGATGGACGAGGTGCTCTTCCAGGAGGTCATCCACGACCGGTACTACGGCTGGGACGTCCGCCTGGGCGTCGGGCACGAGATCACGACGTTCGACGAGAGCGACCCCGAGGGATCGGTCGAGGCCGGATTCAGCTTCGCATATCCGATGGGCCTCACATCCCAGATCAACCACAGAACCGACTACAACACCCCGTTCGACAACATGGGCGAGGCCTACGGCATCACGTCCGTCACCGACTACATCTACGAGGTTACGAACCGGATCGACTTCATCGGAAGCTACCAGCTCCAGTACGACAAGGCCTCGGCGGACGAGGACGCGATCGACGGCCACTCGATCCGCGCTGGCTTCATCTTCTACATCGAGAACCAGATCAACCTCGCGGTGACCGGCCAGCTGAGCAAGGTCGGCGAGGGCGACTGGTACACGAACACGTCCGTGAGCATCGGGTACCGGGTGTTCTAGGCTGATCAACCCTGGTCAGCACCGGCCCTGCCGGTCGACAATGCACAGCGCCCCGGGGATTCCCCGGGGCGCTTCCTCGTGCTGCTCAGTCACGTGGCGCGGGTCAACGATGGAGAGCCTTGATCGTCCCCCACGACGTCTCCTCGACCGGCACGACGCCGGCGACCGGGACGTGAACGCGGTGGCCGTAGCCGTCGGGCAGGAAGCCGAACTCCGAAGACTGCGCCCTGATGTCGCCGAACGGATAGCACGGGCTGGACCCGGTGATCGTCCAGTCGCCCCACGCGGGAAGGCCCGGATGGTCGAACCCGAACCGGTACGGGCCGCAGAAGAGACAGTGCTCGAACGTGGGATCACACCAGGTCACCCACAGCTCGTCCCCGATCTGCCGCACGGAGTCCACGTGCGTCCAGCCGTCGGGCGCGACCCAGTTCGTGTAGTTCTCGATCTCCGGATCGAACACCTGTACGCTGAATCCGCATCCCAGCGCGTCATCGGAGCCCACGCTGATGTCGTACCAGTAGGTCGGGGGATGGCTCGGATTGCCACCGCCCTGGGGCTCGCAGAGGACGTGTGTCACCGGGGGCCCAGGGCAACCGCACCAGCAGAACGGATCACCTGGGTTCGGCGGCACGGAGACGCCGAGATTCGCCGCGATGCAGTAGTCATCCGCAAAGTACAGGCAGTCCAGCACCTCGCGCCCCGTGCCCGGATGCGGCGCAAGGTCGAGCGTGCCCGGGTCCCCCGTATAGAGATACCGGATCACCCCGACCGGGATGATGAAGTCCTCGCCCGGGAAGACGCAGTCCGCGCCGGCGGTGATGGTCCAGCCGTCAACCTCGGCGTCCCCGAAGTCCGGCCCGCCCAGAAGCGCGGTCTGCGACAACTTGAAGCCGTGAAACGTCCTCACGAGCTTGAACGCGAGGCCGCGCGTCCCGCCGTCGTAACTGCCATACCCCACGCAGTCGAGGCAGACGTACACATCGAACGTCGTGCTGAGATCAGGGTGTATCTCGTGCACGTGGTTCGGCGGGTCGGCATCGAGGTAGATGCAGGCATCGGGGTTCGTGCCCGCCGTCACGGGGCATGCGACAACGAGGCTCGCGAGGGCGATGAGCAACCGCCTCATGATGCTCCCCCCTTCGCTTCTCGCGGCGCCAGCCCGCTACCGATACAGCGCCTTGATCGTCCCCCACGTCGCCGGCTCGACTGGGGTCCCGGCGGCCGGCGCGTGCACGCGGTAGCCGTAGCCGTCAGGCCGATCGTCGAAGTCGTGAGACGTCGTTCGAACGCTGGCCTGCGGGTCGCACATGCTGGGGCCGTGGATCTTCCAGTGTCCCCAGGCGGGAACGCTTGGATGATCGAACCCGAACCGGTGCGGTCCCCCCCAGAGACCCCACTCGTGCGTCGGTTCACACCACGTCACCCACAGCTCGTCGCCGATCCGCACCACCGAATCCGCGTGGGTCCATGCATAGGGCTCGACCCAGTTCGTGTAGTTCTCGATGTCCGGATCGAACACCTGCACGCTGAACCCGTAGATGGGGGACTCCCCCATGCCATTGGTGACGTCGTACCAGTAGGTCGGAGGATGATGCGGATTGCCGCCCCCCTGCGGCTCACAAACGACGAGGGTGGACCAGTATTCGGGGCAGTAGCAGTCTGGATCGCCAGGATTCGGCGGCACGGACACGCCGAGGTTCGCCGCGATGCAGTAGTAGTCCGAGTTGAAGTTGCAGTCGAGCACGTCACGGCCAGTCCCGGGGTGCGGGAGGAGATCCAACGTGCCCGGCACGCCCAGATACAGGTACTGGATCACCCCGACCTGTACGATGTCCTCCGTGTCGGGGTAGACGCAGTCGGCGCCGGCGGCGATCGTCCAGCCGTCGACCTCGGCGTCACCGAAGTCGAGGCCGCCCAGGAGCGCCGTCTGGGACAGCTTGAAGCCCTGGAAGGTCCTCTGGAGAAGGAACGCGACTCCACGCGTTCCGCCGCCCTGTCCGAAGCAGTCGAGGCAAACGTACACATCGAACGTCTCTGTTGGACCGGGATGGACCTCAGAAACCCAGTTCGGCGGGTCGACGTCGAGGTAGATCCGGATGTCCGGATTCTGGTTGGCCCGTGCCGCGCCGGCGATTGCGAGGATCGCCAGGATCGTGATCAGTCGTGACATGAAGGGGCCCCCTTCTGCTTGGGTAGCGCGGCTGGGCCGCTCTCTCAGTCCCGGCACGCCACGGCCCGTGCTGCCGCTCCACTGAGCGAGCAGTGGCCCGCAGTTCCTCTTGCATCTCACATTATACCATACGTGGGCAGGATAGGCGATGAGTCGCCGCTGCCGGCCCCCGCCAGCCGCAGGCGTGCGCCGTCCTGCGGCTGGCAGCATTGGGCCGAGATGGGACCCTTCGATCGGCGCGCGGGACGGAGACGCTGGCGTCGGAGCGCTGGGCGGGATAGTCTGGGGTCACGTCGATGTAATCCGGGACACGAAGGGAGGCACGGCATGGAGAGAAGGCACCTGCTCGCGGCAGTCGGCGTAGCGCTCGCGGTGGCGATCGTGGCCCCGGTGGATGGCGCGACCGCCGGCGTGAGCGACCTGTACAAGACGGAAGACTGGAAGATCGAGAAGCACGTTCCGGCGATCCTCTGCCCGGACGCGTTCGGCGCCGGCGAAACGACGGCGGTGACGGTCTCCGTCGGCGAGGAGATCCCCCACCCGAACACCACCGACCACCACATCAGTTGGATCCGCCTCTACTTCATGCCGGACGGAGGGACGTCCGCCTACGAGATCGGGCACTTCGAGTTCAACGCGCACGGCGCATCGACCCAGGGGCCGGACACGAGCACGCTCTACACGCGCCCCAGGGTGACCGTCGAGTTCAGGACGGAGGTCCCCGGCACGCTCTACGCGACGTCGTTCTGCAACATCCACGGGCTGTGGGAGAGCTCGAAGGCGATCGCGATCAGGGAGTGACGGGGCCGCTAGGACGACAACCCCGGATTCAAGCGCAGGGACGGGCGTGCTCTTTGGTGCCTCCCGTCGGGGTGGTCCCGGCCGCGCCAGCGCGAGCCCGGCGGGCGCCAGTGTCGGTTGTCCGGACCTCGGTCCTGTGCTACGGTGGCTGACGCTGGAGTCATCGGTCGCGCGCTCGCCGTCCCGGGCCCGCGCGTGGGGAGCCGGACCTGTCGGGACCACGGGGCGCCGGCCCTCGGAGCCTCGCCCCGTGCAATCGCGTCGCCCCGGAAACGACCGGACGCTTGAGATGAACAGCGAGCCAACCAAGGACACCAGGCAACCTGAGGAGTTCCGCGCCCTCTCGCACCGGATTCTGCGAGCGGCCAACGCGGCCGGAACGACCGTCGACTTCCTGAGAGAGGTCTGCGCGATGATCGCCGACTTCGCCGGGTGCGACGTCGTCGAGGTCCGCGTCAGGGAGCGCGACAAGTGCACGAAGCACGAGCTGACCATCCGCCCCGAGAAGCTCCATCTCTACCGCATCATCGAATGCCCAGGCGCCACCGCCGAGGCCGAGCGCGGAGGCTACGGCCCCGGAGAGGCCCTCGAGTTCCTGAGCCGGGACATCATGCTCGGACGATACGACGCGCGCGAGGAGTTCTTCACGGCGAACGGCGCGTTCTGGACCGGGGACAGCGACCGGCCGTTCGCCTTTCGACCGCACGGCGGCGAGCCAGAGCGCACGTACGACCTCGCGGGCGCCGAGGGATGGAGATCCCTTGCGCTGATCCCGCTCTCGATCGGCGCCGAGAACATCGGCCTCCTCACCTGCAAGAGCCGGCGTCCGAACCGCTTCTCCGCTGAGGAGATCGACCGACACGAGACCGTCGCGCAGAACCTCGCGCTCGCCCTCGCGAACCACAGGACGCAGTTCGAACTCCGCGACCGCGTCAAGGAGCTGACGTGCCTCTTCCGCATCACCCAGTACTCGGCCCGCCGCGACATGCCACTTCACGACCTGCTCCAGAGCATCGTCGAGCTCCTTCCGCCGGCCTGGCTGCACTCGGACGTCGCCAACGCGAGGCTCGTCGTCGACGGAGCCGAACACAGGACTCCCGACTTCCGTGACGGCGAACAGCGACTGTCCGCCGACCTCGTCGTCTCCGGCAAGCGCGTGGGGTTTCTCGAGGTCCTCTACGCCGAGCGGCGACCCGAGCTCGACGAGGGGCCGTTTCTCGACGTCGAGCGGAAGCTCATCGACACGATCGCGCGGGAGGTCTCCCTCGTGATCCAGCAGAAGCGGGCCGAGGAAGAGAGCAACAAACTGCAGCACCAGCTTCGGCACGCGGACCGGCTGGCAACCATAGGCCAGCTCGCCGCCGGAGTCGCCCACGAGCTCAACGAGCCGCTCGGGGGCATCATCGGCTTCGCTCAGCTGGTCCAGAAGGAGGGCAATCTCCCGAGCCAGACGCTCGCCGACGTCGACAAGATCGTCAAGGCGGGGCTCCACGCGCGCGAGGTCATTCAGAAGCTGATGCTCTTCGCCCGGCAGCAACCGACGAGGAGGATGGACGTCGACATGAACGGGGTTGTCCGTGACGGCCTCTACTTCCTCGAGGCACGCTGTGCCAAGTCGGCGATCGAACTCGAGCGCAAGCTTCGGCCCGACATACCGCCGGTCACGGGCGACCCGGCACAGCTCCACCAGGTGCTGGTCAATCTCGTCGTCAACGCTATCCAGGCCATGCCCGAGGGCGGGACGCTCGCCGTAGAGACTCTGGTTGACGGCGGCGACGTCCTCTTGCGGGTCCGCGACACCGGAGTGGGAATCCCGACCGACGTCCTCGAGGATATCCTCCTTCCGTTCTTCACGACGAAGGACGTCGGACAGGGCACGGGGCTCGGCTTGGCGGTCGTGCACGGGATCGTCACGTCGCACGGAGGAACGATACGGATCGAGAGCGAGCCGGGGGTCGGATCCTGCTTCGAGATCCGCCTCCCTGCTGCTCCAGCGAGCGATGGAGAGGCAGCCGAAAATGCGCTCTGAACGAAAGCGGGACCGCCTCCTCGTGGTGGACGATGCGCAGGACACGCTGGAACTGCTCAAGAGGAACTTGGTCTCTGCAGGGTACGAGGTCCTCACGGCCGGATCGGTAGCCGAGGCCGTCACGACGCTGGAATCCGCGGCGATCGACCTTGTGATCACGGACTACAAGATGCCCCAGGTGAGCGGCCTGGATCTCGTGCGCCATGTCAGGGAGAACTGCGGCGACACGGCCGTGATGATGATCACCGGGTACGCCTCGGTCTCCGGGGCCGTGGACGCCGTCAAGACGGGCGCGGAGGAGTACCTCCCCAAGCCGTTCACCGACGAGGAGCTGTTCGCCGCCGTCCGACGGACGCTCGAGAAGCTGCACGTACGCAGGGCGGGGACCCGTGGCCCCGAGTCCCTCCCCCCGGAGCGCTACGGTCTCCTGGGGCGGTCCGAAGCGATCGGCGAGATCATCAGGTCCGTGGAGAAGGCATCCGAGACCCCTGCCACCGTCCTCATCATGGGCGAGAGCGGCACGGGGAAGGAACTGGCGGCCAGAGCGATCCACTACAACAGCGACCGGGCGTCCGCCACCTTCGTGCCGGTGAACTGCGGCGGCATCCCCGAGACGCTCCTCGAAAGCGAGCTTTTCGGACACGTCAAGGGGGCGTTTACCGGAGCGACGGAATCGAGGGCCGGCTTCTTCCAGACGGCCGACGGCGGGACGATCTTCCTCGACGAGATCAGCGAGATGAGCCTCTCCATGCAGGTGAAGTTCCTCCGGGTCCTTCAGGACAAGGAGGTCGTCATGGTGGGATCTTCGAGATCCCGTGAGGTGGATGCCCGCGTCATCGCGGCCACCAACAAGGACCTTCTTGCGCTGATCAGGAAGGGGACCTTCCGGGACGATCTCTTCTACCGCTTGAACGTCATCACCATCACCATGCCGCCTTTGAGGCAGAGAGGCAACGACATCATCCTGCTGGCTCGTCGCTTCGCTGCCGAGTTCTCGGAGGAACTCGGCAAGCCCACGCCGGAGTTCTCCGACGCCGCGCTCAGGGTCTTCCTGGAGTACGGCTGGCCCGGGAACGTCCGGGAACTCCAGAATGTCATCCAGCGCATCGTGGTGATGTCGGACAGCGATCACATCGACGTGCCGGACCTCCCGTCGCTCATGAGGTTCTCCGCTCCCCGCGACAGCGGCCTCGACCGTACGCTCGCGGAGGTCGAGCGGGACTACATCCGGCGCGTCCTCGAGAGCGCCGACGGAAACAAGACCCGCGCGGCCGAGATCCTCGGAATCGACCGGAAGACCCTCCGCTCCAAGCTCGGGCCCACAGACGTCGACGAGAACCGCTAGGACGACCCTGGGGAGGTTCTCCCCGCTGGTTCAGAACTCCCCTGAGACGGCACCCGCAGTGAACACCCGCTCATGTCACCACTCCCCATTCGCTCGTTGAGACCCCACCCGCAATTGCTTGCTGGTTAATAGCTTATGCTCCACGACGCTTCCACATGGAGCGGCATGAGGACTCGATATGAGCGATCCGTCAGTTGGCACAACTGGTGCTCTACCGATCGGTGGGCGCCCGGAGAACACGAGCGCTGAACGGCAACCGGCCCCTCGGGAGGAGATCATGGGAATGGAGGCGCGCCAGGCGGTCGGTGGGGCCGAGGCGGAGGCGCTGCCCCTTCCGGAGGATCAGCGCCTCAGTCAAGCAGTCACCGACAGACCGGTAGAGCACAAGGGCCTCTGCCAGAACTGCGCCCTCCGCTTCACATGCCGCCTTCCGAAGCCCGACGGCGGCGTGTGGCGGTGCCGACACTACGAGTAGCCGCGGTTGTGATGAACGGAGGGGCACAGACCGACCCTCGGAGGGAATGCACCCATGAATGAGCAGCATCGGACGCGCGAGGCCGAGAAGGCCGCCAGGCGGATCCTGACCACATGGTGGGCGTCCTCGAGGTACCTCGCCGACATCCCGTCCTTGGCCCGGATCATCGACGAGGAGACGCGCAGACCGGAACTGCTTCGACTGCACGTGCGCTACGAGAAGCTCCTCGCTGCGTTCATCGACCTCCTGGCGTTTGCCGAGTCCAAGTGCGTGCCCGACAACGGCGGGGGCGCAGCAGCTGTTCAGCAGATCGAGAGGGCGCACGCGGTCCTCGATGAGATCTGCGACGTGGCGTGACGGCGAGAGCGTGAGCCGGAGCGCCGGATCGTCGGGCGAGAGGCCAACGAGAAGGCGCGGCAGCGCGAGGACCCGAGTTCGAAGCTCATCGCGCAACGGGCGGGACGATGAGCTTCGCCGGATCGGGCCGGAGAGGATCGACCAGCGGCATGAAGCTTTCCAGGAAGGGTGAGTATGCACTCAGGGCCATGGTTGTCCTGGCCGACCGGTACGAGAAGGGCGTCACCCAGATCCAGGAGATCGCCGACCGCGAGCACCTGCCGAAGAAGTTCCTCGAGCAGATCCTGCGGGACCTGAGCAGGGCGGGGCTCGTCGAGGGCAGACGAGGTGCGGGAGGAGGCTACAGGCTGATCAAGCCTCCAGCCGAGGTAACGATGGCCACCATCATCCGCACGATAGACGGCCCCCTCGCACCCCTAGGCTGCGTGAGTCAGCTCGCCCACGTGGAGTGCCCCGAGAGGGATCGCTGTGGCCTGCGGGAAGTGATGCAGGAGGTGCGGAACGCGATCGCCCGAATACTCGAGAACGTCTCGCTTGCGGACATCTGCGCGAGGTCGAGAGCAGCATCGCGGGAGGGGCCCCGTGGCGTCGAGATAGGCAGCGACGTTTTTTTGCCCCCGAAGCCTAGATAGCCTATGGGGAAGGAGGGGTATGCCATGCCCGCATCGCCGAAGCGTGCGGGGGAAAACCGCGGCACAGGGATCGTCCGTGCCGTGGTGGTGCTCGTCTCCGCACTCGTCGCGCTGCCCGCTGCGGCGATCGCTGATCGCGACGTCGAGTGCTGGAGCCAGATCCAGATCACAGGCGCCCTAAGCGACGTCGTGGCCTTCACATCGACGGTGGCGCTTCGGCACGACGAAGACGCGACCCGCCACTACTACACCCGCATGGAATCGGGCCTCAGATGGAACGTGTCGAAGCACGTCGCGGTGGGTGCTGAGTACGCTCACATCAACACCAGATCGGGCGGCGGGTGGGCCCTCGAGTGCCGCCCGTCGGTGTCCCTGACGCTCAGGTGGAACCTCGGCGCGCTGGGCCTGAGCGACAGGAACAGGCTCGAACGGAGGGTGAAGGAGAGCGTGTCCTCGACGCGGTATCGGAACCAGCTGACGCTCAAGGGCCCGCAGGTCACGCCTCTCAAGCTCCGACCCTACGCCTCGGGCGAGGTCTTCTCCGACGTGTCGGGTGGAAGGATCGAGAAGCGCCGCGTCTCCGGCGGTGTGACGCTGGAGACCTGGCGACCGCTCGCGATCAGCCTCTACTACATGCTCGAGGGTCGGAGGCCCGACAGCGAGTGGATCGACGTCGACGTCTTCGGCACGACGATGGCCTACAGCTTCTAGCGGAGGGAGGCGACCCGTGAAGCAGACGAAGCGATTCTGGACCGTCCTGGCAGTGAGCGGCCTTCTGTACATGAGTGGGGGCCTGGCCGCGGTAGCGGAGACCCCGGAATCCGGGCTCTCCGGCACGATCTCGATCTCGGGCGCCTGGGCGCTCTATCCGATGGTCGTCAGGTGGGCGGAGGAATTCCGGAAGGTCCATCCGGCCGTCCGCATCGACATCG
>Ga0272444_10005622_pt1 | contig 10810 bp, 17 predicted proteins | sample SSMForm13_FD_201033 | JGI IMG/M metagenome (GOLD analysis project Ga0272444, IMG submission 201033) | Marine sediment archaeal communities from Little Sippewissett salt marsh, Falmouth, MA, United States - SSM-Form-13 | ecosystem: Environmental > Aquatic > Marine > Wetlands > Sediment ... | reverse complement strand
ATAATTTCATACTCAGCAGGTTCCTGGGGCTATGCCCCTTCTTCGGTGTTTCGAAGAAGCTCAGCAATGCTATCAGCATGGGATTGGCCGTGCTGCTGGTCATGCTCGCGGCCACATCCGTGACATGGGCCATCTACCATTACGTGCTTGTGCCTTTTGACGTCACGTTCATGATGATCGTGGTGTACATCCTTGTAATTGCATCACTGGTCCAGATCATAGAGATGGCCATAAGGAGGACCAATATCACGCTCTACAACGCATTGGGAATATACCTGCCGCTGATCACCACGAACTGTGCGGTCCTGGGTGTTGCCCTGATAGCCACCAACGAGAGCTACGGTCTGGTGGAGTCCGTGACAGCATCGTTTGGTGCAGGTCTCGGGTTCTCGCTGGTCCTGGCCATCATGTCCGGTATAAGGGAGAGGCTGGACCTGGCAGACCCACCGGAATGCCTCAAGGGCATGCCCATAGCATTCCTTGTAGCCATGTTCCTTGGCCTGGCTTTCCTTGGTTTCGGGGGGATGGTCTAAATGCCTGACCGAAGCATGGAAATTGGAGCAATGTTGTCAGGGGGTGTTCTTTAGATGGACCCAGTCATCATCACGAGCCTGTCACTGCTGGGGCTTGGGTGTGGTGTTGCCATCTTCCTTGCCAACAAGTTCCTTCCTGACGAGCCTGAGCACCTGAAGAGGGCGGAAGAGCTCAGCGAGCTGCTTCCAGGCATGAACTGCGGTGCCTGCGGGTATGCCGGATGTTTCGCCTACGCCCAGGCCCTGGCACAGGACAATGAGGTCATTGTCAAATCCCCCTGTATGACGGTCATGAAGAACGAGGAGGCGGTTGCAGGGCTGGAAAAGGAGCTGGATATCAGCATTGCCTCCAAGGGAGCATCAAAGGTAGCTGTGGTGCACTGCACTGGAAACTCCCCGGTGAAGTACGAATACAAGGGAGTCCTGAGCTGCAAGGCAGCCGCACAGCTTGCTGGTGGTTTCAAGCAGTGCCCCTTCGGGTGCCTTGGTCTGGGCGACTGCATCGAAGTGTGCCCTGAAGGAGGCATATCCATAGACCAGGAAAAGGGCGTGGCGGTGGTGGACCATGAGAAATGCATCGGCTGCGGGCTCTGTGCCCAGGCATGCCCCAACAACCTCATCGAGATTGTGCCCTCTGACCTGCCCCAGTACCTTGGGTGCAGCTACACCTCCAAGAAGAACATCTCCGGAGGGGAAAGGTGCAGCACTGGGTGCATACACTGCAGGATATGCCTGAGGACCGCACCTGATGCGGTAGAATGGGACGAGGCAAGGGACTTGCCGGACTTCACAGCTAAAGCCCAACCTGCACCAGAAGCCGTGGAGAAATGCCCCAAGAAGATCATAATACCAATGGGCAAGAAAGAATAATAAAAGAAACCTTGGCCCATTCTCATACCTTTTTATATGGAGAACTAGCTCTCATCTCACAGCCATGATAGAAGCCACAATAGAGATGAAGATCCCCAATAACTGGGTCTCCGAGGTCTGCAGCCAGTATCCTGTTCCAGTGAAGTTCCTGAACCATATCAGAAGGGAGAAGCAGAGCTGCTGCCTTGTTGAACTGGAGAGCTCGGAAGCAATGGTAAAAGAGATGATCGAGGCAATTCAAGCCCATCCTGATGTATCTGGGGTCCATATCATCCCAACCAAGGGCGGCTCCATGGTGGGCACAATCGAAACCAGGAAATGTGCGGCATGCAGGCCCCTGGCTGATTCCGATTGTTTTCTGATATCCGCGCATTCCACCACGGAAGGAAAAGTGGAATGGCATCTTGTGAGCAGGACGGAGAAGGACCTGCTCCAGCTGGTGGAGAGATTGAAGAGGAACCGGTGCCAGGTGGAGCTCAAGAGCAAGACTAAGCTGAACAAGAGGACGAAGCTCACCAGCAGACAGGAGCAGATCATCAGGACAGCTATCGAAAGGGGGTATTACGACACCCCGAAAAAGATCAGCATAGAGCAGCTGGCAGACTCCTTTGACATATCCAGGTCCACATTGGGCGAGATACTGCAGAAGGCTGAGAAGAAGGTGATGCTGCAGTATTTCATGATGAAGGATTGATCATCGTTACTGCCGCCCCGGGTTTTCCCAGGGCAGGCTTGTGAGTATCAATTTATTATTGGCTTCTCTTCTTTTACCTCTTCTTCAGCCTGGTCCTCCGGGGTTTCCAGCTCCACTTCTGGAACGACCTCCTCGGTCTCCAGGCCCATCAAGGCTTCCATGTCCAGCTCTGCCATGGCCTCGTCTATGATTTTTGCCATCTCTGGTGTGGGCAGGGGTTTCGGTGCCCTTTCCTTGATTGGGTCATCTTCGGATATTTGGTCCTTTCTCTCAATTGGTAATGCGCCTGGTCCCTCGGCTGGAATATAGCCTGCATCCGGCTTCTTTCTGGAATCCATGAGAACTGTGCCGTCATCCATCTCGAGGACTATTTCCCCGGGCCCAAGGTCCGGGTCCACCACGATCTCGATCTCCATCCTCTTTTCCTCTGGCACCCTGGTTCGCTCCACCTTGTAGTACCATTGATGCTCCGATATCCTGTATCCTCCAGGTGCCACATAGGACATGATCGCCCCATCCATCGGTGGTGTTATCGTGGGCATTGCCCCGCTCATGTCCAGCTTGTCCTTCGGTATGTACGCCTCGTCCTGAGTTCCCAGATTTATCTCTCTCAACCTCAACTTCATCTTCTCACCTTTATCTGCTCTCCATCATCCTGCTGAATATCACACCAGCGGCCAGGTTCAGGTTGCCGGAGAGCAGCACCTCCATGAAAACCTCGTCATTGTTCTCTTTCCTGGCCCTGTTGTGGAGCTTTTTAAGCTGGTATTGGACGGCACTCTGGGTCACGCCTAGGCGCTCTGCGATCTCCTTTTGGGAATACCCTAGACCTCGGAGCTTGACCATTGTGGATATGTCGCGGCGCGAGAGCCTCTTGTCCGCCATAAATCCCGGAATGGGATGGTCGTATAAATATTTTCTTGTATTATGTCAAAAGATTTTATTTTAATATTATTTTCTTATGTTAAAAAAATTTATTTTTATATAGTACAAAATAGGAATATATAGCTGACTATCTAGAGCTATGGTAGATATAGATTATATTGGCAAAATCATTATAAATAAAAACCAAGCTGGACTTAATGAAAGGAGGAATACTATTGAGCCACATACTATGCTTGAATGACAAGTGCATCAACAACGACCAGGGGCACTGCGTACTCACCCTCTTGGAGAGGGGATCCTACACGGAATGCATCGTGTACATCCCGGTCTCCGGCGGACTTGCACAGTCCTGAAAACCCCAAATACGTGTGAAAAACGGGCCTATGCAAAGATATATATACTCAAAATAACAATATGTTATATTGAAGTTAGGTTCCTCCCCTTGGAGGGAATAAGGAGGAGTAAAAAAATGGCCCGAATGGTAAAGAACGAGGTGAAGAGCATCACAATGCTCCTGGAGTCGCATTACATCAATGACTTCATGCACCAGGGATTGAACCCTGAGAACCAGGTCCCGCACTTCAAGGACCTGCTTGATGAATACTGAACCAATTTTCAAACTGCATCCGACCCCATGCCAGATGCAGGATTTTACTCCCATATTGATGATTTTCGGTTTCCATATCTACCCATTCTATATACCATTTATCAAGGCTGCACACAGAAAAATATAAAAGCAATCATTTTATAACTGGATTGTGGAAACATGGAGGTTCTAGAAGCCATTCAAAAGAGGCGGAGCATTAGGAAGTACAAGTCCACCCCGATACCGGAGGACGCGTACAACCGGCTGTTAAAGGCCATAAGGCTCGCACCCTCAGCTTGCAACTACCAGCCGTACAGATTCGTTTTTGTCACTGACGAGGACCTGAAGATCCAGGTCGCCAGGGCATGCAACGACCAGAAATGGATGGTGGACGCGCCCATCATCGTCCTGGCATGCGGAATAATCGACGAGGCCTATCCCACCCAGGGAGGGTTCATGAGCAGCTATCCGATAGACGTGGCCATAGCAATGGACCACCTGTGCCTGCAGGCCACCGCAGAAGGACTCGCGACCTGCTGGATCGGTGCCTTCAAGGAGGAGAAGGTCAGAAAGGTACTGGACATCTCCTCTGAAAGCAGGGTTGTGGCCATCATGCCCATTGGGTACCCTGACGAGGAGCCTGAGCCGAATCACAGGAAATCAGCCTCCCAGCTCGTATCCCACAACAAATACTAGGTGTGAGGATGGCAAATATTGACCCATGGTCCAGCGACACGATATCTGATTATACCCAGCTCATGGAGGAATTCGGAATATCCACCTTTGACCCGTCCGTTCTTCCGGACCCATCACCACTGCTCAGAAGAAAGGTCGTTTTCGGGCAGAGGGGGTTCGACAGCATCGCCCATGCCATCAGCAGCAAGGAGCCGTTCTGCATACTTACAGGTCTCTCTCCATCAGGGAAGATGCACCTGGGCCACAAGATGGTCATCGACGAGGTCATGTACTACCAGGGCCAGGGAGCAGACGTGTCCATTGCAGTGGCAGATATCGAGTCCTATGGGGTCAGAGGTATGCCCCTGGACAGGGCAAGGGAGATAGCCATCAACGAGTACGTGGTGAACTATATCGCACTGGGCCTGCTGCCTGACAAATGCCAGATCTACTTCCAGTCCAAGCGCAGTGCCGTGAAGGACCTGGGATACCTGCTTGGCAAGAGGACCAACTGGTCAGAGATGAAGGCCATTTATGGATTCCAGGGCGAGACGAACATGGCCCATGCCTATGCACCGCTCGTGCAGGTGGGAGACATCATGCATGTCCAGCTGGAAGAGTACGGGGGCCCGAGGCCCACGCTTGTGCCTGTTGGCATTGACCAGGACCCGCATCTCAGGCTGAGCCGCAGGCTGGCCATGAGCTTCAGATACCTCAATGCCATGGTTGCCAAGGACGGCAGGATCGGTATCTTCGTCAAGGTGGATGAAGATGTGGACAAGTTGCTGGATAGGGCGCAAGATGCGATGCAGGCGATCGGGTTCAACAAGTTCGAGAAGATCCCTGCCTACAAGGCATTGTACGTGAATGATGCAGGTACGGGTGACCTGGATGCAATGGACCGGGCCCTGATACCAATTGAATATGAGATGGGAGGCTATGCATTCCACTCCCCCGCATCCAGCTACCACAGGCTCATGTCCGGATTGACTGGCGGCAAGATGTCCTCCTCGCAGCCTGACTCTGCCATCTTCCTATCTGACGAGCCAAAGGCCGCTGCCAAGAAGATCATGAGGGCAAAGACCGGCGGGGCCATGACCCTGGAGGAGCAGAAGGAGAATGGCGGCAACCCTGACGACTGCGCGGTGTACGAGCTGTTCCTGTACCACCTGGAGGACAGCGACAAGGAACTCACCGACATCTACACGGCCTGCAAGGCCGGTGAGAGGATGTGCGGCGTTTGTAAAAAGGCGGCAGCAGCCAGGATCGAGGAGTTCTTGAAGGAGCTGGCAGAGAAGAGGGAGCTTGCGAAGGAGCAGGTCTCCGATTTTGTGAGGGAAGACTAGCCATGCGGGAGCTGGCTGCGGTCAAGACAGTTGTCAACAAGTCCAGGTTCTTCGCACATCTTTACGAGGTCCAGGGCGAGGAGGACCTGAAGGATATTTTAAAGCAGCACAGGAAGAGCTACAGGAAGGCCAACCACCACTGCTATGCCGTTCTCATCGGAGAGGATGAGGGGTTCAAGAACGACGGCGAGGTGGGGCATCCAGGCCAGGTTTTGCTGGAATTGCTGAAGAAGCACGAGCTGAGGGGGCATGCACTGGTGGTGTCCCGTGTCTTTGGAGGTGTGAAACTGGGGGTCGGGGGCGTGTCCAGGGCCTTCAGGAATGCTGGCGAGGGCGTCATAGAGCACTATTCTAGGAAGTAACTTGACACCTGCAAAAGAGATAATTATTCCCTAATAGATGCGGTGCCGTGAGTGAAGAGGAGCTTACCGAGAAGGTGAAGGAACTTAGCCAGCGAATAGAGGAGCTGGAGTCCACCCTGGCCCAGGTCATGGAACCCTTGAGAGCGGTGCAGAAGACCACCAGCGGTTATTTCAGATTGGCGGAGCTGGCCATGAGGCAGGGCGGCTTGACCGTGGATTCGGTGCTGCCCAATGTGAAGGACGCCATCTCCAAGGACATTGTTCGGGTGCTGGTGGATGCCAGGGACCAGAACATCACCCAGATCACCAACTCGGTGAGGGCCATAAGGGGCTCGGCTTCCAGGAGGATAATCCGGGAGAGGCTCAAGGAATTGGAGGAGAAAGAGCTTGTTGAGAGGACTGGAGGGGGCAAGATACCCACCTACAGCCTCTCGTCCCACGTGCTCAGGAAGTGGTCAGAACTGCTCGGTATTCCGATATAGAGTGACCACACTATTACGATACAGAGGTGAAAAGAAATGCCACATGACCATAATAATATGCCAGACCCGGACAAGATCAAGGAGATCCTTGATGTTGTATCAGAGAAGGTGCCAGGACTGCTCAAGAGCCTGTCGGACATCATGTACGGGCCGGAAGCCGCCAAGAACTACGCCCTTGCGGTGGCCACGTTCTACAAGGAGCTGAAGGCTGCGGGCATGAGCGACGAGCAGGCCTACGAGATGACGAAGCAGTACATGTCCAACCTGAACCTTGGGGGCATGATGAGCAAGTTCGGTCCGGACCATATCCACGCGGACTAGGCGGTTCCATGCCAGAGGACAGAGGGCCCCGGGAAAAGAGGCCTGAACCGGACAGCAGTAATGCTGGACAGGGAAGCCAGACAGGGAAGGGGCAAGAATCGAACCAGGCCGGAAAGAACCAAGAACCGGGCCAGGCCAATGTGCCAACCAAGGAAAGGCCGAGAGGGCCAGAGCAGGGCATGCGCATGTTCGGTGCCATTGCACCCAGCATGATCCCGTTGGGCCTGAAGATGGGCATGACCTATCTCAGGTTCAAGAAGCGGGCCCAGAAAGGAGAGAAGATCTTCAGGAAGGAGCTCAAGGCCCAGGGCCTGGATGCCGAGACCGCCTCCAAGCTCACGGACATGTACATGGAGACCAGCCACGTGATGAAGAACATGGTCTTCAAGAACCTTGGGAGGGAATGGGCCTAGCCATTCCCTTTTTTAATTGTTTTCCTAATGATCACCATTCAACCCGTATTCCTTGACCAGACCTCTTATCATCGATGCCCTTCTAGCTTCATCGAATACCGATCTCGTTACTGAGCGTTTTATCAATTCCTTGAACTCTTTATGTGTCAAGCTGGAGGGCGTAATATTCATCTCGTGTATCTGCTTCTTCAGTACGAATTTGCCAATTGGACCGGCCACGTCCACCAGGGTTTCCTCGAAGGTGGAAAGCAATTGCGATGGCTCCAACTGCATCTAGGGTGCCTCCGAGGAACCGACCTCATTTCCCCCTGGTTTCTCCTTTTCTACAGTCCCTTCCTTGTTAATATTTCCTGGCCCGGAGCCTCCAAACCTATTTTCATTCTCTGATGCGGTGCCTCCAACCGCACTATCCCCCGAATTTTCTTCCTTGATCATGGACTCCTCCAGGCCTTGCATGGAGTTCACCATCTCTATGAGCATGAAGTAGGAGTTTGCCATCCTGTGGAAGGAACCGGAGAGTTCATTCATCTCGGTGATGCTGGAGCTTATTGACTCGGACATCACCTTTGTATCTCCCCTGCTCACCTTGTCCGTGAAATCCGTAATCTTGGAAACTGGCCTGCTGATGCTGTAGGTTATGGCCATACCCATGGAAATGGACAGTATTGTGGCGAACAGTATACCAATGATAATTACAAAGTGGTTGTACTTTTGGGCCTTGTCCATGTCATTATATGTTTTGTCAACGTCGGTCTTGATCTGGGAATGGATATAGTCCAGACCAGAATCATCGTTCTCTGTGTCCCCGATGATTATGTTCTCCACCAACCTGTCGATGCGCATCAGCTGGTCAGATCTGGCATCAGGGTCCTGGTCATTGAGTATGTTCTCCCATCTGGTGTCCAAGTCCTCCATGAAGAGGATGATCGCTGTGAACTGGATCGGAAACCTGGAATCATCCTTGTGATCTAACTCAAGCTCCTTGATGAGGTCCATATTGTCCTGCGAAGCAGCCTCCCTCTGCAGCCTCACCTCCTCCTCCAGATAAGTGTCCGAGATGCTGCAGTACCATGATATCAGGTGAAAGTCCTTGTATATGCCCTGGACAAGGGTGTTGATATGCTCCAGTTCCTGATTTGCCTGGCGCAGGTCCTGCCTGTCCTGCTCCATATCCTCCCCAAGGGATATGGATATGATGCCTACACCAGTCAGCACCATTGTGATGATCAAGAAACCGGATATGAGCCTGTACTTGAGCTTCAAAGTGAATCCTCCTTCCACCAGTCGAAACTGGTCAAGGAGGATTGCGAGTGTGTAATCAAAAAGATTTTCAATGTAGATTACACAATCTGGATAGAGCTATATTGAGCTATTTATTATATGCTCCAGGGATGGCATGTTTATCTCGAAAAAAGTTCCAAGAACTCCTCTTTACTGATCTGGAGGTCACGTTTGATGATCTTGTTTAACAGTCCCCTGTCTATCTGTTCTCCTGGATGATTTGGTATTATTGTTGTTCTGCCATCAGAATGTTGGAAGAACATATGGCTGCCTTTTTGCCGCTTGAACTCGAAACCTAGCATATCCAATATCTTGGCAAGCTCTGTTGCAGATAATAATGGAAGTTGAGGCATTTCAAACCTCTATATCAATATGTTGTAATCCAATGAACTTGGATTTTGATCCATTCGGGCCTTCAACTTCAAGGTATAACTGTATGGCTTCCTTGGTCCTCTCTACCAACTCGTCATAAGTCTTTGCCTGGGAATGGCATCCTGGCAGCTCTACGATATCTGATATCAGATAGCCATCCTCCCCCTCCTCAACTATCATTGTGAACTTTTCAATCATGGATTTTGAATTGCTCTTTATTGATAATAAAACTTTTGGCAATAGGTCAGAAGCTCTCTTCCTTGAACCAGGTCGGCACCTGGCCGAACCTGTAATGGTCCTCTATGAGGTCCTTGTACATGGCCGCGAAGTAGGAGTTGAACTTCCTTAGATATAGAACGCCGCGCTTGGTGATGGATATCTGGTAGCGATTGTCCACCTTGTCTATGCTGACAAGCTCGTCCTTCTCCAGCTTCTTCAGGACCTTGTTGGTCATCTGGTGGTTGGACTTGATCTCGTAGGATATCTCCACCTTCGAGACCGAGGGCACAGGGTCATCGAACACCTTGTCCAGCACCATCTCGATGTTTTGCTGGTAGAGGTCGATGCGAAGCTCATGGGCAAGCCTGTTCAGTGCAAGGCATGTATACAGCTCCCAGCTCTTGTATCGCCTCTTGTCCGTCATGCTCTACCTCTTCTTCCCAGTGGTGGTTTCATGTCCTACATCCTGCATCCTGTCAGTCATGTTCTACCCCATCTTCGAATCTGGGACAAAGGGGACCATGGAGTACATATCGCCCTCGTCCACAATGATCTGGACATGGGTTATGTCCCTTGCACCGCCAGCTCCCTCTGGCAGCAGGATGTCGTTGGCAAAAAGCTCCTCAACTACTTCATCCGGGAGCTCAAGCAGCTCGTTGTCCTCAGGGCTGCACAGGAGTATTGCCCTGGCATACATGTTCTGGTCCTGGATCTTGTTTGCATCCCTTGCCATTTTCTTGATATCCTCTTTTGTTGGCATCTTAACCATCCTCACCATGAGTACCATGCCTTCATGCTTGGCAAAAATATCGAAACCTCTTGTGCTCTTGAGGTTTTCCAGGTCCATGCCGAGCCTGGAGCCGATGTAGCCCTTGAACCTGTCAAGGGCACGGTCTTCCTGGGGAGGTATGGAAGGAGGGGCCCTGGTGGTCGCCAGTATGATGGCGTACCTGGACTGGATGGCGTTGATGAAATGCAGCAGTTCGTACAGTGCAAGCACGGACAGGCCGCCAAGGATCCCTATTACAAGCTGGAGGACAAGCAAAATGCTCGTGTCATCCTCTGCGAAGGGGAACAATGGGAAGCCCCACCCGAAGGCCATTGGCAGGAAAACTGGCGATGCTATAAGCACCAGGCTGGTGGCCAGTATCAGGTTCAGGGCCACAAGGTGCTGCTGCACCATCTGAGGCAGCTGGTCAAGGACCTCGTCCAGCATTCCAAAGCTGCCGCCTACCGGGTCGAAGGCCGGGGGCTTGTCCTCGGTGCTTGCCTTTGATGCCTTTTCGGTGCTCTCCCACAGGTCGTCCACTGCCTGGAACCTGGACCCGAGAACGTCCATTAGCCTCCTGCCCTGGAACAGGAGCAGAAAGCTGAAACCTGACAGGGCCAGGCCTATTGCCGATATTGACAATAGCGGTACGTCCTCCCAGAAGATGATGGAATAGTAATCCGCACCATATAACCATGCATATAGTATCAGGAACATCCTGTAGCAGAAAACGCCTGCAAAGAATGCCAGCATTGCCAAATTGGTGAATATTATCTGCCTGGACAATGCCCTGCCCCTGGGACCGTAGTCCTCTATCTCATGGGCCAGTGCGGATGTCGCCTCGAAAGGACCCTCCACTGACCATGAAACCGAGAAACTCCTGGGAAAATAGCCGCTGGACCTCATAATTGGGGTGAAAATCGATTTTTCTAGTATATAAAACTTGTCGGAACAAACCTTTGAAACTGTTTTTATAAAGAAGTTTTCCTAGCTATATATACC
>Ga0272444_10005621_pt1 | contig 10810 bp, 9 predicted proteins | sample SSMForm13_FD_201033 | JGI IMG/M metagenome (GOLD analysis project Ga0272444, IMG submission 201033) | Marine sediment archaeal communities from Little Sippewissett salt marsh, Falmouth, MA, United States - SSM-Form-13 | ecosystem: Environmental > Aquatic > Marine > Wetlands > Sediment ... | reverse complement strand
ATATTTACTTTTCAGCTTTTTTTATCTTTTATTATCTTGGCAGGGTCAACTCGGTATTTTTCGTATGCCTGCAAACCGATATAAAAGTGAATGGGCATTCTTTCAGAGGACTTGCCCTCCAAATCTCTTGAGACAGGCCCTATGCTGTAAAGAACCAAACCGCCTTGCACTTTTTTTATTTTAAGAGGTTTTCCGTCATATGGATCAATAAGAATTTTTTCCAAAAACTCGGGAACCAGATCGTAGACCGTTTCAGGGTATGTTCCTTTTGATTCCCTGTAAGCGGATACCGCAACAGCCCCATCCATGATCCTGCGATACGCATCCAGCGATGCGATTCGGTCGATGTAGATCAGGGCCGATGTATTCTGGTTGACGCTATCAAAAGTATAATTATTATACAAGAGAATGGAATTCAGAAGGCTTTCTCTTTTTCCTTCGAGTTCCTTTCTGAGTGGTACTAAGTCGCGCCAGTGTCTAAATCCTGGGTCTGTGATTTCGTTGATTTTCTTCCATTTGTCTCGGACCTCATCCAGATAGCTTTTACCTAAGAACACCCGCCAAATAGATCTCGGCACCGGGTGGAGTATGTATGGCAGGATAACCGGGGGCGCTGCTCCAAAACTTTCGTACATCTCATTATAAATCCGTAGGAGGTCATCCATGGTATCTTTTCGCTGCATCATCAAAAAAGGGAGCTGGAGTTCGGTTGCCTCTTGTTGAAAAACCAACCCACGGCAGGATTGGAAAACGGAAGGAGTGGCTTTTATAGGAAAAGAAAAAAGTCCATTCACGGAAGGTGCCCGGGCCAATGAATACTCCAAAAAATCACATTCCTGTTTCGTCACGGCCAGCGACATGAACCATAGAAAAAAATCCGGTGTAATCTGCAGGTGGTTGACCATTGATCTAATGGCTTTGAGTTCCTCGATAGCCCCTAAGTAGTTGCCCGAAAGGACTTCCACCTTAGACCTCAGTCCGAGCAAATCAGCCATCACACGATAATCGGTAACGTCTGTCGGCGGAGAAAGCAGGATGAGGTAGCTCTCAAAAGGGGAGCCCCAATAATACGACGGCCTTTTGATGGCCTGGTGAAGCATTTTAACAAGCTGTTGATTACGACCTAATAGCGCCTTTATTTCAGGCGCCATCGGGTCCCGGTCAGGTTTGACAAAGTCAAGAATTTGGGTCTTTTCTTCCTCATCAAGGGCACTGGAAATTTGTTTATAACATGTGTATGAATTCAACTCGGGCGGTGGCTTAGGAGGGTAGAATTCAAGCAACCGTGTTTTTAGATCCGAATTTACGTTAGAAAATTCAATCTGTCTGTTCAGATCAATCAAATTAAACGTTGTCAGTGTGAGGATAAGGGAAGCAAAACAGGCGGAGGTTATCACGGTTATTTTCCAATCCCTGCCTGGAGGAGGGCCGGCCTTGGTTGAAAGACTTTTACGAAGGATAAAGATCGATGCGATTAGATAGGCAAGGGAGAAGGAGACGGTGTACGGGAATAGCCAAGAGGGGACAATCAGATTGTTGTAAAACATCATGCCGGTGAACAGCGAAAAAAAGCCGAAAAGAAATAATATGGCTCCGACGACCGCCAACATACCCAAGATCCGCCATAATTTCCCATTAAACGAGGAAAACAGCGCTGCCGCCAGGGCCGTAAACAGCAGTGAGGACAAAAGGGCCAGAATCCATAGTATCCCGTATTCCATTTTTCATCTCTCCTGTTATTAACCAAAGATACCCTACCATGAATCTGTCATTTTTATCTGATCGACGAATATTAAAGATCAGAGGGCGATGGAATGATGCAATAGCGATCATACAATATCCAGTGAATCCATGAGTGTTTTATTCGACCACGGGAAGGGTGGCTGGTGATCGGTGTGGGACCCTGAAAATTAGAACCAACCACAAAAAAGGCCTCGTTCTCCACCACAGGTGGAGGTCTAGGGCAACTAATCAAACGTCTTTCCGCATACCTGACAGATGTAGTTCAGTTTCGAACCAGGATAAAAAATGATGTAATCAACTTTCTCTTTTATAACATATGGGGCCTTGCAGGCAGGACATTTGCGGTGAAGATTCGGCTTGATCCCATAGGCCTCGATGACCTTCCAGCGCACTTGACGGCCCGCGGTCGAGAGAATCCTTCGGGTGCGCTCCAGAATAGCGGAGGACTGCTCGGCAAGACCCCGGCTTAGGCTGTTTTCCAGGCCCATCAGGAGGTGGCCCAATTTGTTCTGCCAATCCTCAGAGAGTTCCTCGAGGGGCAAGGCTTCGAGCTCCGACCGCAGCATCGAAATCTCCTTTGCCAGCCCTTGATCAAGAAGCTCCGCCACGATCTCCCCGGCTTCCCGGAGCACCTCGGGGTCATGTGTTTTCGGTGCGAGCACCCCGGCGACAGTGGCCAAGGTTCCGCGGAGCCATTCACCAACCAACCTTAGGCACTCTCCTTGCTCCGTATTTGGCCGCACGGCTATCTCGGTCCAAGGATTCGTGGGGGCTGGCACAACCTGCAACCCCAACTCATCCATCCGCTCCTTTAGATAACCTGCGCCGCTCAGGCGATAAGCCTCCACCTGCTCGCAAAGCGTAAAATTCTTTTTGTCGTTCATCAAGGTCTTCCAGCGCCGCTTGATGATCTGAATCATGGGGAAAAATAGCCCGCCCTCTTCAAGCATGAGCCTGGCCAGATTGAGGCCGTCGGCGCTGCCCAGCGCAAGATTCTCGAGGGCCCTTTTAATACATTGTTCAAGGGGTATTTTTGATCTTGCTTTCATCTTCTTGATCACCCAACCATTTAACCTTTCGCCGTTGGAAATCAATGATACCAGAAATACACATTAGCCAATCGCCAACGCTTCTGCAACCTGGGAAGAAACATAATACGCAGTTCCTTCAAACGAGACCATGTGTTCCATGGCGTATCGAAACGCCTCCGCTTCATCTTGAATCGCGTGGATGTTATTCTTTAAATGCCCGTAGCCCGCACAGCCGTTTCTCTAGTTCAATATGGCCTCAGGTCTTTGTTCATTTTCCTTTGATGGCAAAGGATACACCATACCCCCGCCCTATAAAAATTCCATATCAGTCTTCGTTTGACGGCCGCTCGATTTCGGCCCCTATTAACTAGCGCATGAGAGCTCGATGTGGTATGGTCCTTTCTGACGGCTAAGCGTATTCACCTCTTCTCGATCTTTTCAGCCGTCAAGCCCCTAGCCGCTTGCCGGATCCATTCTAGGGGCTTCAAGCCTATGCTTTCCAACACAAGTGATATTTTTTCATGCACGAAGTCGAGGACACGCTGACCGCTAAGGAAGCCACTAAGTTTAAGGGGGCAGCTGATTTTAATAACGGCCTGGCGCCGTGCACGTTGGAAAACTGCGATCAACCGGATACGTTAGGTTATATAATTAAGACGGGTGAATTTGTCATCGTGTTTGAACCTTCATCCAATGTACATTCTATCATTTCTTTTGATGGAGAGCATGCCAGAATCACTTTTGATTGCGAAAATGTTGAAGAGAAAGGTAGAAAGTCTAAGAGGTGCAAGATAGGTTGTATAAATAGGAGGGCCAAATTGTTGGTAATTGCATTTTTTCTTCCATTTACCATTGAACAGGGCCAGTCATGGGCCATGAACGATTGACATGAAAAAGACAATGGCTTGAGAACGCTTTGAAACAGGGACACAAAGATGTTTGTAAATTACTGAAAAAATATAGAATGAGAACAAGGGGGTCAAAAGATTTAAAAATGAAAAAGACCAAAAAATATTTTTTTGTCCTTCCCCTTGCCTTACTGGTTTTTTGTGCCAGCACCTTTTCATGCGGGCTAGTGAAAATTCTTGAACAAGAGACGGGGCATCGGTGGAGGCTTCCCCGCCCTGTTATCATTGAGAATGAAAACCTGAAGCACGCTGTCAATTTCTCGCTGAAAACATGGATTTCCGGAGCACATGGCACGGGGTCCACCGCTGTTCTTTTGCGGGACAGGGATCCTTTGTTCGTGGAGCTTTCCGAAGATAACGGCGCTTGGCTGCCTTATTATTGGAGCGACGGGAGTCCTTTATCATTGACGAGGGATGAGTACGGCATCCTGCTGAATCATAAAAGATTGGTGATAGATCTTTCCGAAGACGAGCACGGCCTGGATTGGCTTGCAAAAGCCGATCCCCCAGAAATTGCCGCCTTGAGGGCATGCGGCCTGGAAGAGCCTAGTGGTGGAGTTGGGCCTCGCCTGTGGGAAGCATTCGAGAAGATCCATCGGTTGAAGCCAGATATGGCGTGGGCGGTCGAGGGGGAAGAGGCGCTTCAGAGGGTGCTGGATTTATTCGACCCTCCGTGGCTCATGATAGAAAGAGATAAGCCGCTTCGTTTTAAGGACATGGAGCTGATTTCAAAAGAGCAGAATTTGAGATATCTCAGCTGCGGTCCTATTGAAATCCGTTACGGGGCGTCGTTAAGATTCCCCAAAAATCTTCAGTCCTTGGTCCTTTCAAAATGGGACCCCGAAAAGACGGGGCCACTTCCCGAAGACTTGAAATCTCTCAAAACCTTGACGGTCCTGAACTCTGATATGCGGAATCTCTCGTGGATCATATCTCTTGAAGAACTCGAAGAACTGCACCTGGTCTCATGTCCCAAGCTGACGGACCTCAGTGCATTATCAGCCAAGCATTCGTTAAGGGCCTTGACATTTACGGACTGCGAAGGTGTGTCAAATCTCTCTGCGATAATGAATCTGAAAAACCTGCAATGGCTTGGCCTGCCGCCGGCTACATCACAGAACCACTTTGAAGAATTGATACGCACACACAATGGTTTGCAGGTTTTTGAGCTTATCAAATGCAAGAACATCAGGGAAATCAAAGCGATTGGTTCACTAAAAAAGCTTGAAAGCCTGGTCGTTTTGGACGGCGGGTTGGACGATAGCCAAATCAGGGAATTGAAAGACCTTCGTTTTCTGGTCCTTCCCAGGGCATCATTTGAAGACATGGATGACGTTGAAGCCATAAAAGAGGAACACCCCGGTGTGTTGATTGTCCAAGCAGAGCCCTTCTGCTTGGGCTCGGGATGGATCCTCTTGCTGTGGCCTGCCTTGTTGATGGGCCGGATGTTGACACGTCGACGCTCCCACAAGGGCTCTTAGGTTGAAAAACATGCTTGAAACAGCTTTCCGCTTTAAAAAGGAGATATCGCCGGTTTCGAAAGCCCTTATGGCGGCTACGGGGATGTGTGTTTTTGCCTTGTTTGTTCATAGTAAATTTCCTCTCAAAGGCCTCTCCGCTATAGGTTTGTGCATGACTTTTCTAATTCTTATAAATGATTTGAGGACAAACATTTCTCCATCTGTACTGAAGAGATCGGATAGGTCCTCAAAAAGGATGGTCCTATTTACGGCTTATGGAATCGTTTTTGGTTGTGTCCTGGGAGTTTTTTATCGCTGGAGTTACGACATGGACCTCTTTCCCGTAGCATTCGGGATTTTCGCTCCCGTGGCCGTCCTGATAGGCGCCACGGAAGAGGTCCTGTATCGCGGGTACATCCAGGGATGGATGCAAGAATTCGGAGTATTCAAGGCGGCGGCCTTTGGGGCCCTCTGTCACAGCGCCTATAAAGTCTTTTTATTTTTCTTACATAACCAGCCGGTGGAAATCAATTTATTGTTTCTGGGGGTCTGCACGTTCGCTGTCGGTCTGACGCTTGGGCTTTTGAAGGAGTGGGCGGGGAGTCTGCTTCCCGCGGTTTCTGCACACGTGGTGTTCGATATCGTAGCCTATGGCTCATACCCACAAGCGCCATGGTGGGTCTGGTCTTAGTAAAAAAATGATAGGAGGTGGGCTATGTCCTTAAAATCAAGAAAGATGGCTGTAACGGTTATCGTTCTCTTAATTCTGATTGGAGGTGGTTCGGCATTTTTCTACTGGTACACACATTATCGCACCAGGCCCGGTTTCCAATATGTTACTTATTTCAGTCAATCCGTTTCAGGATTGGTCGAAGAATCGCCTGTGACCTATAAAGGCGTTCCCATAGGTGAGATTGATAGAATGGGTATTGCGCCTGATGGAAAGCTGGTGGAAGTGGTTTTTAAAATCTATAATTACGAACACAAAGTACTTTATGAAGAAATGGTAGCGTGTTTGGAACCTTTCGGTACCACGGGCCTATTTGTTTTAGGGCTTGAGGAGAGTAAGCCGGGCGACATCGATAAAACTCCCAAAATTGAATTCCCAACAAAATATAGGGTTATACCTTCAAGTACTGAAGGGATTCCATCGCGCACTCAACTCTTGGATATCAATAATAAATTGGACAAAATCCTGGAGAATATGACCGGCTTAAAATCTGGAAACTGTTCACAGTGAATTTTTGAAAAATGAAGGGTACGTGTTTTATGCGACAAAAACGCAAAACTTTGAAAAGCGCTGGGCAAAAAAAGGTAGTGAAATATTCTAAATCGCTTTTGCCAATTATCGTGGCTCTATGGATATTATCTGCATCCTATAGGTGTCTTGCAGGCGAGAGCTTAGATCAAAAAAAGGTCGTTGAGGGAAACACCCACTTTGCTTGTGAGCTCTACCAAGGGCTAAAGGACACCCAAGGAAATCTATTTCTATCTCCTTACAGCATATCCGAGGCTCTGGCTATGGCTTACGCCGGGGCCCATAGACGCACGGCCGAGCAAATGGCTGAGACAATGCACTTCTCGCGTGAACAGAAAAAACTCCACCAAGCATTTGGTGAGTTGCGGACCACATTGAACGCTTTAGAAGAAAAGGGAAAAGTGGAGCTACATGCTACGAATTCTCTCTGGCCTCAAAAAGACTATCCTTTCCTGAAAGAGTATCTGGGCCTCGTTAAAAAATATTATGGAGTTGTGATTTCCCCGGTTGATTACAAAAAAGAACCAGAATTTGCCGCCAAAAAGATAAACGAATGGGTTGAAGACAGAACAAACAGGAAGATCAGGAACATCATCCAACCAAATATGCTCAATGCTCTGACACGGCTCATCATGGTCAATGCCATCTATTTCAAGGGCGACTGGGCGATGCAGTTTATGAAAAAGGCCACACACGAGGCTCCTTTCTATCTGACGCCAAAGGAATCGGTCAGGGTGCCCATGATGAAACAAAAGGAATTTTTCGGGTACGCGGAGTCCGAGGATATACAAATTTTGGAACTCCCTTATATCGGTGATGATCTTTCCATGCTGGTACTCCTGCCAAAAAAAATCGACGGTCTTGCGGATCTGGAAAAATCCCTGACAGCCGGCAATCTGGAAAGATGGGGAAACGATCTCCGCCATAAGGAAGTCCACGTATTCCTGCCGAAATTTAGCATATCCTTTCAATTTTACCTTGGAGACCGTCTTCAGTCCATGGGAATGACGGATGCATTCAATCCCGACAGGGCCGATTTTTCAGGTATGGACGGCAAGCAGAACTGGCTATACCTGACAAGCGTCATTCACAAGGCCTTTGTCGATGTGAATGAAGAGGGAACGGAGGCGGCCGCAGCAACAGCAATAACCATGCAAATCTGTGGCGGCGGCTCGCTGCCGGTAGTTTTCCGTGCCGACCATCCTTTTCTTTTCCTGATAAAGGAGAAGGCTACGGGCAGCCTCTTATTCATGGGCCGGGTTGTTGACCCCTCAAATAGCTGAACAGGGGGGAAGTTGCCATCTTAGTATTACAACTTCGAGGGAGAACTCGTCGAAGATTATGGTCACCATGATGTCAATATAAATCTTAAATAATTGCATTTAATGCGCATAATATTGACATGAATTTGCTTTTAAAGAGCAGATTAGCTAAAATTTTGTGTCTTAGGAAAAGACCGATAGCGAGAGCGTGGCCTATAATGAGAAATGGAAGGCCATCTATCGAACATGGATGTGAGGGAAACTATCCAAAGGCCGTTCTGGGCGCACTCCTCCCTGCCCGGGAGAGAAGCATACCCCGCGCTACGCAGACCAGTCGGTAGGAACCTCGGAGCCTGATTGAGGTCGTCTTTCAAGTTCCGGTGTAATGTGATATTGGTCTGCAATCCTTCTAATTTCACATCTCGCCGAATTTCAGTGCATCAATAAGACTGTACGAACAAAAAAATTCATAATTTTCAACCCGTGCTTAACGTCGGTCGATTCTCAGGAAGTGTATGGTAAATATGGAATCCCGCGTTTTTCAGTGTGACCATCGGAATCATTCTCTCCCCATTACAAAAAGTACATAGTACTAAGTTGTTTGGACTGACTTTTAAAAGTGTCTTATGTTGATCCGCATAACATGCCGAACTAAATGGACTGATCAGCATAAATGATTTAAATCATAAGAGGTTAACTATTTTTGGAGTCTTTGAAGGTGTCTTATATGTTCAGAAATGAGAAATTATACATTTTATGCGGGTTAATCAACTTATTGATAGCTTTGAAGAAAAAGGAGATATCAGAATGAAGTGTATGATGTTGTTGACTGTAGCGGTTCTGCTGCTTGCCGGTTGCGAATACGAATCCCCGTTGACAAAGGAACACAACATAGCGGTCGATTCAGCAGTACTTGGTATGTGGGAACTGATTCCGGATGAAAGAGAGGAACCAAAGCAAGCCGAACGAATGATGATCCTGAAATACTCAGACACCGAATACTTGCTCCATTATCCCATCGGGAAAAACGGTCTGTATTATCGGTGCTATTCCATCAAGGTTGGAGGTGTATCGTGTGTTCAGCTTATATTCATCGGAACCGACGATGGTCCTCCTGAGAAAGACGAGAAGGATCTTTTCCATGTCATCTCGTATCAACTGGCGAATGATGAACTAAAAATTAAATTACTTAACACTGATTTGGTGGATGATGATCTGAAGACAACCGAAGCATTGAAGCAGTCATTTTTGAAACACAAGGGAAACAAGGAGTTGTTCACCAATCCAGGAAAATTCAGAAGAATCAAAAAATATAACTAACAAGAGCATCCATCGTCTTTTTCAAATAGTGCGCGATTTGACAAAACGATGTTGCAGGACGTTAGGTGTTGCACCGCGATGCTTCTGATTTGTCGATTCACCGCATTTCCAGTTTACGATAAGGCTGTACGAATCATAAAAATTCATAATTTTTAACCCTTGCTTGACGTCGGGTGATTTTCAGAAAGGGTAACTGTAGAATTCAGTGGATTTCAGTGATATAATCAGAATCATTTAATTCAATAACCTGGAGGTTAATCCTAAGCTCGGATGTTCCAACTAGCACGTCATGTCAGTACTATTTGAGTATGGAGTTATTTGGAAATTATACATTCACTTGTTAGGTGTTTTAGGAATTTTCATGAATAGACCATTCGTCCTAAAGGCGATAAACGCAATTCGCGATTGCGCGCTCATCATGCTTGAGAATGCTTCCTACATCCAACATGAGCTTCCAAACGTTGAGATGCTTGAGGCATTAAGGTTACAAACGGCGGAAGTCTGTGAGTCCATGGTGGGCACAAAGCACGATGTCATTTCGGAAATATTTGAAATTGATGAGCTTCTCGAATCAAAGACCGACTGGGCATTAGTCTTATCTCGAATCGATCGTGTCATTAGATGGTTATGGGAAGACATTTCAAAAATGCATCAGGTGGTCATGGCTTTGCGCGAGGACAGCCACGAGAACGAAAACCATACATTAGCTGAGGTTCTAGTCCAAGAGTCAGCAGCCAATATTCTCACTGCCTTCAATTGTGCTAAAGCCGCAGTTGATACTCTTGCAAGTGAAAAAAAAGGGTAAGGAAACGCCTCAACAGCCGGTTGAAACGGGCAACGTTCCGCCGCCACCGAACCGGAGCGTTCGGGCATTCCTATGCAACCCTTCTGATTTCGCGACCCGCCACATTTCCAGTTTTCGATAAGAACGCCTCGCACTATACGTAACATCCCACGCCCTATAATCCTGAGAATCCCCCAAAATGCGCAATTCCAGTGCGGGCACGTCTTTTCACCGATCACCTTGCCCAAAAATCTTTATTGCCCCAATTTCATGCCTCTATCATGCCGTTTTGTGCTTTCGGAAATCTGATATTTGTGATAGGTTGCCCGCCGATTAGAATAAGTTGGGCACTGCGCTGGGCACAGCTCTTGAGAGGGGATCAAAACTTGCCCGGTCTGCCGATCGGGGCCCTAATGCACACACACACTGCGTCAATGAAACCAGTGGCGGCACTGAAAAAATGTGACCGTGTGCCGCCATCAGGAATTCTGCTGGAAATGACGTCAAGGCGTTTATACGTCAGGTAAACCCAGGCCACCATCGAATTCCTGCGTTTCGATTCATTTTAGTTCATTTCGGTTTGTTTGAGGTCGGAGATCGGCTTCTTCTTCAGGCGGGAATACAACCTGAATTTGGGCCTCATTTGGGCCTCGTTTTTTCGATTTCCAGTGAAATTATTGAACTGATTATGGGTATTGAAATATGAGATTTGTCGCGTATCTAACTGAAATCAGAGAGAGTCCCAAAGATGTCAATGAGTCAGGCTGGTTATGCGGCACAAACTCATAACCCGAAGGTCGGTGGTTCGAATCCGCCCCCCGCTACCAACAATAATAACAAGGGGTTAGGTGACTGCCTAGCCCCTTGTTTTTTGGCCTGTTTTGGCCGATTCCAACCCTATTTCCAACCCCCAAAGGATACTGGCCTATAACCTCCAAGGGCGAAAAAGCGGCTAGGACACCGCTCTCTGCTCGGCATAGCCCTCAACCCCTTCGAACTAGAGACCCCACCTCGACGAGGTTTGGGGGCTTCTCGGCCTACTCC